>WBZO01000314.1_pt1 | contig 112415 bp, 99 predicted proteins | sample 5204261 | NCBI WGS metagenome assembly WBZO01 (sample SAMN12412400, study PRJNA552823) | activated sludge metagenome | isolation source: activated sludge from anammox sidestream of wastewater treatment plant... | place: USA: North Carolina | collected 2017-09 | reverse complement strand
TCGTTACTTTTTTTCATTGCCAAAAAAAGTAACCAAAAAACGCTAGTTCAGCTAATTGCCTCCGGCTACCTGAACGCCTCCGCTTTTTTAGGTAATCGTTAAAATCGGCCTTAGCGAATCAGCCGGTAAAAAAAGGATTTACAATTGCTTCAACATTCGTGGTAAACCTTCGTTGTTCATATCTTTTTCCTTATTTGATATTGGTGGGCATTTCAAAATAACCTTCGTTACTTTTTTTCATTGCCAAAAAAAGTAACCAAAAAACGCTAGTTCAGCTAATTGCCTCCGGCTACCTGAACGCCTCCGCTTTTTTAGGTAATCGTTAAAATCGGCCTTAGCGAATCAGCCGGTTAAATTAAAGTATGATTAATCCTTGCTTCAGAACTCTTGGTAAACCTTCGTTGTTCTTATGTTTTTCTTGTTAGTCAATGATGGGCATTTCAATAAAACCTTTGTTACTTTTTTTCATTGCCAAAAAAAGTAACCAAAAAAGGCTAGTTCAGCTAATTGCCTCCGGCTACCTGAACGCCTCCGCTTTTTTAAAATCGCTGCTTTTATTTGTCAACGCTTTTCAATATCCGGCCTTAGCGAAACAGTTGTAGGATTAAAGAATGATCAATCCTTGCTTGAGTATGCGTGGTAAACCTTCGTTGTTCATATGTTTTTCTTGTTAGTTAATGAGGAGCATTTCAATAAAACCTTTGTTACTTTTTTTCATTGCCAAAAAAAGTAACCAAAAAAGGCTAGTTCAGCTAATTGCCTCCGGCTACCTGAACGCCTCCGCTCTTTTAAATAGTAGATTTTGAGTTAATTTTACTTTATTAAAATGGCCTTAGCGAATCAGCCGTTAAAAAAAGGATTTATGATTGCTTCAGCATTCGTGGTAAACCTTCGTTGCTCATATGTTTTTTCTTATTTGATAATGATCTAGCCTTGATTGATATGAATCGAGAAAACTGTAATTACGTTAACTTGATGTACTAATTTTTTGATTGGGCCATGAAGGCTTACATTAAAAGCGATCATTTTCATCATAAATCTTTCATATAAAGCTCATAATAATTTATGAAAATCTATAATATATACAATTCATTAAAACAGAAATAAAAGATATAAAACATAACTGTAAAAATTTCATGCAGTCATTGAGCCAATAATTAATAATTTTGCAGATATTTGCCTATTGATTGCATTGGGTCAACCCAATATTCACAAATTTTTAATACAACAAAAGTCAATTTCTTATGACTCCGTTACAACAAAAAATGGCTGCATACCGCCTGCCTCAACAAATCATGGAAATGGGTCTTTATCCATATTTTCGAACTATTGAGTCAGAGCAAGATACTGTCGTTAAAATAAATGGCAAGGACGTATTGATGTTTGGATCCAATAGTTACCTAGGACTGACCAATCATCCAAAACTTAAAGAAGCCTCCATAAAAGCTATTCAGAAATATGGTTCAGGATGCGCCGGCTCTAGATTTTTAAATGGAACGCTGGACATCCATCTTGAGCTTGAAGAAAAGTTGGCAAAATATGTCCACAAACCGGCTGCACTCGTTTTCAGTACCGGTTTTCAAGTCAATCTAGGCGTCATCTCGTCTATACCAGGTAGAAATGATTACATCATTCTAGATGATCTGGATCATGCCTGTATTATTGATGGCGCTCGACTTTCATTTGCCAAAGTGATGAAATATGCACATAATGACATGAATGCGCTGGAAAGAGTATTGTCTCGATGTGAACCGGACAAGATGAAACTGATCGTCATAGATGGGGTTTTCAGCATGGAAGGCGACATAGCTAAACTGCCTGAAATCGTCCAGCTTGCTGAAAAATACAATGCCAATATCATGGTCGATGATGCCCATGGACTAGGTGTACTCGGAAAATTCGGTAGTGGTACTGCTGACCACTTTGGACTGACAGACAAAGTAGATTTAATCATGGGTACTTTCAGTAAGTCACTTGCCAGTATCGGCGGTTTTATAGCTGCTGATCACGATACTATTAACTACTTGAAGCACAATGCTAGATCACTGGTATTCAGTGCGAGTATTGCACCAGCTAATGCAGCGAGTGTGCTGGCAGCGGTCAATCTGATAGAGCAAGAACCTGAACGCATCACTACATTGTGGGACAACACCCATTATGCTATGGCTGCATTGAAGAATGCTGGATTTGACACCGGTCATTCTGTCACACCGATTATACCTATTATGATCCGGGATGATTACAAAACCTTCCAACTCACTAAGTTGGGATTAGACCGAGGCGTTTTTGTCAATCCTGTAGTATCACCGGCAGTGCCTAGTACTTCTGCGCTCATCAGATACTCTCTAATGGCTACCCACACTAAAGACCAAATAGACCAGTCAGTAGAAATCCTATCTAAAATCGCACATGAAATCGGCGTTTTTGATGGAAATGAAGTAGCTGTAAAATAAAATATCCGAATACATCCATTCGGTTTATGAATGAAGGCAGACTTAAAAGCAATAAGTTTGCCTTTATTTTTTGAAAAACGTATGAAAAAAAATTACTTTTGCACACAGTTAAACACCATTTTGATCTTTTAACCAATATTTCTATGTCAGTAACCATACACGAAGTCTCCTTCAAAAATGGAATAAAAGACTTCATAGACTTTCCACACGATCTCTATAAAGACGATCCGCACTATGTTCCTGAGATCTATATAGGTCAAAAAGACATGATGAATCCGGATAAATATCCTTTTTTTCAATACGGTAAAGCCAAGTATTTTCTTGCTAAAAGAGACAATAAGATCGTAGGTAGAATAGCCGCCATTGAAAATACTAATTATAACCGACACCACCATAGCAATGTAGGGTTCTTTGGTTTTGCTGACTTTATTGAAGATCAAGAGGTAGTCAATGCACTACTAGATCAAGCAAAAGCGTATGCTAAAGAAAATGGCCATGATGCACTGATGGGACCTACTAATTTCACTACCAATGAAACGGCGGGAACCTTAGTAGAAGGCTTCAATGAACCAGCTAAAATCATGATGACGTATAACAAACCCTATTATGGTCACCTCTTAGAAGGATATGGACTCAAAAAGGAAATGGACTTGTACGCCTATATGATCTATACAGATAAGGTTTCAGAAAAGTCACTCAGGCTAGCGGCAGCCATTGAAGATCGCTTAAAAGCTAAAGGCTTTACTATCCGCAATGTCAATCCTAAAGATATAGATAATGAAGCCAAGCGCATCCACAAAATATACAATGAGGCTTGGGATGACAACTGGGGCTTTGTACCCTTTACTGATGCAGAATTTGACTACCTAAAAAACGACCTCAAAATGCTCCTTGACCCGAAATTTGCCTACATAGCTGAGAAAGATGGTGAGCCTGTCGGTTTTGGTTTGACGATTCCAAATATCAATGAGGTCTTGATTAAAAATAAACGTGGTAGATTATTCCCTTTGGGTATATTCAGGTTGCTTTTGGGAAAAAATAAGACAAAAACAGTGAGAATCCTGGCTCTCGGCATCCGTAAAGAATACAGAAAAATGGGTGTAGAAGCTGCATTTTTCTCTAGAAATATAGCAGAAGCTAAAAGAAGAGGTCTCATTGGTGGTGAAGCATCATGGATTCTGGAAAACAATGAACCCATGAGAGCTGCTGCAGAACACCTCAATGGTGAGCGGTATAAGACATATAGGCTTTACTCAATTAAAATTTAAGTTGAAGTGCAGCAAGCTGTCATACTGATTACCGGTGCAAATGGTTTCATAGGACACCATATTGTGCAAGAAGCTATACGTCAAAACATGGTCGTGTATGCAGGTGTGAGAGCCGGCAGTAACACACAGTTGCTTGATGGCTTATCATGTCAAATCATACCATTGAAATACAATGACGTAGCATCTATGTCAGCAACATTGCAGCAGATACAACCTGACTATATTATCCATAATGCAGGACTGACTCGAACACCAGATTATAACCAATATCTTGAAGTCAACAAACAGTATTTAGTCAATCTAGTGGAAGCAATCCGCCAATCGCATATCTCGCTAAAAAAGCTACTTTTTGTGAGCAGCCTAGCGGCATTTGGCCCGGCAGATTTTCAAAAGAGCGGCATTATTACACATGATGCTACTCATCATCCAGTGACCGATTACGGCCGAAGCAAACTAGAAGCTGAAGAATGGTTATGGAAGCAAAAAGATGTTCCTTTCAATGTCATCAGACCTACCGCTGTATATGGTCCTGGTGAAAAAGACTTGCTCAATGTATTCAAGATGATCAAAAAAGGGATCAATGTTGTAGCAGGTTTTGGCAATCAACAACTCACATTTATTTATGTGGACGACCTAGTCAAACTCATGATCAAAGCGACGACTACTAGCCATGTGCATATGGCGTACTTTGGTGCAGATGGGCAACTTTATGATGGCCATGCCTTTCCACAGGCGATCGGTAAAGCCATGAATAAAAAATACATCACCATCCGTTTGCCGATTTTTATCATAAAAATAGCTGCCTCGATGAGCGAACTCGCCGGTAAAATTTTGGGATATTTTCCGACACTATATCGACAAAGAGTCAATGAAATCAGCGCTCGAAACTGGAATTGCGACACTTCAAACCTAGAAACCGACCTTGGATTCAAACCAGCATTTACACTTCAAGCAGGTGTCCATGAAACCGTCCGCTGGTATGAAGAACATCAATGGATTTAAAAAGCAAAGGAGATATTGAAGCAGAAAAAACGTATAGTTGTCATTGCCAACCCATTTTCAGGCAATAAAATAGGAAAAGACATAGATCAGGCACTGAAGACCTATCTTGATTCCGAAATCTACGATTACGAGATTCAATATACTGAGTATCCGAGTCATGCCATAGAAATTGCTCGTCATGCTGCTGATCATGGGTATTATGCTGTGATTGCAGCCGGAGGTGATGGCACACTCAATGAAGTAGTAAATGGTGTATCAGGCAAGGCAATAATTATAGGCATTATTCCTGCAGGTTCAGGCAATGGATTTGCACATCACTTAGGTATCCGCCACAATATAGAAAAAGCCATCAGTGTCATCAATAAGGGAACCACGATGCAAATTGATATTGGCAAGCTCAATGACCGATATTTTATCAACCTAGGGGGTGTCGGGCTGGATGCCAAAGTAGCGTATAAGACGCAGAAAAACAAAAGTCGGGGTTTTCTTCCTTACTTTCTGCAAACTTTGTCAGAAATAGTAAATTTCAAATCTTCCTTCATGGTCATTGAAACACCGGAGAAGACTTGGTCAGGAGCATATGTGACAGCAGTGATCGCCAATGGTTCCATTTATGGCTACGATTTTACTATTGCACCGGCTTCGATCCTGCATGATGGTCAGTTTGATGTACTTCTCTTCAAAAAAGCTCCGCTGTGGAAGTATCTCATCAACTTGCCAAAGCTATTAAGAAAGAAAATTCATACTAGTGAACTGGTGGAATATTTTAAAACCAGTAAAATCACCATAACGCCGCGTGATAAGGTATTTTACCATGTGGACGGCGAAGGATTTGAAACAGATTGTTCTATTGAGTTCAGCATCATGCCTAATCATATTACTATTTTTACACCAGCATAACAGCAAAAGGATATGTTGTATTTAATTTTATGTATCGTTTTCAACAGTATTTTAGGCGTAATATTTAAAATGTTTGCAAGATACGATATTGACCAGCTACAAGCCATTGTTGTCAACTATATCGTTTGTGTGCTGACTGCAACAGTAGTGATCGGTGACTGGCCCATACCTGCGGATGTAACATCACAACCTTGGTTCTTACACGCCTTGATTCTAGGTGCGCTGTTTGTGACAATTTTTTATATGATAGCCAAAACAGTAGAGCATTTTGGCATCGTTGTCAACTCTATCTTTCAGAAAATGTCACTGATTGCCCCTGCGCTCATTGCCATATTTATCTATCATGAATCATCCGGATGGATGAAGTGGACAGGCATTTTTGCAGCCATCAGTTCGGTTATTTTGCTAAGTTATGAAAAACCAGATCAAAGCGACAATAAAATACAGCAAGGTAACTGGCTCTGGATATTTCCTGCCTTAACTTTCCTAGGGTCTTGTCTTATAGATAGTGGTTTGTATTACGTAGAGAAAACCGGTCTTGTCGCTAATAGCGATATTGGATTTACGGCATCCTTATTTTTATCAGCTAGCGTCAGCGGTTTGATTATGCTAGGTTATGCCATCGTCAATGGCAAGACCCATTTACAATGGAAAAATATAGTAGCAGGGATTATTCTAGGCGTACCTAATTTTTTTGCCATCTACTTATTGATTCTTGTACTCAAACAAGGATGGGGCGGATCTATAGTATTTCCTGTGAATAATGTTGGTATCCTAGTGCTAACTGCGCTCTTTGGCATCTTAGTTTTTAAAGAGAAAATAACACCTTTTAAAATTGCCGGTTTTGTGCTCTCTGTATTTTCGATTTTCCTGATCACTTTCAAATAAACAAAATCAATAACAGAAGTGACAGATGCATATTTGACCATAGCAAGTGAGGCACAAGGTGAATACAAAGAAAAAGGCAGTAAGTTTATGGCTTATGCCTATCCCATACAAGGAGAAGAAATGTTTGAGTTTTATCTGGATCGCCTCAAATCGCTGCATCCTAAAGCAAGGCATCATTGCTATGCCTATAAACTAGGATTGGATATGAATCGATATAGAATCAATGACGATGGTGAGCCATCGGGCACAGCGGGAAAACCGATTTTGGGTCAGATCCAGAGTTATAACCTTACTGATGTACTGGTGGTGGTGGTAAGGTATTTTGGGGGTACCAAGCTAGGCGCTACAGGGCTCATCCGCGCTTATAAAGAAGCAACACAAGATGCGCTTAATCATGCAGAGATTGTTGAGAAATACCTAACAGCAGAATATGAATTAAATTTTGGTTACGAACAGATGGGACACATCTTAAATATACTCAAGGAAATCGATGTTGAAATCATCCACAAAGCTTTTGAAGCAAATTGCTATGTCAAAATTGAAGTACGTCTATCAAAAGAAGTGAATCTCATACACACCTTAAAAGCTAAATTGCTGGGCAAAACAATGGAAGAAGTCACGCCTGATACAGTGATCCCTTTTTGTAGTATCGACAGAATAAAAGCGTGAACTTGCAAAATATAATCCAGTATGATGCCATCTTATGAACATCATACCAGACATCAAGTAGCGAGGCAGATTTACTTATCAGAGGTATTCTGTTTCTGCGTATCCTTTTTATTAGAATTAGCATACTGCTCATTCAGCTCGCGTAATGTTTCCTGAGTAATATCAAGTGCTTTTCTGCCAAACATTACACTACCTCCTACACCCTTCATCAGTACATAATCATAACCTTTGGTTTCGGCTACTTTCTCTAGGTATTCATCAATTTTATTTTGAAGATCCTTCTGTGTTTCCTGCAATTTAGACTCCAGATCCATAGCGGCATTGTCCCGTTGTTTCATTAGAGACTCTTCTTCTTTAGCTAAGTTCATTTGTTGTTGTGCATATTTCTCTTCCAGTTTTTTAAGCTCAACCGGCGCATAAGAAGCAGCATTTTGCTGAATATTTGCAATCTCTTGCTGGAATTTTGCCATTTTTCTCTGGAATGCTTCAATTTTTCCTGAGAGTGACTTTTCGGCAGCTTTTGATTGCTCTTCCAATGCGGCTTTTTTGTCTAAATACAACTCATATTTATTTAATAAAGTATCAATATCAATATAAACAATCTTGTCGCCGCTTATAGGCTGATCCATTTTTGTATTTGAATCAGAGGTATTACCGGTCGGTTGAGTGCATGCATAAGGAAGGATAAATGCTAAAGAAAGTATCAAGGATAATTTTAAAAAGGAATTCATAACTGTGTTTTTAAATAACTAAATTTTCAAAATAAAGCGCAAAAGTAGTATTTTTTTGTAGAATTATATAAGAAGCTGAAAAATAGACCCTTTCATAAGAGATTTACCCACAGAAAAGTCAACCGTCATTCCTCACAATTTAACTTATGAGTAGTTGTAGAGTTGATGTATCGATCACTATAACCTGCTATTTCCTCGCCAATCTTTCGGCCTAATTCCATACCCTTTTCACAATCATTTAGATAATGTACACCTATCAAAAACCTAGAGTAGGCATTTTCCTTGGCCATTGCTTCTAGATTTTTAAATTTACGCGGCTCACCAAAAAACTCTCTCCTACCTTGATGCGAATCATCCACCACTTCGCGATTATTGCCAAAATAAAATTCAAGAACAGCAACCGCTGCGCTACCAAACACTGAATGTCCTGAAGGATAAGATGGAAAATCAGGATGGTGCATAGCCCTCCATCTTGTATCAATAAATTTATTAATAAAATTCTCAGGCCGCAACAAATTATAAGTAAATTTGTACCTCCAGCAAATCACAGATCCATCGTACAGTGCAATACTCAAGTCATTGTACAATTTGATCACTTTTTCAAAAGGCATCGGACTAGTAGCTAAAATACCGTCGGTAATATTTAGCCATCGACTGATCGGCGTAAAAGTCAATCCCCTTACATCGTCACTCCAGAAATCCCCTATCCATTTATCTTCGCTAGTCAATTGTAACGACTGTGTATATACAGACAGCGACTCATCATAGAGTGCTTTTTCCAAATTGAGATGATCACTATATGGTGGTTCTAGGTTAATTTTACTTTTATCCACAACTATTGTAGGATTTTCTCCCCATTTTTTCAGAATGCTGGTCCTATCATCATATCGAAAGCGAATAGGCACATAGTTAGAGGGCACCATTTGTTCTTTTTCTGCTAAGTGCTCTGCCTTCTCAAAAATACTATTCACCTTATGTATAATCTCACTTATACATTGTTTATCAATGGCATCATTTACATGGAGAGTAGTTTCTACCTTGTTAAAATGTTCTTTTATCCAGTCATCAAATTGAGTCACTTTATAATCTTTGTACAAATCAGACATGGCCATATAGTAAGCCATATTAAGGGTTTTTAAAGCAATGGGTTGTTGTGCCGAAAATGCATCCTCAAATTCTAAATATACACTAAGAATAGTCATACTTAGTCGTGCTGCATTTCGAGCTGATAAGACAGGAAAAGAAGATGTATCCCGCTCTTCAATCTTAAAATATAGTTGATACCAATCTCTAATCAGCATATTAGCCTTTCGGTCAAAATCATTGACATCTTCATTTTTATCAGATGCCGAGCATGAAAACAAATGCATCAAAACTAGCAAAAATGGTATCGCCAGCCATCTAAAATTATAAATCCATGAAGACGATTTCAAATTCATAAATAGCTATTGCTAGTTTAAAGAAGGTCGTTGTCCATCAGGATAAAATTTCAATGTAAAAACATTGCCGGAAACTGAATTGGGCGTAATATTCAATGAAAACTTATGAATATTCATAATCAAGGCTACAAGCGACAGGCCTATGCCAGAACCCTTAATCTTAGAATGCGCAGCACTTCTGTAAAAAGGCTTGAAAATCAAATCTCTTTCTTCATCCGGTATGACCTGGGCGTTATCAATAATATCCAATGCTGGACTATGATCATTGTTAAAATATATTCTGATACGTGCAGTGTGATCCGGCGAATATTTGCAAGCATTTTCAACAAGATTAGAAATGGCAGTTTTCAACAACGTTTCATTGCCTATAATCTTAAGTTGATTTTCATTAGCCGGCAATTGATTTACATCAATAATAAGCCGATATTCTTCGCTTACATTCCTAATAGAATTTTGCACATCCCACACCATTTCATCTATTCGCACTGGAGCAAACATCACCTTGTCTGAGCCCGCAGTAATCCGGGTCAATTGCATCAACTGAGCAGACATTTGTTCCAGCTCTCGAGCATCTTTTAGAATGGAATCTAGACAACTTTTATACTCTTCAACACTTCTGTCCTTCATTCTATACACTTCTATCCGAGAATTTATGGCAGCCAGTGGATTGCGAACTTCATGCGATATAAATGACAAAAAACCTTTTTGAATGTTGAATGATTCCTCAATACGAGCCAATAAGCCATTAAAATTATTAGTGAGTCGAGCAATTTCATCTTTATTACGTCCAGGTGTAAGCCTTGACGAAAGATCATCGGATGAGAAACTGTCTAGTTCATTCATGACCTTATTGATAGGTAATAGCGCTCTATCAGCAAAATAGTAACCAACAAAAGCAGAGATCAATAAGACAATTAAGAATGTCCAGAATAAAATGCCTTTTAAACTCACCAGTTCTTCTGACATAAACTGACCTTTGGCAATGATCACATAATCTTTGCCCAGTGTGGACTTATATTTTATACCGATGGCTTTATATTCATCAATCGGAAATTTGTATTCACCCAGCTGTAGAACTTTGTTGATGGTACTGGAGGTAACGTTGCTTTCCGGTGAGAAAGAAAATAACAAATCGCCTGTTTGGGTATAAATCATGATATTGTCCTTCACACTAAAATCTGATGGCTTGCTAGAAGTTTTGAATGGTTGTCGATCAAAGTCTGGATTGGTCTTTTCCATCATTGTAAAGGTCATCAAAGCTTTAGTACGAAGTGCTATGTAAAATTGATTTTCTAATTCATCCCGAAAACTAATATAGATAATACTCATTGCAGTGACAAGTAGCAGTGAGAATATAGCTATGTATTGGAGGGTGAGTTTGCTTTTAATTTGCATTCTGTTTCGGATTAAATATATAACCAATACCAAATTTGGTATGTATTAGTTTACGACCAAATCCCTTGTCTAGTTTATTGCGGAGGTAATTAACATAAACTTCAACAAAATTAGTACCTGTATTAAAATCAACACCCCAAACTTTTTCTGCAATCTCCATCTTAGAAAGAACTTTTCCTTCGTTCATCATGAAAAACTCCAATAGCCTGAATTCTTTTTTTGTTAAGTCTATTCTTTTTCCATTTCGCTTTGCCGTCATATTATCAAAATTGACTTCCAGATCCTCTACTCTTCGCACCAGAACGTTGTAATCTGCATTTTTCCTTCTATCAAGTGCCTTGACCCTAGCCATTAGTTCCTTAAAGTTAAAAGGTTTAATCAGATAGTCGTCAGCGCCGACCTCCAATCCTGCAATACGGTCTTCGACTTCATCCAATGCACTCACCATTATAATGGGGAGTAAATTTCCTTGTGACCGCACTTCTTTACATATTTCAAGGCCACTCATCCCAGGTAAAATTACATCTAAAATGGCTAAGTCGTACTGATTTTCTTGAAGCATTTCCCAGCCGGTGATGCCATTTTTAGCAACACTTACTCTGAAGCCTTGCTCCTCCAGTCCCATCTTAACCATGTCCTGGACACCCTCATGATCTTCTATCACTAAAATATGCATAAGTTCAGTCCTTAATTTATGTGTGCAAAGGTAATTATTAAAAACCAGCTATAATAATTATTTATATTTTTTTAATAATTTTTTAAGTAGTTAAATATATAATATAATCAATTTATTACATAATGATATATAAGTTACTATACATTTATTATTTTTTAAATATTTATTGCAAATTATAGCCTTTTTTAATATTTATCTTTAAACAAAGTTAATTAAATATGAAATCAATAAAAGTGACTAAAAACCGTCAAAAAGTCAGGAGAAACCCTAGGTTATAGGAGTTTTAATAAGCCCATTTCTACCTTTGAATAATAATAATTTATACCTCATGAATCTTTTTAATAATTTTCTAATAAATAAAATATCTTAATACTTGAATTTATCATTACTTTTGTCCCTTGTAAATCACAATTATTTCCATAATTCAAAATTAAATCAATAATATGAAAACAAAGTATTTATTTTATCCTCTTATAGCATTATTTATGCTTATGGTGGTTGCATCATGTTCAGAAAAAATTGATGATGACCAACCGACTAATACTCAATCTAAATTAGTAGCCGATTACCCAAGTGATGTCATTCACGACTGGAATGAAGTATTTTTACGTATAGAAAGATATGCGGAAGGATATAGACCCGGACCGGCTCCAACCGCATTAGCGTATATTGGCCTCGCTTGTTATGAAAGTGTTATTTCAGGCATGCCTGATTATAAGTCTTTAGATGGAAATTGGCAAGGATTCAATGTACCTAAAGCCGATCCAGCTAAAGAGTATTGCTGGCCATTAGCTATCAATGCTGCATATGAATTTATGATTCGTAAATATTTTGAAAAAGAAGCTTCAGAAGAGCATGTTAATTTAATTACTACAACAGCTAGATTCTTCAATAATCAATACAAAGATCAGGTTTCTACAGAAGTTTATGACCGATCCATAAATCGTGGTAGAGAAGTTGCTGAAGCTGTTTGGGCATTTGCTGTATCAGACAAAGTTGCTTATAATCACTACCTAGACCCATTCCAGGGTTATGATTGGAGAAAGGCTTTCAAGAAAGAAGGAGATTGGATTGCTACTTTCCCTGGTCCAGGAGAGGGCGCAGGAGGCGTATGGGGTAATGCTAGAGTATTCTCTATCACCCCTGAGCAAAAGCTTTGTATCAAGCCAATACCTTACAGTAATGAGAAAACTTCACAATTGTATGCTCAAGCACTTGAGGTTTATTCTAAAAACACACCTACCCTTTCTTATGAAGATGAATGGATTGCTGAGTTCTGGAGTGATGACTTGACTGACCTTACTTTTAGTCCAGGTGTTAGATATCTAGCGATAGGTGATCAAATATTGAAAAATGATAAAAGAGCTCTTGATATCGCTGTATTGATGAATGCATACTTAGGCATTGCTATTAGCGATGCAGGTGTTGCAGCATGGTATTCAAAGTATTATTATAATGTAGAAAGACCTGAGACCTACATCCAGAGAGAAATAGATCCTACATGGAAGCCTAGTCTGGACAACCCTTTGACAGGTGAAACAGGAATTACACCTTCATTCCCTGCATTCCCATCAGGACACGCTACATTCCATTCAGCTTCAGCTGAAGTATTCGGATATCTGTTTGGATATAATTACAGCTTTACTGATTTATGCCATAAGGACAGAACAGAATTTTCTGGTGCACCAAGAACTTTTTCAAGTTTCAATGAAGCAATGAATGAATGTGCTTGGTCTAGATTATTACTCGGCGTACACTATAGAATGGATGGAGAAGCATCTATCAAATTAGGAACTGAAATCGGAAGAGCCGTTGAAAGATTACCTTGGAAGAAATAAGAATGTAATCAATCAGGTAACTGATATATAAAGTAAGAGGACAGCCGACGAAAGAAAGCTGTCCTTTTTTTTATGATGGTCATTTACTTATTGCAGTAATTGCTCTATCGAATCATCATCTAGATAATCCATACTTTCGATATCTATAATATCATCTGAAAGCTGCTTTTTTGAAGATTGTAGTTTCAAGATCTTCTCTTCAATCGTATTACGAGCGATAAATCTGGTCACCATTACATTTTCTGTTTGGCCTATTCTATGAGCTCTTGCTATGGCCTGCTCTTCGACAAATGGATTCCACCACGGATCCAATATAAATACATAATCTGCAGCAGTGAGATTCAGGCCTGTACCACCTGCCTTAATTGAAATGAAAAACACTTGGACCTCAGACCTATTTTGAAAGCGATCAATAGCGTGTTTACGCTGCTGCCTGTCCATGGATCCTGTCAGTTTTTCAAAAGGATGACCTTCATCCGTCATCCACATCTGAAAGAGTTCGAGATGCTTAATAAAATTGGAGAAAACAAGAACCTTGTGGCCGGATGTCACCACCGTTTGGATAGCTGCCTTAATGACTTCAAATTTTTCAACCTCACCATCAAAGTCAGGTATCACAAGTTGAGGATGATTAGCTAACTGACGGAGTTTCATCAGACTAGCCAAAACATTGATACGATAATTTCCGGTATTTTTATCGAGACCTGCAAGAAAGTTTCTGACTGCAGATTTTTCCCTTTCATATAATTTTGATTGGTCATCAGACATATCTATATAAGTAACATTTTCCATCAGTTGTGGCAAATCTTTAGCGACTTGTTCTTTGGTGCGTCGCAAAATATATGGATCGACCAATAATTTTAGTTCTGCTAAAGCTTGCTCATCTTTTGATTTCTCAATAGGATTCATAAAATGTTCCTTAAAAAAAGAAAAACCTCCTAAAATGGTCGGATTGATAAACTCCATTTGAGACCATAAATCGGCTAGAGAATTTTCGATGGGCGTTCCACTCATTGATATCTTGTGCACAGCATCCAGTTGCGACACAGATTGAAATGTTTTGGAAGAGCGGTTCCTGATCTGCTGACTTTCGTCAAGAATAAGATATTGAAAATTCTTAACTTTTAAAGTGTCGATATCTGCTACAAGTGTCTGATAGGTGGTGATGACAACATCAAAAGTCATCATTGTAGCAGATAATTTTGACCTGTTTGGTCCAGTATAGTTTAGAACCTGTAATGATGGTGCAAATTTCCTGAGTTCGCTTTGCCAGTTAAAAATAAGTGATGATGGCACTACTACCAATGCCTGAAGTGACCTTCGCTTATAAAATTTTACATCAGCAAATAAATCCATTTGTATTACTCCACTAGCTTCATTCTCATCAGGCATCTGCTCCTTCGCATCCATCAGTGCAGCAATCACCTGCAGTGTTTTACCCAACCCCATATCATCTGCCAGACAAGCTCCCAGACCGTTGAGCCTATGTTTAATAAGCCATTTGACGCCTTCTCTTTGGTAAGATCTCAGGGTGGCCTTGAGAAGATTGCTTTGCACATATGCTACTTCTTCTACATGTGGGACTTTCATTGCAGCCCCCGATATAGATGTATCTTCTATCAATGTAAAATGAGGCTTTGAAAGCAGCCATCGACCATCTCTGTTTTCAACAAATTTTACAATAGACTTATATTTGGTCATGATCTCTTCAGGGATGATAACAAATTCTCCTGATTTGAGCCTGAAAAAAGGGTTTTCCTCTTTGATATTTTTAAATAATGCAGCAATAGGATACGTTTCGCCATCAATCACCACTGCACCATGTAAATCAAACCAGTCATTGTAGAGTGTAAAATCCTCTTTTATAGACAATGAGTGTAATGCAATCCTCTTATTATCAATAGTCGGGAGCGTTATCTTCATAGCCGATGACAACTCTTGATAGTGCTTAGCAACCATGACAATTGCATCGTATTTCCCACCAAGCGTGCCCAATCTTTTATCATCCAGTCTAATAAATTGAAGATCTGTCAGCAACTTAATGTACAATGCTTCTTGCTCTGGATTTCTTAAATACTCTGCAGCCTGAACATGATTGGCTTCATCAACCATTACTTCCACTCTTCGACTATTCGCCTCACTCATCATAAAACTAAAGGCACCGTAGTCAAATTTCAAGTCAATACAATACTTATCCGTAATAAGATTATAAATAAATACCAGTTCTACGTTTTTCAACTCCTGATGGCGTTGCAATTCAAAGCCTTCAGCTATGACTTCTGAAAGTTTAATAGCATCAGACACAAACTGTTCGAAAAAAACCTTTATATTTTTATTAGGAATAAATACTTTCTCTTTACTCAAAAAGGGTTTTAACTTATTAGAATTAATGTGATTCAGGCGAATGATAAACTTATTATCCATCAAAATCATGCCCGGTTGATTAGCAATCAATTTAATATCATGAAGATGAGGTAAAGTTTTTTGACCATTGATATTTAACCAAAGCGAATAATTAACGCCAGTCTGGGTTTTATTAAACAACATAGCCGGATGAGCTATAGGATTATTCAAGAGCAGCAAATGATCGGCAGCTTTCATCTTGCGCTGCAGACCATAACAAAGATAGCACTGGTTTTCCTGGATCATGGTCAGCCACTTTTCTAATCTCCTATCTAGAATCGCACAAATATTCTTTCTAACCGCATCATCAGAAAACAGCATACTCAGGCTTTGAGTTTTTTTCTTATTACGGTTCATCTCCCGCTCAAGTTCTGGGAGACTCATTTCGTGACAAAATTTCAATAATTGAAAATGAAATGAGGATGCAATATCTGGAAAATAAGTAGAGGTATTTTCAGGCAAAGCTTGCGCTTTGATATATCCGGGCTGCCCAAATTTATCCTTATCGCAAATATAGGCCGATGGTAATACCAGTTGCAAGCCTTCAATATAAGACAAATTATAAACGATTACGTACTGGTACATCTACTCCACCTTTTTTTAATGGCCACAAATGTAAAAAATTATTTTCCTAAATGAAATAACCGGATATCTGCACTTCGAGAAGAACTCTTAAATTAGGCTGGCATTATGCCATTTAAATTTAGGTAAAAATAAAAAATAAAGCTAACTTTGAGCGCCTAATAAATTTACAAACTCAATGAATACACCCAGAATACTTGTCACTGGTGCCAATGGTCAGATTGGTCGTGTCTTAACCGCTAAACTCAGAGAATTATATGGAAATAATAATGTTCTAGCTACCGATATCACAAAACACGATTTAGATTCTGAACCCTTTGAATTTCTTGATATTTTAAATCATCAGCGAACGCTTGAGATCATTGACGATTACAAAATAAATCAAATTTATCATCTTGCAGCTATACTCTCCGCTAATGGCGAATGGAATCCTGTAAAGACCTGGAATATCAATCTTAACGGACTCCTTTCAGTACTTGAAATTTGCAGAGAAAAGAATATAGACCGGATGTTTTTCCCGAGTACAATAGCTGTATTTGGCAATACAACGCCCAGATTAGATACACCTCAGGATGTGCCACTTTTACCAACCACTGTATATGGTATGAGCAAAACGTCAGGTGAATTATGGTGTAATTATTATCATAAACGATATGGTGTGGATGTAAGATCTGTTAGATACCCAGGCATCATTGGGTGGCAATCTTTACCTGCCGGAGGTACGACAGATTATGCAGTCGAAATATACCATGCTGCGCTTAAAGAAGGTCATTATGAATGCTTTCTCAATGCAGACACTCGATTACCGATGATGTATATGGATGATGCCATCAAAGCGACCATCAACATTATGCAGGCTGACCCTCAAGAAATCAAGGTGCGTTACGGATATAATCTGAGTGCCATGAGCTTTACTCCAGCTGAAATAGCTGCCGAAATCAAGAAACACATTCCTGGCTTTACGATATCCTATAAACCTGATTTCAGACAAGATATTGCTGCCACTTGGACTGAATCTATTGATGATAGCAAAGCTAGAGAAGACTGGAAATGGTCTCCTGACTTTGATTTAAATAGTATGACCATCGACATGTTTAAGCATCTTAAAGAGATAATATTATAAAATCTTTATTCAAATTTATAAAACCCACAAAAATATAAAATAATGAGTACCAATAGAGAAGCCACCATAGCCAGTATTGCTGCAGAATTGGACGAAATGAGACAAGCTGGATTATATAAAGAGGAAAGAATCATCACCACCCCTCAAAGTGCACAAATCAAAACCACAGCAGGAGAAGAAGTGTTGAATTTCTGTGCTAATAATTATCTGGGACTTTCATCACATCCTGAAGTCATCCGCGCCGGCAAAGAAGCCATAGACACACATGGTTTTGGCATGTCGTCTGTGCGTTTTATTTGCGGCACTCAGGATATCCACAAAGAACTGGAAAAGAAAATAGCTGCCTTTGTTGGTCAGGAAGATGCCATCTTGTATGCTGCAGCATTTGATGCTAATGGAGGTCTTTTTGAACCATTATTGGGTGAAGAAGACGCTATTATTTCCGATGCGCTCAATCATGCTTCTATCATCGACGGTATCCGTCTTTGCAAAGCTAAAAGATACCGCTATGAAAATAATGATATGGAGGATCTTGAAGCTAAACTCAAAGAAGCCCAGTCCGCTGGAGCCAGAAGAATACTTATTGCTACGGATGGTGTGTTTTCAATGGATGGTATCATTGCCCAGGTGGATAAAATCTGTGATCTCGCAGATAAATATGGGGCAATGGTTATGGTGGATGACTGCCACGCAACAGGATTCATCGGCAAACACGGTAGAGGCTCTTCTGAGCACGCCAATGCATTTGGCAGAGTAGATATTATAACAGGTACATTTGGGAAAGCCCTTGGTGGTGCATCCGGTGGTTTTACTGCAGCCAAAAAAGAAATTGTGGATTTGCTCAGACAGCGATCGCGACCATATCTTTTTTCCAATACATTAGCGCCTTCTATTGTGGGAGCATCCATAAGAGTGCTTGACATCCTTAATGAAAGTACTGCACTCCGAGACAAACTAGAAGATAATACCCGATTATTTAGAGAAGAAATGACGAAAGCGGGATTTGACATCATTCCAGGAACACACCCTATCACACCTGTTATGCTCTATGATGCGCCGCTCGCACAGGAATTTTCAAGACGGTTACTGGATGAGGGTATTTATGTTATAGGCTTCTTCTTCCCTGTCGTGCCTAAAGGAAAAGCCAGAATCAGAGTACAAATCAGTGCCGGCCATGAAACGGAGCACATTTACAAAGCAGTTAAGGCATTTACTAAAGTAGGTAAAGAGCTAGGAGTAATTTCTTAAGATTTTGCATATCATAGTAAATAAAAAAGGGATGCAAGTCATTGACTACATCCCTTTTAATTCATTTAATCTGATTCAATCAGATATCAACTTATTCTTCCTCGTTAGCTGCAGGTTTAGCAGCTTTAACTATCGGCGCAACGGTTTCTTTAACTTCACTCAATGAAGGAACAATACTCACCCATGTTCTATTGAGTTTACCCTTAGAAAAAGCGACTGTACCGTCCACTTGTGCGTGAATCGTAAAATCTTTTCCAAGGTAGGTATTCTCTCCAGCATGAAATCTAGTACCTCTTTGTCTGACAAGAATATTACCAGCTTTAGCCGTCTGGCCACCAAAGAGTTTAACTCCTAATCGTTTACTTTTACTATCCCGTCCGTTATCCGAACTACCGACACCTTTTTTATGAGCCATTTTTCTTAATTTTTAGATTAGATAATAAACTGCACACAAAAATTATGCAGAGATAGATTCTATTTTGATTTTAGTAAAAGACTGTCTGTGGCCATTCATTTTCTGATAGCCTTTACGTCTTTTCTTTTTAAATACGATGACTTTGTCACCTTTCTGGTTGCCAATAACAGTGGCATTTACTTTGGCATTGCTCAATACCGGCGTGCCGACGCTCACAGATCCATTATTATCTACCATCAATACCTGATCGAAAGATACAGATGAACCTGCTTCGGCTTCTAACTGGTGGACAAAGAGTTCTTGACCCTCAGTCACTTTGAATTGCTGACCAGCTATGTTTACGATTGCAATCATTGTAAATAAATATTTATACGTTTTAAAAATGAGTGCAAAGATAGTTAGTTTTTTAATATCTATACAAAGAAAATATCAAGTTTTTTATCTAAAATGACATTAAATCAGACCTAAAGTCTCTTTTCGCTTTATTTTACCACTAGCCGTCATCAAAAATCGGTCAATGAAATAGATGGCTTTAGGTCTTTCCAAGGATTTCAAGCAATATTCAATATTATGAAGTAGTTCATTCATTTTTAGGCCTTCCCATTCAGAACCCTCTATAAAAAGGCAAAGCCTTTCACCCAACACCTCATCAGCTAGTCCTGCCACAAAAAATTGCTGAGCAATATATGGATACAGCCGTGCTTCAATCTGTTCAGGATACAGTTTTACACCACCACTATTCACAATATTGTCCAGACGACCCTTCCAAATAAAATGATGGTCATCTATTAATGTGGCCAGGTCATTGGTGACCACTTTTTCTGATAAGAATGGTACATCTATCGTCAGACAACCTCTTCCATCAAGATCAAAAATAACACCAGGCAAACCAGCATATGCCACACTCCTATCCTTTCCATTAACCTTACGTAACGCAACGTGACTCAACGTCTCGGTCATACCATAACCATGATATATCTCCGCCGAAAGCCGTTGAAAAGATTCTTCCTGTTCAGAACTGATAGGGCCACCTCCCAACAAAATCGTATGAACAGACTTTGTATTGCTCGTGTTTGACAATTGCATGGGAGTCAATGGTGCAAAATCTACTCTCACGTGCTGACTAAGTTTTTCAAGAGGATGACTGTCAGGTTCAATACATATAAGATTCAGTTTACTATATAAAGCACGTACGACCATCATTTTGCCTGCAATATATTGCATTGGCAATGCTAAAAGAGCCATCTGACCTGGATGGAATTTGAAAAATTTAGCAGTAGCAGCTGCACTTTGCAGCATTTGGCTTTTTTGGACTTCTATTACCTTTGGTGCGCCTGTGGATCCACTGGTTTGTATCAGAATTTGGTCAGATTCATTTAACCATTCTTGCATAAATGTGCCTATCGCACGGATATTCTTTTCTTCAGATGTCCTCGCCATTTCCACAATAGCGTCACCTTCCAAACGATGACCATTCAAAGAGAGTTCAGTGTATTGCAAATGTTTCATATCAATGGTGAAAAGTCCCAATCTTTATCTACGTGATAATGCAACCCTAAATGATCTACTGTATAAGGTCCAGAAATATTATTGGTATAAAGTTGACCAGTGCCCAACCCTTGAGCATAATTTGACCATCCCTGAGCCGTATATTGTGCGATAGCATTCAGTCCTATATTACTTTCTAGCGCAGAGGTAATCACCCAAGTGCCGCCATAGGCCTCTACCAGTGATTTCCAGTGATCCGCTTCAACAAAACCTCCTAGCAAAGCCATTTTCAAAATCACCATTTGTGGTTGAATCGTGTTAATCAAATTTATCTGCTTATCCTTATCAACAATCCCAATGAGTTCTTCATCCAAAGCGATTTTTATAGGGGTTTCAGCCGTCAGTGCTGCCATTTCCTGCCATTGCCCTGCCTTGATGGGCTGCTCAATATAACTAATATCATAAGCGGACAATATTTTTAATTTTTCTCGGGCTTCCTCAAAAGAAAAAGCTCCATTAGCATCCAGTCTAACTTCCACTTCATCAGCAGAAAACTGCCGACGTATGAATTGCAACAACTCTATCTCTGTATCAAAATCAACTGCACCTACTTTGAGTTTAATCGACGTATAATGATCTTTCAGCTTTTCCTTAATCTGCTCATACATAAATTCCTTGCTACCCATCCATATCAAACCATTCGTCGGTATGTCAAAACCAGATTTGCCTATCACTTCCTGAAATAATATCTGTTGGCTGCCATTACTTTTGTCAAGTAACACCATTTCGACACCGAAACGTATTGAAGGCCATTCGGTCAATTCATCAAGTAATAGTTCTTTTTCAAATGGTAGTCTTTTACATACATCAGCCAGTTTTTCTTCATAGCCATTTCTGTCATCATATGATAGGTCGATAAATCGATTACATTCTCCAAAGGCTGTCTTGCCTTCTTCCTGCCATATTATAAAATATGTATCTTTAGTATGGAGGACACCACGAGAAGTCCCACCCGGTCGTTTAAATATTAGAGTATATTTTTTAAAATAGCAGTACACCATCTTCAATTTACAAAGTAACTACTATCAAAGCTGTTATGTTCACTCATTTACACTAACAGTCCAACACCAAAAAGTAAAGCAAAAATCAATGTACTCAGTGCGAGATACTTAAGTTCAACATCCAGAGCAGCAGGGTTTTCGTTATTATTTACAACTTTTATGCTACGAATAATACCGATAAAAGCCGGTAAATAGATCCATTGATATATCGAAGCACCACTTTTCAAGCTGTAAAGGATTGTGCAAAACATACCAGCTATGAGCAAAGCTGCATGATAGTATTTTGCCACCTGAATACCTGCTTTCACTACTAGCGTATTTTTTCCATGCAAGGCATCATTGTCATTGTCACGTATATTATTGAGATTAAGTACACCGGTACTGAAAAAGCCCATCGTCATGGCCGGCAGAAATGCCCTTAAAGGCATCTCATGGGTATGCAGAAAGTAAGTACCTATCGTACCTACTAAACCAAAAAATATAAAAACAAAAACATCTCCTAGACCGGCATAACCATATGGATTCTTGCCCATGGTGTATTTCATTGCAGCTATTATTGCTGCAATACCCAATACAAAAAAGCCCCATCCATAAGTCAGATGCAAACCTTTAGTACCTGTAAAAATCAATCCAACACCTGATATCAAAGATAAGCTAATAAAAATAATAATAGCTGTCTTCATCTGTGATAAAGTGATAGCTCCAGTTTGCAAACTTCTCTTTGGGCCTTGGCGATCCTGATTGTCCACCCCATTTTTTGTATCACCATAATCATTGGCCAGATTACTGAGTATCTGTAAAAACAAAGTTGTCAACACAGCCAAGATAAAAACTGACCACTTGAACTGGTGATGGAAGGCAGCTAAGAAGCTACCTACAATTATGGTGGACAATGCCAATGGTAAAGTCCTCAATCTAAAACTCACTAACCACGCTGATATCGTTGCCATTGTTGACTACTCTATGGGAATTTAGGATATTTCTTAAAGTCCGGTTTTCTCTTCTGAAGAAAGGCATCTCGCCCTTCTTCTGCCTCTTCAGTACCATAAATGAGTCGCGTCGCTTCGCCGGCATAAACTTGCTGACCGACCAGACCATCATCGATGAGATTCATTGCAAACTTAGCCATTTTGATAGCTGTTGGGCTTTTAGCCATGATCTCCTGTCCCCATTCAAATGCAGTCTGTTCTAGCTCATCATGAGGTACAACAGCATTGACCATACCCATATCGTAAGCTTCCAGAGCAGTATAAGTACGCCCTAGGAAGAAGATTTCTCGTGCACGCTTCTGGCCTATCTGCCGGGCAAGATAAGCTGAACCAAAACCACCGTCAATACTGGCCACATCTAGATCGGTCTGCTTAAAAAGTGCATGCTCTTTACTCGCCAGGGTAAGGTCGCACACTACATGCAAGCTATGACCTCCTCCTACAGCCCAGCCAGGGACAACAGCTATGACTACCTTATTCATAAAGCGAATTTGGCGCTGCACATCCAGGATATTGAAGCGATTGATGCCATCACCTCCTTTATAGCCGGTTCTGGCCCGTACTCGCTGATCGCCGCCCGAGCAAAATGCCCATCCACCATCTTTCGGAGACGGGCCTTCGCCGCTGATAAGGACTACGCCGGTTTCTTGTGATTCGTGGCTGATAATGAGTGCGTCTAGCAACTCTGATACTGTTTCCGGTCGAAAAGCATTCCTCACTTCAGGACGATTAAAAGCAATTCTAGCTACACCATCACAATATTTGAATGTGATATCCTGATATTCTTTGATAATTTCCCATTGTATCTGATTCATGCTATCAATGTTTTTGTTGTAAATAATCCCAGTATGCTGCTAATACTTGAGGATTGGTGTCCGCATCTGTAAAAACTTCTAATATAGTCCTATTGTGCCGGAAAAACGATGGCAATATTTCATGCAGTGATGTAGTATCAGAAGCACTCATATAGTTCCATTTGTATTGGTGTGCAAGATGCTCTGCTGACAGCTTCATACTCGTCTCTAAAAACCGTGCTCTCTCCTGGGTGGTATCGGGGCCGGGAATGATTCTAAAGATACCTCCACCACTATTATTTATGATGACAATATTGAGGTTATCAATAGGTTCTTCATTCCACAATGCATTGCTATCATAATGAAAAGCCACATCACCAGTGATCAGCAAGAATTGCTTTTCCGGAGCTGCAGCGGCTGCACCTATTGCTGTGCTCGTACATCCTTCGATACCACTTGTTCCTCGATTAGAATGCGTCTCCTTTATTCCAGTATAATCAAACAACTGTGCATACCTTATTGGAGAACTATTAGATATATGTAATGAAACATCCTTTGGCAATGATTTGAACAATATATCGAACACCTTAAAATCACTAAATACACATGAATCACTAAATACCTCATGTAACCGGTCTTTTTTCTCCTTCAGTTGCAACCATTTTTGGCGAAAGCCTGATGAGACTATTTCATTTAACTGTTGACTCAAAGCATGCAAAAAAGGTACTGCTGCTATATGAATGGCGGTGGTGAGTGACTGGTAAGTATCCATAGTAGCATCATAAGGATGTACATTCCAGTGTGCTGCAGGCCGATGTTTGCGTAACATAGATTTAATACGCTTAGACACTATAGCATCACCCACAGTAATCAATAAATCAGGCATTAGATCTACTGCCTTATCTACATCTAAATGCGTAATACACCTGTCGATATGCGCAATAAATGATGGATGAGCGACATTGGCTGTAGATTCTGTCAAAACGATGGTATTACTACAATGTGCTAGATTTGATAAAACTTGCTGAAAACCTTCTTCTTTAGGATGCTGACCAACCAGAATCATCACTTTTCTAGCTTGTGCATATTGAGTAGCCAACTGTGTGAGTTCTATCTGACTAAGCTGAGCCGTCACATCGGCACATGAAAATACCTTAACCTCTGTATTTTTAACTTCTCCCGTACCATAAAGTGGTTCGTGCATCGGAATATTGAAATGCACCGGTCCGCGATCTTTGACTGAGGCGATATGGTAACCTTCACTAATAGATCGATCGTTGAACCATATATCACTTTCATCTGTCGCGTCTCCTCTTAAATCATAACTTCGTCGGATATAATTGTGATAAATATTCGTTTGATTAATAGTCTGTCCATCACCCTGATCTGTCCATTCTTTAGGCCTATCTGCAGTCAAAATTAAGAGCGGAATCCGTTGATAATATGCTTCAACAATCGCCGGTGCGAAGTTGAGCGTGGCAGAACCACTGGTACAAACTATGGCTACCGGCTGACGTGTTTCGATCGCTTTGCCTAGCGCATAAAACCCTGCACTCCGCTCATCTCTGATACTCACACAATGGAAATCCGGATGGCGATTGAAGGAGATGACCAAAGGAGCATTGCGAGAACCAGGGCAAATCACCACATTCCTTAGTCCTAACTTTGCCAAAGCCAAAACGATTCTTTGTATTGCTTTTTTATCAGATAATATCATTATGGTGTACGAATTTGCCGGTAATTATACGACCTGAGCTAATCTACTTTCAAAAATTGAAGCGCAAAAATATAAAGAATTTCCCACAAATTTAGCAAATCCATAATTGCAAATCGGATAAAAATAGAATAGGCACGTCATCTATCGACAGCGTGCCCATTTAAGTTCTTATTTACCTAATATGATTACTTCATCAATTCATCAGAAATTGCTTCTGAATTGCTTGATAAACTTTGATTTTTGATTTCTTTATGAGGTTGATCATTATGTCCCATCATGGTCTCTGGTTGCTGAATTGCAATATGTGGAGCTATCACCAATGAAACGATAGACATCAACTTAATCAGGATATTCATCGATGGTCCTGATGTATCTTTAAAAGGATCTCCTACTGTATCTCCAGTGACAGCTGCCTTATGTGGCTCAGAACCTTTATAATACATTTGACCATTGATTTCAACCCCTTTTTCAAATGATTTCTTAGCATTGTCCCATGCACCACCTGCATTATTTTGGAAAATACCCATGAGTACTCCAGAGACGGTCACACCTGCTAGCAAACCTCCTAAGACTTCAGGACCAAATAGAAATCCAACTATGACCGGTACTACTAAAGCGATTAAGCCAGGTGCTACCATCTCTCTGATTGAAGCATCAGTAGATATCGCCACACATTTGTCATATTCCGGAGTGCCTGTTCCGTCCATAATTCCTTTAATTTCTCTAAATTGACGGCGTACTTCCTCGACCATCTTCATCGCTGCTCGACCTACAGCTGCTATAGCCAGTGCAGAGAAGATAAATGGTATCATTGCACCTACAAATAGACCTGCTAAGACATTAGCTTTATATATGTCAATAGCGGTAATGCCTGATATGCCCACAAAAGCTGCAAACAAGGCCAATGATGTCAATGCTGCTGATGCAATAGCAAAGCCTTTACCTGTAGCTGCTGTTGTATTTCCTACTGCATCGAGAATATCTGTACGCTCTCGCACTTCCTTAGGCAAATCACTCATCTCCGCAATACCTCCTGCATTATCAGCAATAGGACCGAATGCATCGATTGCTAACTGCATGGCTGTCGTCGCCATCATACCAGCGGCAGCGATCGCCACACCATATAGACCCGCCAATTCATAAGAGATAAATATACCAGAAGCAAGTACAATAATCGGAACAACTGTAGATTCCATACCTACTGACAGACCTCCGATGATATTTGTAGCATGACCGGTAGAACTCTGCTTAACGATAGAGTTGACAGGCTTTTTGCCCATTGCAGTATAATATTCTGTAATCCACGAAATCAGCCCTCCTACAATCAGACCTAGGATAATCGCAAGGAATACATTGAAGCTGCTAAACTCGTATCCTCTGATATTCATCGTATCCGGTAGGATATAATTGACTAATGGATAAGCAGCTATAGCTGAAAGGATAATTGCTCCCCAGTTGCCTATATTTAATGCACTTTGAACATTGCCTTTATCATCTTTGATATTGACAAAGAAAGTAGAAAGGGCTGAAAAGATCAAGCCTAATCCTGCAATCAAAAGTGGTAACAATACAGGACCGATACCACCTACATTGTCATTTGAGACGATTTCACTTCCTAGTACCATGGTGGCAAGAATAGTCGCAACATAAGATCCAAAAAGGTCTGCTCCCATACCAGCAACATCACCTACATTATCACCTACATTATCAGCAATAGTAGCTGGATTGCGAGGATCATCCTCAGGGATGCCCGCTTCTACCTTACCTACTAGATCTGCCCCTACGTCTGCAGCCTTAGTGTAAATTCCACCACCTACTCTCGCAAAAAGAGCTATCGATTCCGCTCCTAATGAGAAGCCGGCTACAACTTCCAAAGCTTTGTGCATACCTAGACCGTTAATGTCTCCATCCACAAACGTATAATAACACCATATAAAAATCAAACTCAAACCAAAAACCGCTAGTCCTGCAACACCGAGGCCCATCACAGAACCACCTGCAAATGAAACTCTGAGTGCATCTTTGAGGCTGGTACGGGCAGCCTGGGCAGTTCTTACATTAGCTTTAGTAGCTACATTCATTCCGATATAACCGGCAAATGCAGAAGTGAATGCACCGATCAGAAAAGTGATTCCAATCAGCCAATCAGAGCTCTCTACGAGCGTTCCAGACCAAGCTAATAAGACCGCCATCACTACACCGAAAATACCCAAAATTCTCCATTCTGCTTTCAAAAATGCCAATGCTCCATCAGCGATGGCCTTTGAAATAAATTGCATTCTTTCGTTACCAGCATCTTGCTTGTTAATCCAGCTTGCCTTGACCACCATGAAGATCAACCCGATCAAACCCATCAGCGGTACTGCATAAACTAAGTTGTTCATCGTATAATATGTTTTTTAAATATTTCTAAAAAGTCCGCAAAGGTAGATTTTTAAAGTGATATCGACAAAATCTTAATAGGTTTTTTGTTCTATTTGCCTAACAATTTTAATGGTTTAGACAGATAAAATGAAGGCTGTGAAACAAACTTAAATATTACTTCTTCTCAATTTGAAATTTCGCTTTTACTCAAATCTGCATGCAACCCGGTAAGATTGAAATATCAGATTAAAAAGGAACTGCTTATTATTAACGCAAAGAGATATAATTTCTGGTTCGAAATAATACAACGTCAAAACCAACTTGATACGATATAAACACTTTTCCTATAGCAGGCAAACTCCTTAAATCAGGCATGAGTTTTTATCAAGTAGGATTCTAAAAAGGCAGTGATCCTAGTATTAATAAATCATCCTACAAAACTATCACCTATGACCGTAGCCACTATTTTTGTATGGAATTCTCTATTTAGATATGGGGAATTTCGGGAAGCAGATGCTATTTGATCATCTGCATATGTCCAAGTCGCATTTGTATCAAATACACACAGATTAGCTTGTGCGCCGACAATTATATCCGGAATAGGAAGACCCAACATTTGGCGAGGTCCTATGGTTAGTTTATCTACAATTTGAGCTAAATCGAGATCATCCTTAAGTTCATCTACTAACACAGGAAGACATGTTTCTAATCCAATTGCACCGGGCACTGCGTATGGAAATTCCACATCTTTGGCCTCTTTGTCCAAGGGTACGTGATTACTTATTATGGCATCAATTGTGCCAACTTTGACACCGTCGATAAGTGCTATTCTATCCGAATGCTCACGCAGCACCGGCATCACTTTTAAATTAGAATCAAATTCATGTAAATCCTCATCGGTATGTACCAAATTCAGATATGGTACAGTGACAAAAACTCTAGGATCTTCTTCGTTGTATTGTCGTATTGTCTCTAGTCCTCGAGCTGTAGAGATACCGTGTTCGATTATATGGGCATCATTATACGAAAGCACCATTAAATCCCGCTGAATCATCTGTATTTCTGCTATATCAGGCACGCCTTTCATACCGAGTGACGTACTCATCACGCCTTCATGCATTTGTCCTTCCCTGCTTAGATAGTGGTCATCGGGATGTACGATTAGGGGAATCCCGGCAGATCCGGCATACTGCATTGCCCGATTGATCAATCCAGTATCTTGTACTCCTACCAAGCCTTCACTCATGGCTACTGCACCTGCCTGAACCATATCAAGATACTCACTGATGTCAGCACCTTTTAAGTCTTGACTCAAAGCTCCAACTGGCCATATTTCCACTCCATTTCTATTCGGATGATTACGTAGGAAATTTACTGTGGTCTTAGACTGTGTTATAGGTTTATTATTAGGAAATACTACTAAAGCTGAATAACCACCATTTCTTGCTGCTCGGGTCAGTGAATCCATTGTCTCTCTATGTTCAAAACCCGGCTCACCGCTATGCGTACCTACGTCACACAATCCAATGGTACAATAGAGATTTGAACCCTTGATGATCTGAGCCTGCACGTCACTAATATTGTCAGCAATACGAGCAATATGTCCATCCGTGATGAGAATATCCCTCTTTTGCTGATGAAACTCACTGTCTTTTAACAAAATTGTGGCATCCTTAATGAGCAGGTTCATATGCTTCCAATTACGATTTAAAAAAACGAATTAATATGGTTTCAGCTAGTAAAAAAATCAAGGCCAAGATGACAAACCACTTCCAAAGGACAATTCCTTGATCTTTTTCGATGATTGAACCCTCTATATTTGCCTGCAACGTCTCACCCATAACTTTGACTTTGGAATTGGCGGCGGTGATATGAATCAATTGAGACTCTTCATAGACACTCATATCTGATTCTCGTCTGTCATAATTGAAAGCTAGTTTTCCAGCTAATTGATCATCTAGTAAGAGATCATAAAATCCCGCTGTTTTAATCTGGTTGTCTAGGTCTAGAGTGATTTTATTACCATTAGGTATCTGACCCGGAATAAACTCCATCCTATCATTTTTAACCTTATAAACATAGTCACCGGCTTTGCGTAAGTTATCCGTCTCAACAATGACATTGTTCGTAATTGTATGAGAAATCTTCTTTTGCTTCGTAGCCGATATGGCGATTTTAAAAATCATCGGTACAAATATTTCCGCATTAAATACCAGATCATTTACATCAGGATTGAGAGGCGAAGCACACACATACAATTGGCCATCTCCACTTCTATATTTAGATAGAAATGGATCTCCATCTCTAAAACTCAGTAAACTTTCACCAGCATGCGAACCTGATGAACGCACATTATAACTAAGTTGAACTTTTGGTAATTTAAGATTTTGTGATGTTCTGACATATACTTCCGAAAATACATATTCATCCGTATTGATGGCAGCTACTTCGCGGGGATTTTTATTGGCATTGTCAAAAGGCACGGCTCCAGCCAGAGACAAAAAATGATTATAATTGTTTAAATCGGCGTTTTGACCTGGGAATACAAGTACTTTACCACCATTTCGCACAAACTGGCTGATCTCTGTAGAAAGCCCAGAAGTGAGTGTATTCAAATCATTGAGTATAATCAGGTCATAGGCAGGAAATTGTTGATACTGCAGCTGATTGACATTTTGGCTGGTCATCGAAAAATTTTTCAACCCTCTGAACAACGCATCAAGATGTCTCACCTCTCCACCATCATTGATCATCAAAACCTTAATCGTGTCCGGCACCAGAAAGGAAATATAATAATTATCGTCAAATTGTATCGGATAGTCGCTGATATTTATCACAGCTTCCTGCCAACCAGTCTTTTCAATGGTGACGCTCACCGTATCAGTTACTGTTCCACCGGCAGGTACATCGCGTACACCTACGGGCTTTTCTTGTCCATCACGATGCAGAGATATTTTTACTTGTTCAGCATCTTCACCACTATTATTACGAATACGGATTACGAGTTTATTGTTTTGTTGTAAAAATGGCACCGGTCCATCAAACCATACACTATCCACAGAAATATTCTTTTGCTGTTTGGACTGAATCGGCAACAGACTCATCTCCATCGTGGTATCCTTCCATCCTTCACTAGGCATGATACTTTTTTGAAAATCAGAAATCAGGTATGAAAGTCGGTTGCCTTCGGTAGATTCAAATAGCTGATGTTGACGATTGACGACCTTGTCCAACGACTGGACTACCGGAGTCAGTTGTATTTCGTCTATATAGGATAACGCATCCTCTTTGCTCAGCCATCGCTGATGGCGACCTTCAAAATCGTGGGTCAGCACCTGAAATTTATCATCCTCTCCATAAGCTCCGATCACAGCGCGCGCCTTATCCTTGGCATAGTCTAACAAGGGTATATCCTGTCGCGTAGCCGTCATAGAATAAGAATTATCCACAAAAACGGATACATTATTAATGCCTGACTTTAACGTCTCACCTTTAGGAATAAATGGCTGTGCAAAAGCTAATACCAGTGCCGCAACAGCGAGTAAGCGCGCCAGCAAGATGAGCAGATTTTTAAGCTTATTTCTACTAGAAGTTTCTTCCTTGATTTCCTTCAGAAAACGGACATTAGTAAAATACACCTTTTTAAACCGTCGAAAATAAAATAAATGTATAATGACCGGAATAGCCAGTGCAGCCAATGCCCACAGAAAATAAGGATATAAAAAATGCATAGTGTTACACTAATGTGATTGCAAAAATATAACTACTAAGGTTAAAATCCTGTCTTTTGTTTAAAATTTACTTTTGTTTAACGAATGACAGGACAATGGATAATGCAAAATCAAGCCGATTAAATCTTAATAGCTACTATTTCCAAAAGAAATATATTCAAAGAATTCGTTAGTTAGATAATATGTATTATTGACTCGTCAACCATTCCATACCTCAATCTATTTTACTTTCAATACAAACTAAAATGCCGCATGTACCCCTAGCATAAAATTAATTCCCGCTTGCGGGTACAAGAAATTTTCAGTAATGGCCTCTTCATAAATGTAGGTGTAGGTATAACCATTAGAAGCATATAGCCTATTCAGTATATTATTGATTTGAAGTGTTGCAGTAAAGTGTTTCCACAATCTTGAAGAAAAATCTTTTGAAATCCTCAGATTGTGATAATGGTAAGCATCCAGAGAGCGATCAGGATTAGAGGTATTGTCTAAGTATTGACGTCCTACGTATTTAGCTAACCATTCGATCTCCATGCCATTTGTTGGTCGAAACAGGATCCCTGCCATACCGGTCAGCGATGGAGAAAACGAGATGTCTGTATTTTCATGGTGTACGACTACTTTGTCAAAACCATTAGTATAATCAGCTATCACCTCATCAAAAGCATTGATCTTATTGCTGCTTAATGTGGCATTGAAAAATATTGCCCATTTACTACTCAAAAACTGCTTCAATGAGGTCTCCCAACCCAGTCTATAGCTTTCCGGTACATTGATGCGGATGCCAGCACCCGATTCATTCAGATCTCCTGTCAGTACCAGCTGATCTTTATATTTCATATAGTACAAGTTGGTCTCTAATTGAGTCCGTTCTTTATCCAGTCTGTATCCAACCTCAGTATTATAAAGGCGCTCCGATTTAGGTAATACTCCAAAAGCATTATCAATAAAATCACCACGTGATGGTTCTTTGGAAGCAACCGCAATAGAAGCATATAAATCGGATGTTGTATTCCACCTATAGTCGAATCCAACCTTTGGATTAAAAAAAGCAAACCGCTCGCCTACATCAATATATTCAAGGGTTTTATCTTTGCCTGCAATATTATACTCAAGGTATCTCACTTGCAAATCACCAAAAAGAGTCCATCTCTCCGCTACTTGTTGCACCCATCGAGCATAGCCCGATAGGTCTGATTTTTTTCCGGTGTTATCATAATAGTGATAATCACGAGGCAATTCAGGAAGCTCTACGGACGACTTATTAATTTTGCCAAAATGATGTCCTGCATAATGGTTAACAGCAAGACCTAAATGCAACTCTGCACCGGTATGAACATTATAAACCATATCAGCCATGATACCCAATAAATCGTTGTCGAGCCATCGCCTTCTGACTATATCAGATTTTGTGATTGTAGCACCATCCTGACCGATCACCGGATCAATGTCGTAATCTTTGAGCTTGGCTTGAGGTTTATACTCTTCAAAATAGCCTTTGCCGGGAGTATAATACAAAGTAAATTTTGTTTTTAGTTTAGGGTTTACCAAATAAGAATATAAGAGTTGCAGATGTGTTTGTCGATAATTATCCACCTGATTTTCATAAGTATAGTAATTGTATCTACGATCAGACTTAAAAAGATTAATAGAATCTTCAATTGTCTTATACAACCCTCCTTCGTTGACCTTGTAGTGTGCTATAAGCGCCGCCTCATCTCCCCTAACCTTGGCTTCAGGACTACCATTCCACGCTTGAAATGTCTGTTCCTGACCACTGAACACATTAAGTCTAAGTGAAGATCTAGGTGTCACTCTTGCAGCCGAAAAATAATAACTTTTTAAATCAGCTGTAGCACGATCTATGTAACCATCTGAATGAATCAAACTGAACCTGCCTTGTACACTGTATTTGTTATTCATCAGACCAGATCCCAGACCTGCTGAAACCTTGTAAGTTCCAAAAGATCCATAGGCTGCATCCACTTCCATAAAAGGATTAATCTTCAACTCCGATGTGTTAATACTGACAGTTCCACCAAAAGCACCGGCACCAGTTGTCGAAGGACCTGATCCTCGCTGGATCTGCACATTAGAAACAGATGCAGCAAGATCAGGCATATTAACCCAAAACACATTCTGCGACTCCGCATCATTGACCGGAATGCCATTGAGTGTAACATTTATTCTAGTCTGATCCGAGCCTCTCATACGCATACTGGTATATCCTATACCGGCACCTGCATCTGATGTCACAACCATTGATGGCGACCACTGTAAAAGAAAAGTAGCATCTTGCCCTAAATTATTCTTAACCAAATCATCTTTTGAAATATTGCTACTCGTAAATGGCCCTTTGCTTGAGGTGCGATTTGCCTGGATTTCAATCTCATTCAACCGATAAATCTCACCCTTAAAATTAATATCTTGATGCACATCACTGATTACTTCTACTTCTGTGATCACTGGGTCATATCCTACATAAGTGGCTTTGAGCATGTATTTCCCCTGCTTTACATTAGGAATGACATAATTACCTTGAGCATCCGATACAGCAGCATACTGCGTATTGACCAGGAATACTGAACCAAATTCCAGCAGTTCTCCTCTTTCATTCGTCACCTGACCAGAAATAGTATATTGACTGCATAAATTGCCGAAAAAAAGCGAAAAGACCAATAAAACCAAGTATCTCATTTTGTGTGAATTATTATTTAAAATTCCTAATTGAGATACATTGCGTATTTTATACTATTCCCTTTCCGGCATTACCCGGACAGGTTCGATGGGTATAATCTCAGCAAGAGCAATGCTCAAGCACCCCAATTTAGGAAATGCAAAGATAATATATGCAAACATCACATAATAGGATTTACACAAAAAAATTGATGCTTCAATTGAAATAAAATCATCAAAAAAAAAGCAAAAAAAACTTTTACACATCATCCAAGTTCCTAAATTAGCAGTCTAAAATAATTAGACATATTGTCTTTTACCGCCTAAAAAAATATAGTTTGAAATAATAAAAACCTATTTATAAAGTTTTATTTAACTCCAAAATTGAGCATCTTAAAATCAAACCAGACACATGCTCATTAATATCAGACATAAATTATTTGTACTAATTATTAATGCAAAACCTTAGAAATTCACTTACCTAAAACGTAGCAAATCATATAAAATTTAACAATCATTTTCAATTGTACTTAAACCACTTCAACATAATAATCCAATCCATCAGTAGCCTTAACTTAAGGCCGGAAAATTATATTATACTAAGAACCAAATAAACATCGATAAAATAAATAATGGAATGAAATTTACATATGCATCTGAATTACGCTCCAGACTTCAGTATGGAATGTATCTTCTAGCATTACTATTGCTATTGATAGAATTTGGATTTGTTTTGCCGGAATGGACACGCTCACCTATCCTATTTTTCTATGTTGGCATACTTATTATTGCTTTACTGTCCACGCCTGCCCAGTATATATTTAAAAGTAAAAAAACTGTCCTACGTGCATTGGTTTTTGACTTACTAAGCGTAGTGTTTATTGGGTATTGTTTATACAAACAATATCTTTTAGGATTGCATATCATTTCATTTTGGGTTCGAATAGGCGTATTTATAAAATTAATCAGAGAGTTTGCACCCATAGATTATAATTACAAACGATCTAATTTAAGACCAGCTCAACTATTTGTTCTTACATTTGCAGGGCTCATTCTAATAGGGACATTACTGTTAATGCTACCCAAATCGACATATAATGGCATATCATTTATAGATGCTTTGTTTACATCAACAAGTGCAGTATGTGTTACCGGCCTAATAGTAGTTGATACGAGTTCTTACTTTACACCTTTGGGAAAAACTATTATCATGTTATTGATACAAGCAGGCGGATTAGGCATACTCACTTTTGCTAGTTATTTTAGTTTCTTTTTCAAAGGAGGAGCCACCTACGAGAATCAAATCGCTATGGGTGATCTTTCGGGAGATGGTAAGAACATCGGTAAGGTTTTCAAATCTCTACAAAGAATTCTGGGTATTTCCCTTTTTATAGAAACTGTTGGAGCCATATTAATTTATTCCAATATTGATGGTTCGCAGTTTCAATCTAAAAGATCGGAGATATTTTTTTCTATTTTCCATTCTGTTTCTGCGTTTTGCAATGCTGGGTTTTCTACGCTTTCAAATAATATTATGGAAAGCGAAGTCGTAACCAATTACCCATTCCAGCTGATTTTAGTAGGTTTATTTGTTTTTGGTGGACTCGGCTTTCCTATTGTAGTAAATGTTTTAAAGTATTTAAAACACTTAATGATTAGATATTTTTTCTGGTTTTACAAACATCAAAAAAAATACACACCAAGAATTCTCACTCTTAGTAGCAAACTGAATTTAATTACTGTATTCTGCCTGATTGTACTAGGAACAGTATTTGTTTATTCTAATGAGTTTTACAATGTCCTGGCACCACATCAGGGCTTTGGCAAGTGGGTTACTGCACTATTTGCAGCGACAAGCCCACGAACAGCCGGATTCAATTCAATTGACTACGGCCAAATGCACTTAACTACGATTTGGGTAATTATCTTTTTGATGTGGATTGGGGCTTCTCCTGCTTCAACAGGCGGAGGTATAAAAACAAGTACTTTTGCTATTGCGATCTTAAACTTTATTCAGACAGCCCAAGGCAAAACAAAAATTGAAATATGGAGGCGCGAAATTGCAGATATTACCATAAGAAGGGCTTTTGCTACCATGGCCTTGTCATTGATCGTCATAGGCATAGGTATATATGTGGTCGCCTACTACAATCCTCAATTACAGTTTTTGGACATAACCTTTGAATGTTTTTCCGCATTCAGTACTGTAGGCTTGACACTCGGGATTACGCCGAGCTTGAATGAGATTGGAAAGATCGTTATCATTTTACTAATGTTTATCGGTCGAATTACAACACTGACACTCTTGATTGCGCTAGTCAAAAAAGCTAAATCACTAAATTACCAGTACCCTACTGAAGAAATTTTAATAAACTAAATAAGATGAAATTTATAGTTGTTGGATTAGGAAATTTTGGAGCCTCACTGGCTGAAAAGTTAACAGAACAAGGAAATGAAGTCATTGGCATTGATCGTGAAATGAGTAAGGTGACGGCCCTAAAAGACACCATATCGCATACCATATGTTTGGATGCTACTGATAAAGCCACCGTTGCTGATTTACCACTTCAAAATACAGATGTCGTCGTTGTTTGCATAGGAGGAAATAGTGGCACCAATGTCATTGTATCGGCACTTTTTAAAAACTTAGGCGTAAAAAGACTGATCAGCCGTTCTGCAGATTCCTTACATGAACATATTTTAAATGCCATAGGTGTAAGTGAAATCGCAAAGCCGGAAGTTGAATCCGCTGAACGGTGGGCTAAGAAGCTATGCTTGAAAGGCCTAGTCAACTCATTTGATCTTAATCCACATCACAGTGTCATAGAGATAAAATCTCCATCCACCTTTATAGGTCAAACTGTTCAGCAAATCGGGTTTAGAGAAAATTACAATATTCTAATCCTGACCATCATAAAGCCAGCTGCAAAAAAATCATATTTTGGATTAAATAGTGAAGAATATATCACCGGCATCCCAAAGCCTGATACTGTTATCGATACTAATGACATTTTAGTACTCTATGGCAATACCAGTGATTTGCAAAAAATAATTACAAAAAATGAAGAGTAGCTCATATGCCCTAGAAGGTGATCATGATAAATCACTGATAGAATCATCAAATGTAAGTCATCAATTTTGCCAATAAACTGATATATTTGCATGGCACACAACTAGCGATGATTACATTATGTTAATAATATGCAGGACATTATTATGTATTTAGACCATGCATGACCAAGTCGTTATTGATATAGGAAAACAGAAGACAAAAATACAATGGATTGTATTGGGTGTCGGACTAATTTTGTTTATGGTCAAAATTTTTGCGTTTATTTTGACCAACTCGGTGAGTGTCTTATCAGATGCGCTGGAAAGTATCGTCAATATTATCACCGCATTCATGACATTACTAGCTCTAAAATATGCAATAAAGCCGCGTGATGACAATCATCCTTACGGTCATGGCAAAATTGAGTTGTTGGCTGCTTCAGTCGAAGGTATTTTAATTGGAGTAGCAGGCATCATGATTATCAATGAAGCCATTCTAAGGTTAAACCACCCAACTTATCTTCAGGATATTGGTATCGGAATGGTGATGATGGGTTTGACAGTTGCAGTCAATTATCTTTTAGGTAGATTTGCCATCAACAAAGGAAAACAATACAATTCCATCAGCTTGATATCAGAAGGAAAGCACTTACAATCAGATGCATACTCTACTTTTGCATTGATAGCTGGGCTGTCATTGTATATCATAACTGGCTACAAGTGGCTTGATAGCGTGCTTGCTATTATCTTTGGCATATTCATTCTGTACACAGGATTTCAGGTCCTCAAAGATACGGTCACTGGGCTAATGGACGAAGCAGACCCCGAGGCTCTACGAAGAATCGTCAAGGTCATCAAGCAAAATCGAAGACCGGCCTGGGTTAATATACATAAACTCACTTTACTGCGCTTTGGCCAGGTGTACCATGTAGATATGCATTTGACACTGCCGTGGGACTTTACAGTTGAGCAAGCACATCAGGAGGCGTTATTTCTCAAGAGCATCATCAGAGAGGAATTTGCCGAAGAAGATGTGGATATATCCATCCAAAGTGAGCCGTGTCGAAAAGATTCTTCTTCAAAATGGGTAGGCCAATGCGCCAAGGATCAATATAAAGAGTGTGACGAAGAAAAAGTATGGTCTATTGAACAAATCACAGGTAAAAATAATTTGAATAGCTAAGCAAATATTTAGCATTATGCATGATATAGAACCTTGGTGGGGATGGCGAGATGAATATTCCGCCGAAGAAGATAAAAAGTCTCCATTTCACGGAAGGAAGTACAGTGAATTTTCATTTAGCAATAAGGTGTATAACTATCTGATACATCCTCAGTGGGACTACTTCGGATCAGAAACCCTATATGCCAAAATCTTATTTGTGGATTATCGGTTACACTTTGCCATCATAGAATTAATAGGTGAATGGAATGATGCCCTCTATAATGATATCATGTTTTTGAAAACAAAACTGGCAGATAGGTTGACAGATCACAAAATATCGAAGTTTGCCATTATATGTGAAAACGTAATGAACTTTCATGGTGAAGATGATTGTTATTACGAAGAGTGGTATGATGACATTAAGGATGATCGCGGATGGATTTGTTTATTGAATACCTATGAACACGTATCCGTTGAAATGCAAAAACATCGGCTACACTATTATATCAACGTTGGTGAACCATATAACAATATCAATTGGCGAGGCCAAAAACCTATTTACACTATACAAGCGCTAGACAAAATGATAAACAAATCATATAAACAACTGACATGAAAAAACATAAATCAGGGTTTGTCAATATTGTCGGCAATCCTAACGTAGGGAAATCTACCTTGATGAATACGCTCGTGGGTGAAAGAATGTCCATCATCACCAGCAAACCACAAACTACTAGACATAGAATTCTAGGCCTTGTAAGCGAGGAAGATTATCAGATTGTATTTTCCGATACACCGGGCATTATAGACCAACCTAATTACGGAATGCAAGCATCCATGAATAAATTTGCTTTTTCATCTTTTGAGGATGCCGACATTATACTTTTTGTCACCGATATATTTGAAGATTATACCGGTAGCGAACCTGTTATCGAGGCATTGATAAAAGCTCCGATACCTAAATACCTCATCATCAACAAAATTGACCTGGACAAAGAAAACAAAGCCGATTTAGTAAGCCAACTATGGGATCAGCGTGTTGAATTTGACGAAACCTTTTTTATTTCAGCAGAGCAAAAGATCAATACAGATTCAATATTTGACCGGATTTTAAGCGATCTACCTGAAGGCCCGCCATACTATCCAAAAGATGAAATGTCGGACAAACCGGAGCGATTTTTTGTATCAGAAATCATCCGTGAAAACATCTTAAAACTTTATAAAAAAGAAGTGCCCTATTCTTGTGAAGTGGTGGTACATCGCTTTAAGGAAGAGCAGAAAAATGGTCAACCTATCTTAATGATTTATGCAGACATTTATGTGGAAAGAAAGTCTCAAAAGCCGATAATCATCGGTAAAGGTGGTGAAGCCATTAAAAAATTAGGTATTGCTGCTCGTGAAGGCATTGAATCATTCTTCGGTACACACACTTTTCTAGATCTAAACGTTAAAATCAAGGAAAACTGGAGAAATGACGAGCGCATGTTGAGGCACTTCGGATATGAAGAGTAAGCCCTGGTTTTAAAATATATGACAATAAAAAAACGGAGGCTGTCAATACAACCTCCGTTTTTAATATTTATATTACCCAATTATATAGGTCTCAATTATTTCTTTTCAGGAGCTTCAAGCAACTGGAAGAATTGATCTAACTTAGGTAAGATGATAATCTCAGTTCTTCTGTTTTGAGCTCTACCTTTTGCATTGCTGTTAGAAGCGACAGGAGAATACTCACCTCTACCACCAGCAGTCATTCTTGAAGGATCTACTTTGTATTTTTTCTGAAGTGTCTTAACCACGCTCAAAGCTCTTCTTGAACTCAAATCCCAGTTATCAGTAATACAATCACCAGTCATAGGTACATTATCAGTGTGACCTTCCACTAAGATGTTCATATCCTTATGGTCATTCAGGATTGAAGCAATTTTACCCAAAATACTCTGTGCTTTAGAATTTATTACTGCAGAAGCTGTACTAAATAACATATCATCAGATAGTGATACATAAACTACTCCTCCTTTCACTTGGATAGAAACATCCTGATCATTGAAATCTTTAAGTGATCTCTTTAGGTTCAATGCAAGTGCTAAGTTCACAGAATCTTTGTACTGCATAGTCTTAGTCAAGTCTTTAATGTATGCACTTTGTTGGCTGATAGCTTCAAGTGACTTCTTAATACTTTCAGCACCAGCCTTATTAATTACTGAAGCGGCATTCAATTGATCCAATAAGCCCGCGTTGCTGTTCTTTAAAACCATAAGTTGATCCTCTGCTGATTTCAATTTCATATTTGCATTAGATAAATCATCCATAGCATTCTTCAACTTTGCATTAGCATCAGCAAGTTCTTTTGTCAGTGTTGCAACTTGAGAAGTCAACATTTTGTTCTTTTCTGTACAATCATCAAGAAGCGCTTTGTTAGCTTCATACATTTCATTCAATTCATTGAATTTCTTTTTACTCACACAACTAGTAGCTAAACTCGCTACAACTAATAAAAATAACGTAACCTTAAAATATCGCATTACTTAATAAATTTTGAATTTGTTTGAAAAAGTACGCAAAGAAAAGTATTTTATCCGTAAAAGACAAAACCCCATAGCAAAAAAATGTAAAAGGTTAAGATATTAACATTAAATTTGAAATTACATGACAAATTACAAGGCAAATACCAAGATATTCAGACACTTTTTAGCTAGTGTATACCAAAAAAACATCCATATAAATATTACATATTGATAAAATGAATGCAATGACCAACATGGAGGAATTTAGTTGCGTCAGTATGTTTCAATTTATTTTTTTAATAATCATTCTATACTCACTTGATCTTCCTATATTTGCACGCATTAATTAATAATCTTTAAAATAATATTTTCATTATGACGAGAATTCTCAGTGTTGTACTTTTTATGGTTGCCTTTACCACTTCTTCACTTATCGCTCAGAAAAAAGCGAGTGAGTATGATTTTGGTAAAATGTGGACATTTGAAAATCCACCCAAAGAATGGCTAAAGGAAACTTACGGAATGGATGTGCAAGATGAATGGTTTGACTATGTCAGAAAATCTTCATTAAAATTTGCTTCATGGTGTAGTGCATCCTTTATTTCTCCCAATGGACTGATTATGACTAATCATCACTGTTCTCGAGACGTTGTGACAAGCCTTCAACGAGATGGTGAAAATTTTGATAAACATGGATTTTACGCAGAGACCCTTGCTGATGAAAGAAGAGCTGAAGGCCTTTTTGTAGAGCAAATGATTAAAGATGAAGACATCACTAATTTAGTCAATCAGCGTACCAAAGGAGCTAAATCAGATGAAGAGTTGGTCCAAATGCGCGAAAAAGCTTTAGAAGATATAGAAGACATGTACAGAGAAAAGCCGGACTGGAAAGGCCTCCGAATTCAGACCGTCACCTTTTACAGTGGCGAAAAATTTTCAATCTACGGATTTAAAAAATACACTGACATCAGACTGGTTTGGATTCCAGAGTTAGACCTTGGATTTTTTGGAGGTGATCCTGACAACTTCACTTATCCACGTTACAATCTGGATGCTACACTATGGAGAGCTTACGACGAAGATGGTAATCCGCTGAATACCTCTGCTAACTATCTCAAATTTAACAAAGACGGTGCAAAAGAAGGAGAACCTGTATTTGTAGTAGGCAATCCGGGTAGAACCGAAAGATATAGAACAGTAGCTCAACTTTCTTATGACCGAGATTATCGGTATCCATTCGTTTATAAATTTCTCAAAAACAGAAATGATATGATGATGGAAACTTACAATAAAATGAAAGACGATCCCGCAAAGGAATATGAAGCTCAACAATTACTCAATCGAATTGCCAACATTGCCAATTCGATGAAAGTATATCAAGGTATCACCAAAGGGCTGAATGACCCAGAGCTTTTCGGCAGGAAAGTTGAAATGGAAAATTATATCCGATCCAAATCAAAAGGACTTATTTATTGGGATGAAATTAGTAAGATTTATGAAGAACTATCACCAAACGGATGGGCATCTATTCATTTGTCACCAAGTCCATTCAGAGGTAATATATATACTGTAATGTTTGATCTTCAAAACTATATAGATCTAGTCAAAGAAGGTGCGTCACAAGCACAGAAAGACAAACTCAAAAACACGATCCTTGAAAAATTAAAATCCATTAAGGATCAAGATCAGATAGACAATTTCAAACTATTCCTTCGTGAGGTGCATGAAGATATTTATCCGGGAGATATGACATTACAAAAAATTTTAGGAAAGAAAGATATTGATGAATATACTTCATGGTTGCTGAAAAAGACATTGTTTACAGATGAAAAGAAAGTAAATAAGTTTTTTGAAAATGAAGAGAAAATGGATAAAAACGAGGATCCTTTGCTTACCGCAGGCAAGATATTTAAGGATCGCTACCAAATCGCAGCCGATTTGAATAAAAAATATAAATCTAGAATTAATACATTGGAGGGAAAAATTGCTGCACAGGTATTTAAAGTGTATGGCGACAAACTTCCACCAGATGCCACATTCACATTAAGAATTTCTGATGGCGTAGTAAAAGGTTACAATTATAATGGTACGATTGCCCCAATCAATACCACATATTTTGGCTTATATGACAGATATTATTCTCACAAAGGGCAATTTCCTTGGTCGTTGCCAGAGCAGTGGTTAAATCCGTCATTAGATTTACTTAAGTCTCCGCTCAATATGGTATCAACCAATGATATCATCGGAGGGAACAGCGGAAGTCCCCTCATCAATAAAAATAAAGAAGCGGTAGGCTTAATTTTTGATGGAAATATCGAGTCTTTACCAGGCAACTTTATTTTTGATCCAGAATATAACCGTACCGTCAGCGTTCATGCCGGTGGAATATACGCCGCATTGAAGTATATATTTAAAGCCGATAGAATCGTTAAGGAAATAGAATAATCAAAATCCCTCTTTGATATAAATATAAAAAAGCAGTGTGAGTTTTAACTTCACTGCTTTTTTTAATTAAATCAATAGGTCATTCACCCTTGCATAAATACAAAACATAGGTAAAAGATAGAAAATCAAATTTCTGTCAACAAATATCAGTGAATTCATGTTTAGCTATGCAGCCTATGAGTCAATCAAATGCCTCAATATTGTCCATTCATATTATAATTACAGATTGTGAGCCAACCAGTCACGTTTAACGAAGTAAATAAAGATAAAGTCAAGAATAGAAAAATATCGAGAATACCTTTCGATCAGATGCCTGCTTTATCGCATAAAGATGTCTTTTATCAAACCAGATATAGTGACCTAGGCGAATTTATCAGTTTTGAGCCCACATTAGATGGACTGATGCAGGCAGTACAAACTAGGAAAAATTTTCCAGTGGATAGGCAGACCATGGTTGAAGTATTGACAGACCAATATCAGCAAACTGGACTTACTTCAGAACAACAAATACATATAAAAAAGCTAGCTTCAGAAAATACCTTTACTATAGTTACCGCCCATCAACCGAGTTTGTTAGGCGGGCCAGGCTATTATTTTTATAAGATTTACTCCGCCATTCATCTAGCTAAGTTATTGCAAAAAGCTATGCCGGACTGCCATTTTGTACCGGTTTTTATCAATGGTGCTGAAGATCACGATTTTGATGAAATCAAGTCGGTCCATCTCTTTGGTAAAACTGTGACTTGGAATAGTGAAAATAGTGGCCCTGTAGGTAGATTTCCATTAGACAACCTGACAGAAGCAGTACAAGAAATGACAACCATCTTAGGAAATTCTCCTAAAGCAACCTATCTAACAAATGTATGGTCGGCCGCCCTTCAGGCTTCTTCTTCTTACAATGAGTTTGTTCATTATTGGGTCAATGATTTTTTCAAAGAATACGGTCTCATTGTCCTCAACATGGACGATGTTAGACTCAAAAAGAATTTCATTCCAGTCATGGAGCGTGAACTCGTCAATCAAATCAGCGAACCGCTAGTACAAGCGACGCAAGTTAAATTAGAGTCCTTTGATTTTAAACCGCAAGCACATGCCAGGCCCATTAATTTATTCTATATATCAGGTCAGTCACGCGAGCGCATCATCCATGAAGATAATCATTACCTAGTTAATAATACAGAATTACAGTTTGGTGAAGCTGAAATTATTGCAGAACTACACCGACATCCAGAGCGTTTTAGTCCTAATGTGGTGATTCGTCCGCTGTATGAGGAGTTTACATTGCCTAATCTTGCATATATTGGTGGAGGCGGAGAACTGGCATATTGGTTAGAAAGGAAATCACAGTTTGAAGCATTCGATGTATTTTTTCCAGTACTTATCCGCCGTAATTCAGTGATGATTATTCCATCCAATTTGCAAAAATCAATGGAAAAATTACAACTTACTGAGATGGATCTGTTGATGGATGAAGATCCGCTAATTGAAAAATTTCTACAACAGTCTGACAATCCAAACTTTGAGCTAAAAAAGGAGTCAAAAGAAATTCTTGGTATTTTTCATACGATTGCAGAAAAAGCTAAATCCATCGATCCTACTCTAGAAGCAGCAGTGCTAGGAGAAGCTCAAAAAACACTAAAATCCGTAGAAAACATAGAAACTCGGCTTAAACGCAGCCTGAAACAAAAAGAAGAAGTTCAAATCAATCAATTGAGGAACTTAAAAGCAAAATTGTTTCCTAATAATGGTTTGCAAGAACGAGCAGAAAGTTTCCTACAATTCTGGATAAGAGAAGATGATGAATTTGATCACTTTATGATTGATCAGCTCAATCCACTTGAAAAGTCATTCCTTTTTATATACTTATGAAAAAAGCCTGCATCCCAGCGGACACAGGCCTGGTCTTAAAATATTAATTTTTAAAAGGCTTATCCTCTATTCTTCAGAGAATCAAGGAATGTATTCAATTCATCTATTGAATAAATCAGTACTTCTCTTGGTTTTGACCCTTGTGCAGGGCCGACAATGCCCAATTGCTCCATTTGATCCATAATGCGTCCTGCTCTATTATAACCTAATTGCAGTTTACGTTGAATCAAAGAAGTAGATCCATGTTGATTTGATACGATCAATCGAGCAGCTTCATCAAAATTTTCATCCAGATCAGACAATTTAATATCAGTACTACCTACATTACCTTCTTCTCCCACATATTCAGGAAGATAGAAAGGTTCAGGATATCCTTGCTGATTAGAAATATGGTCAATCACTTTCTCAACTTCAGGCGTATCTACAAAAGCACATTGCAGACGTACATTATTGCTACCGATCGATAAGAGCATATCACCTGCACCAATCAATTGATCAGCACCTCCAGCATCAAGAATAGTCCGTGAGTCAACTTTAGAAGTCACCTTAAAAGCCAATCTAGCAGGGAAATTAGCCTTGATGATACCTGTAATGATATTCACTGAAGGTCTTTGAGTTGCAATGATCAAGTGTATGCCTATGGCACGAGCTAGCTGGGCAAGACGTGCAATCGGCATCTCCACTTCCTTACCGGCAGTCATAATCAGATCAGCAAACTCATCAATAACCAACACGATATAAGGTAAAAACTTGTGCCCTTCTTTCGGACTAAGCCTCCTTTCCGTAAACTTTTCATTATACTCACTTATATTTCTCACTCTAGCCTTCTTCAACAGATCATAACGACTATCCATCTCAATACAAAGTGAATTTAAAGTATTAATCACCTTGCTAGTTTCAGTAATAATCGGTTCGTCTTGATCAGGTAAGAATGCAAGAAAATGTTGGTCTAGGTTGCTGTATGGAAAAAGCTCCACTTTTTTAGGATCAATCAACACCAGTTTCACCTGAGAAGGGTGCTTTTTGTATAGAATAGACATCAGAATTGCATTGATACCTACAGATTTACCTTGTCCTGTAGCACCAGCTACAAGAAGGTGAGGCATCTTAGCCAGATCGGCTACGAAGACTTCATTAGATATCGTCTTGCCAAGTGCAATCGGCAATGCCATCTTAGATTGAGTGAATTTATCTGAATTAAGCACCTCTTTGAGTGAAACGATTTGCTTTTTCTTATTCGGTACCTCAATACCGATAGTTCCTTTGCCAGGGATCGGTGCTATAATTCTGATACCTAGAGCAGACAAACTGAGCGCAATATCATCTTCTAGGTTCTTAATCTTTGAAATTTTAACGCCCGGAGCAGGAACGATTTCATACAGTGTCACTGTAGGTCCGATGGTAGCACGTATCTTTGTAATTTCGATTTTGTAATTGAGCAAGGTAGCAATAATCTGATCCTTATTAGCCTCTAGCTCTGCCCTATCTACTTCCACCTTTTGATCTGCATATTCTAGTAAAAGATCAGTGGTTGGCATTGTGTAGCGAGATAAATCCAAACGTGGGTCATATGGCTCCAACTCATCATCAAGTTTAACCGCTTCAATCTCTGTTTCAGGTACTACCGGAATCTTTCCCAGGCCAACTACTTCTTCTTCGACAGGTTGATCCTTTGTATTTTCAAAGTCCAGTTCTAGATCATGACTGGGAGTAGAATTATTTGTAGCAGGTGTACCCATATCAAACTCTAGTTCATTACTACATTCATCATCATCTGTACTGCTATTTCCACCTGTTGTTTCGGTATTTTTCTTGTTATTTTTTAAAGAATCGAGAAATAACTTTTCAATATCATCTTCTAAAGATGTAACCTCCTCTTTATAAGATTTAGGCTTTAATTCTGAATCTTCAATCCCCTTAAAAAAGTCAAGTGAAGGCATATGAATACCAGCTAGTGGATTTGTGAAGGTCAAGTTTTCAAAACTCATATTAAATCTCCATACTATATAGCCTCCTAATGTAAAGAGTAGCAAAAAAAACAGCCCTATCTGACCAAGGAAGTTAGATAGCCAAAACACTGTGCTTTCGCCAAAGGCGCCACCCCAAGTAAATTCAGATTTTCTGAATAAAAACTCAAGTAAAAGCGAGAAAAATGCCATTATCACAAAGGAATTGCGGGCAAAAATCAAAAATGGCCTCAAAGGCTTCTTTCTCAGTAAATCAAAACCAAGGCGAAGCATCAATACAACCACAATCATAGATGGAAATCCAAATCCCCAGTAGAAAAACATATTGGAAAGAATGGCACCTAGTCTGCCCAGCCAGTTTTGTACGCTCAAATCTCCTTGCAGCAGCATTCCCCAAGAAAATTTAAGTACTTTATCCTGGTCCAGTTTCCATGTATATAAATAGGAGACGAAAGCAATAGCTAGATAAATTCCCGCTAAAATCAATACTACACCCAGTAGTTTTGGCAATCTTTCATCTTGCCAGTTAATACGGAATCTACTGGAATTTTGTTTCGGTTTTTGTTTTTTTGTTGACATACGAATGCAAATAAATCGGTTTTTTACTTAAATACTCATGGTCCAAACTCATTAAAATCGATCTATATAGTCCTGACAACTCAGCTTACATTTAGGAATACAATTATTACCGAAGTTGTATCCTGAATACGTTTTGGGGTCGTTGTAAGTGTTAAAGTGTCAAAGTATTGCTATAAAAAGATTTTAAATTGTTTGGCAAAGATATAAACATCTCATTCATATTAAAAATAAATTTAATATATTTTTCACATAATTTCAAATAAATACATCACTTAATTAATAATGTAATATTTAATTGGTTGAAATTCTATAAATTAAAATTATTCTAAAGAACACGGTGAATAGACATTTTTTTTCTGTAAAGATTATAATTGATTATATTTGCATCCCAATTTAAAAATAGAGTATAAACAACCAGTTACAAAGAATTATGGAAGCCAGTATATTTATAGCAGGAAGTGGAGGTATCGGGCAGGCAGCCGGATTAATACTAGCAGAATCTGAAGTGATCAAGGCAAAAATATATTATGGTGACATTTCACAAGAAGCATTAGACAGAACCTTAAATTTTGTAAAGTCCGGAGCTACTCGAGCGTCAGAAGTCAACGGTATTTTGATGCCTCTTGAAGGTAGCAATAGTGACATGGATAACATACTGGCTTCATGTGATATTATCCTGGATTGTTTGCCAGGAAGTCAGGCACCACGCATGGCAGGCCTTGCAAAAAAACACCATTGTCATTATGCTAATTTAACTGAATACGTTCAGGAGACCAAAGAGATCATGGAGTTGTCAAAAGATGCAGACACTGGTTTTGTGCTGCAAACTGGTCTAGCTCCAGGATTTATCAATATACTAGCACACCAGCTCTATCTTGAATTCAGCAATGAATACCAGGTGGAAATGGCTGATAAAATGCAGATGAAAGTAGGTGCTATCAGCCGCCATGCACCTGCGCCACATTTTTATGCTTTCACCTGGAGCCCAATCGGTGTAGCCACTGAATATATGAAAGATGCAGAAGTAGTACAAAACTTTCAAAAAGTATCGGTTCCTGCACTCTCCGGATTGGAGCGTATTATTATAGATGGTCAAGTATATGAAGACAACTATACATCCGGTGGAGCAGCTGATTTACCTGACTATTTTGCAGGAAAAATAAAGGATCTTAATTATAAGACACTGCGATTTCCGGGCCATTACCAGTGGGTAAAAGAAACCATCGCCAATATTAATGATAGCGATAACAAAATCAAGGTACTGGAGCAAACCATGCTCAACAATATAGCGCGTGTGGAAGATGATATCGTGATTGTATATGCATCTGTTGAAGGTAAAGACAAAAATGGTGTATTACACAGAAAGGAGAGGTCTTATAAAATAGCACCATCAAAAGTTGGGCATCATCAGTTGAGAGCCATTCAAACGACGACGGCTGCTCCACTTTGCGAGGTCGCTTATATTTTACTTTCCGGAAAGTATAGCGGAACCGTTTTACAAAGTCAGATTGAACCTAAAGCATTTTTAAACGGACCTTTTGTAAGTGCCATTTATGGCAAATATTAATAATCGAGCCGAAGCTATTCAGAACGGCAGGACATGCAATTATAGAACTGACTATAATAGGTCAATACCTTATAATAGTAGATTAGCCTTGAATGGATTTAAAATCAGATTTTTATTTCGAAGATATTCCTTCATGTGATGTGGCTACAAATATTGTAAAGTCCAAAATATATTACTATTTTTGCAGTTTGAATTTATGGTAAGTTAATGGAGAAAATAAGATTAGATATTATGGCATTATCACATAGTGTGACACAGTCGCATAATTATGCTGTAGTATTAGGCGAAGAAAACGGAAAAAGAAGGCTACCTATCGTGATAGGAGGTTTTGAAGCGCAAGCTATTGCTGTTGCATTAGAAAACATGACTCCCAATCGACCGCTTTCTCATGATTTGTTTAAAAATACAATGGATGCTTTTGAGATCAATCTTAAAGAAGTCATCATCAACAACTTACTTGACGGTATATTTTATGCACAACTGATCTGCGAGCAGTTTGGTAATGTAATCCAGATCGATGCGCGCACCTCAGATGCCATATCGATGGCAGTTCGATTTGACTGCCCTATATACACTTACGAATTTATCCTTGAGAGTGCCGGTGTCATTCTTGACGAAGATGCCGAAAAAGAAGTAAAAACTGAACCCGCGAGATCGAAAGCCAAATCCATCGAGGATCTGAGCATTTCTAGCCTTGAAAAAATGCTAGAAGAAGCGCTTGCAAAAGAAGACTACGAGAAAGCCGCTCAGCTGCGAGATATCATCAATCATAAAAAATCAAGCAATTCATAGCAGACGATGACCAGACTAAGTGTTAATATCAACAAAGTCGCTCTGCTACGTAATTCCAGAGGTGCTAATTTCCCTGACTTAATCAAGACCGCGATCGACTGTGAAGAGTTTGGAGCACAAGGCATCACGGTGCATCCACGTCCGGATCAAAGACATGTCAAATACACTGACATTCCAGCACTAAAGGAAGTCGTGACGACAGAATTTAATATAGAAGGTTATCCATCAGAAGCGTTTATCGACCTTGTCATCCAAAACAAACCGGATCAATGCACACTAGTACCTGACTTACCGGGAGCATTGACTTCAGACAATGGTTGGGATACCATCGCCCATCAAAAATTTTTAAAAACAACAGTCAGCAGGCTGCAAGATGCTGGTATACGAGTCAGTCTTTTCATTGACCCGATCGAAGATCGTCTCTATGCTGCTAAAGAAACCGGTACAGACAGAATAGAGTTTTACACAGGCCCTTACGCGCATCTTTATACCCAGGAAAAAGCTCAAGCAATATCTGCCTTTATGGCTGCTGCATATGTGTGTAACGATATCGGGCTCGGCATCAATGCAGGCCATGACCTCAATTTGGATAATCTAAAATTTTTCAAATCACACATTCCTCAACTGCTTGAAGTTTCGATTGGTCATGCACTTATTGTTGATGCGCTTTATTTAGGTTTAAAAAACACCATTCAACTCTACCTCAAAGCATTGAGCTAGGCTAATTTAGGGTTTCATCATTATCAATTAGTTAATGCTCGTGAGATCGTGGTTTGACCTTAGGGTCAGGTATGATTTCCTCAGCTTCAATTTCAAGTCTTGTAGGGCTGTTATCTATAATCGGTTGACCGGCATTGACCCAGGCAGTATAGATACATGATCCTACCGCATGAATGGATGCACGCATCTGATCTTCAACCATTGACCCCATAGCATTAGTGTATGCTTCAGTATATTCCGGACACTGGATTCGAATCGTTCTGTCCAGTCGCTCGTCATAACAATAGATCATGTCACTGGCATAAGTTTGGCTCAAGCGTTTTTCAATCATTAAGACACTATCCAGATGACTGTGCGCTTTGATTATAATATCCCAGAAATAATCTCGCGGATTTTCAATATAGGTGGCTTTACCAACAAAAAAATCATAATCTCGTTCTGCAAATAGTTCCGGGATTCTTGATTCCCAGAAAGCATGAATTCCATCCTGATTTGTCAATTGACCATTATAATTATAGGATGTATGCAATGGCACATGTGCATCTGCAATATAATGACCAAATTCAGTGGCTGTCCTTAAAACAGTGGGCATATCTTTATTTTCAAAAGCATAGGTGAGCCTTGACATCATCGTCTCAAGATGATATGGCACAATACCAAACTCCGAAAAATGGTCTTCAATCAGTATATCAACATTATTCCGCTGAAAATATGAAGTGCCGAATAACTCGTCGATATCATAACCGGACAGTTTCCATACCTCATCAAAATACAAGGGTTTAATGACTTTTTTCCAGTATTTAACAAATGTCGGATAATCAATTCCTAAGCGGATACCTCCAAAATGTTCAGTAGATAAAAAGAAAGAATCAGTTGTGATTTCCTTATTAAAATATAGCGAGTCTGCTCCGGTTACAAATCGAATTTTACAATGCTTGATGATGGCTTCTTCAAAATCTCGGGGAACATTATGAAATGGGCTTTTGTCCCAGTAGTCAATATCTATAAAATGACGCGGCCCTTCATGTCGGGTAGCATATCGCCTTTTATCCGGATCAACCGCATGCTCAGTCATATACTCTATGTTAGCCTTAAAAAAGCCTATGAGTTCAGGTGGCAATGTAAAGACCGCCATTCTATTGATGAGCCGATGGCCAAAAAATCCCCATGCAACAGGTTTGGAAAATGAAACCAGTAAGCTACAACACAGCACTAAAATTCCATACAACCAAAATGTTTTGAAACGCATCCGTCAATATTTTATCTTAGGACAATTATAGCAATCATTTAGGGAATTATTCATTTTTTAAATTAAAATTATGTCCATCCTCGATATTTTTTTGATACTTTTATTGAAAACACTATATTTTTGTAAAATATAATCAAACCATTAAGTCAAATGAAATACCTGAAAAACGCACTATTGGTTTTAATATTTTTACCTTCTATGTCCTATGCTCAGTTTACCATGCACAATTTTACGGTAACAGACGTACATGGCCAGGTACATCGACTTTATGAAGACTATCTTGATAAAAACAAAGTAGTAGTGGTTAAATTTTTCTTCACTACATGTCCACCATGCATCGCCAATGCGCCCTATTTTCAACAAAAATATGTAGATTATGGTGAAGGTAACGGTGATGTAGAGTTCTTTCACATTACCACTATTCCTACTGATTATGATGCTGATGTATTAGCTTATGAAAATCAATACCAACAAACCATGAAGGGCATCAGCGTGGATGGTGGAGCAAGGCCGATAGCACTAGAATTTAAAGATGGCACATATGGCTCGTGGTATGGCACACCGACTTTTATTGTCATCGCACCGAATAGGACTTTACACTACCCTGTTCAGTTTTCGCAATTAGATGCACAGATAGCCATAGCAAGAACTGAAAAAAATACAAGTGCTACCACCTTCTCACTCTCTCTTAATACACCCGGATACACGCTCACTGATGGACATGTAAAATTTTATCTTCAATCCCAGACAAATCCATCACAAAAGATAGAAATCACTAAAGACGCTCAGGGACAATACAGCTTCACTTATCCTTCTACCGCATTTCCTGAAATGGAAGAACCGGAAGTCACAATGGAAAGTATCGGCCCGGCCGCATCAAAAATAGTGACAGCAGCAGATCTTGTAGCGATCCAAAAACACATCCTGCTTCTTGCATCATTTCAAGAAGACTATCAAAAAGCGGCAGCCGATATCAATAGCGATAATAAAATCACAGCTGCTGATTTATCAGGGCTTCGCAAAGTCATACTACTTCTGAACACGGAGTTTCCTAACCACACTGCTAGTTATAAATCGTTACCAGCTACTCAACCAATTAATCCAAGTAACACTAACATTCAGTTCACTATTGTAAAAACGGGCAATGTTAACTGATCCAATCCTAACAATTTGATAACTAGAACTCGATATATTTCAAAAAAACATTCGCAAATAGCGATGTCAATTATAGCTTACATTGTAATTTCTCCCTAGTTACTCATTAGGGATTTACTATATAATAATGGTGTTTCAAATTTAATTCAGTATTCGTTTGTCTATTCTCGATATAGTATAACTATGGCTGCGGAATAAAAAACTCAGAGCCTCATAGCTATTTTGTATCATTTCCTTACGTAACAAAGTCAAATGAGCGATATGGGTTTAACAATTCAAAATAGCGGGATAAGATAATACTTTTCTATAATTATCAAATTCCAAAAGCAACCTTTAGAATAGACATAAGTCCCCATTTGTTAATGTAAGTTTAAAAATTTACCTTGAAATTAAGCAGCTCATGTTTTATTGACTTTAATTTTGTACCTTTGCACACCAATTGCAACCCTCTTTTGTGGTAATTCATTCTTTAAATTCAGGACTTTAAGAGATAAGTATCGGATATTATTGATAATTATATATAAAGTATTTATTAATTTGACTATATAAATTCACTATGACACTCAGATATTTAGGACAGTCATCTTTTCAAGCCGAATTCGGTGGAAAACATTTGGTTTTTGACCCAATGATCAAGGCCAATGAATTAGCAAGAGATATTGATATCGATACCATAAAAGCAGATTATGTATTATTGTCCCATGGCCACAGCGACCATGTTGAAGATGCAGAGCATATAGCAAAGAACAATAATGCAACACTGATTTCAAACTTTGAAATCGTATCATGGTATCAAGACAGAGGATTGAAAGGTCATCCAATGAATCTGGGTGGCAAGTTCAGTTTTGATTTTGGAACTGTCAAGTATGTTAATGCCATTCACTCCAGCATGCTTCCAGACGGTAGTTATGGAGGAGCATCAGGAGGATTTGTCATCTGGAACAACGAGAAGCGTTTTTACTTTGCAGGTGACACTGCGCTCACTATGGACTTGAAACTCATACCGATGACCTGTCCTAAGCTGGACTTTGCTATATTGCCTATAGGCGACAACTTTACTATGGGATATGATGATGCAGTACTAGCTGCGGAATTTATTCAGTGCGACAAGATTATCGCATGTCATTTTGATACATTTGGGTACATCAAGATAGACCATGAGGCAGCAAAAGCGGCATTCAAAAAAGAAGGTAAAGAATTAATCATCCTCAGTGTCGGGGAAAGCATACAATTATAATATTTTAATTTTATGGGCAAAATTATAGCCATAGCCAACCAAAAAGGTGGCGTCGGAAAGACAACCACTGCCATTAATCTCGCAGCGGCACTTGCCATTCTGGAGAATAAAGTCCTACTGATAGATGCAGATCCTCAAGCCAATGCAACCTCGGGAGTCGGTGTTGTAGGCGATCAAATCAGCATCACCACCTACGAATGTCTTACAGAAAATGCTGATCCGCATGATGGCATTGTATCCACTCAAACCCCTAATCTAGATCTACTGCCATCTTCTATTGACTTAGTGGGAGCAGAAATAGAGCTTGTCAACGCTGAAGACCGTGAATTTAAAATGCGTCAGCTGATAGAAAAAGTTCGAGATGAGTACGATTATATTTTTATAGATTGTTTGCCTTCACTAGGGTTGATTACACTCAATGCACTCACAGCAGCCGACAGTGTTCTGGTGCCAGTGCAATGTGAATTTTTCTCTCTCGAAGGTTTCGGCAAACTCAAGGACACCATCAACCTGATACAACAATCCATCAACCCTAATCTTGTGGTAGAAGGAGTCGTGCTTTCCATGTACGATCAAAGACTTCGCATGGCCAATATGGTCATTGAAGAGATCCGCAACATCATTTCGGATCGCATCTACGAGACTATCATCCATAGAAACAGTAAAATCGGAGAAGCACCTTCATTGGGTCAACCAGTCATCATCTATGATGCAAGTAGTAAAGGTGCTATCAACTTTTTAAATCTGGCCCAGGAGTTTCTAACTGTACAACAGACAGAAAAAATTTTTCAAAGCTAATCAGCGACCATGAATAAAAAAAATGAAGTTTCAAAAGGCCTTCGGTCTTTACTCAATAATATAGAAAAAACAAATAATCCACTGGAGCGATCTAAACTGGTCAAAGAATTATCGAGCTGTATTGCAATGATTCATCCTGATCAGGTAGAAGTCAACCCTTTTCAACCTAGATCTGAGTTTGATGAAAATCAGTTAAGTGAACTAGCCAAATCTATTCAAAACAGTGGATTGATACAGCCTATTACGGTGAGGAGTCTTGGAGGAAATAAATACCAGCTCATCTCAGGTGAGCGAAGACTTCGAGCCTCCAAAATAGCCGGGCTCAAGGAGATTCCTGCATATATCCGTGTGGCCAATGACCAGGAAATGTTAGAAATGGCACTCGTCGAAAACATCCAGCGTGCTGACCTTAATGCAGTGGAAATAGCCATTTCCTACCAGAGGTTGATGGAAGAGTGCAATCTGACCCACGAGCAGCTTTCTGAGCGTGTAGGGAAAGACAGAAGTACTGTCACTAATTATGTGCGCTTGCTGAAGCTACCTGCACAAATCCAAGCTTCCGTCAAAAATGGAGACTTGTCAATGGGGCACGCAAGAGCACTAGCAGGCGTAGAAGACCTCGGATTACAATCAAAACTTTACAATGACACCATCAGCCAGCACCTTTCTGTGCGTGCACTCGAATCACTAATTAAAGACCACACGCAGACCAAAACAAGCAAGAAAGAACCTGCTGAAAACAAAAATGTATTTACGGCTGAAGTTATCAAAATTAAAGACCAACTCAGCAGGCAATTTGGAACAAAGGTGGACATCAAACGAGCTGGAGATGGTAGTGGAAGTATCACTTTTAGGTTTAACTCTGATGATGACTTTAATAACATCACTGAATTGCTCATGCAAAACTAAGCTGAAAACATTCTATGAGCCGCATTCTTCCTTTAGTTATTTTCTCCATTGCACTATTATACACATGTAAAGTCAACGGTCAAGTGGATGGAGGATTAGATCCATTTGGAAGACCCATAGTAATCGACACTTCAGCGTTAAATGAAAACGACACAATCATTCACAAAGGTGGTTTTTTCTCTCTTTTCACTGGTAAACCAGGCAAAGCAGCGCTCTACAGTCTGCTCATACCTTCGGGCGGACAAATTTATAATAAAAAATGGTGGAAAGTGCCTCTAGCATTAGGAATAGACGGCTCACTGACTTATGTTTTGATTTACAACCGGAGCCATTATAAAACAGCACAACAAAACTATCTCACAGCGCTCGAAACAGGAGACCCTAGGGCTTCAAGATACAAACAACAAAGGGATTTTTACCGAAAATGGAGTGAATATTCATGGTTATGGCTTATTGGTGGGCATCTGATCACCGTAGTCGATGCATTTGTGGATCGGCATATGATGGAATTTGATATCAGCCCGGACTTATCATTATACCCTATTCAGGAAATATCCAACACCCCAACAATGGTCATCAATGCCGGTATAAAAATCAACCTCCATCACAACTATCAAAAGTCACCTAATAGAGACTTCCTCATGCCATAACCTAAACCAACGGTGATTACTTTTTTCCTGGATATACTTTAAGCGCTTCTTCCAGACATTTGACAGCTGCCACTAATGACTCTTTTTTCAGAACATAAGCTACCCTAGCTTCATCTCTCCCTAAGCCTTGAGTGGCATAAAACCCACTAGCTGGAGCCATCATAACAGTTTCACCATTATACTCAAAGTCTTCTAGCAACCACTGACAGAAGCGCTCAGTATCATCCACAGGAAAACGCACTACTACATAAAATGCACCTTTAGGCTTAGTACAAAACACGCCAGGTATTTTATTCAGCCCATCCACCAGGATATTTCTTCTTTCTACGTATTCGGCGATGACGTGCTCAAAATAGGAATGCGGCGTATCTAGTGCTGCTTCGGCTGCGACCTGATCTACGGTCGGCGGTGATAATCGCGCCTGACCAAACTTTAGTGCTGCAGCCATAACTTCCTTATTTTTAGAGATCATCGCTCCTATTCTGGCACCACACATAGAGTAACGCTTAGATACAGAATCTACAACAATAACGTTTTGCTCGATACCGTCAAGATTCAGTGCAGAAAAGGGTCTATATCCGTCATAGCAAAATTCGCGATAGACTTCATCAGCAAATAGAAATAGATCATGCTCTTTGACAATATCACGAAGCTTCTCCAGTTCTTCCTGCGAGTAAAGATATCCTGTGGGATTGCCCGGATTACAAATGACAATAGCCTTGGTTCTAGAGGTGATTTTTTTCTCAAATTCCTCTACCGGAGGAAGCGCAAAACCATCTTCAATACGAGAGGTCACCGGCACCACTTTAAGTCCGGCATAAGCAGCAAATCCATTATAATTAGCATAAAATGGTTCAGGAATGATAATTTCATCTCCAGGATTGCAAGTCGTCATAAATCCAAAAATCAATGCTTCAGATCCGCCTGTCGTCACAATGATATCTTCGGAATCAACGGGTATGCCTTGATTCTTATAATATATCGATAGCTTGTTGCGATAAGATTCAAAACCTGCTGAATGACTATATTCGATAACTTTGTCATTAAAATTATGAATGGCATGCAGTGCTGCGTCCGGTGTTTCGATATCCGGCTGTCCGATATTCAGATGATACACGAGCTTACCCTGCCTTTTGGCTTCTTCTGAATAAGGTACCAGTTTTCTAATCGGCGATGCCGGCATAATGACGGCCTTTTCTGATATTCTAGGCATAATTTCAATTTTAGCCTGGCAAAAATACGCAAAAGTTTTTAGTCCTGATTTTATTTTATGCTTAATTATTAGCAGTTCATCAATCTTATTGACAAATAATTTTGGTCGAAAGACGAAGGTCAACTAACTTTACAACAAAATAAAGATATGATACTGGATCAAATTTTGAAAAACAATGAACTTTGGGTAGCCGAACAACTAGAAAAAGACCCGGACTACTTCAAAGAACTATCTAAAGGTCAAAACCCTGATGTACTTTTCATAGGTTGTTCTGACAGTAGGGTCACTGCAGAGGTTCTAATGGGTGCTGATCCAGGTGAGGTTTTCGTACATAGAAACATAGCTAATGTGGTGCCCAACAATGATTTAAACTCTTTATCGGTGATCAACTTTGCAGTCAATTATGTAAAAGTAAAACACATTATTGTCTGTGGACATTATAATTGTGGTGGTGTAAAAGCTGCTATGCAGATTAGTGATGAAGGACTACTCAATCCCTGGCTTAGAAATATTAGAGACGTATATAGGCTTCACAAAAATGAACTCAATGCCATAGAATCTGAATCAGAACGTTACGACAGACTTGTGGAACTTAACGTATATGAACAATGCATCAATGTCATCAAAACCAGAGATGTTCAGAACGCAATTGTAGAAAAAAGAATCCAGATCCACGGCTGGGTATTTAACATCAGAACTGGTAGGCTGATAGATCTCAAAATTGATTTTCAAAAAATCCTGGATGAAATCATGGGTGTCTATAGTCTATTTGATCAAAAAATGATTTTAAAATAATATTGAATTCAAAATCAAATTGATATGCCTATAATTTAAACTCATTAATTCTAGCACATAATTATTTTATCCGGTCAGTTTTTTAATAATTAATCCATCACTTTGTAACCTTTTCATTTCTATTGACTCTAACTCTTTAGAATCAAATTAAAATTGAAATGGCAAACACAAACAACAATCAGTTACTTAAACAGACTTACAACCTTCTGAAATACACCTTTGTTATAGTTCCAATCGTTGCAGGACTAGACAAATTTGTCAATTTTCTCACGAACTGGGGCGCTTATCTTAATAGCAGTATTTCAGGATTACTTCCATTCTCAGGAGATGTTTTCATGAAAATTGTAGGTGTTATAGAAATTATAGCCGGAATTATAGTCCTGAGAAAACCAGACATCGGAGGCTACATCGTTGCAGGATGGCTGACGCTGATAGCATTGACTTTATTAATTGGTTTTGATTATCCTGATCTAGCCGTAAGAGATTTAGTCATGGCAATTGCAGCCTACTCTATGGCAAACCTTTCAAAAATTGTAAAAAAAATCTAAAAGTTAAATGAATAACTTAGACCTACTTACTGAACAAGAAATCATTGATCGTATTCTCAATGGCGAAAAAGCACTTTATGAGATTATTGTACGACGATATAATCCATATCTGTACAAGATAGGAAGATCGTACAATTATAGTCATGAGGACACCATGGATTTAATGCAGGATTCATTTGTCGATGCCTATAAAAACCTGAGCAAGTTTGAAGGTCGCTCTAATTTTAAGACATGGATTATTCGAATCATGCTAAACAATTCATTTAGAAAAAAAGAAAAATCAAGTTTTAAAAACGAAGTTAATCAAGATTTTAACGATATGTCAAGACCATTATTCAATTCAAGATCTGAAAACCGCGCAGATACAATGTTTCTTAATAAGGAACTCATTGAAACCATCGAAAAGGCCTTAAGCAAAATACCCGAAGAATATAGGTTAGTATTTACGCTCCGCGAAATGAACGGTATGAATGTAGCTGAAACAGCCACTCTTTTGAATATCAGTGAATCAAACGTAAAAGTACGGTTGAACAGGGCTAAGATTATGTTGAGAAATTTGCTGGAGGAGACTTATGCTCCCGAAGAACTGTTTGAGTTCAATCTTGTCTTTTGCGATGCGATCGTAGCCAATGTAATGGCTCGAATTCATGAATTATAAACTTATAAAAAACATTCAGCATGTTACAATTAGAAAAAACAAGTATAGAGGAGTCCGTTATTGATGTTCCTCGCAGCGATTATGTGAATGCACTAACAGACAATGAGAAAATCAGAAAAATTGAATATCACTTTGCTAAAATCATGGATACGCTCGGTCTGGATCTAGAAGACGATAGCCTGAAAGATACACCCCGAAGAGTAGCTAAAATGTATGTAAAAGAAATATTCAGTGGCTTGAATTCAGAAAACGAGCCAAGTATCAGTTTGTTCGAAAATAAGTACAATTACAATAAAATGTTAGTGGAAAAGAACATAACATTGTACTCTAATTGCGAACACCACTTTGTACCTATTATAGGCAAGGTACATATAGCCTATATACCTAGGCAAGAAGTGATTGGTTTGTCAAAGCTCAACAGATTAGTTGACTTTTATGCAAGACGACCACAGGTACAAGAACGGTTGACCATTCAAATTGCCGATGCACTCAAAAAAATTCTTAAACATGATGACGTTGCTGTTGTTATAGAAGCAGATCACATGTGTGTTGCTTCGCGAGGAATAAAAGATACGAATAGCTCTACTATTTCTGCCATTTATTCCGGCAAATTCGAAGATGAACAGACACAGAGAGCATTTTTGTCTTATATTAAATAAAATTGAATCATGGCACAAACTGTAAAAATCAATTCGATAGATCATGTTACACATGATGTTTTGAGAATCAATGCTGAAAAACCGGCAGGGTTGGACTTTATCGTAGGACAAGCTGTCGATGTCGCTATCAATAAGCCAGGATGGGAAGATCAGTGGCGATCATTCACTTTTACTTCGCTTCCGGAGGATAATCATATCGAATTTACCATCAAGACCTACCCATCTCATCAAGGCGTAACGAATGAATTACTTTCATTAAAAGCTGGAGATGAACTCATAATAGGTGATGTTTATGGAGATATTCAGTACAAAGGCGAAGGTCTTTTTATAGCAGGAGGAGCGGGCATCACACCATTCCTTGCTATTCTAAAAGACCTTGAAAAGAAACATAAAATAGGTAATAACAAGTTGCTTTTTGCTAATAGGACTAAGGCAGACATCATAGACGAGCAAAAGTTTAATCAATTACTTGGGGAAAAATTTATCAATGTATTATCACACGAAGAAGTGCCAGGTTATGAGCATGGATTTATCTCTGCTGATTTGATCAAAAAGCACCACTTAGGCGATGGATGCTACTTTTATTTGTGTGGTCCAGGCCCTATGATGGATGCTATGGAAGGCCACTTATCAGCAATAGGTGTTAGTGAGGAATATATCATTAAAGAAGGATTTTGACCTGTCTTAATTGTAAATAAATAAAGGAGTAAGTAAATTCATAGTTGATAAAATCCCAGATCTAATGTCTATTGATTTGGGATTTTTTATTTCATATAAAATCAAATCCATTCTAAATTTTACAACTATCGATACTCAAGAAATAACAAAATATAAATCCTAAATAACTGATATTCAATTAATTGAAAATATATTTTGAAAATAATTAAAAAAATATTTGTAAGTATCAGATATAATTTTGAATCTTTGCGCAGTAATAATAAGCAATGAATCAATTGTGTCAAAATATGCAGGTTATGATGATGTGTTGTACAACGCAGGGCTTGCTATTTTGTCATTAACATATAAATCCATTAAGAAATAGTAAAGCCCTTGCAATGTGTCAAGGGCTTTTTTTTTAAAATAATATTTTTTATCAAACCATGAATCCATTTTTAGACCGTCCGTACCGAAATACAGTCAGCACATCTAAGTGTTGCATGGCTAGTATGTGTATGTGTATGTGTATGTGTATGTGCACTTACCCGGGAGACGATGGTCTGAAATCAAGGAGATAGATATATAATCATTATATTAACCTAAATCCAAAGGTCCTTTCAGCAGTCGTCTGGAAGGGCCTTTTTTTATCCATTTATTTTTTAACTATTTAATTTTAATTATTATGAGCCATTTCCAAACCAATGCATTGCACGCAGGTTACAACCCCAAATCATCAAAGAAAAGCAGTTCCGTACCCATTTATCAAACCGTTTCTTATGTTTTTGACGATGTTGATTATGCCGCTGGTGTCTTCAATTTATCCATTCCAGGTTATATCTATACTCGTCTCAACAATCCTACTAATGACATACTGGAACAACGGCTTGCTGCCTTGGAAGGCGGAATCGGCGCAGTCGTAACATCATCCGGGACATCAGCCATAGCTACTACCCTACTAACTTTGCTCAAATCAGGCGATCATATAGTTGCTTCGACTAGCCTATATGGCGGTACTTTCAATTTGCTTCATGTGACATTACCACGATTTGGAATCACCTCATCATTTGTTGATCCCGAAAATCCAGAAAATTTTGCTCAAGCCATTACTCCTCAAACTAGAGCTATATTTGTAGAAAGCCTCGGCAATCCCCGACTCGATGTTCTTGACTTGAAAGCCATCGCAAAAATAGCACACGCCAATAAAATACCGCTCATCGTTGACAATACAGTAGCATCGCCGTATCTTTTGCGCCCTATCGAGCATGGTGCCAGTATCGTGATTCATTCACTCACAAAATACGCTGCAGGCAATGGTACATCACTAGGAGGCGCCATCATTGATGCCGGTACTTTTGACTGGAGCAGTGGCAAGTTTCCAGAGTTTACTGAGCCATCACCTGGTTATCATGGTCTGGTGTATCACGAAGCGCTAGGCAAAGCAGCTTTCATCGCCAAAATTAGAATTGAAGGACTAAGAGATCTAGGCGCTGCATTGAGTCCTTTCAATGCATTCCAGATTATCCAGGGTCTTGAGACATTGCCTGTTCGCATAGAAAAACACAGTGAGAATGCATTGAAACTTGCAGAATGGCTGGAACAGCGTGATGAAGTAGCCTGGGTTAATTATCCTGGCCTCAAATCCAGCAAATACTATACACTGGCTCAAAAATACCTACCAAATGGACAAAGCGGATTACTCACTTTTGGATTAAAAAAAGGTTATGAAGCAGCAAAAATAATAGCCAATAATACTCAACTTTTCTCACTTCTTGCTAATATTGGCGATACAAAGTCTCTGATCATTCATCCGGCTTCTACTACGCATCAGCAATTAACAGAAGCTGAACAAAAAGCGGCCGGTGTTTCGCCTGACCTACTAAGGGTTTCTGTAGGTATCGAACATATTGATGATCTGAAGGCTGATCTAGAGCAGGCATTTCAATCGTTAAAAAACATACAAAATGAATCATTTGAAAAACATAGAGATCAAGCACTTTCCTATAACTGATACGCTTACTGAAAATTTCACAATTTCGTACCAGTTTTTTGGGCGTCCTCTGCATGAAGCGCCCATTGTTCTGGTTAATCATGCCCTTACAGGCAATAGTACTGTGACCGGAAAAAATGGATGGTGGCATGATATCATCGGCATAGGAAAAACCATTGATTTGAGTAGATATACCGTTCTTGCTATAGATGTACCTGGCAATGGATACAACAATATAGCGGTATCAGCAAATTATGAACTTCTAACCACTCATTGTATTGCAGCTCTATTCTGGCAAGTTATTGACCAGTTAGGAATCAGCCAGCTGTACGCGACTATTGGTGGTAGTATCGGTGGTAGCATCGGTTGGGAAATGCTATTGATGCGACCTAAAGCTATGCTTCACTTTATACCTATAGCCTGCAGTTTAAAGAGTTCTGACTGGCTGATAGGAAATGTCAAAGTTCAAGAGCACATACTCAAGCATTCTAAAAATCCTATTGAGGATGCCAGGATGCATGCTATGCTGCTCTATCGAACGCCTGAATCATTCCGGCTTAAATTTAAAGGTCAGCATTCTGAAGGGCAGTATGCAGTCGAGTCTTGGTTGCTGTATCATGGATCGGCACTAAAGGATCGGTTCTCACTCTCATCATATAAGCTGATGAATCATTTGCTCAAGACCATAGGCTTCCAGGTGACTTCAGAGCAAATTCAAGATTTTGCTACTCATTGCAAGACTAATATCCATGTCATTGCTATCAATAGTGACTATATGTTTACCAAGCAGGAGCAGAAGTCTATTTGCGACATGCTGCAGCAGTACACTGTCAATGTCCATTACCATGAATTACATTCAGTACATGGTCACGATGCTTTTCTGATCGAAACCGAACAATTAAACAATCTATTAAAACCCATATTCCAATGAAAATTCATCCAATAATAAACAAAATCATAAATGTCCTTAGACTAAAAGAGATCAACACAACTTCTTTATCTAACAACGCAAATAGGCTTACTCTGAGTTCCTTAGGCATGAGTAATCATACTGGCATTTACCCTCATTCAAATAACAGAACACTACAAGCACCAGCGTATGAAATTATCAGATTTAGAAATCCGGTCAGCGCTCTTAAGCCCATTCATAAAAGTCATTTTCAACAAAAAACACATAAAGTCAAAACCATCCACATAGCTATTTTTGGCATTGGCAATGTAGGTGGTACGCTTATTGATCAGGTACTGGCTTCTATCGTTGATATTGAAGAAAAAAAGCATATACGGCTCAAAATATTTGCTATAGCCAATTCATCACGGTTGCTACTGGATAAAAATGGAATGGACACTGATTGGCATGAAAAATTCAATAGCGAAGGCAGGCCGTATGAAGTTCAGAACGTAGTGGATTTTGCACGGTTTCATCATCTCGACAATCTCATCGCTATAGATAATACCGCTTCAGCACAATTTGTCCAGAACTACCTACAACTAGTCCAACAAGGATTCCATCTCATTTCTTCAAATAAGATCGGAAATACGATGTCATATGATTTCTACCAAGAACTGCGGCACATCCTGAAAAAACATCATAGAGATTATTTATACGAAACCAATGTAGGCGCTGGACTGCCACTGATTGACACCATAAAGTTGCTCCACTTATCCGGTGAAAAAATCACTGCTATCAAGGGTGTATTCTCCGGCAGTTTGAGCTATCTTTTCAACACATACTCGATAAGTGACCGACCATTTAGCAGTATATTGACAGCAGCAATCGATCACGGATATACTGAACCCGATCCCCGTGAAGACCTTTCAGGAAATGATGTAGCTCGCAAACTGCTCATCTTGGCTCGTGAGCTCGACCTTAAATCAGAGTTAAGTGAAATCAACATTCTAAACCTCATACCGGAAGCGATGAGACCATTAAGCACTATCGAATTTATGCATCATATTGAAGAGGTGAACTTTCATTTCAAAAAACAAAAAGATGAACTGCTACCAGGCGAAGTATTGAGATATATAGGTGAAATAACAGGCGATATTCAAAATGGTAAAAGTCAATTAAAAACTGACCTGGTAAAAGTTTCAGCTAGTTCACCTCTAGGACAATTATCAGGGTCTGACAGTTTATTTGAAATCTATACAGAAAGTTACGGTACAAACCCGATCATCATCCGTGGTGCAGGTGCGGGAGCAGCAGTAACGGCTAGAGGTGTTTTTGGAGATATCCTTAGAATTGCAACAAAGTAATAAGCAAAATTATACGACTATTCATAGACTATTTTGAACATCTTCATATCTTATCGAATCTTCAGTTTTGAAAATTACTCTAGGCAGTGCTTGCAATATTTATACTCAAAAAATAAAAACAGGCTACCCATATTATTGAGAGCCTGTTTTATCCAAATATATTTTATTACTGAATACCTACCTAGTAGTACTTAAGACCATCTTTAAGTCCAGCTTGACACCGATAGCAAGAACATCTACTAGATCCTGCATAGTCAAATCTTTCGCTAGTCGAAGAATAACCGTTCGGTCCGTATTATTATTGCCAATTGCATTCGTTAGCGCATATTCTAAATCATCTTTTGCGATTTCCTCTGTATTGAGATAATACCGCATATCTTCCGTCACAGTTAGAGATATGGGTTGCTTAGCTACAGTCTGAGTATTATCAGCCTTCGGTAGCAATACTTTAATAACATTAGGGTTAGCCATTGTGGAAATGATCAGGAAGAACAACATCAAGAAGAACATGATATCGTTCATTGCCGCCATGGCATCCTCATCGTGAAAAACCCTTCTTTTTCTTGAAACACTCATTTAATTTATATTTTAAACAGGGCGATTGATTCCCTTAATGAATTCTAAAACTTCTTTTTGCAGGTAGAGGTTGAATGAGTCCACTTTAGTTAATAAGTGGTTATAACCCCAGAATGCAATCATACCGACTACCAGACCAGTACCTGAACTAATCATCTTCTGATACAAACCTGCTGAAATCGTAGAAATCGAAATATCCGCAGTTTGCGAAATACTATAAAATATAACGATTACACCTATAATTGTACCAACAAATCCGAGTCGAGGTGCAATACCAGAAATTATCGAAATATACCCCATTTTTGATTCCATACCTAGGAGCTCAATCTCAGATTGTACATTCAATGCCTCTTTTACTTGATCTAGTGGCTTACCTAAAGTATCAACGCCTGCTTTGAGTACATTACCAAGAGAGGTTCCATTTTGCTCACACATCAGCGAAGCTGAATCCATCTGCCCGTGATATACCTTATCTAATACAGACTGAACCAGATTTGAATCTATTCTGGATTTTGCCCGGATGTATAAAAACCTTTCAATAATCAAATAAACAGCAATTACTGACAATAAAATAAGAGGATACATCACCGGACCTCCCTTCATCAAAAGACCAATACCGCTCATTGATGTTGACTCGCCTCCGGCTACTCCAACAGAATCCACCACAGCTGTGGCTTGAAGAATCAAACTCATATTAGTTAATATTTTAATAAATTAAAGCACAAATATATAAATATATTAAAAAACCAAGCATTGCAAATATAAAAAAAATATAATTTGATATTCTTTATGGCAAATTATCTATATGCTTTCAATAAATTCGCCTTCAAAAGTATTAAGAAAACTTATTCAATAGTTACAATAACTCGATGAATAAAAAATTTATTGTATGAATACACTGAGGCTTGATCAACTATCTGAAATTGATAATTTTATAGGCCAATGGATTGTACGTAACAGTAACTATTCTACAGATACAGTGAGTTGATCTTCATTGATCAGGTTAGCCCTTATATTTTCCTGTACAGTTGTAGCAAGTGAAAGTCCTACATAATCAACACTAACCGGAAAAGTCTTATGCTTTCTGTCAACTAGTACAGCCACTTCCACTTTTCTAGGCAAAAAGCTAAGTAAAGGAGTAAAGGCATAAAAGATAGTCCTTCCTGTATTAGCTACATCATCTACAATAATGATACTCTTGTCCTGCAATTTTTCTGATGGACAATCTACTGTAATAGGATATTCCAATGGATGAGCAGGATTCAATCGGATTCTGCAGAGAATTATATTTTTGTTACTGATGTGAGCCAGCTCATGATGTAGCAGCGAAGCAAAACGATAACCATTATTGTTAATACCGATCAGAAATAAGGTATCTTCAGACAGATTATTCTCCAAGATCTCATAAGCAATACGCTTAATCTTATGGTAAATCTGATAATGGTTCAGCACTTCCATTTAGAATGGTTTTAAATTAGATTACAAAGATAATAAAAATTGAATATATTTGTAATTTGTGCCGTAATTCAAAAAAAGGAAACCTATGCAACAGATCATATTCATACTACTGCTGGGTATTACCAGTTATATTGCGTACAAACTATACAGTAGGATCTTCCATAATATTATGATGGGTAAGCCGTATCAATACCAGAATACGGACAAGAATGAACGATGGCGAAATGTACTTCTCGTGGCTTTCGGCCAGAAGAAAATGTTCAAAAAATGGATACCGGCTGTCTTTCACCTTTTCATTTATGTTGCTTTTTTATTTACTCAGATTGAACTGATAGAAATTATAATAGATGGTTTATTTGGTGTACACCGATTTTTTGCTCCCATTCTTGGAGGGTTCTATACCCTGCTGATTTCTACTATAGAGATATTGTCTTTATTGGCATTTATTGCAACCATCACTTTCCTATACAGAAGAAATTTGCTTAAAGTACCTCGATTAGTGAAATCTGAACTCAATGGATGGCCTAAACTGGATGCCAACCTCATTTTGATAGGAGAATTCTTATTAATAACCGGTATTTTTACAATGAATGGTGCGGACACCGTGCTGCAAGGGATTCAGCCTGATCACTATCCGAATACAGGAAGCCTAGCTATAAGCTCATGGTTAGGGCCCGCTTTATTTGGAGGTCTTGAGCCTGAGACTTTGATGCTTCTAGAGCGTTTTGGCTGGTGGTTACACCTCTTGGTGGTCTTGGGGTTCATCCTTTACCTTCCTATATCTAAGCACCTACATATCTTTTTAGCTTTTCCTAATGTATATTTCAGCAAGTTAACGCCGAGAGGCCAGATGGAAAATATGCCGGAAATCATGAATGAAGTAAAGTCTATGCTTGGTTTTAGCACAGGTGATGAAGAACAAGTTATGGGAGAAGAAATGCCTGAATTCGGCTCAAAAGACGTGTTTGATCTCAGCTGGAAGAATATTCTTAATGCTTATTCTTGTACTGAGTGTGGGCGCTGTACTGAGGTCTGTCCTGCCAATATGACCGGCAAAAAACTTTCTCCGCGCAAGGTGATGATGGATATTAGAGATAGAGCAGAAGAAATCAGCCGCAACCTTAGATCAGGTGACATGAAATATGCAAAAACGCAAGATAACACAGACATCAAAACCCTGACAAAGGACAATTATGATGATGGCAAATCGCTGTTTGATTATATCACTAGAGAAGAAATCCATGCCTGTACGACCTGTAATGCTTGTGTGGAGGCTTGCCCGGTACTCATAGATCCATTAGAACCAATAATGAAGATGAGAAGGTACGAAATACTCAGCGAATCAGCAGGTCCTGCTGACTGGGTGCCTATGTTTAATTCCATCGAAAACAATGGTGCTGTTTGGCAAATGTCTGTCGAAAGGGAAGCCTGGAGAAATGAGGCATAATTCTTATTCTATTAAAACATCATTTTTTAAAAATAATTTCAATCAACAATATGAAAGTTAAAACAATGGCTGAAGCCCAAGCAGAAGGTCTAGATGTAGAAGTCTTATTCTGGGTAGGATGCGCAGGTAGTTTTGATGCTCGAGCACAGAAGGTCTCAAGGACTTTTGCTACCTTACTAGATAAAGCAGGAATCACCTTTGCAATACTTGGAAACGAAGAGATGTGCACCGGCGATCCAGCAAGAAGAGCAGGAAATGAATTCTTATTCCAGTTGATGGCCCTTCAAAATATTGATACCATGAATAAATATGGTGTCAAAAAAATAGTAACCACATGTCCTCATTGCTTTAATACCATAAAAAATGAATATCCTGAATTGGGCGGCTCCTATGAAGTTATGCATCATACTCAGTTTCTCAACAAACTGATAGAGGAAGGTCGGCTCAAAGTTGAAGGTGAAACTTTTAAAAATACGAATGTCACTTATCATGATTCCTGTTATCTGGGTAGAATCAATGGTGAGTATGAGGCACCTCGTAAACTCATTCAGGAACTCAAGGCCAATATTGTCGAAATGAAGCGTGTCAAAAAGAATGGCCTTTGTTGTGGTGCCGGTGGTGCACAGATGTGGAAAGAGGAAGAAGCCGGTGAAAAGCGCGTCAACGTAGAGCGTATCGAAGAAGCTCTGGAGACAAACGCATCTATTGTAGCGGCTAATTGTCCATATTGTATCACGATGCTATCAGATGGTTTGAAAGCCAAAGATAAGCAGGATGTAGTCAAAGTCATGGATGTTTCCGAGTTGATCTTGCAAAGCATCAAGGAATAAAAAATCCAATTGTAAAGAGCAAAAAGTACTATTGCTTCACTTTTTGCACTTGCAATATATCTCTATATTAGTGAAAATGATCATGCTAACGCCTATTTAAGTGCTTCATCATGGTGTCACAATACGATTATATAATCATAGGTGGTGGTTCTGCAGGTTGTGTGCTTGCAAATCGGCTATCTGAAAATCCTGACAATCAAGTGTGCTTGTTAGAGGCGGGACCTTCTGATGAAACACATTTTATCAACAATTGCAATCCGCTCAATATGCTTGTACTTCTGAACAGCTCAAAGTACAACTGGAAATATTATGCAAAAGGCAATAGTAAAACAGGAAATCGACGTTTTTTTTGGCCACGAGGTAAAACCCTTGGAGGTTCAAGCGCGATCAATGCGATGATTTATACCAGAGGTCATCCATCAGATTTTAATCACTGGGCTGATCTCGGCAATATAGGATGGGATTATGATTCAGTTCTTCCCTATTTTATAAAGTCAGAATTACAACACCGAGGACATGACGAATACCATGGCGTTTCAGGAACCATGGATGTCATTGATCCAAATTTTCATTTTCCGGCCAGTGGTGCTTTTTTGGAGGCTTGTCAGCAGGCTGGTATTCCGCGCAACAGAGATTTGAATGGTGCACAATATGAAGGCGTGGACTTCTTTCAAATCAACCAAACACCTGAAGGTAGGCGTTGCCATGCTGGCCTTTCCTTTCTAGGGCAAAGTGTTAGAAATCGGTCTAATCTGACGATAATTACCTCTGCTCATGTTAATAATATTATATTAAAGGAAAAAACAGCGACAGGTGTTGACTATTTTGATTTACAAAATCATAAGGAGATACACACCATTCATGCTAGGAAGGAAGTCATCCTCAGTGCCGGTATTATCGGATCTCCACAAATTCTAAAACTTTCTGGAATTGGCCCTTCACATGAATTAAATCAACATGGTATAAAAACCATCGTAGATTTACCCGGTGTGGGTGAAAATCTTCAAGACCATCCTGACGTTATCATCCGAAATCGAGACAAATCAGGAACATCATTAACAGTGTTTCCGTGGCCTTATATGGTGAGGTTCATGTCTAAATTTTATAAGAAAGATGCAGATTTCATCTTTACACCTACTGATGCAGGAGGATTTATCAAGTCGGATCCATCTATAGAAGTACCAGATTTACAGCTACAATTTGCTGCACTCAGGATGCAACCACATGGTGATGGATTGTTGACACCTACCCTAGCCGGCTTTGTACTCCATATTTGTCATATGCGACCAAACAGTCGTGGTCGAGTGTTGTTAAAATCAGCAGATCCATTTGATTATCCACGTATCGAAGCCAATTATTTTGAAGACGAGATGGAGCTTGAAGCTCTGGTGAAAGGAGTGAAAATTGCACGCAATATCATTGCACAGCCTGCAATGGTGCCTTTTTTTAAACGAGAAGAAGTACCAGGACCTCGATGCAAAACTGATGAAGACATTCGCCATTTTATCCTCCAAAAAGTAGAAACTGTATATCACACAGCAGGGTCGTGTAAGATGGGAATAGACAACATGGCTGTGGTAGATCCACAACTGTGTGTACGAGGTATCAAAAGGCTTAGGGTGATTGACTCTTCTATAATGCCCACGATTACCGGCAGTAATATCCATGGGCCTACCGTCATGATCGCAGAAAAAGGTGCTGACTTAATCCTCAATGCCCATCTTGATGATTAGTTGTCTATTTTTCCGAATATAGTCAATAATTGAATATCAATCAAATAGTTGTGGAGATGGATAGCTCGCTGTAGAATGCTCAAATGAGGATAATTTCTATTATCTCTGATAATAAAAAAGCATTTGATCATATTAATTTCAACAATAAGTATAATATTGTATAAAATACACTATCTTAGCAATCTTTTTTGAATAAAGTATTAAAATAAAGATGGCACCCCTAATAAAAATACACGATAAGCAAAAAACTAAAATAGTAGCAACTGTTGGTCCTGCATCATCTGACAGGATGGTTTTACTACAGTTATTAAAGGCAGGAGTTGATGTATTTAGACTTAATTTTTCGCATGGATCGCATGAAGAGCACAAAAAAGTCATAGACACCATTCTACAGCTCAATGAAGAATACAATGTCCATGCAGGGATTATGGCCGATCTTCAAGGACCAAAGTTAAGAGTTGGTAAAATAGAAAATGATGGCATTGATATTGAACCAGATGACATTCTTACCTTTGTCAATGAAGAATGTGTAGGCAATAAGGATAAAATCTATATGAGCTACAAAGACTTCCCTAAAGATGTGGAGCCAGGCGAAAAGGTTCTGGTCGATGATGGTAAAATCGTTCTACAAGTCATTTCGACCAATAAAAAAGACCAAGTCAAACTCAAAGTACTATTTGGTAACAGACTGTCTTCCAATAAAGGTGTCAACTTGCCGGACACAGCTATCAGTCAACCTTCATTAACTGCTAAAGATCTCGCTGATCTAGATTTCATCCTCACACAAGAAGTGCATTGGATAGCTCTTTCTTTTGTAAGACAAGCAAGAGATGTCAAAGACCTTCAAAAAAGGATCAATGCTAAAGGGCATTTTGCCAAAGTAATTGCTAAAATTGAAAAGCCGGAGGCCATAAGAAACCTTAAGGAGATCATCAAATTCTCTGATGCTATTATGATTGCTCGTGGAGACTTGGGTGTTGAAGTACCCATGGAGAAGCTACCTGCACTTCAAAAGAAAATCATAGAAAGATGCATTCAAAAATCTAAACCAGTCATCGTAGCCACCCAGATGATGGAAAGTATGATTAAAAATCCTTCTCCTACAAGAGCTGAGATAACCGATGTAGCTAATGCTGTGCTAGATGGAACGGATGCAGTGATGCTCAGTGGTGAAACCTCTGTCGGTGATCATCCTGTCCGCGTCGTAGAAGCAATGCGAAAAATCATTGCAGAAGCAGAAGCATATTACATTAAACAGAAGCGCGGTGTAAATCCAGAACCCTTTTCAGAAACATTCCTTTCTGATGTCATTTGTCTCACTGCACCAAAAATTGCTGAAGAGGTTGGGGCCAAGGCTATTCTTGGACTCACCGTAAATGGATATACCGCATTTAGAATTTCATCTTATCGCCCTAAACCTGATATCCACATTTTTTCTGATAAGCCCCATATGCTGAGTACGTTGAGTCTTGTATGGGGCGTCAGATGCTACCTTTACACTAAGTTTACTACCACAGACGATACTTTTGAAGATATCAATAGCATTCTTAAAGACGAAGGTGTCGTAAAATCTGGCGATCTAGTGGTCAATACCGGAAGTATGCCGCTGCACAAGCGCATCAGAACAAATATGCTAAAAATCACTGAAATAGAGTAAATCTCATGTTTTTTTGATTATAGGAAATCCAAGTAACAATGGAATTTTAGGAGTTACAAACCTAAATATATAAAAAAAGTCAATATAAGCCGTACCTTTGAACCAATTTCCTTCGTTATTAGTTAGGGATAAGAATTTATTGATAATTAAAATGCTCAATATCAACTTTCAGAATCTAATTTGCTACTTGGGATTTTTACTCATTACCTCTAGTCTTTTTGGGCAGGATACAGATGGGCGCAAGACAGCAAGCGAGGTAAAAAGCGAAGATCAGTTTGTCAGGGCCTTATTGCTCTCTGAAACTGACAAAATAGACGAGGCCATCAAAGTATTGGATAGCGTGAGAAGAGATAATCCCGAAAGTGGAGCAGTGTATTTTGAAATTGCAAAGCTCTATTTTGACAAAAAGGAGTATAATCTGACTGAATCCAATATCAAAAAAGCCATCAACCTCGCACCTGAAAACACCTGGTACAGAGAGTTTCAAGTCAAATTTTTAATGGCTGCCAATAGAACCGACGAGGCTGTTAATACACTTTCTACTCTAACGGATATGCAGCCTAAAGCTTCAACATATTACGATCAAGCTATACAAATTTTGACTAGCAAAAGTAAGTTTGACGAAGCATTGCAGATGGTGCAAAAAAAGGAAGAGAATCTGGGATGGAGCACCTCCATAGCCATCAAAAAATCTGAAATTTACGATCTAGCAGGAAAACCTAAAGAAGCAGTAAAAACACTAGAAACACTTGCCGCTAGGTATCCTAATGAGAAAAAATATTTAAAACTGATTGTCAGTGTGCTGCATTCCAATGACAGAATGCAAGATGCAAAAACCTATCTGAAGCAAATTCTAGAAATCGACCCCAATGACCAGGATGCTAAAATGAGTTTAATCCTCATGTCCGATAAAAAACTCAACGAATCCGACAAATTAACTACGCTAATGCCACTGATAGCTAATCCTAATGCTCCGATTGACATCAAAATCAATGAGATACTCCCCTATCTCAAGCAACAAGCTGAAAGTGAGGACTCAGTGCTCAATCGGCAACTTATTCAACTTGGAGACAAGCTTGTCCTGACGCATCCTAATGAAGCCAAAGCACATGCTTTGTATGGTGATGTACTCAAAAATAGTGGTAATATTACCGCTGCTATTCGTCAGTATGAAAAGACTTTACAAATCAGTAAAAATGTGTATCCGGTCTGGGAACAGTTGATGTTTTGCCTCAATGATGCAACCAATTTTGAGCAACTAGCAATTACAGCTGCTGAAGCTATTGATTACTTCCCAAATCACCCGCTTTCTTATTGCTTTGCCGCTAAGGCAGCCATCCAAAAAGATCAATACAAAAAATCAGAATCCATGCTCGAGGATGCTCTTTTAATCAGTGCAGGCAGTAAAGATATAGAGAGCAGAGTTGCAGTAATTAGAGCCGAAGCTGCTATCCGTCAAAAGGATCAGAAGTCAGCAGAACAACAGATTGAGCATGCACTTGAGGTCAGCAGTAATCAAAATGCAGATGCATGGGAGTTAAAAGGTGATCTAGCAGCTAATAAAAAAGACTTTAAAAGTGCTACAGAATACTGGAAAAAAGCATTGACCTTAGGTAATAATAGAGAAAGAATCTATCACAAATTATCTGAAATAAAGGGGCAATAATGAGATGGATGATTTTTCTGCTTGTCATTTCACTGACTGCTTGTAAGACAAAGCAGCGAACAGTGACTGTGCATGACAAAACGGACAAAGAACTCTTGTCATTGCTTGAAAAGAGAAATATTGATTTCAATTGGATTTCGGCTAAAATTAATGCTACCTTAGTGACGCCCGATGAAAATGTGTCAGGTGGTGTCCAGGCTAAAATCCATAGAGATAAGGCGATTTTAATGGCTATTAAAAAATTCGGAATTGAAGTAGCTAGAGTTTATGCTGATCCTCAAGAATATACAGTCTTGTATCGCTTTGAATCTACCTACGAAACAGGCCCAATTAATGAAATCAAAAAATTGCTAAAAATCGATGTAGATTTTGAAGATTTGCAGCAAATGATAGCCGGAAATATCATCTTGCCCGATGTAAAACATAGTATAATAACAAGGGATTCTGCTTATTTTATAATTGATTCGGTGATCGACCAACTGAAGCTTAAGTATTATATAAATGGCATTACTTTAGACATGGACAAAATGACCATCACCGATCACAACAACCGAGCAGCTGTAATTGAATATTCGGATTATAGGAATATTGAAAATATAGGCAAATTTGCTTTTGGGAGGAAATTCACTACACCATATCAAAATGGTGAAGCCATACTAGAGTTAAAATTTACAGATGTTAAGTTTTCAGATTCATCAGAAATTAATTTCACAATACCAAAAGGTTATGAAAAAATCAATTAGATATCTGTTGAGTATTGCTGGTCTAATTTCATTAACAATATATTCGTCCGAAGGACAAACGCGCAAAGAATTGGAAAGTCAACGGATGAAAATCATTAAAGAAATCGAAAATACATCTGAAAAACTAGAGACTACGAAAAAAGACAAAAATAAAACACTGGGTCAGCTTAAAGCGATTGAAGATCAGATATCCAGTCGAAAACAGTTGATAGATAATCTTCAAACTGAAGTCAAATTAAATGAAGAGCTCATCCTAGAGAACCAATCTAAACTCCAAGACCTTGAACAGAAACATAAAACACTACAAGAACAATACAAGCAAATCCTCAGGATAAGTTATTTTAAAAAAATAGCCAGTTCTAAATGGTTCTACTTGCTTTCGGCAGACAACCTCAACCAGCTCATAATGAGATGGCGCTATATTCATCAATTTGATGAATACGCACGCCACAAGCTCGAGAATATTCAATCACTAAGTGTAGATATAAAAACTAAAAACGATGAAATAAGCAAAATTAAAGAACAAAATATCAATGCGATCAATAGCACATCTAGCAATATGACACTGATCGAAAAAGAACAAAAAGAGAAAGATGCATTGATCAAAAAATTAACTAAGGAAGAAGACAAACTGAGAAAGACACTCCAAGCAAGAGAAATGGAGAGAGAACGACTCAATTCGGCTATAGAAAAAATCATCATTGCTGAACTAGCCAAAGCGAAAGAGAAGGAAAAAGCGGTGGCTTCTGCAGGTAAGAAAAAAGAAGTGGACGATTCAGGATTTGAAAAAAACAAAGGTGCTCTTGAATGGCCAGTAAGCAAAGGCAGGATTACAGGAAAATTTGGAAAACATCCTCATCCTAGTATTAGTGGAGTAGAGGTAGCAAATAATGGTATAGACTTTACAGTACCCGGATCAGCATCGGTAAGTTGCATTTTTGATGGCGAGATTGTTGGCGTCACAAACATACCAGGGTTCAAAAATATGGTCATCATCAAACATGGAGCATTTTACACAGTATATTCCAAGCTGGAGTCTGTATCAGTTGAAAAAGGCCAGAAAATAAAACGCGGTCAAAGTATAGGTCACATCGTACCTGAGGATGGTAATAATTCAGAACTTCATTTTGAACTTTGGAAAAACAAAAGCAAGCTCAACCCTGAACAATGGCTCAACAGATAGTCCTGCTACAAATAAAAAAAGCTCCGAGTCATGACACACGGAGCTTGTCTCTTCAGAATAGTCGAATATTGTAAAGGTGATAATAATTAACCATCATTATTGCTGTAATCACACTTAACAATAAAATCCCTATTACAAATCTGACATCTCTGAAAAGACTTTCGTCTTTTCGGTAATACATAATATAGTGAGTTTGGTCTTGGTTATTAAACTTATAATGGATAGATATCTTTATATCGTTCTAACATTATAAAGAAAGTCAAAAACGATACCATAAACATTTTTATTAATGTGAGAATTACCCCATTTTTCATGGGTGAATTTAGGGTATTTAATACTTGACCTTTTAAGCTCCTTTGTTGAGTGCGGGTTCTCAATACGTTTTATATGCTGTTAATTATTAAATTGTTTTTACTACTAATATCACATTAATTAAAATTACCCTAAAAAGGGTACAAATTATTTTTCAAAGGATGATTTTTAACTTTTCTATCACTTAGCTACTCTTCCTCAGTACATATAAATCTATCACTTAGCTACTCTTCCTCAGTACATATAAAAAACCCATCATGCCCTAATTTCTGATAAAGTGGCATCACTAGGTAGCCACTCATTGGTGCATACACACCCTGATGATTATATGTAGCCAGCAGTTGTCCTTCATAAACCGTATCAAAATTTTCAAACCCCGGATGCATCTCCCACAGCTCCGGATCCTCTACGTGATAACGATATTGAACAACAACAGATCTGGGTAGGCCCTTACAGTACTGATACAAAATAAAATCCTGTAGTGACGGCAAATCTTGTGCTGAGATGGATCCTGTTATCCGCATCAGGTTGACAGCAGCTCCTATGCAACGATTGACTGAAAGTGGGTCATTATGAAATCCACCTTCAAATGCAATTGCTGTGGCAGGAATTCCGGCAAAAGTCTCATTAAAAAAGTGCAGCGTAGTGCCACCAAGCCCTTTCATCAAACCCAAAATGACTGGAGCCTTCATTTTGGTGGCCAACTGGATACTTTCTTGAGATTCACTAGCTATGCAAAAGATACCATCAGATGATGTGGTGTGCAAATCGAGCAAATAAATTTTTGAAGGATTTAACTCATAGGCAATTTCTTCAAGTATGGTCAACAACTCCTTAATTTCTCTGTCTTCGTCATCGAGCTGCACATGAGCCGTATTTTTAATTCGCATTATATTGTCCGGCATCCAGCAACGGTTGATATCTCGGGTCAAGTATCTCCTCCTCTGACGAAATGCGCTTATATTACCGATTAAACCAATCACTTCTCCACATAGCACAAGGTCGTCAGCTTCTGCTTCGAGCATTTTAAAAAGCATTTCAAGCGCTTTCACTCCCGCATATTCATTGCCATGCATAGCAGCTGTCATAATAATTAGATTACCAGGTTGGTTGCCTTTAAACCTTCCAATGATTCTCGAAATATCATGATGGGCTGCCATATTCTTATGATATATTAATTTGATTGAATTGCCTTGCCAAATTACATCATTATTCTATATAAAAGGAGATATATGATGTTATATTTTATGAAAATTCAGGAATTCATCAATATAGCTACCATAGTAAAAAGGGATTATTACATTTTCTAGCTTTTGGATTAAGTTTGGATTACTTCAGTGTTTCAAAGTACCCAGTCTTTGTATTCTTGCGCACATTGTTCCAGTTGTAATATCGACCATTCATGGTAATATAAACGCCATGCTGCAATGTCTGAGCAAATGCCAGTGCTGCTCCTAGATTAAAAAAACCATCAGACGACGTCCCAAAAGCATAAGGAATCATAGCACCTGTTAGGATAATCGTTTTAGCTATATTATGCTTTGCAATAGCTTCCGCAGTCTTGACCATTGTGTCTGTCCCATGCGTGATTACAATTTTATCATATTCAGCTTTTCTACAGCTATATACAATAATTTCGCGGTCAGCGTCTGTCATCTCAAGGCTATCCACCATCATTAGTGTTTTGATATCTATATCCAGTGTGCTTCGTCCACGTTCAAACATCCCGTGTAAATGTGTGTCTTTAAAATAAAGCTGGCCTGTGATATAATTATACTCTTTATCAAAAGTGCCTCCTGTTACAAAAATTTGAATTTTATTACTTTGATCCGGCATAATAACTAAAATGTGATTGACCACAAAACTATACAAAAAAGTAATGCTACCAAATAATTATGAATACAATCATCATTCACAATCAGGCAATTTGGATGCGTCGTCTGCTCCTTAGCTTTTTTGAGACAAAAAACACTTCCAACACAATTAAAATTAAATTTTATAAAGGAAAAATCAACTTTGGCTTTAAACTTGATGTGTACTATGTGGAATATCCAACTATTTTGAAATATTTTTGTTTATTCCTTCCCGATCCAAAATTAACCATATATGGAAGTTATCAAAGAGCAATTTGAATATTATAGTTATCCTTCAATGGAATTTTTAAGCCCTGCTGACCAGGAACTTATGCAAAAAGCCATTGATCAACTGGACCATGCATATGCACCTTACTCACATTTTCATGTAGGTGCAGCCGTAAGGCTGAAAGATGAAAACATCTATGTGGGCTCTAATCAGGAAAATGCTTCGTATCCACTTTGCATGTGTGGTGAACGCGTGGCATTGTATAATGCTGCAGCCAATCAACCATCTGTTGCGCCCACAACCCTTGCAATTACCATCCACAATCAGAATATGAAAATCGAAAAGCCTGTTTCTCCATGTGGTGCTTGCAGACAGGTCATTTCAGAATATGAAAATAGACATCAGCAACCTATCCGTATTCTTTTAAAGTCAGATGGGCCACAGGTTTATGAAATACGAACCATTGCTGATTTATTACCACTGGGCTTTAACGGAACATTTCTTTAAGCACTGTATCTCGTACGCGTTCCAAATCATCAATTGTATCAACACCTATCGACGTGTAGGAAGTCTCTGAACAATATATTGAATAACCATTTTCTAACCATCTGAGTTGCTCAAGGGACTCGGCCTTTTCCAATTCAGATGGAGGTAAACCCGTAAGTTGTAAAAGTACTCGTCGCTTAAAACCATAAATTCCAATATGGCGGAAATAAATTGCATTAGGCAACCATTCGCTATAACGCTTGTCCCTAAATGCAGGGATTGCTTGCCGTGAAAAATATAACGCTCTATCATGATGATCTTTAACCACCTTAACCACATTGTAATCAAACAAACTCTCTTCATCTTGAATTCGATTGCACTGAGTGCTAATATCTACCTTGTCACTATGCATCATCCGGATTAAATCTGATATCTGTCTTGGGTCAATCAAAGGTTCATCACCTTGTAGATTAATAATGATGTCATGAGTTAGCTCACGCGCGACTTCTGCAATGCGATCAGTGCCCGATAGATGGCCAGGGTCGGTCATCACAACCCTACCACCAAATTCTGCTACATGATCATAAATTTTTTCATGGTCAGTAGCCACTATTACGTCAACGTCTTTGACTTTACTTGCCTGCAGATATACCCATTGAATCAAACTTTTGCCAAAAATGTCAGCAAGAGGCTTCTCAGGGAGCCTAGTTGAAGCAAGACGAGCAGGTATAATAATGGCTGTTTTCATAAAATAATTTAAAAAATTTACATATTATAAAAAAATATAATATATTTGCAGCTGATTTTGTTTAATCCAAACCGATGTTTAAGCCGCACGCAACAGCAAATATAGTAATTCAGCGATGTAAAAGTACTGTTTTTTTACTTTTACTAGTGCAATTAATAGCGGTTGGGCAAATTGATTACAACCGATTTTTTTCTTCAGGAAGTGAAATTGCCGTAGATCACGGCCCTGAGAATGTTATTTATTATAGTCATGTATATGACAAGCATGTCACGATTTACAGTCTTGCACAATTTTTTCAGGTAACGACTGACGAGATTTTCCAATATAACAACATCAGTCCTTCAAAACCGATTCATGCAGGCAAGATTGTAAACGTGCCGTTGCAAAAACGCAAAATTACAGCTGCTAGACCATCTTCAGGCAAATATTATGTGATGAAGTACAGTGTCAAAAAAGGCGAATCAATGTATAGTATATCACAGCAATTCAATACTACCGTTGCCGTGTTGCAATTGCTCAATAGTAGAAATTCATTTGAAATTCAAAAAGGCGAGCTCATCACCGTTGGATTTTATTGTATGAATAACACACAAAAGACAACTATCCGCAATGGTGACTTACCTTCACCACTATCTATGGACATCACACATTCAGAAAGTAAACCGGACACATCCATCACTCGCTTTTATATATCGGATGTGATTGGGTTTTATGACAAAAAAGCACCCGGAGTTCGTGGTCATTATGTTTTGTATAATGAAGCTCGGCCCGGAACGATCATGGACATTTACAATCCTATGCTAAGAAAATCTATCAAGGCTAAGGTATTGGGTAGAATTCCAGAAAACACCTACAAATCAGATGTAGAAATCATCATTACTGCTAATACTGCTAAAGAACTCGGCATTTTGGACAGTCGGTTCAAAGTCAATGTTAAATACGAAAAATAGGAGATGCTACAATCCTGCAAAATTTAGTACAAACCACATCAGCATTGGAAAACCAATCATACCATCAATCTGAAATAAGTAATAGTAATCGTGTTTAGTGGGAGCAGCATGCCAAATGAGTACAGCGCTCATCACATATGTAATTATTAAAGAATAAATAGATAATGAAGTTTTCCATCCAGCGTACATGGCCATTATATCTAGTAAGAATGCCAAAAACAGCCAGCTCCACGCTATCAAAACAGAGTGCTGAATACCTATCTTAACAGGAATGGTTTTACAATAACCACGAAGGTCCTCCATGACATCGCCTATATCAAAAGCCAATGCTAGTGCTGCAATAAAAAGTGTTCTTTCCAGTGTAGTACTTAATATTTTATACCCATTGTTACCAGTATCCATCAAAGGGATAGTCATCGTCGTTATAGCAAAGACTAGGCCAATGGTGAAAGGTTTTAACCACCAATTCCGCAGCATCAGTTTACGCCCCAATTTGCCATAATATCCTAATACAAGTAACACAGCAAGGAGTAGTAATATCACATTAGTCACTGATAAAAGAGGCAAGAACAAAGCCCCGGAAGCCATACCCAGCAAAACCACATGAATGAGGTGATTCCGATTTTGCTTATCGAAGAACATGTTCCTATTGACACTAAAAAGAAAATGGTAGTTGTAAAGTAAAAATGTAGAGGTAATCACAAAAGCAACATATGTCCACTGTATCTCAAGATTACTGCTGATGTAGGTAAAAGTGGTGACTGCACCTGTACTCAGTGCAAGAAAAATATACTTCTCTAGGAAATTATTAAGAAAACGAGATTTTTGAAGGGTCACTCCCATTTATACTACAATTCTTAATCACCGAAGGCTTATTCCACCTCTTATTACTTTTTTAATATTAAGCCAAAAAGCGGTTACGAGATAAAATATAACTGGCGAACCGAACGCAATAAAACTGCTGTAGATAAAATAGAGCCGTACTTTTGATTCATCCAGTCCCCATTTATCTGCAATGTAGCTACACACTCCAAAACTGTATTTCTCGATAAAAGGCTTAACCTTACTCTCTACAAAAGACATAATTTGTTGTTTTTAATGGTTTTGTTGTCAGTACTTTGTCTTGTTGGCCATCAGGCACTACAAATATACAGCTTTTAAAAATTTAATATTCAGCTTAAATTATCATTTAACACTTTATTATCGATATAAATGACTACGAACTACTCAACATTAATATAAATTGTGGCAGGAAGTAGGCCATCAGCATTGACATTCAGTTCTATCACACCATTACTTTGATCTGGTCTTATGATGGCAAGTGCCAGCCCATTAAAGGCCTTCCTTTTTTCCTTATTACTAAAAGGCGTCAGGTCTGTCTGACAACCATTGTCCAGTGCTTCAATTTTTCCAGCTCCACGTACTTGAAAGTGTAGTAAATTATCTGCATTAGGAACTAGATTACCTTCCTTATCAAGTACTTTCACCGTGACAAAACAAAGGTCTTCTCCATCACCTATAATAGTTTTTCTGTCAGCCGAAGCTATCAAACGATATGGCTTACCTGCAGTTTTGACCGTCATTTCAGCTACTTTTGAACGATGTATTTCCGATACAGCTTTTAAACTTCCGGGCTGATAGGTTATGTTATTAAATCGAACAAACAGCTCATCGCCTGTCTTCTCCTTTCTCCCTATGAGTTTGTCATTGAGATATAAAGCTACAGCATCAGCATGATTAAAATATACATGGACATCAATTTTCTGGCCTTGTACCCAATTCCAGTGTGGTAATATATGTAAAACTGTATCTTTGCTAAAGACACTTTTATACAAATAATACGCATCCTTTGGAAATCCTGCGAGATCAATCGCTCCAAAATAAGAGCTACGAGCAGGAAAAGGATAAGGCGTAGGCTCACCCAGGTAGTCAAAACCAGTCCACATAAACATGCCACTAAGAAAAGGATATTTTAGAAAAATTTGTAGCGCTTCTTCGCTGGTAGATGCCCAAGGAGCAGAGCAGTTTTCATAGGCAGAACATGTATAGTCAGGATTTCCACCACGATTTTCTGTGGTAAAACCCGACCATCTTCTGATGCTATCCGATGGCATATCATATGCTCCTCTGGAAGCAAGAGCTGAAACACTTTCAGCTAAAATAAAGGGTTTATCCCCTGGAAAAAGGGTCTTACCCAGATCCTGCCAACGCCTATGATTGTAATTGACTCCTATGACGTCAAGAGCTCCAGACTGATAAATTTGATTGGAATTATCTGCATAGTTGAGACCGGCAGTTATCACTCTTGTGGTGTCCAGACCTCTAATGATAGCAGCCATTTTACGGGCAGTTTCTATTGCAAAAGGGCCTTTAGAGGATTGTTCAGGAATTTCATTGCCTATACTCCACATAAATACAGATGGATGATTTCTGTCCCTAATCACATGATCTCTCAAGTCGCGCTCAAACCACTCATCAAAATAAAGATTATAATTAAAGGTAGTATTTTCTTTTACCTCACGCCAGACATCAAAAGTTTCATTCATCACAATGAATCCCAGTTCATCACATAAATCTAGCCATTCCGGAGCAGGCGGATTATGTGCAGTTCGGATACCATTAAACCCCATCTCTTTGAGCATCTTTAATTGCCGTCGCATTGCATTGACATTGACTGCAGCACCTAAAGCTCCTAAATCATGATGCATATTGGCTCCTATTATTTTAACATGGCGGCCATTGAGAAAGAATCCTTTAGCTTGATCAAAATAAAAGTTGCGCACTCCAAATCTGGTCGAGTAAGTATGAATCACACTATCACCTAACCAAACAGTTTGAATGGCTGTGTATAAGTTTGGATCGTCGATATCCCAGAGCTTGGGTTGACTAAGTACAAAGTCTTGTTTAACCTTATAAAGCCCTGAAAATGGCTCAATTTGTTGAGTGCGAGAGTCGATGATATTGTCATTGTGATCAAAAATTTCTGTGGTGAGGCTCACTTGCATATAAACATCAGATACCAATTCTGTTTCAAAATGGATTTTAGCTTCATCCATATTTACAATCTCTGAGGCAATAAAAGTGCCACTGCTTTTGATATACGTTGACCCGCGTTTATCAAGCCACACATTACGATATATACCACTTCCACTATACCATCTTGAGTTGGGCTGTCTATTTTCAACTCTAACTTTAAGCACATTATAACTTCCATCAAACCTTAAAAATGGAGTCAAATCATATTCAAAGGAAATATACCCAAAAGGTCTAGTACCTAGTGTATGACCATTGATGATCACTGTACTATTCATATATACACCATCAAAAATGATAAATATCTTCTTGTCAGCATCATTATCAGACAGTTTAAATCTCTTTTCATATAGGCCGAGGCCACCTCTTAACGATGCGCCTCGATGACCTGATGGGCTAAGAGAATCGAAGGGCAGCTCAATGCTCCAGTCATGTGGTAGTGTGACACTGCGCCACTGCTGCATCACCAGGCTTCGTTCATTCCATATATTTGACGTATCTAGTTTAAAAGACCATCCATTATTAAACTTGGTCCGCTGACCAAAACCCGAGACAGAAATCAGCAGTGTGAACATATACATGGACCATAATTTAATGGTATTCATTTTTGCATTAAATATATTTATATGTATTTTCATCTAAATATGTTACTATTATAAAAATCATTAGATTGAAAGCCGACAAACGACAAATATCAATCGTAGTGCGTCTGTAAAAGTAAGCCATTTTATTGAAACAGCATAATACAATACACAGAAGTCATAGAATAAATTAAGCCTCAGAGAAGGCTATCATCATCCTTTTATCATCTTGAGTTTGTATCCTGCCCGCTTCAGACCAGCTAGAACGCCCTTGGCTCCGGGTAGATGAGCCGCTCCTATAGATACAAAAGTTGGATTAAGCTTGTAGTATTCAAGAATCTTTTCCACCATTCTCTCATTCCTTTCATAGATCATTATATTTCTTATCGCTCCTGTTTGCTTTTTTGAAAGCTTATACAACAGTACAGCATTGGCATCTGCATAAAGACGATTGAGTGTAAGTGTTTTCTTTCTTAACGATGAAATATTTCTTATACTATCCAGAAGTGTTTTGACCTGATAGTCTAAAGGAATAGCTAAGAGGACACGTATTTGGTCTTCCACCGTTTCAACACCAACAACTTCCTTTCCTTCAGCCATTGCATACTGCCATAAATGATAATCTAATGGTTGATACTTCTGATTAGGTAATGATTTAGCAGATAATAGATTAGACAAATAAAATGGTATTTTTTCATTGTAATGTGTAATATCAAAACCAAATGACTTTAGGATGATCTTGCGCGCCTTTTGGAATTTTTTCGGCTGAAGAACTCCTTCAAGGGTTAGTCCTTCAGGTAGATTAAAATGCGATGCTATATCCATATTTGAGGAAGCACTCAAATCCATCTCACCGGCATATGCAGCCACCCTGGAAATGTATTTCTTAGCTAACTCCGAAAAAGTGTAAGCTTCCTCTGTTCCTGTGTGCATAGTGCCAAAAATGTAATGGCACACTTCTGCATCAACCTTGTACACTTTCCAAAGCAGAGATTTCATATATCAGACTTCAATAGGCATCAAGATGCTAAAAATAAAAACAACCGCTACCCAATGGTATAGAAAGCGGTTGTTTTTAAGCTTTAAATTTTCTATAGTGTTAATCTTCACTTCCATTATCATAATCAAAAGGAAGAACAACATCTTTTTTAACTGTGGACAGTGTCATCAGTGTCTTCAATCTTTCGATCTCTTCAATCTGTGAAAGCGTTTTAAATAACAATTTTTCGTATGTCGGTATGTCCTTACAAACAATTTTCAACAGAAAATCAGCATCGCCTGTGATGATATAACATTCTGTGATTTCTGCTATATCTTTGATTTTGCTGATAAAATTATCCAGTGCATTAGGCTTATGCCATGCAAGCGACACTAGAACAAAAGTACCTACGTTAAGACCCATAGCGGCAGAATCCACTTTTGCATGGTAACTCTGGATAATTCCTGATTGCTCTAATTTCTTAACACGTTCCAAAGTCGGCGCAGGAGATAAGCCAATTCTCTTTGACAACTCTAAATTTGTAATCTTGCTGTTCTCTTGAAGCATTTTTATAATCTTCAGATCGATTTTGTCCATCTTGTAGTCAGCCATCTTAATTTTTTTAAAATTTTATTTTTAATTAATTAATAAATAAGTCGCAAATAAAATATTATTCGTCGTAAGTTATTTAAAGTAAACGCAAGAGTTTTATTTTTGTTCTATATACTTCATAAAAAAACATAATAAATTGCATTTTTTTACAATTCCTAAAAACATCCAGTACAAAAAAGCCAAAGATGGTTACATCTTTGGCCAACTAAACAATTAAAATATGAAAAATATTAACTAACTAACCTTAAAAACTACCGGCAGAGTGTAAAATTTTCCTCTTTCCAGATTACTCACTGGAATCTTCTTGTAATTCATACCACTTTTTATCAATTGATCCAAAAATCTATTACTGGTACTTACAACAATGATCTCATCTTGGTCATTGACAAAAAATTTAATATTCACTCTAACATCTTCCTTAAGTAGGCTGGTGCAATCTAAATCGGATAAAATTTTTTGGATTGCAACAGTCTCAGGAGTTTTAGCAAAATGGGTGGCATTTGCATTAATAAACTGACTTGTTGCTATAAAGCATAACGTCAAAAATAAAGCTTTTAGTGTGTTCATAATCAACTGGTTTTAAAAAATTATAAAATAAAATCAAATACACCTATATGACTTCATTTTCAATATAACCGTTGCAAACTCACATACTCAAAAAGCGTTTTTACGTCCAATGAGCCTAATCACAAGACAAAGAAGCCTTTTGTGACGACAAAAAATTGTATATTTTTGCAGCTTTTAAAATCAATATCCATGAAAATAGCCATTGTAGGGTGTGGAACGATGGGCCTTGCATTTGCAAGATCCTTTTTAAAATATAATCTTGTAGAGAAAAAAAATCTCCTTCTGGTTGAAAAAAGTCAATCGAGATGCGAAATGCTTTCAGAGAATAAGGAAGGTGTTGTAGTCAACATCGTTTCATCACAGATAGCAGATTATGATCTCGTCATTCTTGCTGTTAAGCCACAGGACTTTCCGGAGATGGCTAATGAACTAAGTAAAGTATTGTCCAAAGATCAGATTATTCTTTCTATTATGGCCGGTATTCCAATCGTGCGCATTCAAGATGCACTACAGCATCTGTCTGTCGTGCGTGCCATGCCCAATACTCCGGCTATGCTAGGTATGGGTATCACAGGTTTTACAGCAGCCGAAGGCATTGGAATAGGAAAACTCTTTAAAATTGAAAATTTACTCAATGCCACTGGTCGATCTGTTTACTTTGAGAATGAATCCATGCTGGATGCTGTAACTGCCCTTAGTGGTAGCGGCCCCGCTTATTTTTACTTTATTGTCAAAAACATGGTAGAAGCAGGTAAACGCATGGGGTTTGATGAAAGTACAGCACTACAATTTGTAAAGCAAACCATGCTAGGTGCATACCATCTGATCAATAATGCAGAAATGAATCTCGACGATCTGATTAAAGCAGTCGCTTCAAAAGGAGGTACAACTGAGGCCGCTCTGAAAAAATTTGAAGAAAAAGGCTTATCAGATGCTCTGATTTCCGGTATTCTCGATGCAGAAAAAAGAGCCAAAGAGCTTTCACAATGGAAGTAAGCAAAATCTTTATTACGGCTTCGTATAAAATCGATTGACAAAACTAACGGTCTGGTCAAATATCGGCTTAGTAAACTGTATGAATAAGTCCTGATGTGGTGGTGGCATCAATGACACAGAATTTACCTTTTTCTTCTGATCATCGTTCAGAGCCCGCTCGTCACCATTAAAAGATGCCCATTCATTGACCCAAACATATTTACCAGGAAAGGAATTATGCTCCAGCACCCTATTATTATTTGCATCCATGATTTGTACCGACAAAATACCTTGAGAGATTACTTCTCGCTTGTAGTTTGTAAATTTAGCCTTGACAGTACCATATACATCTTGCTTTTTATCATTGATTGTCGTAGTACCTACTAGAACACTGTCTTTTGTTACCTCATAGGTATTTTTACTTTCCACCATATTGCCTACTGAAAAATCCTCAAAATTTAGCAACAATATTTGATCCGGGCTTTTGAGTCCTTCATTTTTAGCTTCCTCATAAGTATAAAATCTAATAAACTTATCTCTGGTCACACCTGCTATTTTACTCATGAGATTATTGTAGAAAAAATCTGCTGTGAGCTGATATTGACCGGGTGTCATAGGTTTTTGAACACACACTTTTAGAGTAGCTTCATAGAGTGCATCTTCTATCATTTTATTTACATCTTTGTATCCTGGGACGTAATCATTGGCCTTAACAAACAGATAGTAAGCTTCTCTTGCTGAATAAATGGTATGCTGCTTCAATTGATCCAATCCAAGATTATATGATTCTTCAGCTGCTTTTGGCAATACTTCACCTAGCTCCTTATTATATTTTTGAGGAGTCGGTATCAATTCCAATGCTTTAGGACAATGAAAGATGGCATCGGCCATTGTATTGAGTGCAATATATTCATCAGCTGTAATTGAATATTTATTCAGAGATTTTAATTCTATCGCCTCCTGGATTTTTCTAAGACTAGCGGATTTGGCTAGTGGATAAGCCTTCAACAATACCTCTTTGGATTTTTTACTTCCGGGACTGGTACGTAAATGCTCAACTGCCTGCATTGTAGCTTTGTAATAATCGCCTCTCTCCAATGACTTTTTACTTGATGAACATCCATTAGAAATCAATATTACAGCTACAAAAGCTATCCAAAAAAACGTTTTTATATTAAATGATAATTTCATAATAAATTATTTCAGGGGTATTTGTTTTATAATGCAAAAATAAAACAAGATTTTATTCTAACAAATCATACATAAATAAATCATATGTGTTCTCTATTGCATTCAACGTATAAAATCTATACGCTTTTCGTTTTCATAACTTGGTATGATTTTTAGTGCTTTGAGATATTCAATCATACTTTCTGCAGTCGGTTTGAATAGTGATGTTCCCGGATCATTATGCTCATAATCATATACTGTAGCCATATAATTATTCATCGCTACTGTATAAATACGATCCAACTGCATCGGGACTCCGTCAGGTGTATAAATATCCACATTTGCCACTTCACCACCAGAAGTCATGGTAGATACTGCTTTCATTCCTGATGGATAAATAGGGCGGTTTTCATCAAATTTATAAGCCATTTTAAACAAACTTTTGATCTCTGCACCGGAGAGTTTAAACAGCACCATTTCATTGCCAAATAATCCATCAAATAGACTTGCATCACATTCACACGCTTCCTATAAAGTATTTATATTTCATATTGAATAGGAAAACGTGATAAGACTTAGTCTTTGCCTTTCAATATTCCAATTTTCAAAGCCATCTTTTTAAGGTAGTTTACAAAAAAACGAAACTGCCCAAATGGAATACTCACAACCAGTACCGTCAGCGGCCACAACAAAGTGACAAGTGGGACGTATATCAGCCAGTAAATAAAATCTTTTTCTGACAGAAATAATTGCAACAACATAGCACTGATCTTAGCGCAGAGGCTACCGCCGATGGCAAAAGTTGTAAAAATAAGCCAGAACTGCAACCACCCTACTTTCCACTTGGATCTCAGTTTTTCAAACATATATTTCTAAATATTATATACCTTATGATTTAAATTATAATCGACCAATGAATGGCAAAGGTAAGATAAAGTGTGAGATAATTTATACTTTGGAGCAATACCAATAAGATACACAACACCTTGAAATCAATTCCTGTCACATAAGCACAAGTGCAAACATCAAATACTGTCTAAAACTTCTCCAAGATGCCTTACCAAGTCTTTAGCATTCTGCTCACTAAAAGTTAGTGGAGGTTTGATTTTCAGCACATTATGAAGCGGCCCATCTGTACTGAGCAAGAAGCCGCGCTCTTTCATAGCTTCCACCACCACATTGAGTTCTTCTACTGCAGGGGTTTTGGTAATACGATCACCAACCATCTCCACACCAATAAACAGCCCATGTCCTCGCACATCGCCGATGATAGGATACTTATTCTGCAACTGGCGAAGACCGGAGAGTAGAAGATTACCTGTCCGTAATGCGTGTGCCTGTAAATTTTCATTTTTTAATACTTTCAGTACAGCACTACCGGTAGCCATTGAGACAGGGTTTCCACCGAAAGTGTTGAAATATTCCATGCCATTATTAAAGGCATCAGCAATTTCATCCGTGACAACCACTGCTGCTAGTGGATGACCATTGCCGATAGGCTTGCCTAATACTACAATATCAGGTTCTACTTCCTGTAGTTCAAATCCCCAGAAACAACTGCCTACCCTACCAAAACCAACTTGTACTTCATCAGCAATGCATAACCCGCCATATTGGTGTACGTACTCATATACTTTCTTAAGATAGCCATTGGGCAGTGGAATTTGTCCGCCAACACCCAACAGCGTCTCACAGATAAATGCTGCAATAGGTTTATCGTCAGCAGTCATCTGGCACAACAATTCCAATATTTGAGCCGCATATTTTTCTCCAGCATTCTGGTCATCAGACTGAAAACATCCACGATATAAATCAGGAGATAACGCTTTGTGGATGTACGGCTTCTGGCCGCTGCCTCCTTGTCCGTCAAATTTGTACGGACTCATTTCTATTGCTAGAGTAGATGTACCATGATAAGCATGATCCAATACTACAATATCCTTTCGACCAGTATATTGTCTTGCCATTCGGATGGCCAAGTCATTAGCTTCACTACCTGAGTTGACAAAATAACATACATTAAGCTTTTCAGGCAATAGTTGTGTCAACTCTTTGGCATAACTGACCATTAGATCACTAAGGTATCTGGTATTCGTATTGAGTACAGCTATCTGATGCTGCATCGTACGGACTATGTCAGGATGGCAGTGACCAACATGACTGACATTATTAACACAATCGATGTAGGTGCGCCCCTTGTCATCATATAGATACTGGAGTGCTCCTTTTACAATTTTGAGCGGCTGTTGATAGCTGATGCTCAGGTTACGACCAATATGCTTTTTGCGATCACTGAGTAAAGCAACATAATCCTCATTTTCATTAATGAGCGGTGCAAAATCGCATGCCTTTCTAAAAGTATCTGCGGCTTTAATCGGATTGGTACAAATGAGTTTTTGCAGTAAGTCCCAGGCTTGTGTATCTGTTAAAAAGTGGTGGGCATTATTGCTCTTTTTTTGCATCTGTGTCGCCGACTGCGTGACACTGATACTTAGCCTAGATGCAATCAGATAATATAGCAAATCAATCTCCTGAAGCTGCAAAGGATAGACACGATGATATGCCCCTATTACCCAGGATGCCTTCTCAATCGGATCATTCGTGTCGAGCATAGCATAGGTACAAGCAATGGCGAGATTGTTGATCAATGCAGACCATACCATATCGCCAAAATCAATAAGTCCTACTACTTTATCATCGCTAACCAGGACATTATAATCATTTGCATCATTGTGGATTATGGCTTTTCGCAAATGATTGAGTTTAGGGAATACTTCTGTATGAAACTGCAGTAAAAAATATCCTGCTATTCTTCTTTTTTCAGGATCATGGATATTTTGTAGGTGCTCTACTGCATCTGATGCACGACAGATATCCCAACTCAAATATCGCTCAGCAGCAGAAATATATAACCCATTCAGGATGCTGTCCATCTCTCCCAAAAATGCGCCCAAGCTTTCATACAATTTTCTATCTTTATCTAACCAATTCACCCAAAAATCTCCTTCTATCCATGACAACACTCTTATGTATTGTACTTTTCCACCTGAAGAAGAAATTGTTATAAGTTCATCATTTAAATTAGGTATATGGACAGGAAAATGACCTTTCATGTTCGATATTGAAAGTAATTTCATCACCTCTGCCTGTGCTTGTAAAAAGTCCAGACACGAACTAGCCGTTGATATCTTGAAAATAAACTTTTCGCCTTGTTGAGTTTCCAGTAAAAAATTTATGTCTTCATAACCGGAAAGTGGTTTTGCTTCTGCTATTATGCCGTAAGCTTCACGGGCTATTTTCTGTACTCTATGAATATCTTGACTTATCATATTTTTCTTAAATAACTATCAAAATTAGCACTAGTTTTCAATAAATTATCACAAAAACTTTATTATAGCATGGATTACATTGAAATCAATAAGCACCTTAGCTCCTAATTATTAGTTCAAAACTAGCAAAACCTCATTAATATCTTAACTCCATCCAAATAATATATCTATCGATAAGGCTAAGATAAAATTACAATCATTATATATGACAATTTTATAATTTATAACATCCGATAATACATTATAATTATATATAAATATTAATTTTAATATACCAACTTGCCTATAAAATTTGTTAAAAAAAGACATTGTTCATCAACCTTATCAGGTAGCATACGTTAGTTAGTAAAATTTCAAATCTGATGAACTGGAACTCCTATATAGAAGATTTTGATGCTATTTTATCAACCGAAAACCCGGAACCACCATACGACAATCCCGAGTATTTAGAATTTACAAAACTCAATAGTGCGCGCCTCAAAAGATGGATTAAAACAGCACAGATACAAGAGACAACAATTGCAACTATTGAAGCCATCCAGCAGCCACAAAATTGGATTGTGATCACAGAACACTGGTGTGGTGATGCCGCTCACATCGTACCCATACTTTACAAAATGTCCACGCTTAATGAGAAGATCAAATTTTCGATTCAGCTACGAGATAGTGATTCTGAAATTGACAAATACCTTACCAATGGTTCGAAATCTATTCCCATCCTTGTGGTCAGAGATCAGGAAGGCAAGGACTGGTTCCATTGGGGGCCACGACCAAAAGCAGCTCAGGATATGTTTATCGATTTGAAAAATAAAAATACTAGCTTTGAGGAATCAATCGAAGTATTGCAGAATTACTACAATAAAGATAAGTCACTGAGCATCCAACAAGAAGTCACAGCCTTATTGAAACAAACACTTTAATTATCCTTAGCTTTGTAGCAAAAAAGATACAATGTTGTGCCTAAGGTTGCTACCATTTGTTGTTCTGACATTTACAGCTGTGTCATTAAACAGCCAGCCTTTGAAAATTTGGACAGACCATCCAGGCCATCATTGGGAAACTGAGCGCCTACCTATTGGCAATGGGAGATTAGGTGCAATGATCATGGGTGGTGTCAAAGTTGATACTATCCAGTTTAATGAAGAAAGCCTTTGGAGCGGAGACAACAACTGGGACGGAGACTACTTGACAGGTGATCATGGTTTTGGCTCCTATCGTAATTTTGGAGCAATAGTAATTCAGTTCCTGCATAGCGATGAATACCGAGACTACCATCGATCGTTAGACCTCAATCAAGGGATTTGTACCGTATCCTATATCAACAATGGTGATCATTATAAATATGAGTCTTTTGCAAGTTTTCCTGACCAGGTGATGGTATTCAAGTACACCACTACAAGACGGTCAGGCATGTCAGGAACTATCACTCTATCTTCAGCTCAAGGTGCATCAACAACCTGTGACGGCAACGCACTGAAATTTTACGGCATCATGCCCAATAGCTTACAATATGCCGCAAAAATTGTGGCACAGCATAAAGGTGGAAAGATTTTCAGTCAAAATGGGCAATTAATCTTCCAGAACTGCAATGAGTTAATTCTATATTGCCATGCAGCTACCGACTACAAAGCAGATTATTATTCAGGGTGGCGAGGTGCAGCTCCTAGTCCTATGGTAGATGAAATATTACGTAAAGCCATTCACAAGGGATACAAAAAAATTCGAAAGGCACATATTCTTGATATTACTCAGCTCATGAAAGCGGTTACCCTCCAAACCGGGAAAACCGATGGTGATGTATTTAAAATACCTATAGACCAAAGAATCAAAAGGTACAGTACTGGCAAGGCCGATCCTAATCTGGAAATACTATTATTTCAATATGGACGATACCTACTCATCAGTAGTTCACGGCCTGGTTCACTTCCAGCTAATCTACAAGGTATCTGGAATAATAGTAATGCACCTCCATGGGCAAGTGATTATCATAACAATATTAACGTTCAGATGAATTACTGGGCAGCAGAGGTTACCGGTCTTTCTGAATGCCATAAACCACTCCTTGATTTCATCATACAACAGTCTGTATCGTGTAGGATAGCCACTCGGAAGGCCTTTGGACCAAACACACCAGGCTGGACAGCTAGAACTAGTCAAAGTATTTTCGGTGGTAATGGATGGGAATGGAATATTACTGCCAGTGCATGGTATGCCCATCATTTGTATGAACACTGGGCATTTACTCGAGATTCAATCTATTTGGAAACAGTTGCCTATCCGGCTATTAAAGAGATTTGTCAATTCTGGGCATATCGTCTCAAACCACGTGAAGATGGTTTACTAGTCGTGCCTAATGGGTGGTCTCCTGAACATGGTCCTATAGAAGATGGTGTCATGTATGATCAACAGTTAGTCTGGGACTTATTTGAAAACTATCTAGAGATAGCTACATTCTTGAACAGAGATATCGAGTATCGGCACATAATATCTTCTCTACAAAATCAGCTAGCTCCAAACAAAATCGGCCAATGGGGACAACTTCAAGAATGGCAATCAGATAGAGATGACCCAACAGACCTACACAGACATACAAGCCATCTATTTGCTGTTTTTCCTGGTCGTCAGATCACACCTCAGAAAACACCTAACCTTGCATCTGCTGCCATCACATCACTCAAAGCACGAAGTGGTAACTTTAATCAACCTGACAGTACATTCAGTGCAGCCTCAACCATAGGTGACAGCCGTAGATCTTGGACCTGGCCATGGCGATGTGCACTTTGGGCTCGATTAGGAGATGGACAAAAAGCAAGCCAAATGATCAGAGGTTTATTGAGCTATAATACCCATCCTAATCTTCTTACAACGCACCCACCTTTTCAGATTGATGGCAATCTTGGTATCAGCGGTGCTATCGCCGAAATGTTCTTGCAAAGTCACAACAAGTATATCGAAATTTTACCGGCCATACCAAAAGAATGGGCTGCAAAAGGTAGCTTTAAAGGGCTGAAAGCGCGTGGTGGCTATACAGTAGATTGTGAATGGGAAAATGGCAAAATCACCCATTTAAAAGTTTATGGTCGCAAGGGAAGTACGCTGACTATCAAAGTAAACGGAGCCTTGCACCCCATTACATCTCAATAACAACCTAAACCAGTATTTTTAAAATGGCTTCGTTACCATCAAAATAATAACGACAATAAAAAGCACATTTTCTATACGCTCGTAAAAAAAGAGCTTTTTGGCCAGACGGTAATATTCATCTGGTATGTCATCACCTTGATAGGTTTTCAGCAATTCCTTGATGGGTTTTGATCTTGGAGATAAAACGATCGGTCCAAAGCCAAGAGCAATCAAAAAGAGGACTAAACTTGTAACGTACCACTTGAAATGAAACAAAAGTGGATTAATTGCGCCCATGATAAGACCTGTTACAAGCAGCAAGCTACCACCTACCATTACAAATATGTGCAGTCTATTACGAATGAGATAAGCATGACGCAATTCTGTCATATTTGTAGCACGTGTTACAATATAAATCATTACGAACCCCGGCCCCATTCCAAGTATGGCAGACAAAACATGCACTAGCAATAAGATCCGATACATTGACATAAATAGAAATTGACTTTATGAATGCTACAAAAATACAATGCAACCTGCCAAAGCAAGACAGATTTTAAAAAAGAAATGTCAATCCAATGTAATATTTTGTAGGTATCAATCCAGTCCAAGTTCTTTTTTGACTACAATAACATGATCTACCTTTGACGGTTGGTTTGCATATTTTCCAATCAATTCTGCAATAGACCGAGGCTGCTCCCATTTACTAAAATCTGCATGTGGCATAGCTGCGCGATTCTGAGGCGTATCTATGATGGATGGCACTACAACATAGGACTGAACACCTGTATGCTTTGTATCTGCATTGATGATATTGGACAACTGAAAAAGCTGTGATTTTGACAGTGCGTAAGCCATAACGCCTTTACCTGTAGAAGTGTCCATACCAGCTCCGGAACCAATAAAAAAGATTTTGCCATCGCGATGTTCCTTCATATTTATAAATAGTGGACGTGTGAGGTTGTATGCAGTAGCAAAGTTGAGATTAAACTGGTGTTGAATGTCTTTCATCATCGTTTTCTCAATATCGCCCATTGCAAATCCGCCTGCAGTCATCACTGCAATATCTACATGTGTATGTTCTTCTGCGATTCTATCAAAAAATGCATTCGTTTCATCCTCATTCAAGAGATCCACAACTGATTCTATATAATGAGGATGGTACAAAGGAGACTCGGTCCGTCTATGTACTACACCAATGACCTTATCGCCCTGATCCAGGAAATATTTCACCACGGCAGCTCCTAGATTTCCATTTGCACCGGTAACTAATACAGTTCTATCCGCCATATTCGATATATTTTAAATTGATTCTTTACGTTGATTTTTAAATATTGACTCCTTTGAATGTATAACTACTGCTTTGACTATATCGCTCGCAATACAAAAAAAATAAGTAATGCAATTCCATAGCATCACATTACTTACTATACTAAAATGCAAAATATATCATTCTATCCCTGATCATCTGCACTCGGGCCATACATGCCTGGAATCGGAATATTAAGCAGGCGAAGATAAACGCCTAACTGTGCACGGTGGTGTACCGCATGGTTTAATGCCATTGAACGAATGAAAACTGCTCTGGGCATCTGCAATAGCACATGGCCACCACTCTTTAGTGTCCACATAGCATCTAGGTCACTGTCATTTACATTAGCCAAATTACCAAGCGAATCCTTAAGCGCTGCATCAAAGCTGGCCACTAGCTCGTCAGTATTATGAACAGAAGGGCGTGGCATATCATTACTGGCTAGATCCAGCTCAGAGGTTGTAGCAATCAATCCTGGCCAACTATGCAGTAAAGCAATATGCTTAGCCAGAGATTTTAAACTCATGGATTTTTCATGGGGTTTATAATCAAAGTGTTCTTCCGGCACTAATTGGAGTAATTTTCGAGTATTATTAGCCTCGTGCTTAATTTCTGAGATAAAAGATTGTACTATTGACATAATTAAATATTTATAATGAAACGAAGGTCAATTTTGATTGTTTCATGGTGATGAATAAAAAATACCGATTTAATTTCAGGGTTTCTTTTCAAGAATAATGAAAAGTTCAGCGCCAGACCTTGGCTTAATACTATTATAGCAAGGTTCCATTGTTTTAATTTGAAAATATGGCTCAAAAAGCTTCTGATATTCTGCTCTATCACCTCCAAATGGCGGTCCTGAAGGCCCAAAATCCACACCAAATAAGACTCCCACGAGCTTACCGCCTTCCTTAAGCAATGTTGCGACCTTTTGGACATATGCTTCTCTTCGCTCTATAATCTGTGCACAAAAAAAGGTCTGCTCTAGTATCAAATCAAACTGACCTGAAAAGTCAAAAAAGTCATTGCATATTATGGTTACACCATCAATATTTGAAAATTTATCTTTGAGGCGATTGACAGCTGCTTTGGATATGTCTAATAAAGTGATATTAGAAAATCCTTTTTGGCTCAGATACTCAGCTTCGTAAGCATTGCCACAGCCCGGAATCAAAATAGCTGCATTTTTATTAACATATTGATCCATATATGTAACCAGCGGTGGAGATGCATAGCCGATGTCCCATCCTATCTGGCCACTTTTCCATCGCTCATCCCAGAACTCGGCGGTCAGCTCGTTACCTTTACCCGTATTTTTATAAGATTCCAATCGTTTATCCATAATTATCAGGAGTATTGTTTGAATGCATATCTATACAACGAAAGTCCGTGATGGTTGTTCACAAGAATCATTTCAACTGAGTTATATAACCTCCATTATGTAATCATTTCCTTTTGTCATTACCTTGCCTTACATTTGCAGTGACAATCATAATAGGTTATGGCTTGGATTATTATCATTATTGCTGGATTGTTTGAAGCTGCTTTTGCATTTTGTCTAGGCAAGGCAAAGGAAAGCGAAGGCACTACCATGTACTTGTGGTATCTGGGCTTTCTCATAACGTTAATTATCAGCATGAGTTTGCTAGTCAAGGCCATTCAGACATTGCCAGTCGGTACTGCTTATGCCGTTTGGACAGGTATCGGAGCTGCCGTGACTGTCTTACTCGGTATCTTAGTATTTGACGAACCAGCTACATTCTGGAGAATATTCTTTTTATTCACTTTGATTGCATCCATTGTAGGATTAAAAGCCGTATCCTTTTGATTTTTCCATCTTAGTGCTCAGCATCATACTTTTGATATAATATAATCAGTTCTATTTGTTAACATTAAGTGTATTTTTTTTGACAACTGATTAAACAAAAATCGAATTTTAAGTTTAATACCTTTAGATTGTCTATCTTTGTAGTCCATTATTTAGAAACAATATCAGATGAACAGAAGTGTAATTATTGCATTCATATTAATTATAGCCGGAATCACAGTGTTTTTAAGTGCATCTAAGGACGTCAGTACCTATGCTAATTTTGCGCAAGCAGCCTCCGGTGACAAGGTAAAAGTAGTCGGTCAACTGGCTAAAGACAAACCTATGGAATATGATGCTCAAAACAATCCTAATCAATTCTCTTTCTACATGAAAGATGACAAAGGTGTTGTTAAACAAGTGATTTTGCATCAACCCAAACCTCAGGATTTTGAAATGTCAGAACAAATTGTTGTCACCGGCAAATTACACAATGACATATTTAATGCCAATGAGATCCTGATGAAGTGTCCTTCTAAATACAAAAATGAAGAAATAGCAGTCAGGGAACAGCAGGACTGATAAGTTTAAAAAGCAACCAATAATGAGTGAGACGGTATATGTAGGTGAACACCTTTGGGTGGGAAATGTAGGACATTTTGCAATTATTCTTTCCTTTGTAGCAGCATTATTTTCAGCAACTTCATATTATTTCAGTGGTAGAAATCGGGATGCTATAGACATTTCAGGTTCTTGGAACAGAATGGGGCGCATAGGTTTTAGCATTCACGCAGTGAGTTTGCTGACGCTGATCGGGATATTGTTTTATGCAATGTATCACAACTACATAGAATATAGTTATGTATTTAATCACGTATCAGAGGACTTACCACTTAAATATATTCTTTCGGCATTTTGGGAAGGTCAGGAAGGCAGTTTTATGCTTTGGATGTTCTGGCATGTAGTATTATCTATTGTAATCATCAGAACAACAGGCAAGTTTGAGGCACCTGTCATGCTCATCATGATGCTAGTGCAAGCATTTCTGTTGTTTATGATCTTAGGCATCCATATTCCGTGGGGTGACGAAACATTAAAGATTGGAAGTAATCCCACTACCCTGCTTCGTCAAGTCAATGATGCGCCTATTTTTGCTAATGCTGAATATCTATCGCTTATCAAAGGTCGTGGACTCAATCCATTACTTCAAAATTACTGGATGACCATACATCCACCCACTTTATTTCTAGGGTTTGCTTCTACGACAGTGCCATTTGCATTTGCATTTGCAGGATTATGGTATAATGACCACAAAGAGTGGGTACGTCAGTCGTTGCACTGGTCACTTTTTTCAGCCTGTATTTTAGGTACCGGCATCTTACTTGGTAGTTTATGGGCCTATGTAGCACTTTCTTTTGGTGGGTACTGGGCATGGGATCCTGTAGAAAACGCATCTTTTGTACCTTGGATGACCCTCGTAGCTGCCTTCCACTTACATATTGTCTCTAAAAATACCGGATATGGCACCAGAACGATGTATTTCCTTTACATCCTTACGTTCTTTTTAGTATTGTACTCTACTTTCATGACCAGAAGTGGTGTTTTAGGCGATACCTCAGCACACGCATTTACAGAAATGGGATTGGAGTGGCAACTCATTTTATTTATGGCTTTCTTTGCATTACTTGGATTCGGCTTGTACATTTATAGATACAAATCGATTCCTGCACCCGTAAAGGAAGAGGCCGTTCCATCCCGAGAGTTCTGGATGTTCATTGGTGCACTGATATTATTATTTGGTGGAATACTTATTATCACTTCAACTTCTTTGCCGGTATATAATAAGATTAGAACCTATTTCAATCCTTTTTATGAAGGCAAGGTGATCAGTGACGTAATGGAACATTACAACAAGTATCAGCTCTGGATCGGTGTGTTAGTGGCATTGTTATCCAGTGCTTCGCTCTTCTTAAAATTTGGAGCAAAAGCCTGGGAAGTTCAAAAAAAGAAGTATGGCTATAAAATCCTAGCCGGTATAGCTGCTAGTTTAGTATTGACATGGATTAGTTCTCTTCTGCTCGACTATCCATCATGGCAATATTGGGTATTGAGTTTCAGTGGTATTTTTGCAATTGTCATGAGTATAGCATATATGATAAAAATACCACAAAAGAGCTTCAAACTTTCTAAAGCAGGGCTTTCACATCTAGGATTCGGGTTAATGTTGATAGGGATATTAGCTAGCGGACTCAATCAAAGGCATATATCTTCCAATCCATTTGTATTTAAAAATATATTCAATGATGAAGATGTCAAAAAATATGTACAACTCATCAAACATCGACCGCTTTATTCTCAGGGATATTTAATTACTTATGAGTCGGATACACTCATTGACAGAGAAAGAAGATTTGCTATCAACTTCCAGAAACTGAATGAAAAGATGGAAGTGCAAGAATCATTTACACTATATCCACATGCTGTGTATTCTAATGATTACACTAAAGTAGCTGCTTTCAATCCTGACACTAAGCATTACTTTAATAAAGACATTTTCACCTGTGTACTTAGTTTGCCACCGGCCATGACCAGTGTGGAAGAGGCCAAAATGATAGAAGACTCTCTGAAGTACGTTGATTATCCAATCGCCATCAATGATACCATTCAAATCGACGAATATATCATCAAACCTGAAATGCTGACCTTTGATCCTCAACACCAGGATTACAATGAAAGGGAACATGATGGTGGCCTCGGTGTGCGCATCGCTGTGTACGACACCAAGGAAGACACCACTTATTATGCAACTATAGCTCAGGGACTTGAAGGCGCTTTAGTCTATAATTATCCTGCCACCATCTCTGATGCAGGTATGAAAATCAAACTTGCGGACTCGACCATTGAGCGGTATTTCACACCTGACGATCATGCTGACTATCATGAATATTCTATCAAAAAGGATGAAACCATTAACATCAATGGCTATCATATCCAAATCAGTGAATTAGACACTCAACCCGAAATAGACGGATATAAGGCAGAAGACGGAGATATTGCGATTGCAGCAGTATTGCACATCACCGGCAATGGCATAGATGAAATAGCTAAGCCGCTTTATGTCATCAGAAATAATCAGCAGATGGGTATCAAATCCTTATCGTCAGCATCCGGCCTGCACATCAGACTCACGAATATCAATCCGGAAACAGAACAATTTACCTTTAGTATTGCGGCGGAAGACCGGAAGTCAAAAGAAGTCATCTTATCTATAGCGACCAAAGTACCCCGCAATGATTATCTGATTTTACAAGCGACCATTTTCCCAGGTATCAATCTCTTTTGGTTGGGTTGTATTTTGATGATGTTCGGTATGTTGTTAGCTTCTATTAAGAAGTATAAGCAATCCAGACAATAATGGATCGTATAGCCATCATAGGTACTGGAAATGTAGCTTGGCACATCACTCGATTGCTGTTAGCCCATCAATATGAAGTTGAAGTATTGGGTAGAAAAACTCGTGAAAATTCAGGTTTTACTTTTGCAAATTCAGGATTTCGATACATCAATTCAATAACATCACTATCGCAAGATGCAATTTTATACCTTATATGTACCGGTGATGACCAGATAGTAAATGCAGCAAAAGCACTGCCACTTCAGCTTAGTGACAAACAAGTTTTGGCACACACATCCGGGACCACACCATCTGATATTCTTAAGCCATTTGCAACACATTACGGAGTATTATGGCCATTGATGACCTTAAAAAAACATCATATCATACCGAACCAAAGCATTCCATTCGTTGTAACGGGAAGTGATCTATTAGCCGAAAAATACATTTTAAAGCTAGCATCATCCATCGCTCATCAAGTATCTGTTATGGATGATATCAGCCGTAAGAAAATGCACATGAGTGCTGTAATAGCCAATAATTTTACCAATCATCTTTTAGAGCAGGTCAGAGACTACTGCTTGGCCAATCAGCTGGATTTTACATTACTTCTTCCGTTGCTAGAAACCACAATAAACAATTTCAAAACAAATCCAAATGGCAATTTTCAGACAGGACCAGCTGTGCGCAAGGACTTTCACACTATAGAAGCACACCTAAAATTATTAGAATCCCAGCCCGAACTCAAAACCTTATACCAACATATCACACAAAACATCATAGCAAAACAAGATATCAAATGAGAATTATTGGAGAATTTGACTTAAAAGAAATCAAAGTAACCGTATTCAAGTATGGAGAACGCTTTTCTGTGAAGTATGAGTATAACTTCATGGAGCAAACCCTGAAATTCAGAGATGGCAGTGGGATCAATACCTATGCAGACATTAAAACATTCAGTGAAAGTATCGAAAACGAAATTGTGAAGGCATTTGACATCATGGAAAAAGCTCGTATGAATGGTCTGATGCAGTTTTATCAAGATAATGCGGAAGACTTTGATGAAATCATCTGATTGAATCAAAATATAAAAGCCTTCAGCTGTGCATAACAGGTGAAGGCCGTTGTTTTTGGAATGAGATATTACACCTTATCCAAATATGATGCCAAAATCACTTTTTTTAATCTCTTTTCTTAAATGACCAGGTGACAAATATTCTCGCTACAACTTCGCCATTTGTATTTTTACCTACTGATTCTAATTCCAATGTTGAAAAAGATCCTGACTGAAGGCTGCTTAATACCTCATGTACTTTTCTACCTTGACTACAAGAAAACGTAACCTTTGTTGTAGCTTTTTTGTAAAATTCAGACCTAAATTGTGTCACTAGCATGGAGTAACTTCCTAATCCGGCAATATACATCTGGCATAATGCCCCTGTTGAAAGCTCTCCTGCACCATTCAGAGCGGCAAAATAAATGGATTTAAATGGATTTTGAGTGCGCCATGAATAAGGAATCGTCACTTCACAACTTTCTTCGTTCAGCGATCTAATCGAAATGCCCCACCAAAATACAGAGGGTAGCTTCATCAGCATACCCACCTTGAACCTCCAGGTGCTCAATGCCTGATTCCTATAATCTATTGATTTTTGAGGAAGCATATCTCAGTTGATTACTTCATTCTCGGTGACCACAGAATTTCCTCGCCTTTATGCTGCATTACTATATATCTGCTCAAAACAAAAAAATAATCTGATAATCGGTTTAAATACTTAATGATGAGCGGATCCACAGTAGAGTCCCTATCCAGTGTGATGACACGCCTTTCAGCACGACGACAAACCGTACGGCAAACATGTGCAAATCCTGCAGCTTGATGACCTCCCGGTAGAATAAAATTTTTGAGCTTTGGGAGCAAATCTTGCATCATGTCTATTTCCTTTTCAATGGCATTGATATCATCCTCTTCAATATCCGGGGTGATCACTTCTTTATCCGGATTAGATGCCAGATTGGAACCGATGGTAAAAAGGCGTTTTTGCACTTCTGTTAAAAAGTGGTTTTGAGTAGCATCGACAAATGCAGAATTGAGCAAGCCAATGAAAGAATTAAGCTCATCTACAGTGCCATATGCTTCAATTCTGATGTCATCCTTTGGCACTCTCTTGCCGCCAAATAGAGCAGTAGTACCTTTATCTCCTGACTTGGTATATATCCTCATACATTTTAATTTACAACAAAAATACTAAATTCAAGCAACATATAACTCGATATCAGCATTCAAAATTATATTTGCTAAAAAGAGACAGCTTTTCAAAACAATTGATGATATTCATCTTTGGTCACAGTGACTTTCGTCACATCATTGAGCAATAGGAACTCTTACTTTTGTAGTAGCAAAATATTTATTCACCCATCAAATTTATTCAAAATGAAATCAACGGAGCTTTTAAATATGAAAGTTAAAGAACTGATGACGTCTGACCTGCACACAGTCAAGCAGGATACCCTATTAAAAGAAGTTAAAAATATATTTGACAGTGAACGAATTCACCACATCCCTGTGGTCAATGACAATAATGAGTTTGTAGGCATCATTTCAAGTACAGATGTCATGTTGTTGTTAGACTGGGGAACAAAACTTGAGCTTCCTTCCAGTATGAGAAAAAATAATTTTCTGCTGACAAGCAATCTTGCAAAAGACATTATGGAAACCAATGTCATTAGGGTTACTCCTGAAGATACGATTCAGAGATGTGTGCAGATATTTCGTGAAAACTACTTCAGAGCTTTACCAGTTGTAGATAAAAATGACCATCTAGTCGGAATTATCACCACATATGACTTGATGGTATTTGCATACACAGTACAAGGACAGTTACACAAATAATATCCTAACTATAAATTTTTAATCATGAAAATAGCAAAAGATTTAACCATTCAGGATATATTTAATCAGTTTTCAGAACAATTTCCACATCTAAAATTGGAATTTTACTCAAAACCAATCAGCGTATATGAAGGATCATCCGCAAATGACCAGTTACCTCATGATATGAGTTTAGGTAAGATCAACCCTACCATTACTGAAACCGAATGGCATATAGATAAAGATATGCTAGTAACAGATTTTGAGCAGTATATGAAGGAGGAATTTGGACTCTATGTCCAGGTTTTTAGAAGATCTAATCATTTATGGTTACAAACTTCAGCCACTGACGGATGGTCGCTAGACAAACAAAATGGCAAAGGTGGGCGTTCTATGCGACAAATAGATCAAGTAATAGACCAAAATGAAGATTTGGATTAAGAAATATTTGCTACATTTGTAGCTTATTCATAATCCAAATTCTATATGATAAAGTTCAATACAATACTAGTTTTAGCTAGTGTACTATTATCCACACTTGTCATGGGACAAGAAGTTATACCAGGACAGCAATGTAGTCACGTACACCTTCCCAAAAGTACTCAACCCTATGCTGCACTTACTCCTACCGTAGGTACTGAAGCATATGATATGAAATATTATCGATATGAATGGTATATTGATCCTGCCTTTCGAGCACTTGATGGAACAGTTACTACTTATTTTGAGATCACTGAGGATGATGTGGATCAAATTGTTTTTGATTTTTCTACTTCCTTTTCCATAGATAGTATTATCTACAGAGACCAAAAGGTCAACTTCACGCAAACGCCTCCATTTGGTTTAAGTATAGAGTTGCCCGCTAGTTTGAACAAAGGAGCGTTGGATAGTTTGTCCATTGCCTACCATGGTGAACCTGCACCTACAGGATTTGGTTCATTTGTACAGAGTACGCACAATGGCACGCCTATTTTATGGACGCTTTCAGAGCCTTTTGGTGCTCAAGACTGGTGGCCATGCAAGAATGGAACCGACGATAAAATCGACAGTCTGGACATGATTATTACCACACCTGAACAATATAGAGCAGCTAGCAACGGTCTTTTAATAAATGAGTTTTCGCCTGAGTCTGGTTTGAAAACATACCACTGGAAGCACAGGTATCCTATTTCTCCTTACCTTGTGGCATTCGCAGTTACTGATTTTGCTGTTTATACTGATACAGTTGCGCTTTCCGATGGCACCTTGCTACCGGTGATCAACTATGTATTCCCTGAGAATCTTAATGAAGCAAAACGTGGTACCGCTGCTAATTTACTTGCCATGCAATATTTTGACTCACTGTTTGTAGCCTATCCATTTAAAAATGAGAAGTATGGTCATGCCCAGTTTGGATGGGGAGGTGGCATGGAACATCAAACGATGAGTTTTGTAGTGAACTTCGGATGGGGCCTGCTGGCACACGAGTTAGGCCATCAATGGTTTGGTGACTATGTTACCTGCAAAGATTGGACACATATTTGGCTCAATGAAGGATTTGCTACCTATATGGAAGGTTTAACTTATGAAAGATTTCCAGTTGAAACCAATGCCAATTTTATGGACTGGAAACGAGGCAAATTATACCACATCATATCCAGGCCGGATGGTTCAGTAAAAGTATCTAACCCCAATAGTGTCAACAATATTTTCAACTCAAGATTATCTTACAGCAAAGCAAGTTACTTACTCCATATGCTTAGATGGAAACTAGGAGATGAAGACTTTTTCCAGGCATGTAGAAATTATCTGGAGGCTTTTAAATTCAAAAATGCCGTAACCAGCGACTTACAATTTTATATGGAACAACAGTCAGGACAAGACTTGACTTCATTTTTTAAAAACTGGTTTGAAGGTGAGGGCTTTCCTACTTATCTAGTTAAATGGGCATCCACAGATGATAAGGTTGTATTGAAGATATTACAAGAGACATCGCATCCATCGGTTTCATTTTTTGATATGCCGGTACCGGTGTTGCTAATCGGTGAGAATGGTCAAAAAATGGAAGTAAGGCTTGAAAATACCCATAATGAACAGATCTTTACTGTAGATGTAGGATTTAAATTGACTGAAGTACAAGTAGATCCTGAATTGTGGCTGATATCTAATAAATCTGCAAGTTATGATGAAGATTTAATCACCACATCAACAAAGGAAGTTCATACAGAGATAAAAATCCATCCTAATCCTGCAACTGACAATATCACAATTGAAGGGAATACAGGTATATTTGACAGCTATAGAATTATCACAGTTAATGGTAAAGTAATGCAATCAGGGGTACTCAATGGAAAGGTTCAACACATCAGTGTAGATCAGCTTCATACCGGTCAATACTACCTTCAGTTAGAAGGAAAAGCAATGAACAAAGTGATAAAATGGGTAAAAATTTAAAGCTTATAAATCGTCAACAAAGTAAAACTTGCATCTATAAAGCATTTCCTCTTAATGGTGGAAATGCTTTTTATTATCACCCAAGTTCGTACAAATTTTAGCAAGATATCGACATCTCGGACAACCAACTTTAGGGCAAAGTTAAAGTTGGCAAAAAAATTGATGTAGTTTAGTTTTAGTAATATCAGAAAGATTTAAAATGAAGAAGTTTTTAATTTTATTGGCTATAACCAGTTTTTTCTCATGTGGTGGGCTTAAAGATGTATCTAAACTCAAAGAAAAGGATGTCGTATTGTCTGTTCATAAAGGCCCATGTGGAGGCAAGTGCTCAGTATATAACATTGATATTTATAAAAACCGTTATGCAGTATATGAGGGCATTGCCAATGTTGAGAAGTATGGGATATATGCGGTCAAACTGAGTAAAGAGCAAATGAATGAACTAACATCCGTATTTGACGCAAATGACTTCTTTGGATTTGATGACAATTATCCTATAGAGAGCCCTGACTTTCCGGTCATTACTTTAAAATACAATAAAGAAAATAGGTCTAAAACAGTAACAGGTAGCATACATCGACCCCAAAAGGTGCTTGATCTACAATATGCTCTTGAGAATTTAGCTAAACTGCCAAATTTAAAGCTGATTAAAGCCAATGCTCCTACCACTGTTGAAGGTCAACCTCAAGCGAATGAAGTATCCCAAATCATCGATAATGAAATTATAGTTCAGTTACAACCTAATATTTCTATGAGGTCTTGGATGGAAAAATATGCCAAATTCCAGGTAAGAGTGACCAATAAAATCCAAGCTACACCTCCTAAATGGGTGATTTACTTTAACAAAAATCTTGTTGATGCTGATGGTTTCTTAAAAATACTTCAAAATGACAAGGAAGTAAAAAATGCTGAATTTAATAAAAAAATCACTCATCGTTAATCATATCGGTCATGGCTTGAATAAGATCGTTTCTAAATCAGGCGCTGAGTATTCTACCGATTTTAGCACTTTATTGTCAGATTGTCTGAACACTAGATATTCACCATCTCTTTCTTCTATATAAGAATCAGTATTTTTTTCTTTTAGATAATGAGCCTGGGTTGCTTTAGCTTCTTCCATTGATTTGCATGTCTTACTCATATTGGAGCGTTGCACTTCATCAAAAAGTTGTTTAAACTTATCCCCCAAACCAAACTCCAGTACAGCTCCAGAGAGTACATACTGAAGGTCACTCAGTGCATCCGCTATTCCAACGATATCATTCTGGACAATAGCACTTTTCAATTCATCTAGTTCTTCTTGCAATAGAGCTATTCTCAGCTCACATCTATTCTCAGCAGGAATAGTTGGACTCTGCAGTACCGGCATATTAAACATATCATGAAAAAGAGCTACTGAAGTGAGTGCAGCTGGTTCATCAAAGGTGTGAATATTTTTGGCCATTGAAATTGAAGTTTAAAAATATATGTGCAAAAATAATATTTAAAACCGGATAATTCATTAGAAAATATATTTCAATATTAATTACAAGATTCCACATCACGCGGCAAAATAATATAAACTCAAGTTTAGGTTAGTTTGTCGTAAAACCGACAAAAGACACAAATACCTGATTCGACCCTGTCAAAACATCAAAATTAGACTAAAAATCCTATCTTTGTTTCTTAAACAAAATACAATTCATGCAGAAGATTTTTTTATTCATTGTGTTAACCTTGGCGACTTTCAACTTAATCGGTCAAGAAGCAAGACTTTTAAGATTCCCAACATGTAATGGGCAGGAAATTGTCTTTTCCTATGCTGGAGACTTATATAAAGTTCCAGTCCAGGGTGGCGAAGCTCAAAGGCTAACTTCCCACATTGGCTATGAGATTTTTCCTCGATTCTCACCAGATGGAAAGACCATTGCATTTACAGGCCAGTATGATGGTAACACTGAAGTATATTCCATACCATCCACCGGTGGTGAGCCACTGCGCCTGACCTATACTGCTAATAACAGACGTGATAACCTAGGAGATCGCATGGGACCAAACAACATTGTAATGGGATGGACACCTGACGGCAAAGAAATTATATATAGAAACCGAATCAGTGATGGTTTTACCGGTAAACTTTACCAAGTACCTAAAGAAGGTGGTCTTTCTAATGTTATACCACTTCCAGAAGGTGGATTCTGTAGCTATGCACCCGATGGTAAAAAACTGGCTTATAATCGCGTCATGCGTGAATTCAGAACGTGGAAGTATTATAAAGGTGGTATGGCTGATGATGTATGGATCTATGATGCTATGGCCCAAAAAGTAGAAAACATCACTAACAATGATGCTCAGGATATCATACCTATGTGGGTCGGTGATTATATCTACTTTATGTCGGACAGAGACCGCACCATGAATATCTTTATGTATAGCATCAAAACAAAGCAAACCACAAAGGTTACTAATTTTAAAGAATATGATGTAAAATTTGCAAGTTCCAATGGTAAAATGATAGTTTTTGAAAATGGAGGCTATATATATAAACTAGATCCTGCAACCAACAAAGCAGAGAAAGTCAATATTACATTAAAATCAGATAATATCTATGCCAGAAGCGAAATAAAAGATGGCGCTGATTATATTAATCATGTTAGCCTGTCAAGTGATGGTAAAAGGTTAGCAGTGACAACTAGAGGTGAAGTTTTCAACATTCCTGCAGATAAAGGTGTAACTAAAAATATTACCCGGACTCCTGGTGCACATGAGAGAGAAGCTAAATGGTCGCCGGACGGAAAATATATCGCCTATATTTCTGATCGTTCCGGCGAAACAGAGTTATATCTTCAAGCCACTGATTCTACAACGCCGCAACAACTCACTAAAAATAATGACACTTATATAAGAGGATTAGAATGGAGTCCTGATTCAAAATCGATTGTTTATACTGACAGAAAAAACAGAATCAACCTAATCGATATATCTACTCAAAAACGCACTTTAGTATTGCAGGATCCACGAGGCGAATCTAGGGGTGCATCTTTTTCGCCGGACAGTAAATGGCTCACTTACTCTCGCCCAGAATCGAATAATTTTAGTGTGATTTATGTGTATAATATAGCTGATCAAAAAGAGTATCCTGTTACAGATAAATGGTATCAATCTTATAGTCCTGCATTTAGTGAAGACGGAAAATACATCATATTCACATCCTCACGAGATTTTGATCCTATTTACGGAGCTAAAGAATGGAATCATGTATATAATTTTTCCAGTGGTCTGTATATAGCTCTTCTTTCCAAAGATACACCTTCGCCATTGATTGAAAAAGATGCGGTGGTCAATGAGCCTAAAAATACCGAAAAATCAGATACTTCAAGTTTAATTAAGATTGATATTGAAAATATAGGGAGTCGATTGATTAAAATACCTGTTCAGACCGGATTTTATCGCAATTTATATATGAATGAAAATAAAATATATTATACTAGGAATGGATCATCCTATCTTTATGATCTCAAACGTCAAAATGAAGAAACCGTCGCTGATGGAGCATCAATGACGATCCAGTTCAAAAGTAAAAATGCCCTTTTTAATAAAAAAGGTAAAATATTTGTTACTAGCATACCTACCGGTAAAATTGAATTGCGTGATGCAGTCAACGTTTCCGAAATGAAAATCAATACCGATTATACACAGGAGTGGCCACAAATTTTTGACGAAGCCTGGAGAGCTTACCGTGATGGTTTTTATGTTGAAAATATGCATGGTGTGGACTGGAAAGCGATGAAGAAAAAATACGAAATTTTCTTACCCTATGTTAAAAACAGGCTTGACCTGAACTACATTATTGGCGAGATGATCGGTGAGCTCAACATTGGCCATGCTTATGTTAATCCAGGCGAAATACCTACTATTGAAAGAGTCAGTACAGGACTTTTAGGCGCTGAAGTATCCCGAGACAAAAGTGGTTATTTCAAAATAGAAAAAATCCTAGAAGGTGAGTCGTGGGATAAAAGTTTGAAGTCACCGCTTAGAGAGCCCGGTATCACGGTAAGCATAGGTGACTATATCATAGCTGTCAATGGCATTCCAACCAATTCAGTAAAAGACCTATATTCACTGTTAATTGGTAAAGCGGGTGTACTTACAGAACTGACCATTAATGATAAAGCGGAAGAAAAGGACGCAAGAAAAATAGTGATCACACCTATAGCTGACGAGTATCCTCTCTATCACTACGAATGGGTACAAAACAACATCAAAAAGGTAGAAAAAGCATCTGATGGTAGAATTGGTTATATTTACATTCCGGATATGGGTGTGGAAGGATTAAATGAGTTTGCCAGATATTTTTATCCACAGCTGGATAAAGAAGGATTAATCATTGATGACAGAGAAAATGGAGGAGGAAATGTATCACCTATGATTCTAGAGCGTCTGGCTCGTGAACCTTACCGACTGACTATGAGTCGTGGATCTAATAGAATAGGTACTGTACCCGATGGCACACAGGTAGGCCCCAAAGTATGTCTGATCAATAAATACTCCGCTTCTGATGGTGACTTATTCCCATGGGGTTTTAAAGCATTAGGGCTAGGTAAGCTGATAGGGACAAGGACTTGGGGAGGAATTGTAGGAATATCCGGATCACTGCCATATATGGATGGTACAGATATACGAGTACCATTTTTTACCAGTTATGATTACAAAACCGGAGAGTGGATCATTGAAAATTATGGTGTAGATCCAGATATTGTGATTGATAACGACCCTATCAAAGAATGGAATGGCGAAGACCAGCAATTGGATCGTGCTATCGAAGAAGTTATGAAAGAATTGAAAAACAGAAAACCTCTCAAACCTGTTCCAGCACCTAGAATATGGAACAAATAATAAGGCTTACTATTGGTTTGTGCTAAATAAAAAGAGGCTACCGATTTGCGGTAGCCTCTTTTTATTTAGGACTATGTCCCGTCCTAAAATAGCGATACACTAAAAAAGTATCAATATGCAAAATAAAGAAAACGAGTATGTTAAACGCACTCAAAAAGATTACACATTAGCATTTAAACTTCAAGTCGTATCAGAAATT
>WBZO01000312.1_pt1 | contig 112751 bp, 98 predicted proteins | sample 5204261 | NCBI WGS metagenome assembly WBZO01 (sample SAMN12412400, study PRJNA552823) | activated sludge metagenome | isolation source: activated sludge from anammox sidestream of wastewater treatment plant... | place: USA: North Carolina | collected 2017-09 | reverse complement strand
ACGGGATTCCCAGTGCCCTGGCAACGCCTTCACCATAAGCCTGATCCGCTTTCAGACAATTGGCGATATGCCGAGTCTGAATTTCCCGCGGTGCTTCACCGATCGAACGTGCAGTATTGTCGAACAGTACCTGCTGCTGCGCGGGGTTCATGAGCCGGAACAGATTACCCGGCTGGGTATAGTAGTCTTCATCCTCACGATGATTCCAGTGAGCAGCAGTGCCCTCCAGTGCCAAAACCGGCTCTGCATATTCAGGCTGCTGCTGCCATTCCTGATAACCGTTCGGCTCATATCCCAGGGTACTGCCATGATTGCCATCGACTCGCATGGCGCCGTCACGATGATAATGATGGAAAGGACAGCGTGGTGCATTGACCGGAATCTGATAATGATTGACACCCAAGCGGTAGCGCTGTGCATCGCCATAGGAAAACAGCCGTCCCTGCAGCATCTTGTCCGGTGAGAAACTGATTCCCGGAACGACATTGGCCGGGTTGAACGCTGCCTGTTCGACTTCGGCAAAATAATTATCCGGATTACGATTCAGCTCCATCACGCCGACTTCGATCAGCGGATAATCACCGTGCGGCCAGACCTTGGTCAGATCGAACGGATTATAGGAAAGACTGACTGCATCGCTTTCCGGCATGATCTGCACAAATAATGTCCAGCGCGGGAATTCACCATTTTCAATGCTTTCGTACAGGTCACGCTGATGACTTTCCCGATCCTTGCCGACCAGCGCTTCCGCCTCGGCATCGGTCAGGTTTTTGATACCCTGCTGTGTTCTGAAATGGAATTTCACCCAGTGACGCTCCTGCCGAGCATTGATGAAACTGAAAGTATGGCTGCCGAAACCATGCATATGCCGATAGGTTGCAGGCAGGCCGCGGTCACTCATGACGATGGTAATCTGATGCAATGCTTCAGGAAGCAGTGTCCAGAAATCCCAGTTGTTGCGTGCACTGCGCAAATTAGTTCGTGGGTCGCGCTTGACGGCATGGTTGAGATCCGGGAACTTCAAGGGATCACGCAGAAAAAATACCGGCGTATTGTTGCCAACCAGATCCCAGTTACCTTCTTCGGTATAAAACTTGATGGCAAAACCGCGAATGTCACGCTCTGCATCGGCAGCACCCCGTTCTCCCGCCACCGTGGAAAAGCGAACGAACAGATCAGTTTTCTTCCCGACCTGAGAAAAAATCTTTGCCCGCGTGTAACGAGTGATATCGTGCGTCACTGTAAAGGTACCGTAGGCACCGGATCCCTTGGCGTGCATCCGCCGCTCGGGGACCACTTCACGATCGAAATGAGCAAGTTTCTCGAGAAACCAGATATCCTGTAACAACATCGGGCCGCGCGGGCCGGCGGTCATGACATTCTGGTTATCCGCTACGGGTGCACCGACACTGGTGGTCAGCTTCTTTTTGGCGTCATCCATTTTCACTCTCCTTCAAGTAGTAATATTTATCTACTCTTTTGCTATCTAGAATTCATCTCATATACACTCTCTTTCAGGAGTATGTTTACTCACCCCCTTTGTTTTCACCGGAAGCTGATTTACTTACTATCCGGCGGAACCGTCTGATAGCGAAAAACACGATAGTCACGATGACCGGTATCGCAATACCGGTCATCAGTTCGATATCGATATCCAGCCCTGCCGCCTTGGCGGCTTTCAGCCCATAACCGGTAATACCGAGCAGGTAGTAACTCAGTACGACCACTGACAGGCCCTCCACCGTCTCTTGCAGACGCAGTTGCAGATACGCCCGGGTATCCATCGACCTGAGCAGATCCCGGATTTGCGATTCCATCGAGATATCCACCCGGGTGCGCAGCATCGAAGTCGCCCGCTCCACGCGCAGTGACAATGTTTCAAGTTTGGACCAGACCAGATCAAAAGTACTCATGGCTGAAGTAACGCGCTGTTTTCTGAATTCATACAGCATCTGCAACCCCTCGATACGCTCCTCACGCAATTCTGTGATTCGCTGCTGCATGATCGTGTGATACGTCTGCGATGCACTGAAACGATGGCTGGATTGAGCAGAGATTCTTTCGATTTCTGTAGCCAATGCAGTCAGTTTTACCAGCAGCAGCTGTTCATCCTCGATAGAGTTGGGCGCGATATTGGTTGATATCAGCTCTGTCAGTTGATCGCCATATCTTTCCAGCTGGGGAATGATTTCACGTGTCATGGTCATCGGCAGAATCGCCAGCATGCGATAAGTTTCGATCTCGAGCAGACGCTGTACCAGCCTGCCAACCTGGCGGCTGCGCAAGTTATCATCATGAATCAGAAAACGGGTAAATCCATCCGGATGAATCTGGTTATCACTCCAGACACTGGCACTTCCTGCCGAAACCTTGGAGCCGATCACCGTGTTCGAGGAAAACAGGGAGGACAGCTCACTCATGCTGCGGCTAGGGCGCCTGCGGTCTTCCAGTGCAATATGCGTAGCGACCAGCACTTCTCCTGGCAGTTTCTCCAGCCATTCCGGAGGAACATGGGCGATGGCAGGCTGAGCAAAAGGAACCTCGAACGGGCCTTCACTATAGAAAGTATAAGTGGAATATTCCGTATGGCGTTCCCAGCGCAATTGAAAACCACCCAGCTCGACACTCAACTGATCGAAGGCGCCATTGAGAATCCGGATACCGAAATGTTCACAAATCTGGACGATCAGCTCACGCTCCCTATTCACCCACTGTCGGTCTGAAAGCAAGACCAGATGAGAAAGCTGTAACGGGATATTGACCAGTTCATAGACATCCGCATTCAGCTCGGTATGCAGTAACCGTCGCTCGGAATACTCCGGCAGACCCAGCGGCCCGTATTTCAACAAATTGTCGGTCATAATCTGAAAAATTTTTCTGGTGATTGAAAATCCGGTACTAATTCCATAAATCCAGCAACAACTTGGTTCCCAGCAAATAGAGCAAACCTGCAAAAATTTTTCTGAGTAACGCTGCAGGCAGAACATGTGCCACTCTGGCCCCCAGCGGTGCTGTCACCGTACTCGCCAACCCCACCGTGATCAGAGCAGGCAGATAAATATAGCCCAGTGCATAATCCGGCAATGGCTGTGCCAGCAGCAGGCCATTGATGGCGTAACCCACCGCACTGGCCAGCGCAACCGGAAACCCGACAGCGGCTGCCGTACCAATGGCATGGTGCAACCGGACCTGGCAAGCAGTGAGAAACGGTACCGTCAGTAATCCCCCGCCAATTGCCACCAGGCTGGATAACGCACCGATCACGCTGCCGGCAGCCAACATGCCGGCTTTTCCCGGCAGAACATGACCCGTATCCGGCTTGAGATTGAGCCACATTTGCGTGGCTGCGAAATAGATGAACAAAACGAAAATGATACCCAATATCCGGCTCGACAACTGGCCGGCCAGAGTAGAACCAGCCAGCGCGCCCGCAATGATTCCGGGCGTAATGTAACGCACGATCCACCAGTTCACGGCACCATAGGCATGGTGAGCACGCAGGCTGGAAATCGCGGTCAGGGTAATGATCGCTGTAGTCGTTCCCAGTGCGATATGCAGAATATGGTCAGCCGGAAAACCCAGAGACATGAAAACGGAAGCCAGTATCGGCACCATCAGCAGGCCGCCGCCGATGCCCAGCAATCCCGCAAAGAAACCGACTGCACTCCCTGTCAGCAGGTAAACCGGCCATGCTTCCATACTTGGGATATCCCACTGGTGATTTCAGCTATCCTGATGCACAAGCATGAAAATATCAGGGACAGGCAAGTGCATGGCATCACGACTGCAGCTTTGCCTCGATGAATTTCCATTCCGATGGATCGACGGGAGTAATGGACAGCCGGTTGCCTTTCTGCAGGATACGCATGCCGGCCAGTTCAGGATAACTGCGCAGCTCCCTGAGGGAAAGCAACTGGGTTTTACGAAGAAACCGGACTTCGACATTGAACCAGCGCGGATTCTCGCGCGTCGATTTTGGGTCGAAATATTTGCTGGCCGGATTGAACTGCGTTTCATCCGGATAAGCAAGCCGTGAAATTTCGACGATGCCGGTAATACCTGGTTCGGGGCAGCTCGAATGATAGAAGAAAGCCAGATCTCCAAGCTGCATCTGGTTACGCATGAAATTACGCGCCTGATAGTTGCGCACACCATCCCAAGGTACGGTCTGCCCTGGCCGAGCAGCAAGGTCATCGATACTCACTTCCGACGGCTCTGATTTCATCAGCCAGTAACGCATATTTTCACGGATATGGAATAGGGAGAAAACTGAAACTACTAAAAGAAAAGGGGGGTCCCCGCGAATGCCGTCAGGTTGTTATCTTGAACCACAGGTTCAAGAGTGGCCGCCTGTCGGCCGCATCAGGCATGCTCCACGAGAGAGTACGCACAACAGCGACCATTGACTGGCAGCCAGATACAAAGAATTGGTTCAAAGAATACAAACCTTGACAAACACCGCAGGGATTAAATCTGTTGTAATTGCTCTGGCACACAACACACGCCGCGCTAAATTATTCGATTTTATTCTATGTCCTGATCGGTAAGCGCGTCACTCACCCTGCACTCCAGCAGTTCGATTCTACGCTTAAATTCATTCATGTCAAAACCACGCTGTGAACGGATACTGAGCAATTCATGGGTAATGCTGATGGCAGCGACAATGGCAATCTGTTCCGTTCCGGCAATTTTTCCTGCAGATTTTATCTCCTGCATTTTTCTGTTGAGACAGGAAACCGCGAGCAGCAACTCTTCACGTTCTTCCCCGGAACAATGAATACGAAATTCCCGCCCCATTACGGTTACATTCAAAACAGTATCTTTGTTCACCTCAACCCTCGGGCAGATTATTCAGTAAAACCTTGAGGCGTTCGGCTGCGATTTGCATCCGCTCGGCAAGCTGGCGGTTTACCGCCTCCGCATTTTCAAGCAGACGATACAATTTGGTATTTTCCTCACGAGTCTCCTGATATAACCTGATCAGCAGGCCGACCTTGTCTTCCAGCGACTTCAATTCATCATCCATCAGCGATTCCGCTCCCACCGGCACGGAATGAAGCGCTTTATCCGCTGATCATGCCCGTTGCATGGCAGCACCACCACAGAGAGCACATACAAACCTTGCTGATTTTTTATCATTATCGTGACAGGATCGTGTCAACGGCTTGCGGCAATATTTCAGGGTAATCCCGGCTGAAATGCAATCCGCGGCTCTCATGCCGCAGCATTGCGCTCCGAACAATCAGATCGGAAGTACACACGAGATTGCGCAGTTCGAGCAAATCACTGGTCACCCGGAAATTGGAATAGTACTCACCGATTTCCTCACTCAGCAGCCTGATACGGTGCTGTGCACGTTGCAAACGTTTGCTGGTGCGCACGATGCCTACATAATTCCACATAAAACGGCGCAACTCGTCCCAGTTATGGGAAATCACGACTTCCTCGTCAGCATCGGTCACACGGCTTTCATCCCAGTCCGGTAACGGCAGATCTGGCGCAGGAGAGCGAACCAGAATATCCTCGACTGCCGAAAGACCGGTGACCAGACATTCCAACAAAGAATTACTGGCCAGGCGATTAGCGCCGTGCAGACCGGTATGCGCCGTTTCACCGATGGCATACAGATTGTCAAGATCAGTCCGTCCGCGTCGATCGGTCATGATCCCGCCACAGGTATAGTGAGCTGCCGGGACGACCGGAATAGGCTCACGGGTGATGTCGATACCCAGTTCCAGACAACGCTTATAAATAGTCGGGAAATGCTGCACCAGAAAATCGGCTGGCTGGTGGGAAATGTCCAGAAATACACAATCCAGCCCGCGTTTTTTCATTTCGAAGTCGATCGCACGCGCCACGATATCACGCGGAGCAAGTTCGGCCCGTTCATCATGCCGGAGCATGAAACGCTCACCATCGGGCAGCTTCAGTATGCCCCCCTCCCCCCTCACTGCTTCAGTGATCAGAAAGGACTTGGCATGCGGATGATACAGACAGGTGGGATGAAACTGGATAAATTCCATGTTGGCAACACGACACCCCGCACGCCACCCCATGGCAATACCATCCCCGGTAGACACATCGGGATTAGTGGTATAGAGATAGACCTTACCCGCGCCACCGGTGGCCAGAATCGTATTACGTGCCGCAATCGTGTGCACTTTTCCGGCGCGGATATCGAGCACATAAGCGCCGTAGCAGCGGTTATTCTCCCCGGCATGAGACAATTTCTCGCTGGTGATCAGATCGATTGCAATGTGATGCTCCAGCACGGTGATATTCGGATGTTGTGCTGCCTGTCTGGTCAGTGTAATTTGCACCACTTTACCGGTGGCATCACCAGAATGAATGATGCGACGCACACTATGACCGCCCTCACGAGTCAGGTGATAACCGGTTTCATTGTGATCATCCCGCGTAAAATTGACCCCTCTGGCAATCAGCCATCTGACAGCCTGTGGACCGTTTTCCACGATATGACGGGTCATGGCTTCGTTACACAAACCCGCACCGGCGATCAGCGTATCGCGGATATGTGCCTCCGGTGAATCTTCGATCGACAGCACGGCGGCAATCCCCCCCTGCGCCCAGGCACTGGAGCTGTCATGCAATGTCCGCTTGGTCACCAGCGCGACCTTTTGGGTTTCTGCGAGATTCAGGGCAAGTGTCAGCCCGGCCAGACCGCTGCCAATGATCAGTGCATCGAAACGAAGTGGTTGCATGAATAACGTTGATTGCTCAGAAATGATGGAAGAGTGAATCTGCTTTCCGAAATTATCACATTTTTTGCCATGGTTTCGAATCCATCGCGTGCTGCCGGCATTGCCGCCGGCAAAAATACGCTAGAATACAGCAAGGTTTTTGGGGAAGCGCCGGATGATCCGGCTGACGGACACTTCCCGTCATTCAGTTTACAAATTTAACACAGGAGAGTTTCAGCATGTCGATGGCGGACCGTGACGGGGTTATCTGGTATGACGGAAAAATGGTTCCGTGGCGCAATGCCACGACCCACGTACTTACCCATACCCTGCATTATGGAATGGGGGTATTCGAAGGGTTGCGCGCCTATCAGACACCCGGGGGGCCAGCCATTTTCCGTCTGCCCGAGCACACGGAACGGCTGTTCCACTCGGCACATGTCTTCAGAATGAAAATCCCTTTTGATCAGCCCACGCTGATACAGGCGCAGCTGGATATCGTCCGGCAGAACAGGTTAACCTCCGGCTATATTCGTCCAATTGTCTTCTACGGGTCGGAAGCCATGGGATTATCCGCCAAAAACCTGTCCGTCCACGTCGCCATCGCTGCCTGGTCATGGGGAACCTACCTGGGCGCAGACGCACTGGAAAACGGGATTCGCGTCAAAACCTCCTCGTTCACCCGCCACCACGTCAATATCAACATGTGCCGTGCCAAGTCGGTCGCCACTTATACCAACTCGATCCTGGCGCATCAGGAAGTTGCACAGGACGGCTACCAGGAAGCCCTGCTGCTGGACGTGGATGGTTATGTCGCGGAAGGTTCCGGTGAAAACATTTTCATCATCAAAAAAGGCAAGATTTACACACCTGATCTGACAGCCTGTCTGGAAGGCATCACACGTGCATCGGTCATTCAACTGGCGAAAGAAGCTGGTATCGAGGTCATTCAGAAACGGATTACCCGTGATGAAGTCTACTGTGCGGATGAAGCCTTCTTTACCGGTACGGCAGCAGAAATCACGCCGATCCGTGAACTGGATTGCCGTATGATTGGTAACGGTAAACGCGGCCCTGTCACCGAACAACTGCAAACCGCATTTTTTGACTGCGTCAACGGCAAATCAGACAAACATGCAGATTGGCTGCATTACGCCGATTGAACGCATTATGTTTAACCGTTGAACAGATGAAATTGCCAATGAATACTTCTTCTACACCCGCTTATCCACAAGAAATCGAAATCAGCCCGGATGATTTGCCGCTGTATTGCCCGAATCCATTGATGGATGCAAGAAGCTGGCACCCGCGCGTTTTTCTCGAGATCGAAGCAACCGGCAACGCCATGTGCCCCTACTGCAGTACGCAATATATCCTGAAAGGTACGCCAAATCCGGATCACCATCATTCATGACATGGACAGGTATCCGACCTTCCTGCCATTCATCATTTAATCCGAACCCGGGAGTCGTCATTGCATGAGTAATATCGCACCTGAAATTTTCAAGGCTTATGACATCCGTGGCATCGTAGAAACTGCGCTGACACCAGCAGCAGTAGAACTTATCGGCCACGCCATTGGCTCTGAGGCACGCGAACGCCAGCTTACCACCATTGCGATCGGCCGCGATGGCCGCCTGTCCGGGCCGGAGCTGGCGCAGGCACTGACGAACGGCATCCGCAAAAGTGGAATCGATGTCATCGATGTGGGTATGGTCCCCACCCCGGTGCTGTACTACGCTGCACACGAATTATGCGGCTACTCGGGAGTCATGGTGACCGGCAGCCACAATCCGCCTGAATATAACGGTCTCAAAATCGTACTGGGTGGCGAAACGCTGGCGGCAGAGGCAATCCAGTCACTGCGTCTGCGTATCGAGCAGGCTAACTTCCAGCACGGACAAGGGAGTTATCGTCAGCATGACATCGTACAAAACTATCTGCAACGAATCATCGCTGACGTCAAACTTGCCCGGCCGGTCAAGATCGTTGTTGACTGCGGCAATGGTGTCACCGGTGTGCTGGCGCCCGAACTTTATCGCCAGTTGGGCTGTGAAGTAATCGAACTGTTTTGTGAAGTCGATGGTACCTTCCCGAATCATCATCCTGATCCTTCAGTACCGGAAAATCTGCAGGATGTCATCCGGACACTGGCTACCACCGATGCCGAAATCGGTTTTGCCTTTGACGGCGATGGTGATCGTCTGGGTGTTGTCACCAAAGACGGGAGCATCATTTATCCGGATCGCCAACTCATGCTGTTTGCTGCCGATGTATTGTCCAGGAACCCTGGCGGTCAGATCATCTATGATGTCAAATGCACACGCACACTGGCACCCTGGATCATCCGGCATGGTGGTAAGCCAGTCATGTGGAAAACTGGACATTCCTTCATCAAGGCCAAGCTAAAGGAAACCGGTGCATTGCTGGCCGGTGAAATGAGTGGCCATATTTTTTTCAAGGAGCGCTGGTACGGATTCGACGATGGTCTGTATGCCGGTGCACGTCTGCTGGAATTGCTCAGCAAACAGGCTGATCCGGCTGCGGTACTGCACGCCCTGCCCGATACGATCAATACGCCCGAGCTGCAGATCAGACTCAAGGAAGGAGAAAATCATGCTCTGATCGCCCAGCTTCAGCGCGATGCAGACTTTCCTGAAGCCGACCAGGTCATTACGATCGATGGCTTGCGAGTGGAATACACAGACGGATTCGGTCTGATCCGGGCATCCAACACCACTCCGGTCGCGGTATTGCGCTTCGAGGCGGATGATCAGGCTGCGCTGGAACGCATCCAGCAGGATTTCCGCCGGGTCATCCTGCAAGCGAGGCCGGATGCAGCCCTGCCCTTCTGACCGGGCGTCAGCCGCATACCGGCAGCTCTTCTTACATCTCTTTTTGCCGTGAAGATCGCGCTTGCACAGATCAACTGTACGCCAGGTGATCTGCGCGGAAATCAACTCAAAATACTGCATGCCTGCCGGCAAGCCAGGGAAGCCGGTGCTGATCTGGTCATCACTCCGGAAATGTCACTATGCGGTTATCTCGCGGAAGACTGGCTGTTGCGCAGGGAGTTTGTACAAGCCTGCCATCAGGCGCTGACAGAGCTTACCGCACAGGTGCACGATGTTATGCTGATCGTCGGGCACCCTCACAACATGAATGGCAATCTGTTCAATGCCGTTTCCGCCGTCCGGGACGGCCGCCTGCTGGCGACACATTGCAAACAGCATTTGTTCTCTGACCGGTTACAGGATGAACGTCGCTATTTCAGCGCCGGCAACTCACTCTGCACGTTTGAATGCAGCGGCATACTTTTTGGATTGATGACCGGTTCCGATTACCGGCATGCGGCTCATCTGCAGTCACTACATGCTGCCGGTGCCCAGGTTCTGCTGGCCGTGGATGCTTCTCCCTACTCCATCGACAGCCAAACCGACCGTTATCAGATACTGCGCGAGGGGATCACACAAACCGGGCTGCCATCTGTTTATATCAATCCGATCGGCGGGCAGGATGAGCTGGTATTCGATGGTGCTTCATTCGCGATGAATCACAGTGGTAAACTCGTTTGTCAGCTGCCCGCTTTTCAGGAAGCACTCGCTCTGATCGAAATTCACGGTAATCAGTCGATCTCCGGAGAATGTTCTACCTTGCCGGATCAGGTCGGGGGTATTTACACCGCATTGCGTCTGGGTCTGCACGATTTCATCACCAAAAACAGATTTCCTGGCGTGCTGATCGGTCTGTCCGGTGGCGTTGATTCTGCACTGGTACTGGCAATCGCAGTAGATGCCCTCGGTGCTGAACGAGTCAGAACCGTGATGATGTCCTCACCTTATACCGCCGATATCAGTATTCAGGATGCACAGACCATGGCAGACAACCTGGGGGTGCGCCATACCGGGATACCGATTACCGGATTGTTCGATCAGTTCCAGCAGGCGTTACAGGCCGAGTTGCAGACTTGCTCTGGTTCCGGTACTTCGGCCACTTTAGAAAATCTGCAGGCGCGTATCCGCGGAACACTGCTGATGGCACTGGCCAACCAGTCCGGCATGCTAGTGCTGCCAACGAGTAACAAATCTGAAACCGCAGTGGGTTACAGCACGTTATATGGAGATATGGCCGGCGGATTTTCGATACTCAAGGATGTCAGCAAAACGCTGGTTTACCGGCTTTGCCATTATCGCAACCAGATTTCACCCATCATTCCGCAACGTATTCTGCAACGCCCGCCTTCGGCTGAGTTGCGCCCGGGCCAGACCGATCAGGACAGCCTTCCACCGTACGATGTACTGGATGCAATCATCGAGGCGTACGTGGAAAACGATCTGTCGGTAGCAGAAATCATCGCCATGAACTATTCTGAGGAAACCGTTCGGCGCGTGCTGCGCATGATCCATTTCAGTGAATACAAACGCCGACAGGCAGCGCCCGGTATCCGGATCACGCGGCGTGATTTCGGCCGATCATGGCGATTCCCGCTGACTTCCGGGTTTCCAGATTGAGCCGCCCGGATGACATCGCTGTATTCACCGGGCCAGCTGCAGAATCACAAATCAGAGTCGGTTCACCGATATGATGGAACTCGATCTGCCAGCAACCATCAAACGCGATATGAAATTCCGCTACCTTCTCATTATTGTGCCCTTGCTGTTCCCTGCCCATATATTTGGACAGGAACTGCCCGATCTGGGTGATGTTTCCCAGGCCAGCGTCACCCCTCACCAGGAGCGACAGATCGGCATACAGATCATGCGCGAGATCCGCGCGGATTCCAGCTATCTGGACGACCCTGAAATTGCCGATTACCTGACCCGGCTGGGCAACCGGCTGATTGCTGCCTCAGGCCAGACCAATCCGGACAATCCGTTCGAATTTTTTGCCATCAATGATTCCTCGATCAATGCTTTTGCCCTCCCGGGCGCATTCGTGGGATTTCACAGCGGCCTGATCACCGCCGCACAAAACGAATCGGAACTGGCCGGCGTCATGGCGCATGAAATTGCGCACGTCACTCAAAAGCATCTTGCCCGAATGATCTCCGGAACCTCGTATTTAGGCCTACTCGGGTCGATCGCAGCACTGGCCATCGCCATTCTTGCTTCCCGCTCCAACCCCAATGCCGGCCAGGCAGTCTTGGCCACCGCTCAGGCCAGTGCCATTCAATCCCAGTTGAATTTCACCCGCAAGCATGAAAAAGAAGCCGATCGTGTCGGATTCAACATGCTCGTCAAAGCCGGGTTCGATCCGCATGGCATGTCATCCTTCTTTGAGCGCATGCAGCATGCCAGCCGCTATTACGAAAATGGCATGCCCTCTTACCTCATGACTCACCCGGTCACACATGAACGTATCGCCGATATCCAGAATCGCACTCAGGAGCTGGGTTACCGGCAAGTTCCGGACAGCCTGGAATTTCATCTGGTTCGCGCCAAGATCCGTGCTTCCCGCGGTAATCCGGCTTCAGTCATCAATGAATTCAAGGCACGTCTGCAGGATAAACGCTATATCAACGAAATTGCAGAACGATACGGCCTGATCCAGGCTTTGCTGCGTGCGAGACAGTTCAAACAGGCAGATGAGGAATTGAATACGCTTTACCGGACCATTCAATCCGATTCTTCGGTCCAGTCACTCAAGAATCATCGTCTGGGAAAATCTATTCAGGTGGAGGGGGATTATCTGCAATCCGCTGCCATGATTGAAACGCTTGCAGCACGCGTCAAATTTGCCAGTGGGCAGACCGATGACGCTTTCCGGCTGTATCAGTCTGCATTGCAATCCTTTCCGCATTATCGCGCTTTGGTTTACGGTTACGCCGATGCACTGCTGCAACACAAGGATGCACAGGCTGCGCTGGATTTCATCAACAGCCAGTCCCAGTTCATCCATGACGATATCCGGCTCTACCGGCTTACCGCCCAGTGTCATGCCGCACTGGGAAATGCCTTGCTGCAACATCAGGCTGAAGCCGAGGCCCTGATCCGCGAAGGCAATCTGCGGGCAGCAATAGAGCAGCTCCAGATCGCTTTGCGCCATAAACATGATAATTTCTACCAGTTATCCAGCGTGGAAGCACGTCTGCGACAGATCAAGGAATTCGTGGCTGCAGAGAAAGAAAAAAAATAGATTCCATTCGGTCATTTCTTCTGCTAAAAATTCAGCGGCCCGATACGCCTCATTCGATAAAGGTATTGTTTGCATGTTCAGCTCACGCAGAAGAATCGTTCTTTTCCTGATCATCCTGTTTACGAGTGTCATTTACGGCTATTTTTCACTGCAGGAGGAATCCGGAAAAATACGGTATAAAACCCGGGCTGCTGATCAGGGGGATATCGTGCGCACGATATCTGCCAATGGCACGCTCACACCGCTGGAACTGGTCGATATCGGCACACAGATTTCCGGCAGGGTGATTGAGCTGTTCGCCGATTTCAATGATCAGGTAAAAACCGGCCAGATCCTGGCAAAACTCGATCCGGCTCTGCTCAATGCGCAACTGCGGCAATCCGAGGCCAATCTGAAAAGTACGCAGACTGCCTTATCGGTCGCCATCAATAAAGCCAACCGCAGCCGTAACCTGATTGAAAAAGGCTTCCTCTCGAAAGAAGCAATGGATGAAGTCAAAGAATTACTCGATTCTGCACGGGCACAGGTCATCGTCAGCCAGGCACAGGTTGCACGTGATCGAGCCAACCTGGATTACAGTATCATCCGCTCACCCATTTCCGGTGTCGTCGTCGCCCGGAATGTCAATATCGGGCAGACCGTTGCCGCCAATTTCCAAACACCCACCCTGTTTCAGGTCGCGCGTGATCTGAAACAGATGCAGATCAATATCAGTGTGGCAGAAGCAGATATCGGTCAGATCCATACCGGCCAGACGATGGTATTCACCGTGGATGCGTTCCAGGATCGCGAATTCTCTGCCATCGTCAAACAGATACGCCTCAACCCCACGGTTCAGGAAAACGTGGTGACATACAATGTCATCGCAACCGTCATCAATGAAGAGGGCACTCTGCTGCCCGGGATGACGGCCAACGTGCGTTTCATCGTCAACGAAAAAACAGAAGTATTGCGTGTACCCAATGCCGCCCTCCGCTATAAACCCAGTCTGGAAGAACTGATCGCCACAGCGGAAACACAACCTGGCAAACGGTTGCTCTACCGGCTGGAGGGCAATCGGCCAGTAGCGATCAGTGTAACCACCGGCATTACCGACGGTAATTTCACTGAAATTCTCTCCAATGAACTCAATGTGAACGATCCGCTCATCATCGAAGAAATGATCGGTAAAAAACAGGATAAGTCGGCTGCCAGCAATTTCAGATTTAGGATGTTCTAATGATCCATCCCGGTGATTCCGGTGAACCTTTGATAGAGGTGGAGAAGCTCTGCAAGATCTACCGGCTGGGTAACCACGCCGGTGCCTCCCTCAGCCTGCAAGTACTGTTCGATGTCAGTTTCACGATACGGCGTGGGGAGTTTGTCGCGATCATGGGGCATTCCGGCTCCGGAAAATCCACTCTGATGAACATACTCGGCTGTCTGGATACGCCTACCAGCGGTCATTACCGGCTGGCAGGACACGATGTGTCAACCCTTTCCGGCAATCAGCTCGCCAGCGTGCGCAACCGGCAAATTGGTTTCGTATTCCAGGGGTTCAATCTGCTCAGGCGCATGACTGCGCTGGATAACGTGGCCATTCCGTTACTGTACGCAGGTTACAGCCGGGCAGAAAGTCGTCGCCGGGCGATGTCGCTGCTGCAGCAAACCGGGCTGGAAAAGTTTGTCATGCATCAACCCGGCCAGCTTTCCGGGGGACAGCAACAGCGTGTCGCCATCAGCCGGGCACTGATCAATCAGCCGCAACTCATCCTTGCGGATGAACCTACCGGCAATCTGGATACCCAAACCAGCCACGAAATCATGCAATTGTTCGACCGCCTCAATCGTGAAGAAGGCATGACGATCGTCATCGTTACGCATGAAGAAGACATTGCTGCCTGGACTCACCGTCTGATCCGGCTCAAGGATGGGCGAATCATTGAAGACAGGCCGATAGCCAAACCGGTCGTTCCTTCTTCCAAATCATGAATTTACTGACTATCATCGGTGAGGCCATGCGGGCACTGCAAACCAACCGCCTGCGAACTGCGCTCACCATGCTCGGCATGATCATCGGCGTGGCCGCAGTCGTACTGATGCTGTCCATCGGACAGGGCGCACAAACCAGCATCAACAGTGCCATTGCCTCAATGGGCAGCCATCTGCTGATCGTCATGCCCGGCGCAACTTCATCCGGCGGACTGCGCTGGGGCAGCGGCAGTGTCAAAACGCTGACCGTACAGGATGCGCATGCGATTGCAGAACTGCCCATGGTCGACGCAACCGCACCGGTGATTTCAGGTACCGCACAGCTCAACTACGGTGCAAACAACTGGAGCACCGTGCTAACAGGCGTTACTCCGGACTATTTTTCTGTCAACAACTGGGAAATGGCCGATGGCGAAATCTTTACCGAAGGAGATTTGCGCTCCGGCACCCGCGTAGCCGTGCTGGGCCAGATCACAGCAAACAGCTTGTTCGGAAACGAAGATCCGGTGGGAAAGATTGTCCGGATTGCCAACCGGCCGTTCACAGTTGTCGGTGTTCTGGTTGCCAAAGGCCAAAGCCTTTCAGGACGTGACCAGGATGATAACGTATTCATTCCGCTCACCACCGCACAACGGCAGATCATCGGCAACCAGTTCCCCGGATCGATCAACCACATGACAGTTCGGGCAAAAACGGCAGACAGCATGGAAGCCGCCGAAGCAGAAATCACCCGCCTGCTGCGTCAGCGCCACCGCATTAGCGCCCATATGGAAAACGATTTCACCGTTCGCAATCTGACTGCACTCGCTTCCGTGGCAAGCAACACTGCCAGGGTCATGGCATGGATGCTGGGCGCAGTTGCCTCGGTTTCCCTCCTGGTGGGAGGTATTGGCATCATGAATATCATGCTGGTGTCCGTCACGGAGCGTACTCGTGAAATTGGCATCCGTATGGCAATCGGCGCGAATCAGCGGATGATTCTCACTCAGTTCCTGCTGGAATCGCTAATGATCTGTATCCTGGGTGGGCTCACCGGTATCGCTCTGGGAATCGGGGGAGCCTGGCTGGCCAGCCGAATCGCCGAACTCGAAATTGTGATCACACCGGGAATGATCGCCCTGGCATTCTCCTTTTCCTCGATTATCGGTATTTTCTTTGGCTTGTATCCCGCCCGGAAAGCTGCTGCACTCAAACCGGTGGAAGCCCTGCGCCACGAATGATTGTTCTGCATTCCGTACTCGGACCAGATCAGGCAGACTGTTCCGGTTAATCAGAGGTTCTCTAAAGTAATCTTCTTCGCCCGTGCAGCGACATTTGAGATTTGTTACTATTACCGGACTGACCGGACAAAAATAAAATCAGACCGGGAAATCATTTTTAATCCGGCGGGTACCACCGGATTATCGACAGTATAATTTCCAGCAATTTGCAACTCATCACGGAACCTGTTCCCGGATCGGGATCAACGGGTTTCCAAAGTATGCCTGATACATATTTCCGGCAACTGCGAACTGTTACCCTGTCGGATATCAGCCCGGTGCAATCACTGGTGTCGACCATCTGATTTAATTCTGCCGGCATCTCCGGCAATACCATTTACATTGTTTTTCTGAGGATGAACAGCGAGGATCTCCTGTATTTTCTGATAGCGTTACCTTTCGCCGGCAGTGCACTGGCTGCAATACTGCCGGCCAATGCCCGTAATACGGAGGCGTGGCTGGCGGGTAGCGTAATGATTGCGGCGTTTATCATCGCTGCCGGCCTTTATCCATTCATTTCCGAAGGAGAAGCTCTTCGTAATGAAATCGAATGGCTGCCCGGATCTGGCCTGAACTTTACACTCAGGATGGATGGTTTCGCGTGGATGTTCTCGATACTGATTACCGGCATCGGGTTTCTAGTGGTGCTTTATGCACGTTACTACATGTCTCCCAGAGACCCAGTTCCGCGTTTTTTCTCCTTTCTGCTGGCTTTCGCCGGTGCCATGCAGGGGATGGTCATCGCGGGCAATCTGATTCTGCTGGCCATTTTCTGGGAGCTCACCAGCATCTTTTCATTCCTGCTGATCGGCTACTGGCATCACAATGCGGCGGCACGCGAAGGAGCGCGCATGTCGCTGATCATCACAGGAACCGGTGGACTCTGCCTGCTTGCCGGGCTGATTCTCGTCGGCCACATCGTCGGCAGCTATGACCTCGACAGCGTTCTGGCGGCAGGCAACAGAATCCGGGAGCATGCGCTGTACGTTCCTGCACTGGTACTCATCCTGCTGGGGGCACTGACCAAAAGTGCGCAGTTCCCTTTCCATTTCTGGCTGCCCAACGCAATGACTGCCCCCACACCGGTATCCGCCTATCTGCATTCAGCGACGATGGTAAAGGCAGGTGTGTTTCTGCTCACCCGGTTGTGGCCGGTATTGTCCGGTACTGATGAATGGTTTTTCATACTCGGGCTGGCTGGCATGAGTACGCTGCTGCTCAGCGCTTACTTTGCCATTTTCCAGCAGGATCTCAAGGGATTGCTCGCCTATTCGACCATCAGCCATCTCGGCCTGATTACCACACTACTGAGCCTCGGCAGTCCACTGGCTGCTGTAGCAGCGATTTTTCACATGATGAACCACGCTACTTTCAAGGCATCCCTGTTCATGGCTGCCGGCATCATCGATCATGAAGCTGGAACACGGGATATGCGCAAACTGAGTGGGTTGTTCAGCTACATGCCGATCACAGCCACGCTCGCCATGGTGGCCAGTGCTGCCATGGCAGGCGTACCGCTCCTCAATGGATTCCTTTCGAAAGAAATGTTTTTTGCCGAAACACTCGGGCAATATTCCGGTTCTGTACTGGATGGCATGCTTCCCTATGTTGCAACGATGGCAGGTGCCTTTGCCGTGACCTATTCCGTGCGTTTCATCCATACCGTCTTTTTCGGTGAAAAAGCACTGGATCTCCCGCGCGAACCCCATGAACCTCCACACTGGATGCGATTGCCAATCGAGTTTCTGGTGCTGGCCTGTCTCATTGTCGGCATTATTCCGGGTATGACCGTCGGCCCTTATCTGCATACTGCCGTAACCTCGGTACTGGGTGAACACACCCCGCAGTACAGTCTGGCCATATGGCATGGCATCAATACCCCGCTGATCATGAGTGTGACTGCGCTCATCGGCGGAGTGTTGCTCTATCTGGCCCTGAAAAACTATCTTGCCCGATGTGAAGATGGCCCGCCTGGTCTGAGTCATCTCAAAGGTCAGCATATTTTTGACAGGATGCTGGTTACGCTCTCGTGGCGATGGGCACGCTGGCTGGAAGAGTCTTTTGGTACACACCGTCTCCAGCCGCAACTGTTTCTGGTCATGCTGACTGCCTTGATTGCCGGCAGTTGGCCGTTCTTTGGAGCAGGTATCGATTTCAGTTCGCCGATACTGACTGGAATCGACCCTGTTTTTGCAATACTCTGGGGAATCGGCGTCGCCTGTGCACTTGGTGCCGCTTATCAGGCCAAATATCATCGTCTGGCTGCACTGATTCTGATGGGAGGAGCAGGCCTCGTCACCTGTATCACCTTTGTCTGGTTTTCCGCACCTGATCTGGCGGTGACGCAGTTACTGGTAGAAATCGTCACTACCGTTCTGATCCTGCTGGGGCTGCGCTGGCTGCCGAAAAGAGTAGCACAAATCGACAATGCTTCGACACCGGTTGCCTGGACACGCAGATTCCGGGATTTGATGCTGGCTGTCGGCTGCGGAGGGGGAATGGCACTGATAGCCTATAAAGCAATGACCAATGCACCATTGTCCGATTCGATCGCCCGATTTTTTCTGGAGCGAGCTCATTCGGAAGGGGGCGGTAACAATGTCGTCAATGTCATCCTGGTCGATTTTCGTGGTTTTGATACCTTCGGTGAAATCACCGTACTGGGCATCGTGGCACTCACTGTTTACGCACTGCTGCGGCGTTTCCGGCCTGCACCGGACAGTATCGACATTCCCGAGCAGCAGCGCAGGCAGAATGCTTTTGATGACAACCATCCTGAACGCAGCATTGGAGAAACCGTGCACGACTATCTGATGGTACCTTCAGTCGTCATGCAGTGGATGTTCCCATTCATCATTCTGCTGGCGATTTATTTCTTTCTGCGCGGCCATGATCTGCCAGGCGGCGGGTTTGCTGCTGGTATCACGCTGGCTATCGGTATCCTGTTGCAATATCTCGCCAGTGGAACCCGTTGGGTGGAAGATCGTCTCTATATCCGGCCGGTTCGCTGGATCGGCTCTGGTTTACTGCTGGCAGTGCTGACCGGAATGGGATCATGGCTGTTTGGATTCCCCTTCCTGACCTCTCATTTCGATCATCTGGAAATACCACTGATCGGAGAATTACCTGTCGCCACAGCGTTGTTTTTCGATCTGGGTGTGCTGTTACTGGTTGTCGGTGCAACCGCACTGATGCTGATTGCAATAGCCCATCAATCCCTCCGCAGCTATCGCACGCGTTCCGCAGACACTGAAAAAAACGGGGAGGAAGATCGATGGAACTGATTCTGTCTCTCGGTATCGGCATACTGGTTGGATCGGGTGTCTGGCTGCTGCTGCGTCCTCGCACTTACCAGGTCATCATTGGGCTGGGGCTGGTCTCTTATGCTGTCAACCTGTTCATTTTCAGCATGGGACGGCTGGTGACAGACAAACCGCCGGTCACGCAGGCAGGTGCTCAAATTGATCCGACAACATTTGCCGATCCGATACCTCAGGCACTGGTACTGACAGCCATTGTCATCGGTTTTGCCACGACGGCACTCTTTCTGGTCGTCCTGCTTGCCTCACGCGGTCTGACGGGCACCGATCATGTGGATGGCAAGGAACCCGACCGATGAATTTATCTCCGGAACACCTTGTCATTGCACCGGTTCTGATTCCATTCATCACCGGAGTGCTGCTGCTTTTTCTCGATGATCGTGCGCGGCACGTGAAAGCCTTCGTATCCGTTCTATCCACCGTTGTATTGCTGGTGATATCGATCCTGCTTCTGTGTATTGTGCATTCAGATAACGGTACGGGTGAAGACAGGATCGCGGTCTACCTGCTGGGTAACTGGCCCCCCCCATTTGCTATCAACCTAGTGCTGGATCGCCTGTCATCGATGATGCTGGTTCTGACCGCGATGCTCGCTCTACCTTCTCTGATATTTTCACTCGGGCGCTGGCACAAGGCCGGTGTCCATTTTCATACCCTGTTTCTGTTGCTGCTGATGGGATTGAATGGCGCATTCCTGACCGGAGATCTGTTCAATCTCTTCGTATTCTTTGAAGTTATGCTGGCAGCATCCTACGGTCTGGTATTACACGGATCAGGGTTATTGCGGGTGAAGGCGGGGTTACACTACATCGCCGTCAACCTTGTCGCTTCACTGCTGTTTCTGATCGGAGTAGCTCTGATTTACAGTGTTACCGGCACGCTCAACATGGCCGATCTGGCCATACGTATCCCGCAAATCAATGAAGCAAACCGCACGATGCTGGAATCCGGAGCAGCCATTTTGAGCGTGGCTTTTCTCATCAAGGCAGGTATGTGGCCATTGAATTTCTGGCTTCCGACGACCTACGCCGCAGCACCAGCGCCGTCAGCGGCCATTTTTGCCATCATGAGTAAAGTCGGCATTTATGTGCTGCTGCGTCTGTCGCTGCTATTTTTCGGGAGTGACCCCGGTTTTCCGGAAAGTCTGGGAGCACAGATACTGCTTTATGGCGGCCTGGCGACGATGAGCTTTGGCACTGTCGGGGTACTTGCTTCACAGACACCGGGACGATTTGCCGGTTTTTCAGTGCTGATCTCATCCGGTACACTGCTGGCAAGCATCGGTTTGTACCAGACCGAAGTAACTGCCGGTGCCCTGTTTTATCTCGCCAGCTCCACACTGGCGATCAGCGCACTGTTCATGCTCATCGAACTGGTTGAAAGAGGGCAGAATATGGCAGCAAGCGTTCTGGCCGTTACCATGGAAGCATTCGGTTATGACGATGAGGAAACGGAAAACGAGGAAATCATCGGAGTAGCCATTCCAAGAACGATCGCCGTGCTGGGCACGTGCTTTGCCGCTTGCACCATTCTGCTGGCCGGTTTGCCGCCCCTTTCGGGTTTCATTGCCAAATTCGTCATCCTCAACGCCCTGTTCAGTCCCGGTGAATCAGGGCAGATGCACTTCATTCCCGTCACTCTCTGGTGGTTCCTGGCGCTGCTCATTTTTTCCGGGCTGGCTACCCTGATCGCAATGAGCCGCTCTGGCATACGTACTTTCTGGGCACCTCCGGTAGATACGGCACTGCCACGGGTACTGCTGATCGAAATCGTACCGGTTGCCACCTTGCTGTGCATGACACTCGTACTGACCATACAGGCGGGACCGGTGATGCGTTTCATGGAAGCAACCGCAAACAGTCTGCACGCACCACGGCCATACATTGAAGGTGTCATGAGGACACAGAGTACAGCATTACCACAGCCGATGGAAACGACAGAATGAACAGATTGTTCCCCTACCCGTTGCTGATCATCTTACTGATCATCACATGGCTGATGCTGGCCGGTTTCTCAGTCGGCCAGTTTCTGCTTGGCACCCTCACTGCGATTATCGCCACCTGGGGATTGGCCGCGTTGCACCCGGCAAAACCACGACTCCGGCGCTGGGATTTACTGCCCAGACTCTTTGCCATCGTGTTTTACGATATCGTGCGTTCCAACATCGCCGTAGCCGGAATTATTCTGCATGGGGGTAGAAAAGCCGGCAAATCCGGTTTCATGACCATTCCGCTCGATCTGCGCGACCCCATGGGACTGGCCATTCTGGCCATCATCATAACGGGTACTCCTGGTACGGCCTGGATCGACTACAACTCTGCACGTAATATCCTGATACTGCATGTTTTTGATCTGGTTGATGAGACCGCCTGGTTGAATCTGATCAAGAATCGCTATGAATACCTGTTACAGGAGATATTTGAATGAGTACCACTATTCTTTTCTGGGCCGTTACCACGGCACAAATTGCTCTGGGAATTGCCATGGTACTGGCACTGGCCCGCATGATCAGCGGACCGCGTGCTCAGGACAGAGTGCTGGGGCTGGATACACTCTACAATAACTCGATGCTGCTGATGCTCGTTTTCGGCATACGCACCGGTAATTCACTGTATTTTGAAATTTCCCTGATCATTGGTGCACTGGGTTTTGTGGCAACTGTGGCATTGGCTAAATTTCTGATGCGCGGGGAGGTAATCGAATGAATCATGCTGCTGACCTGCCGATATGGGCCACATTGCTCATTGCTCTTTTTTTGCTGGTTGGTGCCGGATTGACACTGATCGGTTCATTCGGACTTTACCACTTACGCAGTTTCTACGATCGTATTCACGCACCGACTCTCGGAACAAGCTGGGGAACAGCCGGTATCGCCATCGCTTCGGTGATTTACTTCAGTGTCGTGGAATCACAGCTCGTTCTGCATCAACTGCTGATTGGTGTATTCGTAATGGCAACTACACCAGTAACACTGATATTACTAAGTCGCGCCGCACTTTACCGCGATCGCACGGAAAATAATCGCGATGTCCCTCCACTGCATCCACTCAGAAACCTGCCCCAGGCATCAGAACCGGAACGGGATTCTATGACTACTCACAAAAACGTTGGTGAAGAACAAAAGTAATCCATGGCAGACAAACCAGGAAACGGTCAATGAGACCTTGCAGTGCGTGATGGAATTCAGCTGCAGGAATGATGCACGGATAAAAAAGGACAGGCTGAATTGCTCAACTTGCGAGCATCAGGAAGATTGATTGGAATAACTGTTTAAACTACCCCGGATTCCACCTTGCTTCATCCGGATCAGAGAACAAACTTCGATCACAAATGAAACAGAGGAACCCGGAGTAATCACGAAACGACTGGCTTATTTGTGCATTGCACGTTTGAACATGCGATCAATTTTGGTTTCGGTATCAATCGAGCGTGCATTGGCCTCATTAGCCTTATCCATTGCCTGATTAGCGATATTGACCGCATCATTGGCTGCTGCTCTGGCAGCAGCTGCATCTGATTTCGTTGCAGAAACATTGGATTCCAGTGCATCGACACGCGATTTGAGTGCTTCAATCTCCCCGGTCGTTGCACAAGCGGACAAACCAGCACAAGCACCCACCAATACAAACATCGTTACCATTCTTTTCTTATTCATTTCATCTATCTCCTTTATAAAAAACAAACATCACTTCACACTTTCACCCACTATCTCAAGAAAAACGTACATAACCTAACCCGATTTATAACACATTGCAATATAAATCAAATGCAATAAAAACCTGAATGTGGGCTGTTGATCGGTTAGACAAACGCCATAGCCCATAAAAGACTTTCTTATTTTCAGTGAAATCAGAAATCACATACAAATATGACACGCGGTTACATTTTTATTGCACTCCGGGCAATTAGTCGTTTCCATCAACTTTCAGCAGTGCCCTGCTCAGTTCGGCACTAGGCCGTGCCGCGATACGTTCAAACCAGGGGCCGATTTTCGGCAAACCGCGGTCGAACGGCTGATTGACCGCTACACCAAAATCCAGCCATACATAAAGCCAGATATCGGCAGCAGTAAAACGTTCACCACACAGATACGGCCCTGTTCCGAACATACCATCCAGCCAGCGCAGTCGATCCTGCGCCACACGCTTCAATCCGTCAGCCGCTTCGGGCACCACCGGGATACGGGGTTCAAACCGAGCCAACCCTTCCGCGTAATGGTATGCATTATGAATAAATTCGGTAATATTGAGTTCCACCCGTCGCCACCATTGTCGGGTTTGTGCGCGCTGTTCGGGTGTATTGCCGATCAACGCCGGTAAGGGATGAAGCTCTTCCAGATATTCTGCAATGGCAACGGCTTCTGTCAGCGTACTACCATCATCCAGACGTAATGCCGGGGCTTGTCCTGCCGGATTGACAGCCAGATACGCCGACTGCCGATTTTCTCCAATCATGACGTCCACTGTCACTGCTGACAGTTGTAACTGTTTCTCCAACAGGAACATCCGTAAACAACGCGGCGCAGGGCTGTGCGCATCATAAATCAGCATGAATCAACTCCGTTATTGCACAAATAAAGGATAGCGAGCGTAAAAACCGGCTGACAAAGCCACGCTTGTTTTTATTCGCATGAGCATAACCCGCAAGTACAGTCCCACCAAACCCGAACCTCTCACAACCGTTTCTTGCTCACAGCAGACATCATCGCTTTCCTGTTCCACAATTATGCAATCAGAATACACGACATGGAAGTATGATCGAGAAACGTGGCCAGTCAACATCGATAAACACAACCGCTACCCTGCACGTGCCTCAAGCCACTCTGGAGATTTTCTCAATCAGGGTATCCATGGAGCCATTATCTGAAGCATGGTCACTGACCCATTCTATCAGCGCGTGTGCAGGCATGGGACGACCGAACAGATAGCCCTGTACCTGATCACACCTCGCTTTTCTGAGGAAAGCATATTGTTCATGCGTCTCGACACCTTCTGCCACCACCCTGTGCCCCAGCGAATGTGCCATCTGGACAATGGCAGTAACGATTGCTTCAGATTTTGAATTCTTGCCGATATCGTCTACCAGGGATTTATCAATCTTCAGAACGTTGAACGGCAGATGTGAAAGCTGGTACAAGTTGGAGTAACCCGTACCAAAATCATCGATTGAAATTTGTGCGCCAGCCTCCCGTAGTTGTTCCAGGCGTGACTTTGCCGTCGCAAAATCAGACATGATCATTGACTCAGTAAGTTCGATCTCGACAAGCAGCGGGTCAACTGCGTGTTGTTCAAGAATAGCAAGAATTTCATTTGCTATGCTGGAACGCTCGAACTGTACTGCAGAAACATTCACCGCGATAGGCATCGGCATCCCCGCCTCCTGCCATGCGCGTGCCTGCCTGGCAACCATACGCAGGATACTCGTGCCAAGTGCTGGCATCAATCCGCATTGTTCGGCTATTCCGACAAATTTGGCCGGTGGTATCGCCCCTTTTTGCGGATGTTCCCAGCGCACCAGAGCCTCGACACCCGTAACCTGCAAGGTCCGGGCATTCAGCTTGGGCTGATAATGCAAGTCCAGCATATCCTCTTCAATCGCCTTGCGCAGATCGGCCTCGATCTGGCTGCGTTCAACTGCAATATTTTTCAGTGATTCATCAAAAAACCGATATTGGTTTTTACCGGATTCTTTTGCCGAATACATAGCTATATCGGCGTTTATCAGAAGCTGCCTCGGATCGTCCGAGCCCGAGATCACCCGTGCAATACCGATACTGGCACCAATCCTCAGTTCATTGTCGCTGACCAGGAAAGGTTCGTTCACTGCTTTGAGAATATCCGCAGCGTATTTCTCGAGTACGCGTCGACGAAATTCTCCTGGCATGATTGCTACGAACTCATCTCCGGCAAAGCGAGCGAAAACAAGTTTTTCAGGACAAGTTTGGCGTAACTCACCAAATGCTGTCGTACAATTTTCAATCTGGTCACGTGTCAGATTAAATCCCTTTTCGATGACCCTCCGACTTACCTGGCGCAGCAGTTCATCCCCTCCCTCATGGCCCAGTGTGTCATTGATGCGCTTAAACCCATCGAGATCGATAAACATCAGCGCACCCTTGCAATCTGCACTCCCCCGCATTCTCGCGGCAAGATCCAGAACATGGCCGACCACGGCTCGATTGGGCAATCCTGTCACAGCATCCGTATACGCCAGTGTATTGATCCGCACGATATTGGAATTGAGGCGATTCACCATTGCACGAAAACTGTCAGCGAGACTACCGACTTCACAGGCACAATCCACGTCGACCGGTCTGTCGAAATCCCCCGCTGCTATGGCATCGGTACTCTTGTTGAGCTCACGTATGGTATTTGTCAGCTTATTTGCGGCAAAATACGTGATTGCAGCAGGCAGGGAGATACTCAGCAGAATTACCATAACGACTATACTGTCAGATGTTCCGGATTCCATTAACGGAAGTACATAATGGTATTGTAGAAATGTACACAACGCCGTAAACACCAGAGCCATCAGCGTAAATCGGATCGGGATACTGTTTAGCCCTTTTCCCTTGATTTTCCCGCCTTTTGGAATAAAGTTCCCGCCACGGGCAGTAAAACGCGCAACCCGGATTGCATATCTAGCAATAATCAGTTTCACCAGTTTTCCTTTTTGCTTGAATACCCCGGGGCTCTAAATGTTGCCGGCTGGTTCAGGATAATTTCATTTTTGTATTATTTCGATCACTGAGGGTAAAACGGACAAATATATGAAACCTTTATACTTGTGTAATTCATGAGCCATGGGATGATGATTTCTGCGTAACATGGAGTTTCCCATATCTGTCGTATTTGCATGGCAACATGGTGGGAGATGCAGTCACCCCGTATGATTCGTTCTGATAACAGGAAGCGTCAATTCCCTTCCGGCATGACATCACCGGAATAAAGTAGTAGCGCCCACAGTGCTACACTACCGCAGTGTATAAATACAACGATTTGCGGACATCTTCGAACTACCCTCCGATTCACCTACTGTTACCAAAGAATTGACACTATTCCTATGAATGAGAATGCCAGCCTGCTGGCACTTTTTACCAGCAGTTTTCTTGCGGCAACGTTATTACCGGGAGGATCTGAAGCTGTGCTGGTTGGGGTGCTGGTTGCTTATCCTGATCTGTTCTGGTCAGCATTGAACATCGCCACGCTTGGTAATACGCTGGGGGGAATGAGTTCTTATGTGATTGGTCGTTTGCTGCCCGACGAACAGGCGCTGTCAGAGAAGATCGGTCGCCATGTTCACGGGCTGGAGTGGATACGCCGCCATGGGGCACCTGTGTTATTTCTGTCCTGGCTGCCACTGATCGGCGACATATTGTGCGTAGCCGCCGGATGGTTGCGGATCCACTGGGCCTCAGCAGCACTTTTCATTGCTGCAGGTAAATTTGCAAGATACTGGGTAATTGCTTTAGCAATCAGTTAGTACAATTGGTACACGGATCGGCTCATGGCCCGATCATTTCTCAAACAGCTTCTGCAATTCTCCGTTCTGATACATTTCGGACATGATGTCCGACCCACCGATAAATTCCCCGTTGACATACAACTGGGGAATCGTAGGCCAGCTGGAATAATCCTTGATACCCTGACGTATTTCCGGGTCAGCCAGCACATTTACTGCAAAAAAATCCTCAACCCCGCAAGCATTTAATATCCGTACTGCATTGGCGGAAAAACCACATTGTGGTTGCTGCGGTGTACCTTTCATATATAAAACTACCGGGTGTGACGACACTTGTTTCTCGATAGAATCAACGACATCCATATTTCATCTTCTCCTTGAATTTTACAAAGCGGTCATATATTTCATAACCAACCGATATTCCAACTGACTCATCTCATCCAAAAACTTCTTTCCTTTTATCTATTCATTTGAGTTTACGTATTCATAACAATTCACAAATCATGTCACAAATTTTTATCGGGACTCATTCATACTGCCCACCAGTCACCCTGTCTGTGCCGGCAAGATCCGGCCGGGTAAACAAGCGGGTAAAACCAGCTTTAGCCAGTAATTCGCGACAGACGTCAGCCTGATCATAGCCATGCTCCAGCATCAGCCATCCGGACGGTTCAAGATAGCTCGGAGCTTGCGCAATGATTGTACGAATACAATCCAGACCGTTATCCTGAGCCACCAGCGCAGTCGACGGTTCGAAACGCAGATCCCCTTCCTCTAAATGCGGATCTCCTGCAGCAACATAGGGGGGATTGGCTACGATCACATCAAATTTTTCGCTGATAAAACTGGAAAACCAGTCAGCCTCGATGAATACCACATTTTTCACAGCGTGCATTCTGGCATTCCTGCGGGCTACTGCCATTGCTCCGGGAGAGAAATCGACCGCCGTCACGCAGGTACTGGCGCGATGCCTGGCAAGGGTAATCGCGATAGCTCCACTCCCGGTTCCCAGGTCGAGAACACTACATTTCCTGTCAGATGGTATTTTCGATAATGCCATCTCCACCAGCAGCTCCGTTTCAGGACGTGGAATCAATACATCGGGCGTCACTTCAAATACCAGATCGTAAAATCCCCTTTCTCCAGTCAGGTATGCAACCGGCTCTCCGGCAATGCGCCTTGCAAGCATTTGCCGGAAATGGGCAACCTGATCCGTACTGAGTAACTGTTCAGCATGCGCGATCAGGAAAGCTGCATCTGTGTTCAATACACTTTGTAATATCCAGCGTGCATCGACACGATCAACGACATTTGCAGCTCTCTGCAAAAGCTCACCGATTGTAATGGATGCGTCCGGGCTCTCCCGTGCCGGAACAAGCAAATCGTTTCCCCTCATTTCTCTGTCATGGCAGCCAGTTGGGCGGCTTGATGCTCGGCAGCCAAGGCGGAACATAGTTCATCCAGCTCGCCATCGATAATCTGCTCGATTTTATAGAGTGTGAGATTGATCCTGTGATCAGTAATTCTGCCCTGCGGGAAATTATAGGTACGAATGCGTTCTGAACGCTCGCCACTGCCCACGAGCGATTTTCGAGTAGCTGCCTGTTCAGCCTGCTGTGCACGTACCTGCTTGTCAAGGATACGGGCAATCAGAACACTCATCGCCTGCGCCTTGTTTTTATGCTGGGAACGTCCCTCCTGACATTCAGCCACGATTCCCGTCGGCAAATGGGTAATCCGCACAGCCGAATCCGTTTTGTTGATGTGCTGTCCTCCAGCCCCGGAAGCACGAAAGGTATCGATCCTCAAATCGGCCGGATTCAGAGTTATATCGGCAATTTCATCTGCTTCCGGCAAAACCGCAACGGTACAGGTCGAAGTATGTACACGTCCCTGTGTTTCAGTCGCCGGAACACGCTGTACACGATGTCCGCCCGACTCGAACTTGAGTCTGGAATAAGCACCGTAGCCAATGATTCGGGCGATGATTTCCTTGTACCCACCTACCTCGGAAGGATTCTGTGAAACGACTTCCACCTGCCATCCTTCCCGCTCCGCATAGCGACTGTACATGCGAAACAGATCGCCCGCAAACAGGGCGGACTCATCCCCTCCCGTACCTGCCCGTATTTCCAGAAAAATATTGCGCTCGTCATTCGGGTCCTTAGGCAACAACTGCTTGAGTATTTCGGTTTCGATATTTGTAAGCTTCCGCCTGTCTGCCTCGATTTCAGCTTCGGCAAAGTCACGAAACTGCGGATCTGAGCTCATTTCCCTGGCTGTTGCCAAATCCTGTTCAATCTGCTGGTAGGTGCGATACAGCTCGGTTACCGGTTCGATTTCCGCCCGTTCACGCGAAAGCTTCCGATAATTATCCAGATCCGCTGTGATTTTTTCGGTACTCAATAGCTTGTCCAGTTCCCCCAGCCGCATACTCAGCCGGGTGAGCTGATCGATAATTCCCTTGTTCATTAAGAGTGATGCAACTGGTACAGCCGGTTGACGAGTTCGATAAGCTGTTCACGTTCATCATCAGTCGCATGATTCAGAACAGAAGAAGGAAGATGGAGGAATTTATTGGTCAATCCACTGCTGAGTGATTCCAATACCTTTTCAGGGTCTTCTCCTTTTGCCAGCAGTTTGTGTGCACGGGCCAGCTCATGTCGGCGATATCGCTCTGCCTGATTACGCAGTGCCCGAATGGTTGGAACACTTTGCCGCGTGGCAACCCAGTGCATGAAATCGACGACATTGGATTCAATAATCGTCTCAGCCTGAGTCACCGCACCCTGACGATTATCCAGCCCCTCTTTGACAATATCGGCCAGATCATCCACGTAATACAGAAATACATCATCCAATTCGGCCACCTCTGGCTCAACATCCCGCGGCACGGCCAGATCAACGATGAAAACCGGTCGATGTTTGCGCTGCTTGATCGCCCGTTCCAGCATCCCTTTTCCAAGTATCGGCAACGGACTTGCCGTAGAAGTAACGACAATATCATGCAACGCCAACTGATCCGGCAGTTCACCCAGGGAGATAGGATGAGCATTGAAGCGCCGGGCCAGTGCTTCTGCTCGCTCTACCGTGCGATTGGCAACAGTTACATGCACAGGATGTCTGGCAACGAAATGGGCGGCACACAATTCGATCATTTCACCTGCACCGATGAACAACACTTTCTGCTCACTGATATTGCCGAAAATTCTCTCAGCCAGGCGTGCCGACGCGGCTGCCATCGAAACAGAACAAGCACCTATTTCTGTAGAAGTACGTACTTCCTTGGCAACAAAGAATGTGCGCTGAAACATTTTATGAAGCAGCAGTCCCAAAGTTCCCGCCTGTTCAGCAGATTTTACGGCACTCTTCATCTGTCCCAGTATCTGCGGCTCACCCAGAACCATGGAATCCAGCCCACTGGCGACACGGAAGGCGTGCTTGACCGCCTGTTCGCGCAACAATTTGTAGAGATAAGGCTCCAGATCACCGGATCGAAGATGGTGAAAATCAGCCAGCCAGCTGACCGCCTTATCCGGCGTATCGGTATTACAATATATCTCAGTGCGATTACACGTTGAGACAATAGCCGCCTCCTTGACGAGCTGGTGACCTACCAGATCATGCAGCGCATGCTGCATCGACTCTTCCGAAAAAGCTACATGCTCGCGTATGTCTAAAGGTGCAGTATGATGGTTGACACCAAAAGCAAAAAGTTGCATGAAAAGTATCCCGATGACGCCAATTCAAAATGGATCAATTATAGCGGAAGTTGTACCGCCTCAATCAATGGAAGTTCCATGACCACACGCTGTACGACATACATCTCAGCTGCTCCATCTGCGGGAATCCAGCTTGACACCCAGGCAGCGACATTTCTACCATAGCAGTTTCTTCAGGGAGTCATTGTGTCAATCGAGTCAATCAGAAATGTTATCGCCAAAGATATGGGGGAGGTTGATAATGTTATCCAGCAAAAGCTTCATTCTCAGGTTGTACTGGTCCGACAGGTAAGTGAATATATCATTCACAGCGGCGGTAAAAGACTGCGGCCAGCATTGGTCATCCTGGCTGCAGGATTGTTCGATTACAAGGGTTTGCACCATCACAACCTGGCTGCGGTCGTTGAATTCATTCACACCGCGACGCTCCTGCACGATGACGTGGTGGATGAATCCGAATTACGCCGCAACCAGGCCACCGCCAATGCTTTATTTGGCAATGCCGCTAGTGTATTAGTAGGGGACTTTCTCTACTCGCGGGCTTTTCAGATGATGGTGGAAGTAGGCAATATGCGGGTCATGGAGGTGCTGGCCGATGCGACCAATACCATCGCCGAGGGTGAAGTGCTCCAGTTACTCAACTGTCGTGATCCGGATGTGGAAGAAGAAAACTATCTGCAGGTCATCCGTTTCAAAACCGCCAAACTTTTTGAAGCTGCTGCTCGATTGGGAGCAATACTGGGAGGAGCCACTCCGACCGAAGAGGAAGCATTGGCGGCCTATGGTATGCACCTCGGTACTGCATTCCAGCTGGTGGATGATTTGCTGGATTACTCAGGGAACGATCAGGATACGGGCAAGAATCTGGGAGATGATCTGGCGGAAGGAAAACCGACCCTGCCGCTGATATTTGCCATGCGCTCAGGCATACCTGAACAGGTAAGTACCGTGCGCCATGCCATTGAAACCGGTGGGAAGGATGGGTTTGAACCAATACTCAAAATCATTCAGGAAAGTGGTGCACTCGATTACGCAAAGCAATGTGCCCAGAACGAAGCCAATATGGCCATTTCGGCAATCACTGCAATCCGTGATTCTATCTACAAGCAATGTTTGCTAGAATTGGCAGAATTTGCGATTACAAGGAATTACTAGCAGCGTTTACTGAAATTATCGGCTTTGGCTGCTACCAATTTTAAAAATACCGGATACGTTCTTGTAAACACCGATTCTCATTAAATCATTCCATTCGGGGTGTAGCTCAGCCTGGTAGAGTACTGCGTTCGGGACGCAGGAGCCGGAGGTTCAAATCCTCTCACCCCGACCAGACCATCCGAATAACCTCATATTTTCCGCTTCAGGTTTTCATATCGGCTAAAAGCCGTCCGAAATAAGCAGATTCTTCCCTGAATCGCTCTTCCCCCAGTACCAGGCATCTCACAACTCCGATACGCCATCCCACGGGACACGATCATCATTCGGACCGGAAGCAACGTGATCACAACAGTACAGACACGCAGAAATCAAACCAGAAGCATCTGCCGCACAAAAACCTATTTTCCTGCTGCCTTAAGTAATGCTCTTGATCCCGGATCTGGTGCCAATATCCGGCTTATTTCGTGCAGCAAGTTTCCACCGATCTACCCGGAATAGCGTTACAATCTTTCTGAAAGTTTGACAAATGTCAAATTATAAGGCGCTGAAGTTGTATTTGGAAACTTCTCACCCTGCCCACCTTCCGTAGACAGACGGATATGGGATCAGAGCCCGGTAAAACGACACAGAGGCTGCCGGTGGTTTACCGATGCATCCAGAATTCCCGCAATATCCGCTGAAGAAATGTCACCTTCCCGGAACAAGGTGACTGTTATCAAACCATTTGACTGGAGGATATTGGAAATGGAAATTACCTGCTATCGCGATCCTGAAATCAGACGAGAAAAACGAACCCTGCCGGCGACCACTTACAACCTGGCTATCAAGCTACTTGCTCGCTGTGAAACAAAGCAATTATTCATACCCATCCGCAGCATGCAATATATGGCCATCGTCGATGCTGAAGAGTTTGTGTTTGTCGACAGTCAACGTAAATGCTGGATCGATATTGCCTGGCAGAATTTTCACTCGCACGAACGTGAAGCACTTAATCAGCCAATAGAATATGAAGCTGTCTTTTACCGGGAAGATCAGACAGACATCATGCAGCGCCTGCAAATCGAATTTCCACTTGCTTTAAGTGCCATGATGGCGAAGCAAGCCCCTCACAAACTAGCAAAGATAATCTCATTCCGGCGGAAGCCTCCGGCAGAGAATCCCAGGCAGTAACGAGAATGAATGCAGGACAACCTCATAGAGAGGATCTGCAATTCACAAAAAAATGCTCTGAGCCGATCTTATTCAGTATAGCCGCCGGATACAGTGAGCACTCGAGCCTATTTTTATGACAACGTAAAAAGATCCTGCAGAAATGAAATACCCGCAAATGTATTCAGGAAAAAAAGGCTATTCGTAAAAATGTGTGGGCGCCGATGGCGACTGACGATGACGCGCGCAGTCCACAGATCGTAAAAGCGTGTTGTAATCCATGATGTGGTGCGCTATGATTCTGGCATCGAATTTCGTAAAATCGTGTTGGAGCAGCCATGCAATACAACCCATCCTTCGTCGGGTACCGCCCCATCCTCACAGACGAGGACAAGCTGTGGCTGCATGGCCTCGCCTCAAAGTTCACTCTTGATCGGTTCAAGAATGACACTCGTAGCTACGAAGAAACGATTGTGGATTTCGTCTACACGTCAGCGAAAATTGAGGGCAATACCTATGACCGGATCGACACGGATAATCTACTGCGATTGGGTGTGACAGCGGGCGGCAAGCGATATTCTGATGCAATCATGCTCGTCAATCTTCGGGATGGTTTCGGGAAGATTATGGCGACTGAGGCTACGACGGAGCTTGATCTTGATTACCTTTGCGACTTGCATAAGGTTCTCATGAAGGACTTGCTCCCCGTACATGAACAAGGGATCGTTCGCACAACCGCAGTAACTATCGGAGCCACAACTTACAAACCTCCTGCTGATCCGGGGCGTCTGCGCTCAGCGATCAAGTTCATTCTGCCGGAGGCGAACAAATACGCCGACCCATTCGAGAAGGCGATTTATTTGCATTGCAATCTCGCATATTTGCAGTATTTCCGGGACGGAAATAAGCGAACGTCCCGCATGATGCAAACTGCTGCTCTAGTGCAAGCAAATACGCTGCCATTGTTCTTCAATGACACGCTGATTGGTAAGTACCAGCGCGCCACCATCCAGTATTACGAAACAGGCGACTACGCACCCTATGTTTCCTTTTTTAAGGAGAACTACGAGTTTGCTATTTCAAAGCTGCTTGGCGAACACTCTCCTGCGCTGAGTATCCACGAATCCGAAGAGTTTGATCGGAGGGTTTCTCAGTTACCAGATTTGAGAAAATCCGCTGGGGCGGCGCACACATTTTGGTTACTCGCTCAAGAAGCAATTTCTTCCAGCGGTTCTGCAAATGCAGTCAACTGGCCCGATGTTGAGCGCCGGGCTATCGTTGAAAGCATTGCGCAGAACGGACAATCGCCAGACGGCGTTGGCGCTGTTATTTGCAAATACAGCCCCGGTGCAAGCTCAACTGAAAAGCAACAAGCCATTCTCGATGACATCAAGCGCCTTGCGCCGGGCCTACAGGCGGAATACACCAAGGCGCGAGGCGAGAAGAGGTGCGAGCCATGAAGTTCCCCGGAGTCAAGCGCCGTCCTCCTTTCGTGACACTGCCACGGCACAAGCGCAGCCACGAAGTCATTCGCCTCAAGGGCAAGATGCGCTGTGATACAGCCGAGTACAGTGGCCAGTTCACCAGCCGCCTCGTGCTGAATGAGCCGGGCCGCCCCAACCTGTACAACCAGTGGTTCGACTTCTACTTTCCGAGCACTGATCGGTTCACTATCTGGAACGCCAGTTTCGTGACCGCCCGCAAAGCGTTCTGGGACAAGGCTCATGACATCGCACACACCCGCGTGGGCGCGATGCTGGCACCGGAAGAGCGAGAGGAGAACTCCAAGTTGGAGTTCGTACCTGCACAGCGCTCAAGCACCGGAAAAATCCTGACCTACAAGCTGGCCGAGCGCGAGGAAATGCGCTTCGAGCAGTTTGATGGCCTGACCTTTCATGAGCAGTGGCGCAAGCTGGAAGCAGAGATTACGCGCAACGAGCCGCCTGTAATCCATGAATCCTTCAAGCTCGACCGCAGCTATGTCTACGGCATCGAGTTGAAGATCGTGCTTGATGTGGATGTCATCAATCAGGCATCCATTGAGGCTGCGATTGATCGCTTCATCGCAGTTGGCGAAACCGATTGGGTATCGCCTGAACCCGTGCCCCGCGACCGTTTGCCGGTGATGAGCGAGCATGAAGCTCTGGCAACCGTCACCTTCCCAGCGGAGTAGATTTCAATGTCTGATATGAATCATTTGAATATGAATTTGGGTGCGGTAAGGCCGCCAATCGCGTTTGCAGCAAAGAACGCACGATTTGTCTCCAATTTCCCGCAAGGGCCGGACAAACTCTGGATGGCAGACTTGAAAGCGTGCCGCCACGATGTTCAGTGCGAGGTGTTCGAGGACATCCTATTTGTCGAGTCCAATGGCACGGCTTTCGTCTATGGCATCGAATTCGAGGATGGATACCCGAAGGGCTTGAAGCCGGAATTGGCGCTCAAACAGCAATCCTTCATTCAGTTTCTCCGTGACGAAACGCGCCGAGACAACGATGCCCTTGGGCTGGTCTCCCTGATTTTTACTGGACACGAATACTCGACCGAAGGCAAGGCAACGGCAGCATATATCGCTGCACGGGGCACTTCGCTCGTGATGGGCGTCGGGTATCGCAACAACGATGGCAAATACGAGTTGATCGGGCTTGATCCCGAAGAAGATAGCTGGCTTGAGTCTGCCCGTTCCATTCTCCCTTTTGACGAGCTTTGTCAGCCGGGATAGGGCCAATGGGACTGTCCGTCGCGAAAGACGAGCTTTACTACATCTACGTGCTCCGGGTGGAGGGAAACGGCTGGTATGTAGGCTCGACTCAGAGCTTTGAACGCCGAATGCGCAGCCATTTCGGCAAGGGTGGAGCCGTGGCAACCAAAGAGCGCCGGGCGTTGGCGATTGAAGAGGTGTTTGAGCTTCGCGACTACCAGATTCGCACAGATTGCGCACACGGGCAGGCTGAGGTTCTGGTTGCTCAACGCTATGTCCAGTTGTACGGCATGAATCCCGTGCGTGGCGCAAAGCATGGCAAAGGATGGGATGACCAACCTTCGCCGGGCAACCTACGAGATATTGAGCGCTACAACAAATTCGCAAATTCGGTAGGGGGCGAGCGCCTTATGGCCGCGTTGCGCCGCATAGACCCTCTGAAACTTCTTCCCGACAGGCTCAATGGAGCACTGACCGGCCTCATTGCTACCCCTGCATCCATTTCAACCACCTGACCCAATCATGCTCGGATACTGGATCGTCGTCTCAACGCAAACGCCCGAAGAACGGGACGCCATCATCGACCGCAAGAAGTCAGTTCTCGCGGAGTGGGAAACGGGCGTTGGTGGCATCCGATGGCTGGAAAAGCTGATCGAGGAAGGCAAGGCAACCAAGCCGTGCTGGAAGTGCAGCGAACACACAAGTGTGTTCGGCTTCATCCTGCCTGCCGGGCATGAAACGCTGGAACCCGACGAAGAGGATGATGAGCGGGATGCGTGGTATCGGTATGACGAGCCAACCATCGTTCACTACGTCACCGATCTTCTCCCCGCCGTGGCGGCACGCATCAAAGCATTCTCGCGGCACTACCGCGTTGACTTCAGCAAGACCACGCAAAGCTCGTACTGGATGAATCACTGCGAACACTGCGGCATGAAGCAGGGGGACTTCGAGATGTACTGCGAGCCGCAGGGTGCGTTCTTTCCGATGGATGAGCATGCCGCCTCCCTGATCGTCCTGCATGAGTTTGTCGAGCCGTTTGGCTGCAATGGCAGTACCGCTTACGGCGATCACCTCTTTGAATACATGCGGCGGGCCTAACCATGCCCGCGAACATCCTGAACCTCCCGCAGTACCGTGTGCTGCGCGTGGAGGAAACCGATCACGACTACCACGTCACCGTCGAGCCGGTGGACGTGACTGCTGCCTGCCCGCATTGCCAGTCCGACCGCCTGAACTCGTGGGGCACCCGCGAGCAGGTGTTCAAAGACCTTCCCATGCACGGCAAGCGCGTGGGCATCTACATCGACACCAAGCGGCAGCGCTGCCAAGCCTGCGGCAAGACCTTCTCGCAGGCGCTGCCAATGCTGGCCAAGAACAGGATGATGACCGACCAGCTGGTGAAGTGGATCGGGCAGCAAGCGTTAAAGCGCACATTCACCTCGCTGGCCGACGAAACTGGCGTGGTCGAAGGGACGATCCGCAACATCTTCCGCGACTACATCAACGAGCTTGAGCAGACCGTCCGCTTCGAGACGCCGAAGTGGATGGGCATCGATGAAATCCACATCATCAACAAGCCGCGCTGCGTCGTCTCGAACATCCAGAACAACACCATCGTGGACATGCTCCACAACCGGAACAAGGACACGGTGGCGAAGTACCTGTTCAAGATGCCGAACCAAGACAAGGTGCAGTACGTGGCGATGGATATGTGGACGCCCTATCGCGATGCAGTGACTGCGGCGCTGCCAGACGCCACCATCGTCATCGACAAGTTCCACGTCGTCAGGATGGCGAACGATGCGATGGAGAAGGCCCGCAAAGGACTGCGGGCCGAACTGACGCTGAAACAGAAGCGCGGGTTGATGCATGACCGCTTCGTGCTCTTGAAGCGTGAGCGCACGTTGAACGATGAAGAGCGCCTGAACCTCGATGGCTGGACGAAGAACTATCCGGCCTTGGGAGAGGCGTACAGGCTCAGGGAAGCCTTCTACGCCATCTACGAGGACTCGGACTCACCGGAGAGCGCCCTGGGGCGTTATGAGGCTTGGAGCAAAGATGTGTCGCCCGAGATCAGGCCGTACTTCCACGACCTGATCCGTGCCTTCACCAACTGGCAGCCTTTCATCCTCAACTACTTCGAGCACCCCGTCACCAATGCCTACACCGAGTCGCTGAACTCGCTGATCCGAGTCATGAACCGGCTGGGCCGTGGCTACTCGTTCGAGGCGCTGAGGGCCAAGATTCTGTTCACCGAGGGCATCCACAGCCGCAAGCAGGCAAGTCCCAAGTTCGAGAGAAAGCGAGCGCCGGAGCCTGTTGAGATGGGCGGAGCGTTGCCGGATGAAGCGATGGGCTATGGACTACCTGTGCTTGAAAAGGTGCGGGCAATGAAGCCTCCCAAGGAGGCCGACCAACACAAGGCACCTCCACCGCCCAAGAACTACGGCGCGGACATTTCAACACTCATCCGCATGATCGAGGCGGGGGAGCTTTGATCTCGTTTCAACCCACTTTTACGAATAGCCAAAGATTCTTGATATTCAGGGGCTTCCAATCATGCGGTACTGGAATGTCGTCCACCAGAAGAACAAACGCCTCTCCAATATTTCCAGTGTGTTCAAACAATTTTTGCTGAATGAAGCGGCTGATCTCGTAGCACTCGAATACCCGCACCGCAATACCACATTACCCAGACAAGCCGATTAACCCCGAACCGCAGTATTTCTCATCAAATGAACAAACCAGGGCTTCCAGCCGCTTAACCTTGCAACATATCCAGTCCCCCTGGTGCATTCCTGCACACAACACTGAATAACCTGAGTTCGGGATAAGCCCTCAAGGGTTTGCCAGGTAATTACTCCTGGCCAGGTTCAAGGCAGGTTTGTTATCGGACAAGCAGTAAGCGACGATACCAGCCATGAGGTTAACGATAAAATTGAAGAAAGAACGATGTCGGGTGTGCTCGATCTGGCAAAGATTCTTCAATTCATCAAAGACAGTTTCAATCAGGGAACGTTGGCGCAGAATGGCTTTTTCGAACCCGGTACGAGGCACAGGCTTCATGTTTTTCTTGAGAGGAGTGATGAGCTGAAGGTTTTGCCGGGTCAGTGCTTCAGTGAGCCCCTGGGCGAGGTAGCCTTTATCGGCAAACAACTGGCCGAACATCCCCTGACAGAGATCGGATATGGGTTTACGATCGTCAACATTACCGGCAGTGAGCCGCAGACGGATCAGTTCACCCCTGGAGTTGATGATGGCGTGGGGTTTGAATCCATAAAACCAGCCCATTGAAGTCTTACCGCGTCTGGCGCTATCGGCAAAGACCCGATGGCGGGCGATGCGCTGGTTATCGCAAACAGCGATCGCAGTAGCATCAGCAATGGAAATCCCGTCACACTGGCCTTTGAGCATCTCGAACAAGGCTGCTAGGGGAGCCACACAGCGGGGCAGAAGTTCCACACATCGTTGATAGCTCGGCAGCTTCGGAAACTCAGCCTGCAAGTGACGGCATGCGTAAACCAGGTAAAAACTCTTGAACTGGCGAAAGCGCAATTGATGGAACAGAACAGTTAAGGTCATTAGCTCCGATAAGCTCAACTCGCTGCAGCGTTTACGCTTTTTTATCCCTGCTTCCAGAAGATGGCGCTCTAAAGCAGGCTCGAACTGGTGGCAGAAATCATCTATGAGGCAGAAAAGTTCGGTTAAACTGTCCATGAGCGTCTCCCGGATGCGGTCGATTTGTTTGTGGAAACATAATCTTACGCAAAAAGGCGGGCGCTCAACTCCTCTTTTCTTATCCCGAACTCAGGTTGAATACGACCATCCTGCCTCGCAGATCACACAACTGACAGATATTAGATATCGACAGTTGGAAATCAGTCTGTGCGGAAAACAACTGTCCAATTAAAAATCCCGTGACAACATAATCAAAAATTCGCTCAAGTTTCTATCTGGCAAACCGTTTACTGCAAAGCCGGATTCTGGATTCAGCAAGCAGCGCGGGTAAAGGCAAATTTGATATTTGATTTGTGAAGGTAGTGTTCTTGCCTTGGCAGGGAACGTGATCTCCCCACAGAAAAAGCAACCATGAACACTTGAGCACAAGGTAAAACTATATTTAAGGAGATGAAACAATGACAGATAAAAATCTCAGATTTCTGGTAGTAGATGATTTTTCAACCATGCGCAGAATTATTCGTAACCTGCTCAAAGAGCTTGGCTTCAACAATGTCGAAGAAGCAGAAGATGGCGCCATGGCATTGAAAAAATTGCGTGATGGTGGTTTTGATTTCGTGGTTTCCGACTGGAATATGCCGAATATGGACGGGCTGACCATGTTACAAAACGTCCGTGCAGATGATGCATTGAAAGATATACCCGTATTGATGGTTACCGCTGAGGCGAAAAAGGAAAATATCATTGCCGCTGCCCAGGCCGGAGCAAGCGGATATATCGTAAAGCCTTTTACAGCGGCTACCCTGGATGAAAAACTGAACAAAATTCTCCAGAACATGGCAGTGCACGCGTAAGCTGCGCTCTCTTTTCGACCAACTAACAAGTATCGGCCACTAAAAATGAATAACAGCTTTGATACTGACAAAAAAGCCATCGACCACCCGGGACAACTTGCCCGGGTGTTGCACAATTGCCTGTCTGAGCTTGGCTATGACTGGCGCTTGCGACAGGCAAGCCATGGAATATCCAACAGTAAGGATGGGTTGAACTATATCGCCAGCAAAACGACACAAGCTGCCGAATGTTCCCTGCTGGCGGTAGAAAACGCCAGGCCCATCCTGAATAACCTGTCAGCAGATGCTGCTAATTTACATAAGTTATGGTGCCATATACCAGAAACAACAGCAGCCATTATTGCCAATCAGCCGACCCTGAATAATGTACTCAAGCAAACACTCGATTTCCTGAACAATGTCCCCAGTCAGGCAGCCTCTACTCAAGCCTGCCTCACGGAAATCATGGTTGCACAGAACTTTCATGATCTGACCGGCCAAGTTATTCAGAACATTTCCCGAACGATTGAAACAGTCGAACAAGAAGTGCTGCAACTACTGGCAAATGATTCAGCTAACGAAGAAAGAGAGATTAAATTGGATAACGGTTTACTGAACGGGCCAGTCGTCAATCCACAAAAGCAGGATGACGTATACGTCAATCAGGCTCAGGCCGATAATCTGATGACCAAACTGGGTCTCTGAAAAATGATCTGTAGTAATTCAGACCCGATCTGACAGTCATCCGATTTGACGATATGCCTATCAGATCAGATCTCAACCACTACACTTTTACAGCAGAAGAATCAGGTCGCCCGTACCGGGTTTCCATAATGCGCTGATACCTGCTTTTTGTTTCCAGAGTAGGAATACCGATAACTTCAACATTAATATCACGTATATGGGCATTGACAGTGAAATCCCTGATGATCTCGATAATATCGTGATCGATATACTTGGATTTGCTGCCATCAATAATGACCCATGAATCCGACTCGAACTCCTTGAGTGCTTTACCGATACTGCCCTTGTTAAGGAATGAAACATCCTCTGCCAGTACCAGCCTGATCTTTCTCACCCCATCATTTTTCTCATGAAAAAGTTCGTAATCAGTTTTCAGATTTGATCTGAGTATAAAGAAAATAGCTACTACCATTCCAATACCGATCCCCTTCAGCAAATCTGTCAGCAGAATGCCAATCACCGTTGCAATGAAAGGAGCAAACTGCGACCAACCCAACTCATACATCGCTTTGAACAATGAAGGCTTCGCAAGGTTATAACCTACTACGAACAAAATACACGCCAGTGAAGCCAGTGGAATCATGTTAAGGACACCGGGGATGACAATGACACAGATAAGCAGTAATACACCATGAAAAATGGTTGACAGCTTCGTACGCCCCCCGAAAGTGATATTTGCGGAGCTTCTGACGATAACCTGGGTAACAGGCAGGCCACCGATCAATCCCGATATGGTATTACCTAAACCTTGCGCAACCAATTCTCGATTGGTCGAAGTGACTCTTTTAAGTGGATCAAGCTTGTCAGTCGCTTCCACACACAATAGTGTCTCCAGACTGGCAATAACCGCAATGACCAAGGCAATAAAATAAATCTCCGGATTAGCCAGATGCGAAAAATCCGGAAAGGTAAACTGACCGGCAAAATCCTGTATCGACAGAGCTACCGGAAGATTAACCAGATCATCGGTTTCAAAATTCAAACTCTCAATGTATTCATCGAAAAGATAGCTCAACAAAATACCAATTGCGACGACTACCAGCGGTCCCTGCAGTATCTGGAAAATACGGTATTTCTTGTATAACACCATTTCCCAAAGCAGCAGTATCGACATCGAGATCACAGTAACCAAAATTGCTGCAGGTGAAACGTCATATAGGGTGTCTACCAGATATCCCAATGTACTTTCACCCTCAGGTGAGAAAAAAGCAAGATCACCTTCGAAATCCCTGTCGTAGCCAAGAGCATGAGGAATTTGCTTGAGTATGATGACTAGCCCTATCCCGCTCAGCATCCCCTTGATCACAGAAACAGGAAAATAATAGGCAATGGTCCCCAAGCGCAGATAACCCATACCTATCTGAAGAACTCCTGCAAGCATGACTGAAAGCAGAAACGCTTCCCACGAACCTAACGTAGCGATAGCATTAAGGACGATAACAGCCAGACCGGCAGCCGGCCCACTTACGCCTAACTGCGAACCGCTGGCCATGCCTACAATGATACCGCCTACTATTCCAGCAATAATTCCGGAGAAAAGCGGAGCACCCGATGCCATGGCTATCCCCAGGCAGAGTGGCAAAGCTACGAAAAAGACAACGATACTGGCATACAAATCCCGCAGGATCATATGGTTTTGTAAGGTACCTAATTTCATCATTCTGAGTGGGTGATAAGTAGTATTTTTGGCGGTTTAAATCGAAACCACTTATAAAAAATAAGTGAGAAATCTGGAAAAATCCGGCCCCGGATACTACTCGGGCCCATATCAAACTGAATGTCTATTTTTACCTTATAACAATCCGCCCTTCCTTTTTATACCTGTTAGGCATAGCACAAACAAAAACCACATCAATTCGGCATTACTCTTTCTCTCAACATTACATTGATATTCAATCAATTAATCAGGCAAATTTCTCAGTATATGGTCACTAAAATCAGCAAACATGCGCAACAATGGCTTATTTATCGGTATTTCTCAGAAGAACCAGCACAGCACCACTTCCCCCCTGCTCAGGTAATGCCTGACAAAAAGCGAGCACATCGCCGTGTTGCATAAGCCAGTTCCCCGTCAGGATTTTCAGTACCGGTTTGCGGTTTCTTGAACTGAGCCCTCTGCCGTGAATGACGCGCACACAACGGACCCCCCGCAGGACACCTTTATTCAGAAACATCACCAGTATTCGACGCGCTTCATCCCGGTTCAGGCCGTGCAGATCGAGTTCATCCTGAATAGGCCAGTTCCCGCGTCGCAGTTTCCGCAAGGTATACCGCTGCAAACCCGGACGAACAAACGACCATTCTTCACTTTCCGCCATATCCCATTGCCAGCCGTCATCAGCAAGAACATCCTGAATATCCGGCAAATCTGACGCACCAGGTTGAGGAAGCGCTTGATGTTTAGAATGCATACGGACGATTTTCTTAGTCCGGGTAAGTAGCCTGACATCTCGCATAGCCTCACGGAACAAAGCGATATCTTCATCACCAGCAACTTCTTCGGATGAAGATTGATCGTCCGGCCCCATCTGTACGCATGCAAACGAGAAACTTATTGTATTCAGGCAGATTTTTCCAGATATCGCTCTGCATCCAGAGCAGCCATACAGCCGCTGCCTGCGCTGGTGATTGCCTGACGGTAAATATGATCCTGTACATCGCCGGCCGCAAATATGCCAGGAATACTGGTCGCCGTTGCATTCCCCTCATTACCACCTTGCGTAATAATGTAGCCGTTTTTCATTTCCAGCTGCCCCTGAAACAGATCGGTATTGGGGTGATGTCCAATGGCAATGAACACACCCTGTAACTCCAGATCACGTGCCGTATCGTCACGAACATGGCGGATACGGATTCCGGTGACACCGCTGTCATCACCTTTTACTTCTTCCAGAACATGATCCAGTGCCAACTCGATCTTGCCGCTTTTCACCTTTTCCATCAGCTTATCGATCATGATTTTTTCTGAACGGAATTTGTCGCGCCGATGCACCACCGTCACCTTACGGGCAATATTGGAGAGATACAACGCTTCCTCCACCGCAGTATTACCTCCACCAATCACTGCAACATCCTGATTTTTGTAGAAGAAACCATCACACGTCGCACAGGCTGAAACACCTTTCCCCATAAATGCTTCTTCAGAGGGTAGCCCGAGATATTTTGCAGAAGCACCGGTTGCAATGATCAGAGCATCACAGGTATAGGTCCCCTGATCACCGATCAGCTCAAACGGTTTCTCTGACAGATTGGCAGTATGAATGTGATCGAATATGACCTCGGTCTGGAAACGCTCGGCATGCTTCAGGAAACGCTCCATCAGCTCCGGCCCCTGCACACCCGCAACATCAGCCGGCCAGTTATCCACATCGGTCGTCGTCGTGAGCTGCCCACCTTGCGCCATCCCGGTAATCAGCACCGGGTTGAGATTGGCACGCGCCGCATAAATGGCTGCTGTATAGCCAGCAGGGCCGGATCCGAGAATAAGTAGTTTGCAATGTCTGGTTGTCGTCATGATTGAATAAAGTTATCAGAATAAATTCTCAGAAATGGCTGGTGCCGACAGTACTCTACAACCCTGCCAGCTTTAAAAATCACACTTCAGCCTGGAAAACTGTCGGCTGTTGCCATCATTTTTCTTAAAACATTCCTGTACGAATCAAAGATTTTGTTCCACCCAGCTTGGCACACTGGCCAAAGCTTGTGGCAGCTTCTCCGGTAGCGTACCGCCTGCCTGCGCCATATCAGCGCGCCCACCGCCTTTCCCGCCCACTTGTTGCGCAACGAAGTTGATCAGATCACCGGCCTTGAGTTTTACTGTCAGGTCATCCGTCACACCGGCAATGAGTGTCACTTTATCCTTCTCGATCGTCCCGAGTACGACAACACAGGATTTCAACCGATTCTTGAAATTATCCAGTGTTTCCCGCAGCGTTTTGACATTGACGTTTTCCAGCGCTATCGCCAGCACCCGAATTCCCTTGATTTCCTGTGCCTGTTCAATCAGGGAGGTGCTTTGCATGCCGGCAAGTTTCGATCGTAAAGTGGCAATCTCCTTCTCCATTTGCCGAACATTGTCCAGTATCTGGGAAAGCTTCTGCGCTGCTTCCTGCGGTGCTGCTTTGAGCGTATCGGCAACCTGCTGCAACTGCTGTTCCTGTTGCTGCGTATAAGCCAGTGCTGCATCACCCGTCAGTGCCTCTATCCGGCGGACCCCCGCCGCCACACCGGATTCGGCAACGATCCTGAAAAAACCGATATCCCCGCTGTGACCCACATGCGTACCACCACACAATTCAGTTGAAAAATCACCCATTGCTACAACACGCACCGTATCGCCATATTTTTCACCAAACAATGCCATGGCCCCCTGCTTGACAGCGTCATCATAGGTCATCAACTGTGTCGCAACTTCATGGTTCTTACGTATTTGGGCATTAACCAGATTTTCAACCTGGCGTATCTCATTCGCTTGCATGGCGCTGTTATGCGAAAAGTCGAAGCGCAACCTGCTGGCATCCACCAGTGATCCCTTTTGTGTGACATGATTACCCAATACCTGGCGCAATGCGGCGTGCAGCAAATGCGTCGCAGAGTGATTGTAAGCAGTATGGGTTCGTGCAATCTGATCGACTCTGGCGATCACCCGATCACCTATCGCCATCCGGCCACTGCTCAACATTCCATTATGGCCGAATACCCCGGCTTGTATTTTCTGGGTATCGTTTACGGTAAATGTGCCATTCCCTGACAGCAGCTCTCCGCTGTCACCCGCCTGTCCACCCGATTCTGCGTAAAAAGGAGTCTGGTCGAGTACGACCACGGCTTCGTCACCGGCTTCTATAAAATCCACACGACTGCCCTGTTTATATAACGCCAGAATCTGTGCCTCATGCTGCAACGTAGCATAGCCATAAAACTCGGTTGGCTGTCCGGTATATTCAAGGCCTGTTTGCATGGTAAATTTGCCACTGGCACGGGCTCGATCCCGCTGTTGCGCCATACATGCCTCAAACCCGGCCATATCGATCACGATACCTCGCTCCCGGGCAATATCTGCTGTCAGGTCGACCGGAAAACCAAAGGTATCGTACAGGCGAAAAACGATTTCCCCTGAGAGCGTCTCGTTTCCATGGGATAGCGCTGCCTCCAGCACTCCCATGCCATTTTCCAGTGTTTCGGCGAAACGCTCTTCCTCCTGCCTGATAACGCCGGCTACATGCTTTCTGGCTCGCGTCAATTCGGGATAGGCCTGTCCCATGACATCAACCAGATCATCCACCAGCAGATAAAAGAATGGCTGCTTCTGCCCCAACCGATATCCATGACGAATGGCACGACGCAGGATACGCCGCAACACGTAACCCCGACCTTCATTACCGGGAATGACACCATCGGTAATCAGAAAAGCGCAGGCACGAATATGATCTGCTATGACCTTAAGTGAGTTGTTTGAGAGATCCCTGGAACCCGTTATTTTGGCTGCAGCCTCGATCAGGCTGCGGAACAGATCGATTTCATAATTACTGTGCACCTGCTGCATGACCGCTGCAATACGTTCCAGTCCCATACCGGTATCCACCGAGGGTTTCGGCAGCGGATGCAATTCACCACTGGCATCACGGTTGTACTGCATGAACACCAGATTCCAGATTTCGATATAACGGTCACCCTCCGCATTCTCCGACCCGGGCGGCCCACCCGCCACAGCAGGCCCGTGATCGTAAAAAATTTCTGAACAAGGGCCGCAAGGGCCTGTATCTCCCATCTGCCAGAAATTATCCGATGTCGCGATGCGAACCAGCCGCAAGGGATCAATCCCTACTTCGTTGAGCCAGATATCCGCTGCTTCATCGTCCTCCGCATACACGGTTGCCCACAACTTATCTCTGGGGATGCCGAGCGAGCCAGTCAGAAATTCCCAGGCGAATAAAATGGCATTGCGCTTGAAATAATCTCCGAAACTGAAATTACCCAGCATTTCGAAAAAAGTATGGTGCCGCGCGGTATAGCCCACATTTTCCAGATCATTATGCTTACCACCGGCACGTACACAACGCTGTGAACTGGCAGCCCGAACATAGGGCCGCTTATCCTGGCCAAGAAACACATCCTTGAACTGCACCATACCCGCGTTGGTAAACAGCAAAGTGGGATCATTCCCCGGCACCAGCGGACTGGATGGCACGATGACATGGCCACGCGACTCGAAAAACTCAAGAAATTTCTGTCTGATTTCACTACTTTTCATATCAGCACCTTGTGCAACCGTTATGCAGTACAAACTTGTCCACTGTAAAACCTCATCATTCAATTCTCTGCTTCACGGGCATCGGACAAAACTTTGCTTATCACTTCGGAAGAAAAACCTTTTCCTGCCAGATAACGGATCTGCTTCCCCCGTTCTTCCGGTGTGGATGGAGCAACGCCAAATTTTTTGCACCACAGCGCGCGCGCGCTGGAAAATTCCGTCTGCTTAAACTCTCCCAAAGCAGCTTCAATCAGATGATCGGCAATTCCCTTCATCTGCAGCTCGTAACGTATCCGCTTGCTTCCATATTTGCGACTGCGCGCGTGCAGAACCTGCTCGACTGCTCTTTCATCGGATAGCAGTTTTTGCTGTTCAAGCCTGTCGAGAACATTTTTCAGCTCATTGAACGACTGCTCGTGACAGGACAATTTCTTTTCCAGCTCGTGCCGTGAATACTCCCGTCGCGCAAGACATTCCAGTGCACGCGCATACAAGCTCATCCTCATTCACCGGAGGAGGGTGGAACAACCCGACTGTCTGTCTCTGCAAGCCCGACAGCAGCGCGTATTTTCTGCTCGATCTCATGCGCAATACTCTTGTGCTCTTTCAGATAATCACGCACGTTATCCTTGCCCTGCCCTATCTTTTCGCCATTATAGGAATACCAGGCTCCCGCTTTCTCGATCAATTTGTGCAGTACACCGAGTTCGATGATTTCGCTTTCACGCGAGATACCTTCGCCATACAAAATATCGAAATCTGCCTGTTTGAAAGGCGGGGCAACCTTGTTTTTAACGATCTTGACCCGGGTTTCGTTCCCGACCATTTCCTCACCACGCTTGATCGAGCCGGTACGGCGGATATCCAGACGCACAGAAGCATAAAATTTCAGCGCATTTCCTCCCGTGGTCGTCTCAGGATTACCAAATATCACCCCGATCTTCATGCGTATCTGGTTGATGAAAATCACCATGGTATTGGTACGCTTGATATTGGCCGTCAGCTTGCGCAAAGCCTGAGACATAAGCCTTGCCTGCAACCCCATCTGCGGCTCACCCATCTCCCCTTCTATTTCAGCACGGGGAGTCAGCGCTGCCACTGAGTCGACCACCACCACATCGACCGATCCGGATCGAACCAGCATATCGGTAATTTCCAGTGCCTGTTCACCGTTATCCGGCTGAGAAATCAGTAATTCCTGAACATTGACACCGATTTTCTGAGCATACTGCGGATCCAATGCATGTTCCGCATCGATAAAAGCCGCTGTCCCGCCCAGTTTCTGCATTTCGGCTATAGCTTGCAGCGTCAGGGTGGTTTTACCCGAAGATTCCGGTCCGTAAATCTCGATGATGCGTCCGCGCGGAAGGCCGCCCACACCCAGCGCAATATCCAGACCCAGCGAACCCGTGGATACCACCTGAATATCTTTTGCCACATCACTGTCGCCAAGCCGCATGATCGAACCCTTGCCGTACTGCTTCTCAATCTGGGCAAGTGCTGCTGAAAGTGCCTTATTTTTGTTTTCGTCCATGATTATTCCCGAAAAAAGCAGGCTGAAATTATCGCATATTCGGTCTGTAAAAAACGTGATCCGACGTCTGCCGTTATGCCGATACGCTAAGGAATCTCTGATCAGTCCCAAAAACTTCAAGCTGCCAACCTGCCTGGGATATAATCGGCAGCAAACTATGAAGGAAAGGGTGCCGATCTGCCTGACCCGGCTGCTTGCAACGGCTTTTCACAGGCTATCCGCGGCACACACCACTGCGGGATGTTAACCATCCCCGACAATACTCAAGGAGGCCAACATTCGTATCATCTTACTGGGCGCGCCAGGAGCGGGCAAAGGCACGCAGGCAAGTTTTATCCGTGAACGTTTTTCCATTCCCCAGATTTCTACCGGTGATATTCTCCGCAATGCTGTAAAAGCAGGAACAGAGCTGGGTATGATGGCAAAAAAAATCATGGAATCTGGTGGTCTGGTGCCAGATGAAATCATCATCGATCTGGTACGCAAGCGAATTGAAGAACCGGATTGTGCCAATGGCTTTCTGTTCGATGGCTTCCCTCGCACCATTCCTCAGGCTGATGCACTCAGAACAGCCAACGTACACATAGATCATGTCATCGAAATTGATGTGCCCGATGCCGAAATCATAAAGCGTTTGTCCGGGCGTCGTGTACATCCGCCATCAGGCCGAATTTATCATATCGAGTTCAATCCGCCGGCAGTTGCTGACCGGGACGATGTTACCGGCGAGGCACTGGTTCTGCGTGAGGATGACCGGGAAGAGACCGTGCGTAAGCGCCTGCAGGTCTATCATGAACAAACCCGGCCATTGGTTGGATACTACTTCGAATGGGCGAACAGCGGTGATCCCAATGCGCCAGGCTATATCAAAATTGCCGGAACCGGCAATGTAGAAGCCATACAGGAAAATATTATCGCAGCACTCAAACAAACCAAATGAGTGTGCCGCGGAAACCGTTACCCGGCTCTTGAAAAACAGGTTTTGATCAACCAGGAGTAGAAAATGGCTATAAAAAATGCGTTCTATGCTCAATCTGGCGGTGTAACTGCTGTAATCAATGCTTCAGCAGCAGGTTTACTGGAAACGGCACGAGCACATTCCGACAAAATCGGGAAAGTTTATGCCGGGCGTAACGGCATCATCGGAGCACTGACCGAAGATCTGATCGATACCAGTGCAGAATCCACTGAAGCAATCCGGGCACTGCGCCATACGCCCTCCGGTGCTTTTGGCTCCTGTCGCTACAAACTGAAAAGCCTGGAAGACAACCGGCGCGAATACGAGCGTCTGATCGAAGTATTCAAGGCCCATGACATCGGTTATTTCTTCTATAACGGCGGTGGTGATTCGGCCGATACCTGCCTGAAAGTCTCACAGCTTGCCGGCACACTCGGTTATCCGATTCAGGCGATTCATGTACCCAAGACGGTTGACAACGATCTGCCCGTCACCGATTGTTGCCCGGGATTCGGCTCAGTTGCAAAATATATTGCCGTTTCCATGCTGGAAGCAAGTTTCGATGTAGCCAGCATGGCCAAAACTTCAACCAAAGTATTCATTCTGGAAGTAATGGGCCGCCATGCGGGATGGATTGCAGCTGCAGGCGGGCTGGCTTCCAATGAAAATCACCAGGTTCCAATCATTATCCTGTTCCCGGAAGTTACTTTTGATCAGGAAAAGTTTCTGGCCAAAACGGATCGTTACGTCAAAGAATACGGCTATTGTACGGTTGTGGTATCAGAGGGCGTAAAAGGCGCCGATGGCAAATTTCTGTCCGATCAGGGATTACGCGATGCCTTCGGGCACGCTCAGTTAGGCGGAGTAGCGCCGGTAATCGCGAATATCGTCAAAAATGGTTTGGGGCTGAAATATCACTGGGGTGTCGCTGATTATCTGCAGCGTGCTGCGCGGCATATTGCTTCCGGCACAGACGTGGAGCAAGCCTATGCCATGGGTAAAGCAGCAGTAGAATACGCGATTGCCGGACATAATTCCGTCATGCCGACCATCGAACGTATCTCCAGTTCGCCCTACGCCTGGAAAACCGGTATGGTCGAGCTTTCCAAAGTAGCGAATGTGGAAAAGATGATGCCCGCAGATTTCATCAGTGAAGATGGTTTCGGCATTACCGGCAAATGTCGTGAATACCTCAGCCCACTGATCGAAGGAGAAGATTACCCGCCGTATAAAAACGGACTGCCTGATTATGTCAGGCTGAAAAATGTTGCAGTAACTAAAAAGCTGGCTGAGTTCAAAATTTAATCTGTTTTGTTTTTTGACGGCAAGAGCATATAAAATATGCATTTAGGCTGTTCATGGTTTTGATTGTGGATTAATGCGGAGCCGTCAGGCCTGGCTCCGTATATATATTAGGGTGGTCTGATTTTAACTGGAGTTCTTTATGGCAAACGGTTTAACGATTGCAATCTGCAGCGCGATACTTGCCCTGATTTTTAGTGGCCTGTGGATTCGGCGTATTTACGCACAATCCGCTGGTGATTCACGTATGCAGGAAATTGCAGCCGCCGTACAGGAAGGTGCGTCGGCCTATCTCAAGCGACAATATCTAACAATTGGCATGGTGGGTACGGTTTTATTCGTTATCATCGGCCTGGCACTTTCCTGGAACACAGCCATCGGTTTTGCTCTGGGTGCAATACTTTCCGGTTTGGCCGGTTTCATGGGCATGAATGTTTCAGTCCAGTCCAACGTACGGACAGCCGAAGCCGCACGCAGCGGTTTGAATGAAGCATTGGCCATCGCCTTTCGTGGTGGCGCCGTGACCGGAATGCTGGTCGTTGGACTCGGATTGCTGGGTGTAGCAGGTTATACCGCACTGCTCGTCAATGGTGCAGATGAAACCAGCAGTATCAGTGACCTTATCCACCCGCTGATCGGCTTTGCCTTTGGTGGATCATTGATTTCGATTTTCGCACGGCTGGGTGGCGGCATTTTTACCAAAGGTGCAGACGTTGGTGCCGACCTGGTCGGTAAGGTCGAAGCTGGAATCCCTGAAGATGATCCGCGCAATCCTGCAGTCATTGCGGATAACGTGGGTGATAACGTGGGTGACTGTGCAGGAATGGCAGCCGACCTGTTCGAAACCTATGCGGTCACGATCATTGCCACCATGCTGCTGGGTGCCCTGTTGTTCAAAACCGGTACCGGCGATGCAGCCGTTTACCCGCTCGCACTGGGCGCAGCCTCTATCGTTGCTTCAATCATCGGTTGCTATTTCGTCAAAATGCGTGAAGGCGGCAAAATCATGAACGCCCTGTATCGCGGACTGGCAGTTGCCGGTGGAATTGCTTTCTTCGCCTATCTGCCTATCACCGTATGGTTCATGGGGGGAGCCACTCTGACGCTGGATGGTACCGAAGTGAGTGGAGGTGAACTGATCATGCGTCTGTTTGCCAGCACAACCATCGGTCTGGTTCTCACCGGTCTAATGGTCGTCATCACCGAATACTATACTTCTACTGAATATCCACCGGTACAGCACATCGCCAACGCCTCTACCACCGGACATGCCACCAATATCATCGCTGGTCTCGGTGTAGGGATGCGTGCAACTGCAGCACCTGTACTGGCAGTCTGTGCAAGTATCATCGTCGCTTACTCACTTGCCGGTCTTTATGGAATCGCGATCGCTGCCACCGCCATGTTATCCATGACCGGAATCATCGTCGCACTGGATGCCTATGGCCCAATCACTGACAACGCGGGTGGTATCGCTGAAATGGCAGGCATGCCTGAATCCGTACGTGCCGTTACCGATCCGCTGGATGCAGTAGGCAACACGACCAAGGCCGTTACCAAAGGCTATGCCATCGGATCAGCCGGTCTGGCTGCCCTGGTTCTGTTTGCCGACTATACCCATGGTCTCGAACATGCCAACAAATTAATGACTTTCGATTTATCCAATCATCTGGTAATCATCGGGCTGTTTATCGGCGGGATGGTGCCTTTCCTGTTTGGCGCAATGTCAATGGAAGCAGTCGGCCGCGCAGCGGGTTCTGTTGTCCTGGAAGTTCGCCGTCAGTTCAAGGAGATTCCGGGGATCATGGACGGCTCCCGTAAACCTGATTATTCCCGTGCAGTCGATATGCTGACCAAAGCAGCAATCCGAGAAATGATCGTTCCATCTCTACTGCCTGTATTGATTCCGGTGCTGGTTGGTGTTTTCCTCGGCCCGCAAGCTCTGGGTGGCGTACTGATGGGTTCAATCGTCACCGGCCTGTTCATTGCAATCTCCATGACTGCCGGTGGTGGTGCGTGGGACAATGCAAAGAAATACATTGAAGATGGAAACTACGGCGGTAAAGGCAGCGATGCCCATAAGGCTGCCGTAACGGGCGACACGGTTGGCGATCCCTACAAGGATACTGCTGGCCCTGCCATCAACCCGTTAATCAAAATTATCAATATCGTAGCGTTACTGATCATCCCGCTGCTGTAACCGGAAATCAGGCACCATACCATTACTAAAAAGCCCGCCAAATTCGGCGGGCTTTTTTACACACTCAACCATTAATTGGATTTCCCCGATCGGGTGAAGAAATTGGGCAATACACGATTACCTTATCCCAGCGAATAACCTAATACCAGAATCTATTTTGGACGAGTGATGTCTGTCAAAAATATTGGCAATTACGCAATTGTTCTTGTACTTATCGCTACTGTGGCGGGCTGTAATTTCGGAAGCTCTGACTGGAGAACGGCGAGTCGTGCACGGACGGGGCTTGCGCCCGATCCGGCTGAAACACCAGAAGCGGTTATTCAGGTATATGCTGCACGTGCCTACAGCTGGCGGGGAATTTTTGGTGTACACACGTGGTTTGCTGTTAAACCCTCTCACGCCGAATCATTTACAGTGTATGAAGTCGCCGGATGGTATGCCCGCTGGGGTGGTTCCATTGTTGCAGTTCATGAACAGGCCCCAGACAAACGCTGGTTTGGTAATGCACCAATGCTGCTCGCGGAAAAACGAGGAGAAGGTGTGGATGAATTGATCAAACGCATTGACAAAGCAGTACAAACTTACCCTTACTCAAAGGAGTATACGATCTGGCCGGGTCCAAATTCGAATACGTTTACCGCATGGTTATCTCGAGCCGTGCCGGAAATCGGTCTGGATCTGCCACCAACAGCCATCGGTAAAGATTATCTGGGAAACAGCATGACAGCCACGGCGCCCAGCGGCAGTGGCTGGCAACTGTCTGTACTCGGTCTGTTCGGGGTTATCGTCAGTGATGTGGAAGGTTTTGAAATCAACATACTTGGATTGACTTTCGGAATCAAGCCGGATCCATTTGCCATCAAATTACCCTTGATCGGACAAATTGATTTGTCGGTATAAAGATCAGGCCAATTTTTCTAACTAAATTTGTTCGGTTTTTAACCGGAAAATGTCTTATATACAAGGTTTCTCTATGGGGCTCGACTGGAATCCAATTGGCAAGCCCGTAGCCGGGCACGAAGAAGAATACGAAAAGCTCTTCAATCTACTAAACGACAACCCCATCGCCGGCAGTTGGCGTGATAAATTCAAGCAGCTTTTTCAGCGTATTGATCGCGATGCGGTGACTAAGCGTTGGCTTGAGATACAAGTAGCCCCCTATGTCACAATCCAGGCTCCACAAGTTGGAATTGATGCAAGAGCGGACGAATGGGCAAGAGCCAGATACAAAGAAAACTTCCCAAAAGACAAGACAGAAGCCGAATTGCTGTATGAACTGAAGGGTTACTATGTCGTGGCGCTTGCTCCACCATGCGATGGAATACCTTATTACTCTAATGGGCCGGCTGGTTATGTTGAGCTATACAGCTTTCGTTCCCAGTTCATAGTTATCGACTGCAAAGACATCGTTGGCAAGGCGCTTCTTGAAAAATGCTATCAAAGCTGTCTTGCCCCAGGCTTATCGGCATTAGGCGCAGAGTTGAGAGCTTGCGCGAGTGATTACGCCTCCAAACATAATGTGATACACGTTGAAGCGGTGCGTGAGCTCGATACGCCAGAGGGTAGCCCAGAGTCAAAAGCACATATTCTCTTTTCTGCAGCCAAATGGTGTGAGTATTGGTCAAGCAGAGGCCATGGTCTTGAAGCCTATTTCTAGCCTTCCGGCTGCCGCTGAACCGCGACGTTGAGGATATAGAAAAACCTGAGCCTGTTAGTTTTTCTGAAATAATCAGGACTGGAGAAAATTATCGGGAGATATAGGATGGCGCGGTTCAAAATGGGACAACTCCATTTCAGAAATTTGGGATCTGGAATTTGAGGTCGGATGTACCCCCAGTCCAAAAATAAGTTTTTCTACACCCTCGTTAGGCTAAACAGGATAAGAGAATGATTGGAAAATTAAAATCTGCGTTGCTTTTGGTGTTTTTCACAAGTGCATTTGTATATGCCGATATGGCATCAGATTCGAAAGTGATGTTGTCTAAGTATTTTGAGGCAATAAAAATGTATGACACATCTAAAATGGCTGATCTCATGCATCCAGACGCTCTAAAGCAGTTTAGAGATTGTTTTGACAATGCATTCAACGGGTCAAAAAGTGATTTGGCTAAGTCAGAGATATTGCCTGCTTTGGAGGTCCAAACGATTGAAGATTACAAAAAGCTTAGCGATAGAGAAGCATATAAACGTTTTAATGATTTCATTGCTAACTCTCAACCAAGATTAGTAGAGCTGATGAAAAAATCTCAGTTTTCTATTGTTACAGAGAATATTCAGGGAGATATTTCATATTTCACGTACTTACTGACGCTCAATATAGATGGGAAAACCATAAGCAAAAACGTGGTGCAAAGGCCTAAGATTAACAATGGCCAGTGGATGCTGTTACTTGCGGAAGATGCAGAAGCTTCAATTGCGGGTATAGCAGCAAGATACAATTAACCTAATCGGGTAGCCGGGAGCTTTTAACTCCCATCCCCCCCACACCACCCACCGTGCAGGTCCGCAGTAGGCGGTTCAACGAGCGGGCTCGCGTGACGCCGCAGCTATTTCTCCAGTTCCGGGATGGGCCGGTAATACTGGTTGATGCCGAAGTACCCGAACCATCCTCGCAGGTACTGGCCGAGCTTTCTCAGCCGGTAGTCCATGCCAACCCCCAGCTTCGGCCGGTCAGTTGTCGCACCCGGTGCTTGAAGTTCACCAGGGATTCTCCATCCAACGAATCTTCTTGACCACGAGGGTGAAGCCCAGGAAGCTGCATTCGCTCATCAGCGCAACCTGGCTTTTGACTGGGTTCACCGTGAGCTTGAGGGCGGACAGCAGGAAGTGCATGAGGCTTTGCATCACCCGCTCGGCCGCGCGCCGGGATCTGACCAGGATGATCACGTCGTCGGCATAACGAGCGAAGCAGTGTCCGCGGCGTTCCGATTTCGCTGGGTTGAAGGTGCTCCCCCACCAGCACCCCGGCGCACCCTGGCTGGACTTGGCCCGGCACCACACCTGCACCAAGTTATCCCTGGCCCGCTCGAGCTTCACCGGCTGGATCAAGGTCAGTCACGGCTGCTCCTTGTGTTTCGTTGTTCAGCCCTTCAGCGGCCCCACACCTGGCCGCCTACTATGGCTTCTGCTGACTTTGCTCAACCCTTTCTACCAATCTTTTCAGCCTTGTCATTCGATTACTCACGGTATATCATCCGGCCAGAAGAGAACGAACAGTCTACTTTTGATCTGCTGCTTTTGATCTGCTTTTTGACTGCAACATGCTACCTGGAGATTTAACAATGGCTGCCCCGGATATCAAAACGATTGTCAATGGAATCAACATCAAGCAATCCTTTGCAATACAGAACCAGATCAGAGATGGAGGCGACGGTGAGCTTGCAAAACCGCGATATCAGGCAACGGTTGTATGGGATAGCGGTTATCACACTACCTCAAATGTCACTGATGGACAGATAATTATCGGTGATGAACCTGTGCACTACGGGGGCGAAGGCATGGGAATCACTCCGCAGGATCTTCTGCTGACCGCTGTCGGCCACTGCCTAGCTGCTTCTTATATTGGTGGACTATCTGCCGCCCGCATCAATGTCGAATCTCTTCACGTGCATGTTTCCGGACGGGTTAATTTTCGTGCAGCTTTTGCAGTAGAGCCTGGCAATCCCGGGTTCGAGGATATCAGTGTGATCGTTGAAATACAGACCGATGCACCGCAGGAACAAGTAACGGCACTTCTGGAGAAATTGAAGCATACGGCCCCCATACCGGATACCATCATGCGCCCGGTACCGGTCAATATCGAGATCCGTCACCAGCTGAAATGAATACACCCGGCGATCCACATCTGCAACACTTTTCTGATTGAAACCGTGAGGAGATAAAAGATGAAAACCAGCGATATCCATGATGTGGCAATAGTGGGTGCCGGTCCGGCTGGCCTGTCGGCCGCGTATGAATTGATCAGGACAGGATTCACCCCGCTGGTGCTGGAACGCACTCCTGCAGTAGGAGATGTCTGGCGGAACCATTATGATGGCTTGCGCCTGAATTCGGGCCGTTTTTTCTCGGCTTTACCCGGCAGCAAATTCCCGTTGTCAGCCGGCGGATGGCCTTCACGTGATGAAGTCGTATCGCTGCTCGAAACTTTTCCTGCACGCGGAGGTTTCACGGTACAGACTGGTATCGAGGTTGAAAAAGTCAGTCATGACCATGAACGTGATATCTGGTTGATCACGAGCAACGATAATCGGCAGTTTGAATCCCGCGCAGTTGTCATTGCTGCAGGTGCCAATCGCATTCCGGTCATCCCTGAATGGGAAGGTAAAAATACCTTCACCGGAACAATCATCCATTCCTCACAATTCAAGAGCGCCCAGGATTACGCAGGCAAACATGTGCTGGTAGTCGGCAGCGGTAATTCAGCTGCCGAAATTGCCAGCAGACTGGCGGAATATGCCGGTTCAGTAACCATGTCCGTCAGAACGCCCCCCCAAATCCTGCCCAAGAGTATTTACGGCATACCCCTCATCGGGATCGGAGTATGGACGAGATACCTGCCGAGGGCACTGGTAGACGATCTGCTCAATTTTTTGCGGCGTACCATGATCGGTGACCTGTCTGTTTACGGATTACCCTCCCCCACCATATCAATGTCGAAACAGTACGCCATCAATAATGTGGTACCGATTCTTTATGGTCCTTTTATCGACGATGTTCGCAGCGGCCGCATCAAAATCGTCGGTCCGGTGCAGAAAATATCAGGCGGAACAGTGGAAGTACTCAGCACGGTTGAAAGCGCACTGAACGGTGACCAGACCACCACAACTCTGCAGCCTGATATCATCGTCGCGGGAACCGGATTCCGCACTGGTTTTCCCGAACTGATCCAGGTATCCGGTATTACAGATGAGAAAGGCAGATCAAAAATTTCAGGCGATCAGACATTTGAAGGAGCGCCGCGCCTTTATTTCATTGGGCAGATCAATCCACTGAGTGGCCAATTGCGTGAAATCCGACTGGAAGCCGGTAGAATTGCCAGAAAACTCGCTAAACAACTGAGAGCAAAATAAAGAATCTGTGGAAATCTTTCTGTTACCCCCATTGCCCGGTAAAACACTGGTTGACTGCTCCGGCAGTAAACACCCGCCCTGCCAATTATGCTGACAACCATGGCCGAAAAAATCTCAGTTGAGGAAAGAATCCTGCAAACGGCACGTCGCCTGTTCTGCCAGGTGGGCATTCATGCCACAGGAATTGCAAAAATCATCGAGGAATCCGGTGTGTCCCGGCGCAGCCTCTATACCCACTATGGTTCAAAGGAAAATCTGCTCAAGGCCGTATTTGAGGCAGAGGCAAATATATGGTTTCGCTGGTTCGACTGTGATCTCCCACAAATGGAATGCTCGCCAGCCGAGCGTATTCTGGCACTGTTCGATTTAATGCGTGACTGGTTCGACAGTAAAAATTTTTACGGCTGTGTATTCATCAATGCCGTCGCTGAACATGAAAAGAGCAATGGCTGGATACAGGAAGTCGCCAACAGCCACAGGGAAAAAATCACTGCCAAGCTTCAGGCAATGGTGGCAGCGAGTGGTGCACAAGATCCTGAAATGGTCACAGAAAAACTGAACCTGCTGATCGATGGCACGATTGTAACAGCCATGGTTACCGCTAACAGCGAAATTGCCCATATAGGCAAACTGGCTGCGGGGGATATTCTACGTAACGCCCAATAAATCCGTATTCCATCTGCATACCCGTCACCATCGGCACGAGGCGGTACGAGTTGTTCATCCCATACTGGCCAATATTTTTGCTCTGTGCAGCAACTGTCTTTCTTTATAACCTTAAACGACTGATCAATTAGTGTAATTTTCTGGCTACAGCACTTGCAGCCATGGCAGATTATTAATCGAACTGTATGTCTCTACACCCTAATCAGACAGTTGACTGTTAAATTCCAGCTATTAAACTTTGCAGTTCCGGCCGGTATTGCCGAGCAAGACACTGGCTTGATTCTGATGTGTTATCCGGCAATACCCGGAAATAGAATTCCTGCTCTTCCGGACGCCGTTGCCACGGGTTGGTATCATCCGGAATCCGCAACCCGGAATGCCCTATCAAAAGAAAACACAAGGCTTGAAATTACCCTCCTGCAGCAAAAGAACTATAAGCCTCGACAACCGATCAGGAAAAAATCGGTCTGACGGATTTTTGCCACGAATCTGACACGTAAGCGCAATTACTACATGAATGGATTAATTCGCATCATTGTTTTTACTTTACTGGTCGTGATGAGCATGGGATCGAGTCATGCCAGCGATCTGGATGAAGAACTCCAGGCGATTCAGGCCAAACTCGAGTCGCTGAACAAAGGTGAAGAAACACCCCAGAAAAAGCGTCTGCGGGAAATTTTCAATGATCATCAGCAGGTATTGCTCGACCACCAGGAATACCTGAAGAAAACAGCAAACTATTCCCAACAGTTGGAAAAATATCCTAAACAACTGGAAAGTCTGAAAAAAAACGCCCCCCCTGCTATCACTACAGTTGATCCGGAAAAACTGGCCAAATTATCTCCGGAAGAATTGGAACGGCGCTATGTCACCACCCAGGCCACTCTCTCGGATCTGCAGAATCAGCAGCAGAAACTGACGACCGAGATCTCCAAACTGCGGCAACGTGCAGTTACCGTACGGGAAGAACTGGTATCCATCAATACTTTGCGGGCAGAACTGACGGAAGATTCTCCCGAAACCCGCAAAACGACGGACAAAAAAATACTTGCTGCGCTGGAGAACTACCAGGAAACACAATTACAGGCACTGACCGACAAAACGCGCATGCTGGAACTGGAAGCACTGGTATTGCCCAATGCCATAGAAATCACCACACTCCAGGAAAAACTCTCTCTACAACCCAAAGTTCAGGCACTGGAACAGGAAACCGAGTTACTCGCCGAAGAAATCAACCGGCAAAAGCGTGCTGAAACCGAACAGGTGGTCGAAAAATCCCAGCAATTACTGGTTGAGAAAGCATGGCAATATCCGGGGCTGGAGAAATATGCCCAGGACAATCAGTCACTGGCCAAGAAACTAAGCAACTATGCCGAACTTTCAACCCGGTTGATCAACCAGAAAACCGGCAGTGAAAAGCGCCTTGCTCTCATTACACAAAGTTATGCCGCACTGCAGCAACAGCTTGAACTCAAAGGAGAAGATACTGCACTGGGAACGGAAGTCAGAAAGCAGTTCAAGGAAATCATGGTCGAGCCGGCCATAGCACAAACCGAAAAAGACTTGAGCAGCGCCAGACTGGAGCTGTTCCGCCTCGAACAGGAAAAGTTGCAAATGCTGAACGAGACCGGCTATTTCAAGCAGATCATGAACGGGGAGGAAATACCGGCAGATGACACTCCTGCTTATCAGCAGATCATGAATGCGTTCTATGAGCTGAAACAATCTCGCGAGCAGATGATCGATCAGTTCACCCAGGTACTGCATGGCTATACCAAGGAACTGCAACTCCATCTCGCCATCCAGCAGCAGCTTATCGAGAAAATCAGTCAGCACAAACTGCTGCTGAAAGAAAATCTGCTGGTAACGCGCAGTGCAGAACCCATTTCTCTGGATGTCGTGCAGGATATCCAAGATGCCATCACCTGGTTAACCTCACGTAAAACACAGACGGCGACCGGAAAAGCAATCAATGCGACCTGGAAAAATATCCTGATCGTTTATGCAGTATTTGGGTTGATATTCATTATCTTCCGGTATACATACTGGCCCGTTTATCGCGCCTGGGCCCGGACCGGAAACAGTTTACTGGGCAAGGTCAATCAGGACAAACTGTTATACCCCGTAGGCATGCTGCTGGCCGCACTGCTGATATCAGGATGTATTTACCTGCCTTTCCAGTTGTCATCGGTAATTCTGCGCTACGGCACCAATACTGAAATCAACCATGCATTCTCGGTAAGCCTGCATGTAGCAGCAATTGCCGCCTTTATCTGGTCGTTCATATTGTTGCTGTTTCATCCGGAAGGATTGCTGATCGGGCAGTTCAAGTGTTCTGAAAAACTGGTCAGCAAAATGTACCAGGATATCAAACGCTTTATGCCTGTCGTAACGTTGTTGTGCATCATCATCGCCTTCACCGATGCATTGGACGATGATCTCGTTCGTAACGGCTTTGGCCGGCTGACTTTCATCCTGTTATGCCTGGTACTTGCAGTGTTCGCTTTCGGCTGGATGGCAGTCACGCGTTCTGGCAAAGCACTCTATCAGGGGGAATCATTCTATCTGATGCTCAACCCTAGATTCTGGATGACGCTCCTGTTCGTGTTACAGATCGGCATGATCATCATGGCAGCCATTGGCTACTATTTTGCTGCCATTTATCAGTATCTGCTCGTATTCCAGTCGATAAGCTGGATCATATTCTGTGCGCTGACCTTTTTTGTCAGCTTTCGCAGCCTGCTGATCATCCAGCGCAGAATCGCATTCGAGCGTGCAGTCGAGAAACGGGAAGAGATACTGGCTCAGCGTACCGCGACTGGCAAAAGTGAGGCTGATCTGCTGGATGACAACTATATCGACGTCAAAACCATCAGCAAACAGTCCGCCACCGTATTGAAAATCAGTATCTGGGCATTGCTGATCACCGGACTTGGTTTTATCTGGATCGATGTACTGCCTGCACTCAGTTTTCTGGAAAAAATCACCATCTGGCGCACATCAGTGGAAAACGATGGTGAGGTCATCATGCGGCCCATTACATTACAAACCCTGCTGGTTGCGCTCATTGTCCTGAGTCTGGCCATGATCGCTGCACACAATCTGCCTGGTACACTCGAGCTGCTGGTGTTGCGACATTTGTCGCTCAATCCCGGTACGGGTTATGCCATTACCACGCTGCTCAAATACTCGATTGTGATCATCGGCATCATGGTAACGCTGCAGAAGCTGGGAATGGAATGGTCAAATATACAATGGCTGGTAGCGGCACTGAGTGTCGGGCTGGGATTCGGTCTGCAGGAAGTGTTCGCCAATTTCGTATCCGGCCTGATTCTGCTGTTCGAGCGCCCTATCAGAATCGGTGACATGATTACGCTGAACAATACCAGCGGCACTGTCAGTAAAATTCATATTCGTGCCACCACACTGATCGACAGTGACCGCAAGGAAATCGTGGTACCCAACAAGATATTCATCACCCAGCAGTTGACCAACTGGACATTGAGTGACCAGATTACCCGCCTGATCATCCCTGTACGTATTGCTCGCGGCTCAGATAGTAACAAGGTCAGTGCGCTATTGCTGGAAATTGCAAAAAATAATCCCATGGTTTTGCGTGACCCGGAACCCGCAGCGCTATTTCTGGAATTTGGCAGTAATGCTTTGAACTTCGAACTACGGGTTTTCGTTGGCCAGATCTCGGACAGGGTAAAACTCACCCATCAACTGCATCTGGAAATCAATCGTCGTTTTGCAGAGGAAGGAATCGACCTTGTATCACCGTAAACCAATTGACACAGGTAAACAAGTTCTGCCCGGCCATCACAATGGAAACCGGAAATACCGGCTCTTGCTATCGTTGTACTCCAATATCCCGGAGCAACGCCGGGCAGAAATCACAATACACCCCATAAAACAGATATCTCTGTCATTCAGCGAAAAATTCACGTGCCTTTTCCATCCAGGATTTTGCACGCGGATGGTGACGTGAACCATCTTTCTGGCTGATCGATTCGAATTCCTCCAGCAGCTCTTTCTGCCGCGCCGTCAAATCGACTGGTGTTTCCACCGCAACATGACAAAGCAGATCACCCGTGGATTGGTTGCGTACACCGGTTATTCCCTTGCTGCGCAAACGGAAAATTTTTCCGGTCTGGGTTCCGGCCGGCACCTTGATGCGGGCATGACCATCGAGCGTAGGTACTTCGATTTCTCCACCCAAAGCGGCTACCGTAAAACTGATCGGTATTTCGCAATGTAAATGATTGCCTTCCCTCTGAAAGACCGGATGGCTGGCAAGATGAATGACGATATACAGATCACCAGCCTGCCCGCCATTTGCTCCTGCTTCACCTTCTCCTGTCAGCCGGATGCTGTCGCCTTCATCCACACCAGCAGGAATCCTGACTGACAGTGTTTTCTGGCGTTTGACCCGTCCCGCCCCATGACAATCCCCGCAAGGGTCTGAGACGACCTTACCGCTACCCTGACAATGTGAACAGGTCTGCTGAATCGAGAAAAAGCCTTGTTGCATGCGAATCTGGCCATGCCCATTACAAGTAGGACAGGTTTTAGGAGAAGTACCAGGTTTTGCACCACTGCCATGACAGGTATCACACACTTCCTGCCTGGGGATACGAATCTGGGTTTCGGCACCACGGGCTGCCTGTTCCAGTGTAATTTCCAGGTTATAGCGCAGATCGGCTCCGCGATGAACACTGGAGCGCCCTCCTCCACGCATTCCGAAAAGATCGCTGAAAATATCGCTGAAGGCATCACTGAATCCTTGTGCACCCGCCCCGCCCATCCCGCCATTCAGACCAGCGTGGCCAAACTGATCGTAGGCAGCCCGTTTATTCGGATCGGACAGGATTTCATAAGCTTCTTTGATGTTCTTGAATCGTTCCTCCGCCTTGGTATCACCGGCGTTCCGGTCGGGATGATATTTCATCGCCAGTTTCCGGTATGCCTTTTTCAGCTCGTTCTCATCCGCATCCCGGCCTACACCGAGCACTTCATAATAATCACTCTGACTCATAAAAAATTCCTGCTGGTAGAAATTACCCGGATACTTATGGCATTCGTTGTCCGGGTTACCCGGCCTGCTCTGGCCAAATTTACAGTGTTAAACGTATAACGCAGAGGCAAAGAGAAGAACTTTTCTCCCCTTTTCCTCTGCGTTTATTTTTCTTTCGGCAGGGTGGTCAGCTTATGCCGCAACCAGACCTGCTATCCGGGGAATCATTTTTTATCTTTGACTTCCTCGAACTCGGCATCGACGACTTCGCCTTCAACCGGCTTATCCTGAGACTGACCGGATGCAGTCTCGGCACCCGTCTGCTGGCCAGCCTGCGCCTGCTCCTGGGCGTACATCTTCTCAGCCAGTTTATGCGAAGCTTCGGTCAACGCCTGGGTTTTGGCATCGATCGTCTGTTTGTCGCCGGATTTGAGTGCTTCCTCGGCCTCTTTCAACGCTGCCTCGATTCTCGATTTTTCATCCCCTTCCAGTTTGTCACCGTATTCAGCCAGTGATTTTCTGACTGAATGAATCATGGCGTCACACTGGTTACGGCTGTTGACCAGATCCAATGCTTTTTTGTCTTCTTCCGCATGCGCTTCGGCATCTTTTACCATTTTCTGGATTTCATCTTCAGACAGCCCGGAGCTTGCCTGGATCTTGATCTTGTTTTCCTTACCGGTTGCCTTGTCTTTAGCCGAAACATGCAGAATACCGTTGGCATCGATATCGAAAATCACCTCGATCTGAGGCATTCCGCGGGGTGCTGACGGAATATCGGTCAGGTTGAACTGGCCCAGACTTTTATTGCCGGAGGCCACTTCCCGCTCACCTTGCAATACGTGAATGGTCACCGCTGTCTGGTTATCGTCCGCTGTCGAGAACACCTGCTGCGCCTTGGTCGGAATAGTGGTGTTCTTCTGGATCAGCTTGGTCATGACGCCACCCAGTGTTTCGATTCCCAACGACAGTGGAGTCACATCCAGCAGCAGCACATCCTTGACATCTCCTTTCAGCACCCCGCCCTGGATCGCAGCACCGATGGCAACTGCTTCGTCAGGATTGACATCTTTGCGCGGCTCTTTGCCGAAAATTTCCTTGACCTTCTCCTGGACTTTCGGCATACGGGTCTGTCCACCGACCAGAATGACGTCATTGATGTCGGAAACCGACAAACCCGCATCTTTAAGCGCAGTCCGGCAAGGGCCTGCAGTACGCTCGATCAGTTCTTCGACCAGACTCTCCAGCTTGGCACGGGTGATCTTGACAGCCAGGTGTTTTGGGCCTGATGCATCTGCCGTGATATAGGGTAGATTCACTTCGGTCTGCTGGCTGGATGACAGCTCGATTTTGGCTTTTTCCGCTGCATCTTTGAGCCGTTGCAATGCCAGCATATCTTTTTTCAGATCGATACCACTCTCTTTCCTGAATTCATCCACCAGATATTCGATCACTCTGGAGTCGAAATCCTCACCGCCGAGGAAAGTGTCACCATTGGTTGCCAGTACTTCGAACTGGTGTTCGCCTTCGACTTCTGCGATTTCGATGATCGAAATATCAAACGTACCTCCGCCCAGATCGTATACCGCAATTTTGCGATCACCTTCCTTCTTATCTAAACCGAATGCAAGTGCGGCAGCAGTTGGTTCATTGATGATACGTTTGACTTCCAGCCCTGCGATACGGCCTGCATCCTTGGTTGCCTGACGCTGAGAATCGTTGAAATACGCTGGAACGGTGATGACAGCTTCTGTAACCGGCTCACCCAGATAATCTTCAGCCGTTTTTTTCATTTTTATCAGCACCTGTGCAGAAACCTCCGGCGGTGCGATTTTCCTTCCGCGTGCTTCTATCCATGCATCGTTGTTATCGGCACGCACGATTTTGTAGGGCGTTACACTGATATCCTTTTGCACCACTTCTTCATCGAAACGACGGCCAATCAGCCGTTTGATCGCAAACAGGGTATTTTCCGGATTGGTGACTGCCTGACGCTTGGCCGATGCCCCTACCAGAATTTCATTGTCTTCCGCGTAGGCGACAATCGACGGTGTCGTTCTTGCACCTTCAGCATTTTCAATGACCTTGGGTTTATTGTTCTCCATGACGGCAACGCATGAGTTGGTAGTCCCAAGGTCGATGCCAATTATTTTTGCCATAGTTATGTGTCCTTTATAAATTGAAATTTATCCTGCAGCGTAAAATGGAGGCTTTCCTGAAAATCTCAAGTCCCCTTGGCCTTGGAAACAGTCACCATGGCGGGGCGGATTACCCGATCGTGCAACATGTAGCCTTTCTGCATGACTTGTATGACCGTGTTGGGTGCCAAATCTGATTCAACCGCACACATAGCTTCATGCCGGTGTGGATCGAATTTTTCTCCTTGCGGATCAATGGTGTGGATATTGAATTTTTCAAAAATTGCCGCAAGCTGCTTGCGTGTAAGCTCCACACCGTCCCGCAGATTTTCAAGGGTGGAATTCTCCGTTGCCAGTGCAGCATCCAGACTGTCCATTACAACCAATAACTGGACAGAAAAATTATCGACAGCATACTTATGTGCGTTAGCGATATCTGTCTGCGCCCGCTTGCGGACATTCTCGGTTTCCGCTTTGGCGCGCAACCAGGCATCGTGATGCTCGGCTGCCCTGATTTCTGCTTCTTTCAGTTGCTGCTCGAGACTGGGTGCAGCATCTTCTCCTGCAGTTTCTGTATTTCCTGCTGCTGCGCTGGAATGATCCATTTCCAGAACATCATCCATTCCCGGCGGTTTCTGTTTCTCGATAGATTCTTGATCATGTGACTCCTGCATAGATTCCTCCTGTTACGGTGCCGGTGATATTGGGGCCGATATTTCTTTTTCAACCCCTGATCTGAAAAAAGATGTTTGAGTAGCACCCAAATCCAATGGGTGCAGATGGTGGCAGAAATGATGCGATACCGAGGTCAGTCTCCGATATCCCTTGCCAAGTGCGCTGCCAGGCCGATATAACCCCAGGGTGTAAGTTGCAGCAGGCGATCTCTCTCGGTGGCAGGAATATCGAGTTGCTCGATGAATTGTTGAAGTGTGGTATGGTCGATTCCTGTTTTTCCGCGCGTCAATGCTTTGAGCTGTTCGTAAGGATTGGCTACCCCGTAACGGCGCATGACTGTCTGAATCGGTTCAGCCAGGACTTCCCAGGCATTCTGCAAATCCTCCGACAGACGTACCGGATCTGCCTGCAGCTTTCCGAGCCCTTTGAGGCATGAATCAAAAGCCAACAGGGTATGGCCAAGCGCCACCCCCATATTACGCAACACGGTTGAATCGGTGAGATCGCGCTGCCAGCGTGAGACAGGAAGTTTCTCACTCAAATGTTTGAGCAGTGCATTGGCAATACCGAGATTCCCTTCCGAATTCTCAAAATCAATCGGATTCACTTTGTGTGGCATGGTGGAAGAACCGACTTCATCAGCTCTGGTTTTCTGCCTGAAGTAACCAAGTGAAACGTAGCCCCAGATATCGCGATTCAGGTCGAGAAGAATCGTATTGATACGGACATGGGCATCGAACAGCTCTGCCATGGTGTCATGCGGCTCAATCTGGGTGGTATATGGATTGAAACTCAGGCCGAGCTTCTCGACGAAAGATCGCGCAAAAGATTCCCAGTCAAAATCAGGAAAAGCAATCATGTGCGCATTGTAGTTACCCACCGCACCATTGATTTTTCCAGTAATGACCACGGCTGCAAGCCGCTCGCGCGCCCCGCGTAACCGATAAACAAAATTGGCCATTTCCTTACCCATGGTCGTGGGGGTGGCTGCCTGTCCGTGAGTGCGGGCAAGCATCGGAACATCAGCCAGCTCTCTAGCCAGAGTGGCAAGCCTTTTGATGACTTCATCGAGTGCAGGAAGCATGATCTGATCCCGGCTGTGTTTGAGCATCAGGCCATGTGAAAGATTATTGATATCCTCGGACGTACAGGCAAAATGCACGAATTCAGAAATTGCCGCCGTCTCCTGATCTCCGGCCAGTTTCTCCTTCAGCCAGTATTCCACGGCCTTCACATCATGATTGGTTCGCGTCTCGATCGATTTGACGGCTTCCGCATCCGTTACGGAAAAATTCTCCACGAGCTGATCCAGTTGCATGACAGCGCCGGCGGACAAAGAGGACACTCCTGTCAACGCCGGCGTGCTGCCCAATGCCTTGAACCATTCGATTTCCACATGAATCCGGTTGCGGATCAATGCATATTCACTGAAAAAGGGCCGCAAGGCTGCAACCTTTTGCTGATACCGGCCATCCAGCGGAGAAAGTGCAAGAAGTGTCGGGATTTCCATAAATTATTGTTTAAATTCAGGCATTCTTCATCGGATCGGGAGCGCGCATTCTAACACAGCTCGCCATCGTTCCCCGGCTGGGATAAAATTGCTTGGTCAATATTCCAAAAATAAAAAGGACAGCACAATGAAACTCATTGGATCACTGACCAGCCCGTATGTGCGCAAAGTGCGCATCGTGCTGGGTGAAAAAAGTATCGACCATGAATTTACCAATGACCCTCCATTCAGCCCCGATACCCGGGTCGCACAGATCAACCCCCTGGGTAAAGTGCCCGCTCTGATCATGGATGATGGATACATTCTGTTTGACTCTCGCGTAATCGTTGAGTATCTGGATGATCTGAATGGTGCCGGGTCAAGCCGTCTGATCCCAGCAGCCGGACCACAGCGGCTCCGCGTCAAACGCTGGGAGGCACTCGCAGACGGCATTATCGATGCCTGTGTGGCCATTTATCTTGAACGGAAGCGGCCGGAATCACAGCAAAGTCAGGAATGGATCGAACGCCAGCAGAAAAAGATCGATCAGGGATTACAAGCTGTGGCCGCCGAACTGGGTGACAAACCGTGGTGCGAAGGTGAATCCATGACGCTGGCTGATATTGCGTTGGGCTGTGCATTCGGTTATCTGGATGCCCGTTTCCCCGCAGTCAAATGGCGCGATACTTATCCCAATCTCGTTCGCCTGGCAGACAAGCTGGCAGAACGTCAGTCGTTCAAAACGACTGCTGCACCCAGCTAACTGATTGAAACAAAGAGGAACGCTGCAGGTTGAGGTCATCCGGACATTCCACATCTTCCTCCACTGCGGCAGGATGAACTAACCTTCAGGTCGGCTTATGCGGATTGACTGCAGTCAACAGGCCTCGCAGAATATTCACTTCTTCCTTTTCCAGCCGGGTGCGCGCAAACAGGCGGCGCATCCGGCGCATTAGACGTTTTGGTTGGGTCGGATCAAGAAATCCACTTTGAACCATGACCTGCTCCAGATGGTGGTGTAAACCCTCGATTTCCTGCAGACTGGCCGGTTCAGGCAACTGTGGATCAGATTCATCTGCAACCACCCCTTCTTCAAGAACCATGCGCAGCTCATAAGCCATAATCTGTACCGCAGCCGCCAGATTGAGCGAGGAATAGGCAGGATTGGCCGGGATTTGTACAGTCAACTGGCAATGACTGATTTCTGCAGAGGTGAGTCCGGCACTTTCCCGGCCGAACAGCAACGCCACCGGGTGATGATGCGCATACCGGATCAGTTCACTGGCGGCCTGTCTGGCATTACGGGTTGGATGCGACAGATCTCGCGAACGTGCCGTCAGCGCAGCAGCCAGGAAAGTATCACCCATCGCTTCCTCCAAGCTGGTGCATACACACGCAGATTCAAGGATATCGCGTGCATTGGAAGCCCTGGCATCCGCTTCACTGTCAGGAAAAGATTTCGGGTTGACGAGATAGAGCCGACTCAGGCCCATGGTTTTCATCGCCCGGGCAGTTGCACCAATATTACCCGGATGGCTGGTGTGGCTGAGCACGATCCGGACATTATCGAGCGGTGAGGCTGGATTCATATTAGAATAGCGGCTTTCCAGTCATTGTTTCTCAAGTTTTTGCCATGCACCCCATGCTCACTATTGCGGTCAAGGCTGCCCGCCGTGCCGGCAGTATCATCAACCGCGCTTCGATGGATCTGGAACGATTGACTATCTCACGTAAAGCGCACAGTGATTTTGTGAGCGAGGTGGATAAAGCTGCCGAAGATGCCATTATTAAAATCCTGCTGGACGCATACCCCGACCACTCGATTCTAGCAGAAGAAAGCGGCTCCAGAGGAAATACCCGTAAACCGGAATATCAGTGGATCATCGATCCGCTGGACGGTACTACCAATTTTTTACATGGATTTCCCAAATATAGTGTTTCGATTGCACTGCTGCACCGGGGAATTCTGACACAGGCGGTCGTCTACGACCCGGTGAAAGATGAGTTGTTTACCGCCACACGCGGCAGTGGTGCATTTCTCAACGATCATCGCATTCGTGTCAGCAAGCGCGTGCAGTTAGGGGAATGCCTGATCGGTACTGGATTTCCGTTCCGGGATTTTACTCATATGGAAGCCTACCTGGCCATATTCAGGGACATGATTCCCAAAACAGCGGGTATACGCCGCCCAGGCTCTGCGGCACTGGATCTCGCCTATGTTGCGGCAGGACGTTACGATGGTTTCTGGGAAACCGGGCTGGCGCCATGGGATATCGCCGCCGGCTGCCTGCTCATTCTGGAAGCAGGTGGTATGGTTGGCGATTTTGAAGGTAACGGGAGCTATATGCAAAGTGGACAGATCGTTGCGGGTAATCCCAAAATCTTTACTCAGCTGTTGCAGATCATTGCCCCGCATCTGACCGAACGACTCATCGCTGAAAATCGCGAGCCGGTCGAATAGTTTCGCAGTCGAACTACCCCTGAAAATCTGATGGAGAATCGAGCACACGCGTTAGCTGCCGGTCTGTTCATACTCCTGCTGGGAGTAGCAACAGTCATGGCAGTCAAATGGTTCAGTCGCGACAGCATCAGCTATAACCATTATTTTCTGGTTTCTGCGGGCGGCGCGGTATCCGGGCTGAACCCGGAAGCGTCAGTCCGTTACCGTGGTGTCAATGTCGGGAAAGTCGAGGAAATTTACTTCGACAGGGAGAATATTCGCAATATCATTGTACGTATCGCCGTCAATCATAATGTAGCTCTCCCGGGAGATATCTATGCGCAACTGGCAAGCCAGGGTATTACCGGATTGACTTATATCGAACTGAATGATGATGTAGCCGACGCAGAAACCAAACCTCTGCAAAATGAGGCGCGCATCCCGCTCAGATCCTCACTTATCAAGACACTCTCCGATTCCCTGGAAGAGATTCTGAAAAATTCGAATATAGCCATCAGACAGATAAGCAGTCTGTTAAATGAACAGAATCAGACGCATATAAATAATATTCTGAGTCACCTGGAACAGGCCGTCCAGCACTACGACACATTGACCGGGCAGCTTCAGAAAGGGTTGCAAACATTACCACAATTGAGCAGCGAACTCACTTCGACATTTAAACAAACCCGTCAGGCCATGGAAAATACCAGCCAGGTTCTGCAAAAACTTAATCAGCAGCAGGGGTTGATAGATAACCTGACTCAGGGTTCTCTGGAAATGACCCGCACCCTCGCCAGCCTGAACGAAACAGGTGTAGCCATTACACAAAGTGCTCACAAACTGGATCAATTGCTGAATTTGCTGGAAGATCATCCACAGAGCTTGGTATTTGGCAAACCGCCTGCCTTGCCTGGCCCGGGTGAACCAGGATTTTCGCCGCCTCAACCGGGAAAATGATGACAAAATTTTCTACCGTGTTTTTAGCCGTTCTACTGACGGGGTGTACATTGACACCCAAAACACTGGCACCCGTCTCGATTTACGATCTTGGCCCGGCTGCGTCCGTAACGGTTACCGGCTCATCCCGGCTCTCACAAACGATCATCCAGGTGATGGATGTCACTGCACCCGTCTGGCTGGATACTCAATCAATCCATTACCGGCTTGCCTATCATGATCCTGCCCGCATCTATGCTTATGCCGGCAGCCGCTGGGCGGCACCACCAGCAAAACTGTTAACCGAACGCTTCAGACAGTATTTTGCAAGCCATGCCATCGACTCGCAGAAAGACGATAAAAACAAAGAAAACCATGTACCCGCAAACTACCTGTTAAAAATCGAACTGGGCGAATTCACTCAGATCTTTCATGCACAAAATGACAGCCGGGCCATCATCCGGTTGAGAGCTTCTTTATACGAACCAAACACACGCTTACCAGTTGCACAACGGAATTTCACGGGAGAACGGCCAGCGCAGACTGCTGATGCAGCAGGCGTCGTTGCTGCTTTCATACTGGTGAGTGACAACTTGCTGGATGAGCTGGTACAGTGGCTATCCAGCATTCACTCATGACGATATTTCCGGCATCATGATCGCTGACCTGATATTTATCCGACATTTCATAAAACCGGCCGGTTTCCCGTTTATATCCCCGGCCATTCCATGATGCGCATACTTGGCCTGATCCTTTCATTACATTTGTTCCTGTCGGCCTGTGGCCATAAGGGGCCTCTTTATCTTCCGCAAAATCCACCTCCCGTTAAAAACGATACACAGGAAAAACCATGAGCAGCTTCAGCTCATTTGAATACCGTGATAGCCAGCTTTTTGCAGAATCGGTACCACTGGCAGAGATTGCCGCTAAATTTGGTACCCCCTGCTACGTTTATTCGAGCGCAGCAATCCACACGACTTACCAGATTTTTGATCATGCATTCGGACAACGGGATCATCTGATCTGCTACGCGGTAAAGGCCAATTCGAATCTTGCCATACTGAATCTGCTTGCTCGCCTTGGCAGCGGTTTCGATATCGTTTCTGGCGGAGAATTGCAGCGCGTATTGAAAGCAGGTGGCAATCCGCAAAAAACGGTTTTCTCCGGGGTGGGCAAAACACCTGAGGAAATTCGTGCCGCACTGGCTGCCAATATTCTCTGCTTCAATGTGGAATCGGAAATGGAGTTGATGGTACTGAATGAAATCGCCGGACAGATGGGGAAAATTGCACCAGTCAGTCTGCGCGTCAACCCGGACGTGGATGCCAATACCCACCCTTATATTTCGACAGGAATGAAGGAAAACAAATTTGGCATCCCGGCCGCTGAAGCTGGACGAATCTATTCACTGGCGCACCAGCTTCCCCATATTCAGGTCTCCGGACTGGATTGCCACATTGGTTCGCAATTGACTGAAATTGCACCCTTCATCGAAGCAGCCGATAAAATGCTCGATTTACTGGCACGCCTGCAAACGATGGGCGTCACTATCAAACATCTTGATTTGGGCGGAGGACTGGGAATTCGTTATGACCAAGAGTCACCACCTTCGATAGAAACCTATATCAAAGCACTCTGTACAGCTACAGAAAGCCACCCACAGCAATTGCTCATCGAACCCGGTCGTTCAATGGTGGGCAGCGCCGGGCTGCTGCTGACCCGGGTACATTACCTCAAACATACATCACACCGCAATTTTGCCATTGTCGATGCGGCCATGAACGACATGCTGAGACCAGCTTTATATCAGGCTTACCATTCAATCCTGCCGGTCACCAAACGAACCGGGGAAACGAGAACCTACCAGATCGTCGGGCCCGTTTGCGAAACCGGTGATTTTCTCGGCCATGATCGTAACCTGGCACTGACAAAAAACGATTTGCTGGCAGTCATGTCCGCCGGAGCCTATGGCATGAGCATGAGTTCCAATTACAATACCCGCCCACGCGCAGCTGAAGTCATGGTGGATGGCAGCACGGCGCATCTCATCCGCGCGCGTGAAACGGTGGAAGATCTGTATGCGCTGGAAAAGCTGCCCATCTGAGATTTGCATATGACTCCGACCATGTCGAACATTGCCACACTCGATGATGTGCGCTACCAGGAACACATACTGCAGGGCGTATCACGTACTTTTGCACTGACCATCCCGCAATTGCCGCCAGCGTTGCGTGAGGTGGTAGGAAACGCTTACCTGTTATGTCGCATAGTCGATACCGTTGAAGATGACAGTGCCCTGACACTGGAGCAAACACGCGAACTGGCCGAGATGTTCATTGAGGTCGTCAGCGGAACGGTCGGGGCAGAAACATTTGCCCGAGCCCTGTATCCCCTGCTTTCGGAACATACCATTCCAGCGGAACACGATCTCATCAAACATACTCCTTCCGTCATACGCATGACTCACAGCTTCAAGCCGGCGCAACGCCAGGCACTGGAACGCTGCATACGTATCATGGGGCAGGGAATGGCCGCATACCAGGAAAGCGAATCTTTGTCGGGACTCGAGAATCTGGCCGAGATGGATCGCTATTGCTACCATGTTGCCGGTGTCGTCGGTGAAATGCTGACTGAACTCTTCTGTGACTACTCCCCGGAAATCGACCAGCACAAACCGACGCTGATGCAATTATCAGTCTCTTTCGGACAGGGATTGCAAATGACCAATATCCTGAAAGATATCTGGGAAGACAGAAAACGAGGGGCCTGCTGGTTGCCAAGAGATATTTTCCTGCAAGAAGGATTTGATCTGAACGATTTACAGCCAGGTTGCTCCGAGCGAGGTTTCCATGCCGGTCTGGGCACCCTGATCGGGATCGCCAAGACACACCTGCAGAACGCCCTGGCCTACACCTGCCTGATTCCATCACATGAAACCGGGGTACGCCGATTCTGCCTGTGGGCGATCGGCATGGCGGTATTGACTCTAAACAAAATCAACCACAAACGGGATTTCATAACGGGAGGAGAAGTAAAAATCTCTCGCCGGAGTGTTAGAGCAACCGTCCTGATTACCAGCCTCTTAGCCAGTCAGGATTGGGCACTCAAGAAAATTTTTGCAATATCATCCAGGAATCTGCCAGAAGTACAGATTGCCCGATCATAAAACTGAAGCGACCTCATCATTGAATCGACGGAGTGCTCCGAGCGGATCCGGTGATCGGGTAATTGGTCTGCCGATCACAAGATAGCTGGCCCCACTACGTATTGCCATCGCCGGTGTTGCAATCCTCACCTGATCATCGTTACCATCACTGGATGATCGGATGCCCGGAGTGACCAGACAGAAATCCTCACCAGTCACTTCTCTCAGGCTCACCGCTTCCAGCGCTGAACAAACCACACCATCCAGGCCACAACACTGGGCAAGCAAAGCCAGTCGCTGCACCATCGTTTCCGGCGTATCAGCTATGCCCAACTCACTCAAATCATTCTGATTCAGGCTAGTGAGCAGAGTTACGGCGATGAGCCTGGTTTTTTTTCCACCCAGAGCCTGTCGGGCTGCAAGCAACATTTTACTCCCTCCCAGCGCGTGTACATTGACCATCCATACACCAAGGCTTGACGCAGCACTGCAGGCTGCGGCAACCGTGTTGGGAATATCATGGAATTTCAGATCGAGAAATACATCGAAACCCAGTTTCATCAATTTCTCGACCAATTGCGGACCCGCCAGAGTAAACAGCTCTTTCCCGACCTTGACCCGGCAAAGCGTACTATCCAGCCCGGCAGCAAAATTCAATGCGGTACACTGATCGGGAAAATCCAGTGCGACGATGATACGCGGGTCATTCATACCACTGAAGATATCAGGATTTCTTACGGATTTTTTTGATGAAGCAGGACAGATACCCGAATAAGGTGCCCGCAGTAAAACAGAAGAAAAGCACTACTACCAGAGGGACTTCCCATTCCATCCCCAGGTAATAGTGTATTGTTACCATCCCGGAATTCTTGACAGCGACACTGAGCAGAAACAAAAAGACAATCAGGCGTAGAAGAGTCATAAACATGCGTATTTCATCTGATTCGGCTCAGAAAGGTAAAACAGAAAAATAGAATCGTCAAAATACACTGATAACCGCACTAACCAGCCGGATCATCATCCAGTTATCAAACAGGGAAAGTCATAAACCCAACTTCCTCAAACCACACTTTCCCAACCCACCCAACGAGAAAGTACTCAACCCGTAATGCGATCAAGCACCTTGTGCTGTTTAGGGCCGGAATCTATCAGTTCACGCATTTTCTTACCAGCCTTGAAATGTGGAACGTATTTTTCCGGAACATGAACCTTCTCACCCGATTTCGGGTTACGGCCAATACGCGAAGGTCTGTAATTCAGGTCAAAACTGCCAAATCCACGAATCTCGATACGCTCTCCCCTGGAAAGACTCTTGGCCATCGCATCCAAAATGATCTTGACAACCAGTTCAGCATCTTTTGCCAGCAACTGAGGAAAACGTTCTGCCAGCTTGGAAATCAGTTCAGATTTCGTCATAACCGGCCTTATTCTTCTGACGATTTACTGTCTATCTTGGCTTTGAGTAACGCACCCAGGTTAGTCGTACCGGCACTGGCAGGGGTGGACACCGAAGCCAGCGATTTGACGGCTTTATCTTCCTCATCCTGAATTCTTGCCTTGACTGACAGACTGATGCTCCGGTTCTTACGATCAATATTGATGATCATCGCTTCGATCTCATCTCCTTCATTGACACGGGAACGAATATCCTCGATCTTGTCTCGCGAAAGCTCGGAAGCACGCAAATAACCCTCTATCTCGTCAGTCAGCGCAATAACGGCACCTTTGGCGTCAACAGATTTGACGGTACCCTTGACGATACTGTTTTTATCATGCGAGGCAACATAAATATTGAAAGGATCGCCTTCCAGTTGTTTAATACCCAGAGAAATACGTTCTTTCTCTACATCAATGGATAACACCACCGCTTCAACTTCATCCCCTTTCTTGAATTCGCTGATTGCTTTTTCGCCAGGCTGATTCCAGGAAAGATCAGACAAATGTACCAAACCGTCGATGTTGCCTGGTAATCCGATGAACAAACCGAAGTCTGTAATCGATTTGATTTGCCCGGTAACTTTGTCACTTTTCTCGTGACTAAGTGAAAACTCTTCCCAGGGATTAGGTCTGCACTGTTTCATCCCCAGAGAAATACGCCGACGATCCTCGTCAATTTCAAGAATCATGACTTCGACTTCATCGCCCAACTGCACAATTTTAGATGGATAGACATTTTTGTTGGTCCAGTCCATTTCCGAAACATGCACCAGACCTTCGATCCCCTGTTCGATTTCGACAAAGGCACCGTAATCGGTCATATTGGTAACTTTACCGAAGATACGTGTACCCTGGGGATAACGTCTCGAAAGACCAATCCACGGATCTTCCGTAAGCTGTTTCAATCCCAGAGAAACACGGTTTTTCTCCTGATCGAATTTCAGAACCTTGGCAGTCACTTCATCACCCACATTGATGACTTCGGTCGGATGTTTCACACGGCGCCAGGCAAGGTCGGTAATGTGCAGCAGGCCATCGATCCCGCCCAGATCCACAAATGCACCATAATCCGTAATATTCTTGACGATTCCCTGAACGACTGCACCATCCTGCAGACTGGCCAGTAACTCATCCCGATCTGCGCCCTGAGTTTCTTCCAGTACTGCACGTCTGGATACGACCACATTATTACGTTTGCGATCGAGCTTGATTACCTTGAATTCCATTTCCTTATTTTCATAAGGCGTCATATCCTTGACCGGGCGAATATCCACCAGAGAACCTGGCAGAAAAGCACGAATACCGTTAATCGTGGCCGTCAGTCCACCTTTTACCTTCCCGTTGACCATGCCGGTAACGATCTTGCCTTTTTCCATGGCTTCTTCCAGTTCATACCAGGCATTCAGGCGTTTTGCCTTGTCTCTCGACAAACGGGTTTCACCAAATCCGTTTTCAAGCGCTTCGATAGCCACACTGACAAAATCACCTTCGCGGGCTTCAATCTCACCTCTGTCATTTTTGAATTCTTCAATCGGGATATAGCTCTCGGACTTAAGCCCTGCATTGACCACGACGAAGTTATAATCAACACGAATGATCTCAGCAGTAATCACTTCGCCCACACGCATTTCTTTATGCGAAAGGCTTTCATTGAAAAGTTCGGCAAAATTTTCCGAAGAGCCCGCTACACTGGTTGCAATAGTCATTTAAAAAATATCCGATCGTAAACAATTCCCCGAAAAACAGAGGGGACAGGTTGGTTGGTTAATAAAAAAGAAAAAAACGGCTTAAAAACCCAAACTCCAAGCGGCTCAAGCTTTCCGGGCTTCAGCATACATATTCAATACCCTACTGACAACCTGATCTATACTGAGGCCGGTAGTATCCAGCAGACACGCATCTTCGCACTGCTGTAACGGCGACGTGGAACGACTACTGTCACGCTCATCGCGCGCCCGAAGCGCTTGGATCAGGTCTGCGATACTAGCATTTATTCCCTTCTCCATCAACTGCTTATGGCGCCTGAGCGCACGCTCCTCCTCACTTGCCGTGAGATAGATTTTCAAAGTGGCGTCAGGAAAAATAACCGAGCCCATATCACGCCCATCAGTCACCAGACCCGGCGATTTGCGAAAATCCCGCTGGTACCCCAGCAGTTCTACTCTGAGCGCAGGATACTGAGCGATTCTGGAAGCATACTCCCCGCACGCCTCTGCCCGTACTTCATTACTGACATCCTCTCCATCCAGCCAGATCGTCGAATCTCTGAAAGAGACATTCAAATGCCGGGCAATATCGACCATGCTGTGTTCATCACTGACATCCGTATTGCGCTTCATGGCTGCCAGCGCTACCAGACGGTAGAGTGCGCCACTATCAAGATAGTGGAAGCCAAGTGCCTGTGATACGAGGCGGGCAATTGTGCCTTTTCCTGATGCGGAAGGGCCATCCAGCGTAATTACCGGTACATTCTGTTTATCCATAATCTGTTGACCCCGGCCAAATGATAGGCTCTGGGATTCTGTTTGCTCCCTTAAAATACTGATGTTATTTATTATTTTACAAAGATCACCGGATACCTGAAAACATTCGTCTAGAACCATCCTCCACGGACATCATCCGTGTTTTTTTCCAGTATCGATCATTCCTGACTCAATGTACTCTCAGAAAGGAGTATGGGTAATGGCTGCAAATTTCTCGAAATAATCCGGGAAAGTTTTAGCCACACACCCCGGGTCATTGATACGCACCGGCACACTCAATGACACCAGGGAAAAACACATGGCCATCCGGTGATCATCGTAAGTATCGATAACGGCATCCGCAGTAAGCGGACCATCGGGTGGCGTAATTCGCAGAAAATCATCTCCTGCCTCGACCCGGGCACCCAGTTTGCGCAGTTCCGCAGACATCGCTGCAATCCGGTCGGTTTCCTTGACTCGCCAGCTTGCAATATTCCTGAGCGTGGTAATGCCTCGTGCAAACAAGGCCATTGTCGCCAGTGTCATGGCTGCATCAGGAATATGGTTACAGTCGAAATCAATCGCCTTCAAGGCCCTGCCATCAGGAGCGCCGGATTCTATCCAGTCACTCCCCATGCTGATACGTGCTCCCATCGCCTCGAGTGCTTCAACGAAGCGAATATCTCCCTGACAGCTGTCACTCCCCGCACCCTCGATCCGTACCGGACCACCCGCAATGGCCCCAGCCGCAAGAAAATAAGAAGCAGAGGATGCATCTCCCTCGACTGCAATCTTTCCCGGACTGCGATAAGTCTGATTTTCGGGCAGCATAAAGCGCTGCCAGGATTCCTGTTTGACCTGCACGCCGAAACGTGCCATTTGTGCAATCGTGAGTGCCACATAAGGCTGTGAAATAAGCGTACCATTGACAACGATGGTTACCGGCTCGCCCGTCAGCGGCAGCGCCATCAGCAATCCGCTGAGAAACTGGCTGGAAATATTCCCTTTGATGGAGATATTACCTGGACGAATTACCGCCGGATGGATTTCCAGCGGCGGGAAACCTTCATGCTCAAGACAGGTGATTACAGCCCCGATCTGGCGTAATGCATCCACCAGATCTCCGATCGGACGCTCATGCATTCGTGGCACACCGGAAAGATGATAATGACCCTGCATCAGCGCCAGCACTGCAGTCAGCGGACGAAAAGCCGTCCCGGCATTTCCCAGAAACAGTTCGGCTTCTCTTACCGGAAAGCTCCCTTTACATCCTGCCACCCAGTATTCGCCATCATCGGTGCGAACGATCACCACTCCGAGCAGCCTTAATGCATCCAGCATCCGCCCGGTATCGTCGGACTCCAGTAGGTTGCTGACCATCGTAGTACCTTCAGCCAGCGCAGACAGCAAAAGAATGCGGTTGGAAATACTTTTCGAACCCGGCAGACGTACATTACCTTGTGCACGCTGTACATGCGGAAGATCAAGCCATTGCATAAACTAGCGATCTCTTGCAGGCATAAAACAAAGGCCAGCTACTGCATGAAAATTTCCTTTCACCGGCCCAACAATTTTGAGGATGTTGATGAATCTGATTTCGCAGATCATGTTCTGGATAAAAAAGTATATTCAATCTGGCAAACCCGTTCTCATATCGTTCAACGCCGCTCTTCAGCAACACATCCCAAAAATTCCTTATTACAACACTTCTTATTGAACAACTTTGTCGGTAAACCAACCTGTTTTTCCAGGGATACCGGACATTGATGCAACCGTCTACTAAAGCTACCGCAGATCAAATACAATACCCCCCTTTTCTGATACTAATTTTATTCATATTCAACGAGGTCAACAGATGGAAGATACCGCACCGATAACTACCCTGCTTTACTCAATTCTGGCCCTTCCAATCGCTTTCATGATTCTCTACTGGACTAAGATTCGCAAGGATCGGAGGCGCAATGAAACAGGAGAAATAGAATACAAAAGCCTTGGTCATGCACTGACTTTCTTCATTATCGAAGGACTCGCACTGGTAGGCAGTTTGTCCATCCTCATTACTGCCGTATCAGGTATTGTACGTTACCTCATCTACGTCTATGCCTGACCCGATCACTATTCCGGAAATACGCAAGAAAACTGCCAACCAGATCAGGACGCAGCTTTACCGGTTTCCGGAACAGTATCAGCAGGTTTGCTCTTTGTTTTTTTCTGTTCAAACTCGAACCCGATCTTTCCCGCCGGCCCTACGACCAGATAAGCAGAAAATGGCCGCCCTTTCCTGGAAACAAATCCGGCCAGCAGATCCGTTTTTCCCGTCTGAAGCAGCTTGACCACCTGTTCTGCTTCGATAGCACGATTCAAAATAATTTTCCCGGTTCTGAAACTGCAGGGAGCGCCCGCTCCAACCGACTTTTCACAAACATAAAGCAATTTGTGTTCATAAACAGAGTGACCACACTGAGGACATTTTCCAAGTGGTTGCTGCGCTGAAAAATCGACTTTCTCCTGTGCCTGATCAGCTTCATTGCCAAAATCAAACTTCATTTCATGGTCGTCCGTCAGCCTGACAATTGCGTTGAACGCACGCCCCATTTTGCTGCGGAAACCCGATAAAGGGCCAATCTCGCGAGTAGAGATCAATGTCTCCATTTCCGCTGCCTCGAATTGTCGCCCCGCCAGAATTTTCCACAATGCAAAATCACATTGCTGACACTGAAATTTTTTGTACGTTTCTTTTATCATCCCCCCACATCCGGGACAAGGTACCTGGAGTGTCGCAAAATCCCCGCTGATGGTTTTATCACGATGATTCTTGGCCTGTTCGACGATATGACGCGTCATCGCCGCAATCTTTTCCATGAAAACATCACGCTTGAGCTGACCCTGCTCGATCTGGCGCAATTTGAATTCCCAGTCGCCGGTCAACTCGGGAGAAATCAGCTCTGGAATTTTGAGCCCCCGCAACAGCGTTACCAGCGAAAATGCTTTGGCTGTCGGCTGTAACTCTCTTCCTGAACGCTCGACATAGTTTTCGTGAATCAATCCCTCTATGATGGCGGCACGCGTAGCAGGCGTACCCAACCCCTTGGCACTCATGGCTGCACGTAATTCTTCGTCTTCCACCAGTTTTCCGGCACCTTCCATCGCTGACAGCAACGTAGACTCGTTATATCTGGCAGGAGGGCGCGTCTTACCGGCCACGACTGCCACTTCCTGTGCCAGTACTGTTTCGCCTGGTGTTACTGCCACCAGTACCGATTCCTCTTCCTGCCCCTGGGCAGATTCCACCTTGCCATAAACCGCCTGCCAGCCGGCATGTACCAATACCTTGCCTTCTGTTTTGAAAGGTTCATCTTCCACGCGCGTGATACGGGTCGTGATCAGAAATTCTGCTGCCGGATAAAAAATCGCCAGAAAACGTTTGGTGACCAGATCATAGAGTTTCTCCTCCGCTTCATTGAGTTTCTTTGGCACCAGTGCAGTAGGTATGATTGCAAAGTGATCGGAAACCTTGGCATTATTGAAAATTCGCTTGTTCGGCTTTACCCAGTCTGATTCCAGAATCTGGCTGGCAAACCGGTCGTAACGTGATCCCTTCAGTACTTGCAACGTATCTTTGACGATCGCCGGATAATCCTCCGGAAGCGCACGCGAATCAGTGCGGGGATAAGTCAGCACCTTATGTTTTTCATACAGCGCCTGCGCAAGTCCCAATGTCACCTTGGCGGAAAAACCGAAACGGCTGTTGGCATCACGTTGCAGACTGGTCAGATCGTACAGCAGAGGACAATTTTCTCGGGATGGCTTGCTTTCTTCCGTAACGGCCCCGGTTCGTCCTGCGCATTTATCACGGATTGTTTCTGCCTTGGCATGATCCCAAATTCGATCTGCTCTGGATTCAGATTCATCCTTACGCTTACTGAAACCTTCATCAAACCACTTTCCTTTATAAACGCCACTTCCTGCCTGGAAAGTAGCATGAACTTCCCAGTAATCCCGCACCACGAACTTTTTGATTGCTTCTTCCCGTTCGACCAATATGGCAAGTGTCGGTGTCTGTACCCGACCGACCGTAGTTTTATGGAATCCACCTTCCTGTGAATTGAATGCGGTCATGACACGTGTGCCATTGATTCCCACCAGCCAGTCCGCCTCTGATCGGCTGACGGCCGCATCTGCCAGAGATTGTACTTCAGCATCATTCAGCAGATTTGCAAAAGCTTCACGTATGGCTGACGGGGTCATGGATTGCAGCCACAAGCGCTTGATAGGTTTCTCGCTGCCGACATGGCGCACGATGTAACGGAAAATCAGTTCACCTTCACGCCCGGCATCACAGGCATTGATCAGCATATCGACATCCTTGCGCTTGATCAGTTTGCTGAGCAGCTTCAGACGATCTGTCGTCTTTTCGATCGGAGCAAGATCAAAACGCGGAGGAATAACAGGCAAATGGTCAAAACTCCATTTCCCTCGTTTAACTTCATATTCTTCCGGGACGATCAGCTCCAGCAAATGCCCGATTGCCGAGGACACCACAAACTCATCGCTCTCAAAATAATCCTTCTGCTTGACAAACCCGCCCAGGGCACGCGCGATGTCACTGGCAACAGAAGGCTTTTCGGCGATGATCAGTTTTTTACTCATAGATATTTACATGCTACTGCAGACGCAGCGGGCAACTGACGAGCAGGCTGCATCAGTTGATCAAACTACCGGGCTTACCGGAAATCAATTATTTATTAATGGATCAGGAAGGAATGTCTGCGAGGGATCAGTGCCGCTGGTGAGAATCACTGACTACGAACAACCCCTCAACGATACTGCGGTCAGTCAACTGGTTCTGAATCCAGAGATCAAACAGTACCACCAGTTTTATTTTTTCTATACTGGCAGTATCGCCATCCATACGGATGACCCGGTCGATCAGTAATTCACGCTGTAAAGGATTGATGACACCCGCCTGTTCGAGGAAAAAAATGAACCCGCGCCCTTCCGTATCGATGATCTCCATTTCCTCTTCAGTAAAATGGCGCATTGAATCACTTTCTGCCAACCCGGCCAGATAGCCTTCTTCATCATGGCGGGAAAGATCAGACAACCAGTCGAGCGCCAGCGTGATTTCCTCGTCATCAAAGCCAGCCATGGTCAGTTTTCGTGTCAGCGTGGCAGAATCCGGACAATTTCCGGCATCGAAATAATTTTCAAATAAATAAACAAGAATATCGAACATAGTTTCTGCACTGTGATTCTGGATTAAAACCACTATAAGACACTTAACAGGGCGGTGATTATAGCCTGATACCCAATGAATCAACGGATACGCTGATACTTCCCCCCAGGAAGACTGCCTATCCTGCCTTCCAGCTCCAAGCCCAATAGCATGGCGGATACTGTTTCAACCGTCAAGCCACTGCGCGCGCAAAGTGTATCAATATCAGTGGAATCGTAGCTAAAATACATCAGTAGCCCGGTATCATCTCCCTCCCCCGTTAGTACACCTGTCCCGCCACCCTCATCCGCAACAGGTTCAAATCGCGCCACAGGCTGGGGCTGGTAGTGCAGCTCATCCAGAATATCCTGAATATTCTCGACCAGTTTTGCACCCTGTTTGATCAGTGCATGGCAGCCCTTTGACAAAGGAGAATGGATAGAACCGGGTATCGCCATCACTTCGCGCCCCTGTTCCAGTGCCAGTCTGGCGGTAATCAGCGATCCGCTGTACAGCGTGGCTTCCACAACCAGGCATGCATGACACATGCCACTGATGATACGGTTTCTGCGTGGAAAATTCCGGCTTATGGCTGGTGTCCCCAGCGGAAACTCTGAAATCAACCCGCCTTCATTTGCCAGTTTATGGGCAAGCTCATGATTTTTCGATGGATAGACAAGATCGAGTCCGGTTCCGACAATGGCCATGCTGGAAGATGCGCCACGCAATCCTCCCTGATGGGCGGCCGTATCGATACCCTGCGCCAGACCGCTGATGATGCAAAATCCTGCGTTACTGGCAGCCTCGGCAAAGGCATCGGCATTTGCAAGCCCCTGTGGTGTCGCATTACGGCTGCCGACCATTGCCATTGCCGGCTGCGCCAGAAATTGCCGCTGACCCTTGAAATAAAGTATGGGAGGGGGATCGGATATATTGAGCAGAAGCTTCGGGTAATCCGAATCTGCCAGTGTAATCAGTGAATTGAGAGGATCTTCCAGCCATTTGATGGTCCTGGCCAGCCTCTCTTCATCCACCTTGCGGAGAAAAATGCTGGTGGCAACCGGTTTTTTTACGACACCTTCGAGCGCAGACCGGCTGGCAGCAAGTACGTTGGCCGGATCACCAAAGGCAACCAACAGCCGGCGCAAAGCACCTCCTCCCACGCCTTCAGTCAGGCCAAGGCGCAGCCAGGATTCGATATCCTGATCAATCTGCATAGAAAAAAGACTCACCTGATGACTACCTGACTTCCGGAATCTGAAAGTTGATTTTCTGAGTAACGGTAGACAAAAGGGCGAGTATAGTAACTTTGCTATACCTTGTCAGGGAGTTTTCACGGCATCCATCACCTTGATCGCCTGAGTGCTCTGCATGATCAGCGCGTAGGAAACTGTATCGAATACACGAAAAACCAGCGCCAGGCCAATACGTTCATCCGGGAGACTGACCGGCTTTCCCTCGTGCGACCGTATATCATTCTTGCGATAAACAGCAAGCACGTGTCCGGGCTCGATGCGGTCGTGACTACCCTGATTGAGCGTCACAATCATATTTTCCCCGATCTCGTTCACACCGCCATAGACTGAAATGATCCGGGCCGTTACCGGAAAATCAGGTGCATGCGGCAGATAATCATCGATTCTGGCAGATGAAAGCGGCAACAGACGGTCACCTTTCAGGATCTCCTGCACGGAACGGGAAATCTTCGCCGTACTGATCGCTGCAAAATCGGTGATTTCGACCGTTCCCAGATAAACGGCTTCGTAGCCAAGGATACGATTATCGTAGTCAGGGTCGATCAGTGCTTTCCCGTTACGAAATACTTGCCAGATCACTCCCTGATCGGCAGGCAGGTCACCCACATAAACCTTGTCACCGGTACTCAGAATCACACGATCGTCACTCGCCCCGAGTATCACGGGTGCTCTATCCAGTTTGCCTTTTTCAATGACCAGTGGCTGATTCAGAAAAGGCTCGATTTTTGCAGCCGGAATAACGGGAATAGCCCGCATAGCCGATTCCTCGGCACGAATCTGGGGGGAGAGCCTGACGACACCCTTCTCACTCGCCATTCTCAGGCGCTTACCATACCGGGTGTTTTCGACAACGATGACATCTCCAGGATAAATCCGATGCGGATTCCTAATCTGCTCCCGGTTCATCTGCCAGATTTCCGGCCAGCGCCAGGGCTCCTTGAGAAAGCGGGAGGCTATTCCCCAGAGCGTATCACCGGGAACAACCTGGTAGCGATCCGGAGTGTTATCCCGCAATCCGATTTCGCCAACTGCGAAAGACAGACCAGAAAACAGACTGGTAAACAAAATCACGGATATAATTGTCAAAGTGCGCATAAGGGTTCTTCATCTCCATCGAAATACCCGAAAAGTAAGGCAGTTTGTCATCACAAGCCTTACCGGACTGGACAGAACACCGGGTTAGTCAGAAAAAAATCGGCCGGTGCACAATGATAGAACCGCTTCCCAGAATCCTAGTATCCGAATTATGCAAATTTGTTATGGCAATTCTGAACATACTCCGCTACCCCGATGAACGATTGCACAAAATTGCAACCGAAGTACCCTCCATCACTCGGGAAATACGCACTCTGGTCAGTGACATGGCCGAAACCATGTACGCCGCACCAGGTATAGGTCTGGCAGCCACCCAAGTGGATGTCCACCAGCGGATAATCGTCATCGATGTCTCCGAAACCCGCGATGAGCTGCTGGTGCTGATCAATCCGGAGATCATCGCCAGCAGCGGAAACGCGGAAACACAGGAAGGGTGCCTCTCGGTACCCGGTATTTTTGACAAGATCACCCGTGCCGAGGAAATTACCGTCCGGGCAACCGGCATTGATGGAAAATCCTTTGAAATGAATGCATCCGGGCTGCTGGCGGTTTGTATCCAGCACGAAATGGATCACCTCATGGGAAAAGTATTTGTCGAATACCTGTCACCCTTCAAGCAATCCCGCATTCTGAGCAAGCTGAAAAAACAGGCGCGCAGGCAAACTGCCTGATCGGATTCAGCCAGTATTCCTGCCCGGGTAACTCACATTCATCCAGCGAACACCGTCACGCATGAGAATCATTTTTGCAGGTACACCGGACTTCGCGGCCAGAGCGCTGGAGGAGTTGCAGAAAACAGGATTCGATATCGTCCTCACCCTGACCCAACCGGACCGGCCAGCCGGACGCGGCATGAAAATGCAGGCGAGCCCGGTCAAAATACTGGCACAGCAATATGATATCCCGCTGTTACAGCCGGAAACGCTGAAATCATCAGACATACAGGCACAACTCGCCACATTCAAACCTGATGTAATGATCGTCGCGGCCTACGGACTGCTGCTGCCGGGAGTGGTATTGCGCATCCCCCGCCATGGCTGTATCAACATTCATGCATCCCTGCTGCCGTGCTGGCGGGGCGCTGCGCCCATTCAGCGCGCTCTGCTGGAAGGTGATACAGAAACCGGCATCTCCATCATGCAGATGGATCAGGGACTGGATACCGGAGCAGTCCTGCTGAAACGGCCGCTCCCCATTGAACCGCACGATACGACGGCGACCCTGCATGACAAACTGGCTGACCTCGGTGGCAAGTGTATCGTCGAAGCCTTGATATTATTGGATCAGGGCAGACTGATTTCCACACCGCAAAATGAGGCAGACGCCCGTTACGCGGCAAAAATACGAAAAGCCGAAGCCGAAATCGACTGGACACGCGATGCGGCATATATCGACCGGATGATCCGGACATTCGACCCGCACCCTGGCGCATTTACCCATCTGCATGGAAACACGATCAAACTGTGGCGAGCTCATATCGTTAGCCACACCAATCACAATGACTCTCACCAGGCCGGGGAAATCATCACTACCGATCCTGATGGCATCGTAGTTGCATGCGGCCGTGATGCTTTATCCATCGATATCCTGCAAAAAGCAGGCGGAAAAAAACTGACCGCTGCACAATTCCTTGCCGGACACCCGCTACACCCCGGGGAAAGTTTCCATAAGGCGACACAGGATAACCAAGGCACCTCTGAAACATGATTGAAGTTCAATTACTGGCTGTGCAGGCGATCAAAGAGGTTTTCGCTGGTACCAATCTGACCGAAGTATTACGCAATATCTGGCAGACCGGTTCCCATCTCACCCCCCAGCAGCGTGGTGCCATTCAGGATATTGCTTATGGCGTGCTCCGCCATTACGGGCGACTCGATGCCATTCTCCATAAATTACTGAACAAACCGGTGCAGGACAAACAGCTTCATTACCTGCTGGCCGTCGCTCTGTATCAGCTTCGTTACAGCAAGGCACCGGCACATGCCATCGTCGATCACGCAGTTTCATCTTCGCGGAAAATCACACGCAATCCGGCAGTGTCAGGGCTGGTCAATGCCGTACTGCGCAATTTCATGCGCAAGCGCACTTCTCTGCCGGATCAGATCAGGAGCGACGACGTCGCCCGCTATTCCTATCCGCAATGGTGGATCGACAAACTGCGTCAGCAATACCCACAGGATTACGAGGCCATACTGCTCGCGGGCAATGAACACCCCGCCATGATTTTGCGTGTCAACCGGTTGCGCACTTCGGTCGACCACTATCAGGCAACGCTGGATGCGCAGAATATCGACTCCGAATGGCTGTGGGGTACTGCCTTACGGCTTTCCAGACCAGTTGCCGTGGAAAAATTACCGGGATTTTCCGAGGGGCTGGTCACCGTACAGGATGCCGGTGCACAATTTGCCGCTCCCCTGCTGGATGTCGAAGCAAGTATGCGTGTACTGGATGCCTGTGCAGCACCAGGCGGCAAAAGCACTCATCTTGTTGAACTGGCCGGAGATATTGAATTGACTGTCCTGGATAAACAGGAAGACCGGCTCGCCAGACTGAAAGAAAATTTCTCCCGCTTGAAAATAGCCGGTTACCGGCTGGTGTGTGGTGACGCAATGAGTCCGTCACACTGGTGGGATGGCCAGCTGTATGATCGAATCCTGGCCGATGTTCCGTGCTCGGCTTCGGGCGTGGTCAGCCGCCACCCGGACATCAAATGGCTCAGAAGATCTGAAGATATCGATCACTTCGCTCAGACACAAACAGCGATATTGAATGGACTGTGGCCATTACTGCAACGTGGAGGAAAGTTGCTGTATGTCACCTGCTCGGTGTTCAATGAAGAAAACGATGCAATTGCCGACAAATTCCTCACGACTCACGACGATGCCAGCAGGTTGCCTTGTTCTCACGGGATGCTCGGCCATGGCCAGTTACTGCCGGGATCACATCATGATGGCTTCTTTTATGCTTTATTCCGGAAAAACTGACCTATTTGCCGCTATCAGGCGTCCCTGGCGCAACCTGATATTTTTATTGCTGATCATGCTGCTGTCGCCTGCCACCCTTGCCGCCGAAAAAGGACATATAGAAATCGAATCCTTCCATGTCAGAAAATCCGGCGAAAGTTTTCAGATCGATGTCGAAGCCAATATCGATCTGAGCAGAACGATGAAGCAGGCTCTTAAAAAAGGAGTCGATCTTTATTTCGTCACCCGGCTTCTGATCATGAAACCACGCTGGTACTGGCTGGATGAAGAAGTCGCCCGTTCCAAGGAAAGAATCGAACTCAGCTATCAGGCACTGACCAGGCAGTATCGGTTGACTCAGCACGGGCAGCTACGCAATTTTCCAACACTGAAAGCCGCATTACAGGCGTTGGGACACCAGCCGGATATGCTGATCAGGGAGAATCAACCCCTCCTGCCCGACACCACCTATACGGCTATTCTGCAGATATGGCTGGACATCTCACGTTTATCCAAACCTTTTCAACTGGAGTGGCTCGATACCGAGGACTGGAATCTCAGCTCCAAAAGAAAAATCTGGCAGATCAAATTTCCGCCTGCACCTGATGCCGGCAATGAGTCTGACCTTCATTAGAAAACCGGTTTATGAAATACGTTATTTTCGTAGTCGCAGGGTTGAGTGCCGTCATGTTGTATCTGCTGGCTTCAGCCGGAGCCAATACTGAATTCTTCGAGCGCCATTATCGCTGGCTGATCGTCAGCATCACAATTTTCCTGCTGCTCCTGATCGGGGTCGTGGGGTTCCTGCTCGGGCGGTTGCGACGCCGTCTCAAAACGGGTGAATTTGGTTCTAAACTGGCGCTGCGGCTCCTGATGGTGTTTTCACTGATGGCCATCCTTCCCGGCGTGCTGATTTACAGTATCTCAGTACAGTTTCTGGAAAAAAGTATCGAATCCTGGTTCGACGTCAAGGTGGATCGGGCGCTGGAAGGTGGCCTGACACTGGGTCAGACAGTACTGGACAATCTGCTGGAAGAATTGCAGAAAAAAGCACAGGTGGCTGCACTCGATCTGGCAGAACCGGCATCGTTCCCTCTGACTGTCCTGAATCAGCTTCTGATCCAGTCTCAGATCCAGGAAGCCACCCTGTTCAATCAGGAGGGAAAAGTCATTGCCTTCACCAGCCTGGATGATGCCGTACTGTTCCCTGAGATCCCCAATACGGAAGCAATGCGGCATATCCGGATGCAGAAAAACTACAGCGCAGTCGAAACGCTCGCCGATAATACCCTGTATTTACGGGTGCTCGTTCCGGTCAATGTACTGAGCGCTGAAGAAGATATCCGGGTATTACAGGTGCTGCAGCGTGTCCCCCCCTCCATTGCACGCAATGCTGAGATAGTTCAGGCCGGTTTCAGTGATTATCAGGAATTGATGTTGTCCCGCCAGGGATTGACACGGCTTTACAGCGCCACGCTGACCCTCGCCTTGTTGCTGGCATTGTTTTCAGCACTCGCCTGTGCTTTCCTGATCAGTGAGAAACTGAGTGCGCCACTGGGGCTGCTGGCCGAAGGAACCCGCGCGGTGGCACAGGGCGATTTCAGCCGGCGGCACCAGGTCCACAGCACGGATGAATTCGGTATCCTGACGGAATCGTTCAACCTCATGACCGAGCAACTGGCAGCTGCACGTACAATTGCACAGCAGCACCAGCAGGAAGTCGAGAACGCGCGCGCCTATCTTGAAAATATTCTGGCCAATCTGTCATCTGGCGTCATCGTCTTTGATAAGGCATTGAGAATACGCGCAGTCAACCAGAGTGCTGAGCAGATATTGCAGATTCCACTGATCAGTTTCGAAGGGCTGACCGTGGAAGAATGTGCCGAGCAGGAATCAGGGTTGAGGTTACTGGCTGCCGAAATAAGAGGGGGCTTCGATTCAGAGGAAGCCGGTGAATGGCAGCGACAGGTATTGCACTTCACTGCAGACAAGGAACAGGTTCTGTTGCTGCGTGGCTCCCGTCTGCCCCAGGCATCCGGTGGCGGTGGCGTGGTGGTATTCGATGACATTACCAGCCTGTTGCAGGTCCAGCGTACCGTGGCATGGGGAGAAGTGGCGCGGCGCCTGGCGCACGAAATCAAAAACCCGCTCACTCCGATCCAGTTATCCGCCGAACGCCTGCAGCACAAGCTGGTCAGCAAACTTGACGAACCGGACGCAAAAATACTGAAACGTTCCACCGAAACGATCGTCAGCCAGGTCGAGGCACTAAAAAGAATGGTGAATGAATTCCGGGAATATGCACGTGTGCCCGAGCTCGAACTGTGCCAGGTGGATGTCAATCGTCTGGTGCGGGAAGTACTGGCGCTTTACCAGATGAGCGACAATACTGAGAATGAATCACCGCAACCTCCCATTACCCTGGAACTGGCGGGAGAAATTTCTCCTGTTCGGGGAGATCCGGCAAGATTACGGCAGGTCATACATAACCTGTTACAGAATGCGCAGGACGCTCTGACCGGCATGGAAGATGCCAGAATTACCGTGCAGACCCGATCCGTGAGCAACGGTATCGAGCTGAGTGTGATCGACAACGGCAAGGGATTCCCGGAACAAGTCAAAGCACATGCCTTTGAACCTTATGTCACGACCAAACCAAGAGGAACCGGCCTGGGGTTGCCAATCGTCAAGAAAATCGTGGATGAGCATAGCGGTATGATCAAAATACAAAACATCCAGCCTCATGGCGCTCAGATTTCAATTACCCTGCCTGCTTTACCCTGCAGTACCCCGCAGCCCTCAACCAAAGCTGCCTGAATCTGAAGGCTGGGTTGATCATTGCCGTATAGGGAGGAGCAAATCAATTGAATGGGTACAGTTACAAAGTTTTGCACACAGAAAACATGCAAGGCACAATGACAGAACCAGCCGTTCTGCCAGAAATATCCGATGATCAACAACAGAACCAGGAGATCTCAAACGACGCAAATCTCAGGGTATCGCTCCGGCTGAAATGTTGAAAATTCTCACACTCCGGTTATAAAAAAGGACAAGGATCACATGGCCAATAACACGATTCTCGTTGTAGATGATGAGCTGGGAATACGCGAACTGTTATCCGAAATACTGGGAGATGAAGGCTATAACGTTGCGCTGGCGGAAAATGCGGAGCAGGCAAGAAACTATCGCAGCCAGACCCGCCCTGATCTGGTGCTGCTGGATATCTGGATGCCGGATACGGATGGCATTACGTTGCTGAAAGACTGGGCAAACAACGGCTTCCTGACCATGCCGGTCGTCATGATGTCAGGGCACGGCACGATCGATACGGCAGTAGAAGCCACACGCGTCGGTGCAGTCGGTTACCTGGAAAAACCGATCCCGCTGCAGAAACTGCTGAATACCGTCGGGCAGGTCATGCGCGGTGGCAAGCAGCACAAATTCTCCCCCACCCTTTCCCTGTCCAATCTGGGGCACAGCGGACTGATCACGGAACTCAGAAAAAAACTCGAGCAGGTAGAGAATCTCAAAATCCCTGTCCTGCTGACGGGAGAACCCGGTGTCGGTGTAGAACATTGCGCACGATTCCTGCATCGCCCCAACACGGCCTGGATAGTACCGGAATCCTGCTCATTCCTCGCTGAAAGCCCCCTGACCCAACTGGAACAAGCAAAAGGAGGGTTACTCTTCCTCGGAGAAGTCGGAGACCTGAGCAAGCTCGAACAGAAGGGCTTACTGCTGCTGCTCGGCAAACTGGAACAATACGGCGTCCGGCTGGTGTGCGCCACGATACGTCCTTTGGCAGAGCTCACCGCACAGGGTACATATCATCCCAGGTTATTTGAGATACTGAGTAACCTCTGTATTACTATCCCGCCCTTGCGGGCCCATCGTGAAGACGTACCAGAAATGGCCAGTCAGTTGCTCTCAGGCTGGATCGAATCGGGAGAAATACCCCTCATGCACTTCAGCACAGCGGCACTGAATGCCCTGCGCAATTATGACTGGCCGGGAAATCTCGCACAGTTAACCAGCATCGTGCATTCGCTCGCACTGACCTGCACCGGCGACGAAATTTCTGTCGATGCAGTGCAGCAAGCTCTGACTTTTTCCTCACGAGAAGCGGTTTCCGTTGTTTCAGACATTCCGCTCAACATATCGCTGCGTGAAGCACGAGACATCTTTGAGAAAAATTATTTTGAAAAGCTGATCGAGCAGGAAGGTGGCAATATGACCCGTGTTGCTGAACGAGCCGGCCTGGAACGCACTCATCTTTACCGGAAGATCAAAACACTGGGTATCAAGCCACGCAGCCAGAACTATTAGCGAAAACGGATCTGCTATCGACCAGTACGTACGGGAGCAGCCCTCCCCTGCCAGAAATATAATTGCAAGCCGCGATTATGACACGCTGCTTTACAACAAAGGGGGTGGTCAGTATAATTGCCGACTTGTTTTGATCGGGGGTATAGCTCAGCTGGGAGAGCGCTTGCATGGCATGCAAGAGGTCAGCGGTTCGATCCCGCTTATCTCCACCAGCTGTTTGCTTTACCTGTCAATCTTGGTCCCCATCGTCTAGAGGCCTAGGACACCACCCTTTCACGGTGGGTACAGGGGTTCGAATCCCCTTGGGGACGCCATCATGATTTCGGCGTCAGCAGTATTCATATAATCTGCCCGATATGTTCTGCCGAGCGGTTGCAGAATCAGGTTGTTACCTGTTACCCGCTTCCGTTATGTCATTCAGTCTGTATCCTTCACCAGTCACAATCAGTAACCGACTGACCAATCAGGAGAAAAGGCGCTGCGCCCGGATAAAATCGATTATCTGTCGGGCCAGTTTATTTTCCAGACAGTCGAATATCTGCAGTCCGCTCATCGACCTCAGCCAGGTCAATTGGCGTTTAGCCAGTTGCCGGGTCGCAAAAACACCCGTTTCCTGCATTCTGGCAAAGCTGATTTCATTGTCCAGGTACATGCAAACCTGACGATAACCCACACACCGCATCGAAGGCATAGCGCCGTCGACATGGAACTGCTCCCGGATCATGCGTACTTCATCGATCAGACCGGCTTCCAGCATGGCTGCAAACCGTTGACTGATACGGTCGTGTAAAACACTGCGATCGCCCGGGAGCAGCGCGATATTGAAAACACGAAATGGAAAATCGGCATTTTGCTGCTGCTCCAGCATTTCCGACATGGGCTTGCCGGTCAGATAACAGACTTCCAGCGCACGCTGTATTCGCTGACTGTCATTCGGCTGGATACGACCCGCCGTTACAGGATCGAGTTGGCTCAAAACAGCATGCATGGCAGGCCATCCCTTATCGAGGGCCTGCTGCTCCAATACTCTGCGCACGTTATCATCCGCTGGAGGCAATGCAGCGAGTCCCTGCCGCAACACTTTGAAATAAAGCATGGTACCTCCGACCAGCAGCGGAACCCTGCCGCGTGCCGTAATCTCACGCATCACCGACAAAGCGTCCTCCCTGAAGCGTGCAGCGGAGTAATTTTCATCAGGGTCAATCAAATCGATCAGATGGTGAGGAATTTCCGACAGTATCAGTTTGTCCGGCTTGGCACTGCCGATATCCATAAACCGGTAAACCTGGGCTGAGTCGACACCAATGATTTCCACCGGGAAACGTCGTGCAATCTCCAGAGCCATAGCAGATTTTCCACTGGCGGTAGGCCCCATCAGGAAAATCGCCGGTGGGGATTCGATATCAGGATAGTTCACAGCCAACTGTTATCAGTTACAATAAAAAAAGCAGATGATCGGTTTCTGGGCCAATTCCTGATAAGCGGCCTAGACCATCGTCTGCTGGAGTTTCCAAACGGCAGTAAAAGCAGCGGAAACGGTGCAGGAACTGTCTGTCATCCATCGGGAGAACACTTGAAAATACTTGCCATTCTACTTCTGCTATCCATCCTCTACAGCCTGGGCTCTGCACTTTATTTCATGATCAAGGATAAAGGCGACAGTACACGCATGGTCAAATCGCTCACTATCCGGGTCACACTCTCACTGGTACTGTTCATGCTCATGATGCTATGGGTCTACATCGAATATATTCACGGCAATTGAAACAAGCTGAATTTCTGCAGTCCGGGTTGGTAACTTCACCCGGGGCACAGCATTACCCGAACCTACCATCAATAAACCACTTCCACCTTGTCACGACCGAGAATGTCCATAAGCGACTCGATCAGCCCTTCATGTAAATGAACACGCCAACGGCTGCTCAAATCAATTTCACAACTACCCACCTGGTTACGAAAATCGATCGATACCGCACAACCTGACGAAGGAATGACATTATTCACTCCATTTTCCGGTAGATTGGCAGCCAGCAACTCCTTCAATTGCGCGGGCGTGAGAAGCCCGGAGTCATCGATCATGATTCTCAGTTTTCTGGCATGCATCGAACGAGCAGTGACGTAATCATAAATCTCCTTCGCCACGATACGCCGATCAGCATTTTCCCCGTTACCATGGCTGACCAGGGCTCTGACAACCAGCAACTGATCTGCCTTCATGAAGTGTGAGCCCGTGCTCAGCAAATCACTGTAGACTACGACCTCGACTCTTGCCAGCCCGTCATCCAGCGTAACAATCGCCATCTTCCCGCGCCGGGACATTTGTGTCCGTATGGCATAGATCACGCCGGCGATGAGCTGCGGTTCACGTCCGGGAACGATACGGCTGAGGCGCACCGGGATGAAGCAGCTCAGCTCCCTGGCATAGCTGTCATAAGGATGGCCGCTCAGATAAAAACCCAGCGCCATTTTTTCGTTCTGCAGCTTCTCTCTCTCCGGCCATTGCGCAACACCTGTAATTGCTGGCGGCTGAATCAAATCTGTATTTTCATCGAACAAGCTCACCTGACTGGCAGCCAGGCTGCATTGCTCGGCATACTCCATGGCATTGCCCACGGATTCAAGGAGTGCTGCGCGATTGGTTTCAACCGAATCAAATGCACCCGCACGGATGAGCGCTTCAATAGTACGACGATTGACAATACGCCGGTCGACACGCCGGCAGAAATCGAACAAACCAGTGAATGTACTTCCCTGCTCCCTGACCTGAACGATAGCCGAGATAGCTGCCTCCCCCGACCCCTTTACGGCTCCCAGACCATAGCGAATAGTTTTATGATCGACCGGAACGAAGTAATACCCCGATTCATTGATATCCGGCGGCAGGATGACAATCCCGTTCAGTTTGCAATCCTCATAAAACACATTCACCTTATCCGTGTCATCCATATCCGACGACATACAGGCAGCCATGAACTCCGCCGGATAATGGGTCTTGAGATAGGCCGTCTGGTAAGCAATCAGCGCATACGCGGCCGCATGGGATTTATTGAAACCGTAACCGGCAAATTTTTCCATCAGGCCAAACAGTGTCACGGCATCCGCTTCGGCCATTTCGTTCCTGATTGCACCTTCAACGAACACGGCACGTTGCTGTGCCATTTCCTCCACTTTCTTTTTGCCCATGGCACGCCGCAGCAAATCAGCCCCGCCCAGGCTGTAACCGCCGATTACCTGGGCAATCTGCATCACTTGCTCCTGATAAATCATGATGCCGTAAGTAGGTCCAAGGATCGGCTGCAGGCGCGGATCCAGATAATCCACCCGCTTGCCGTGCTTGCGCTCGATGAAGTCAGGTATCAGATCCATCGGCCCCGGCCGGTAAAGCGCCACCAGCGCGATCAGATCCTCAAACCGGTCAGGTCTTGCCCGCTGCAGCAGATCTTTCATCCCGCGTGATTCAAACTGAAAAATCCCGACAGTATTGCCCTTCGCCATCAAAGAAAATGTGGCCGCATCCTCGAGGGAAATACTCTCCAGTGAAAAATGACTTTCTTCGGCAGATTGCACATCCGGTTCAGCCACCGCCGATCCGGGAGACGCTGCCCTATACTGCCGGATATCGGCAACTGCCCGATCGAGAATGGTCAATGTCCGCAACCCGAGGAAGTCAAACTTCACCAGGCCGACTTTCTCGACATCATCCTTGTCATACTGGCTAACAACCGCATCTCCCGAATCGGCACAGTAGATCGGACAAAAATCAGTGATCTTCCCCGGCGCAATCAGCACACCCCCCGCGTGCATTCCCACGTTGCGCGTCAATCCTTCCAGTCGTTCTGCCAGTTCCAGCAGATTGCGCACATCTTCCTCTTCCTCTGCACGCTGGTTGAGCAATGGCTCGATTTCACGCGCCTTGCGCAAGGTCATACCCAGCTCGAACGGCACCAGTTTGGCCAGCTGATCAACAAAGTTATATGGCAGATCGAGCACTCGCCCGACATCACGCACCACCGCCTTGGCAGCCATGGTACCGAATGTTGCAATCTGCGCCACACTCTCCGCGCCATAACGGTCGCGTACGTATTCGATCACCTGCTCACGCCGATCCTGACAAAAATCGATATCGAAATCCGGCATGGAAACGCGCTCCGGATTCAGGAATCGTTCGAACAGCAAATCGTAAAGCAGCGGGTCCAGGTCAGTAATCCCCAGAGAATAGGCTACCAGCGATCCTGCGCCGGAACCACGTCCCGGCCCGACCGGCACATCATGTTGCTTGGCCCAGCCGATAAAGTCGGCCACAATCAGAAAATAACCGGCAAACCCCATCTGGATGATGGTTTCCACTTCAAAATCCAGCCGCATCTGATAGATTGGCCGCCTTTCGTCACGTTGCAGTACCTGCGGGAACGATTGCAGCAAACGTGCTTCGAGCCCTGTCTGAGCCTGCTCGCGCAGATGCTGTTCGACGCTGATTCCGGCAGGTGTCGGAAAATCCGGTAATCGGTTGACTCCCAGCTCCAGCATCAGCGAACAACGTCTGGCAATTTCCACACTGTTGGCCAGTGCTTCTGGCACATCACGGAACAGTTCACCCATTTCTGCCGGCGTTTTGAAGTACTGCTGCTCGGTAAATATCTTGGGACGCCGGCGATCTCCCAGTACATACCCCTGTGCGATACATACGCGTGCTTCATGTGCTCTGAAATCCTCCGGCCGCATGAACTGCACCGGGTGAGTCGCCACTACCGGCAGTTTCAGGCTGGAAGCCAGATTCAGCAGAGCATATCCTGATGTTTCCTCATCAGGGCGGCCACAGCGCTGAACTTCCAGATAAAACTTTCCAGGAAACAAATCCGCCCACTGCAACGCAGCCGTTACTGCAGCAGGCGGGTCAGCCAGCAACAATCGCTCGACCTCTCCCTGTCCTCCGCCGGATAAAGCAATCAACCCTTCTGTACCCGCCTCCTCTTCCCGAAACCAGCTTTTTTTCAGCTCGGCACGACCGTGACACATATTCTCGCGATAAGCACGGGACAGCAGGCGACTCAGACGCAGATAACCGGAAAAGGACTGGCACAGCAGCAACAGACGAAAAGGCCGGTCTGCATCGTTTTCATTCGTGATCCAGACATCGCAGCCGGCAATCGGCTTGATCCCGGCCTTGAAAGCACACTGATAAAATTTGACCAGACCAAAGAGGTTGGAAAGATCCGTCAATGCCAGTGCCGGCATACCGACATCACGCGCTTTTGCAACTGCTTCTTCAACCCGCACGATACCGTCTACGACAGAATACTCGCTGTGCAACCGCAAATGGATGAAAACAGGGTCAATCGGCATGGTGATACAATGGCAGCGTTAACTGAAATTTCGAGAAACAACCGGATAATCAAGGAAACAGGAATCAGCGTACATACTCACGCTAGACTTGTCTCTTTGCTCTATTTTACATCATGCTGAAAGCCCCTGAATTACTCCTGCCCGCCGGCTCTCTGGAAAAAATGCGTGCTGCCTACGCTTTTGGAGCAGATGCGGTCTATGCCGGCCAGCCGCGCTACTCGCTGCGCGCCCGCAACAATGAATTTACCCTTCCGCAGTTGTGCACAGGAATCACTGAAGCACATCAGCTTGGCAAGAAATTTTTTGTGGCAAGCAACCTGATGCCACACAACAGCAAGGTCAAGACCTACCTGCGCGATATGGCACCTGTCATCGAACTGCAGCCCGATGCACTGATCATGGCCGACCCCGGCCTCATCATGATGGTGCGGGAAACATGGCCGGATGTGCCAATTCATCTGTCCGTCCAGGCCAATACCGTCAACTATGCCGCTGTCAAATTCTGGCAATCACTCGGTCTGGCGCGTGTCATCCTGTCGCGTGAACTGTCGCTGGAAGAAATCAGCGAGATCCGCACACTCTGCCCGGATATGGAACTCGAAGTATTCGTGCATGGCGCCTTATGTATCGCCTACTCCGGGCGATGTCTTCTGTCCGGTTATTTCAACCATCGCGACCCCAATCAGGGGACCTGCACCAATTCCTGCCGCTGGGATTACAAGGTCAAGGCCGCTGAAGAAAATGCCAGCGGTGACATTGAACTGCAAAAAATCGACTTTGATTTCAGCGAGGCACTTCAAGCATCAGAATCCTCTTCGTTCAGCAATACCGCCATAAAACGTCACCCGGCAGCCGATCAGGTTTATCTGATCGAGGAAAGCCAGCGACCGGGGCAACTGATGCCTGTGATGGAAGACGAGCATGGCACCTACATCATGAACTCGAAGGATTTGCGCGCGGTCGAGCATGTAGCGCAACTAACCGAAATCGGTATCGACTCACTCAAGGTCGAAGGACGAACCAAATCAGCCTACTATGTCGCACGTACCGCACAAGTTTATCGTCAGGCAATCGATGATGCCGTTCATCAGCGCCCTTTCGATCCGGCACTCCTAGGCCAGCTGGAAGGCCTGGCCAATCGCGGCTATACCGATGGCTTCTATCAGCGCCATCACAGCCAGGAAACGCAGAATTATCTGCGTGGTCATTCTGAATCCTCCCGCAGCCAGTATGTGGGCGACATCGAACAGGTGGATGCCACCACCGGCATGGCCGAAATCCTGGTCAAGAATCGCTTCCAGACCGGTGATCGCCTAGAGATCGTCCACCCTTCCGGTAATCGCGTCATCCAGCTCGAACAAATGCAGGATCTTGAAGGCAATGCCGTCAGCGTTGCCCCCGGCAGCGGCCATCGTGTCAGAATCCCGCTAAGCGGGGATATCGAAAAAGCATTCGTTGCCAGATTTTTATAAATTCATCCCGATAACCGATCCTGCTTCTCGCTGTATTTTTACCTGATTCAAGCGTGATTCAAGCAAATACCCAAGAAAAACCATCCCGGCACCTTCAGAGGCCCCTTCAGGGAAATCCGTAGGCGGGTTATGCATTTCCGGTACAATTACCGCATGCAACGCAGCAAAACGCCAAACACAAAAAATTCTGATACCGGGTCGATACCAGGCAACATCATCCTGATCGGTATGATGGGCTCTGGTAAAACCACGGTTGGCAAATTACTGGCAAATCTCGTCGGCAAAACTTTCATCGACATCGACCATGAAATCCAGCGACGCACAGGCGTCGGAATACCTGTGATTTTCGAAATAGAAGGAGAAGCCGGTTTTCGCAAACGTGAAAGCGAAGTACTGCGGGATATCGTCAGGCAGCAGAACATCGTACTGGCTACCGGAGGGGGCGCAATATTACACCCCGATAATCGTGCCCTGTTGCGGCAGCATGGTATGGTGGTTTATCTGTGTGCACCCGTCACGGAATTGCGCCGCCGCACTTATCTGGATAAAAACCGGCCTCTGCTGCAAACCGGAAACGTGCATGCCAAACTGATTGAGCTGTTTACCCAACGCGATCCGCTGTATCGCGAAACCGCACATATCATCATGGACAGCGGTCGGCAAAGTGCCCGCGCTTTCGTCCAGAAACTGATACAGAAATTACGCCAGTCCAATCAGGAATCCACTGCTGCCGGGACCCCTCCTTGCGTTAAACCGTCTGAATAACCGCAATCGCCTTATACCCGGCAATATGATTTACACACGGATTCTGGTAAACCCCGATCAGGTCTTGCTTCCGCTGAACGATAATCTTGAAAGAATGTGATATGAATGCAATAGAATCAATCGAAGTTGCGCTTGACGCTCTCCTGGAGAACCGCAGTTACTCCATTCATATCGGACAGGGGTTGCTCTCCAGAATGGATCTGCTGCTTCCCCATCTGCCTGGTAAAAAGGCTGCAATCGTCACCAACACCACCATAGCGCCGCTCTACCTGGAAAAACTGCGTAGCGCGCTTGCCGAGCATCACGTGGAAACCTTCGCGATCATCCTGCCCGACGGCGAACAGTACAAAAACTGGGAAACGCTGAATCTGATTTTTGATGCACTGCTGGAACACCGCTGTGAACGCAGGACACCGCTGATCGCGCTGGGCGGTGGAGTCGTCGGCGACCTGACCGGTTTTGCGGCCGCCACCTATTTGCGCGGTGTGCCGTTCATCCAGATTCCCACCACCCTGCTCGCACAAGTAGATTCGTCCGTAGGCGGAAAGACCGGGATCAACCATCCGCTCGGCAAAAACATGATTGGCGCCTTTTACCAGCCGCAACTGGTTCTGACCGATTCAGCCACCCTCACCACCCTGCCGGACAGGGAACTGCGCGCCGGCATCGCAGAAATCATCAAATACGGTCTGATTCATGACGCAGATTTCTTCGACTGGCTGGAACACCACATGAAACGACTGCTGGCACGTGAGTCCGATGCGGTGAATTACGCAATCCGCCGCAGTTGTGAAATCAAGGCTGAAATCGTTTCGCTGGATGAACGTGAAAGCGGTTTGCGGGCGCTGCTCAATCTGGGTCATACTTTTGGCCATGCAATCGAGAATGCCATGGGTTACGGCGCGTGGCTGCACGGTGAAGCTGTTGCCGCCGGCACCCTCATGGCGGCTGATCTCTCCCGGCGTTTGCAGCGCATTACCTCTCAGGAAGTCGATCGTATCCGGCACTTGTTCGAAAATGCCGGACTACCGGTAAAAGGCCCGCGCATCTCGCCTGAACGCTACCTGGAATCGATGCAGCTCGATAAAAAAGTAAAGGAGGGCGCCATCCGTTTCATCCTGCTCGATGGTATCGGCAAAGCATCACCGGGCGATACCGTCCCCACTCCCCTGCTGCTTGAAACATTGTCAGCCTGCGTTGCCGATGCGTAGCAATCTGGCACCCTACGCCGTATCCGACACCAACTCACGCGGCCGCCGTATCCATGAAGAATTACCGGCCGGACGCAGCCAGTTTCAGCGCGACCGCGATCGCGTCATTCATTCCACTGCTTTCCGCCGGCTGGAATATAAAACCCAGGTATTCGTCAATCATGAGGGCGATTTGTTTCGCACCCGCCTGACTCACAGCCTGGAAGTCGCCCAGATCGGTCGTTCCATTGCGCGCAATCTGAATCTCAACGAAGAGCTGGTGGAAGCGATTACGCTCTCACACGATCTGGGACACACGCCTTTCGGCCATGCCGGCCAGGATGCCCTGAACGACTGCATGAAAACTTACGGAGGTTTTGAGCACAACTTGCAATCGCTCCGTGTGGTAGATGTACTGGAAGAACGCTATGCCATATTCAACGGGCTGAATCTGTGTTTCGAAACCCGCGAAGGTATCCTGAAAAGAGTCCCAAAATCCAAAGCTGCGGCGCTGGGCGAACTGGGAACACGTTTTCTGCATGGCCACAGTGCTGCACTGGAAGCACAGCTCGCCAATCTGGCAGACGAAATTGCCTACAACAATCACGATGTGGATGATGGCTTACGCTCCGGCCTGATTACCCTGGCACAGCTCGAAGAAATCGAAATCTTCGCGCGCCACCTACACCAGGTAAAACAGCATTATCCGGATATTACCGGACGGCGTTTGATTCATGAAACCGTGCGCGGCATGATCAATACACTGGTAGTCGACCTGACCGTGCAAAGCGGCACCCGCATCAGGGATGCCAGCCCGGACAGCCCGGACAGCGTGCGCGAAAAACCGGTTCTGATCGGTTTCAGCGATACGATCAAACGACAGCAGCAGGAACTGAAACGTTTTCTGCACAAAAATCTCTACAAGCATTACCAGGTCATGCGTATGAGCAACAAGGCACAACATACGATTGAAAAATTGTTTACCGCGTTCGAAACTGAACCTGCATTATTGCCCTATGAATATCAGCAAAAATTTCAGGAATACGGGCATCAGGCTATCGCCGATTACATCGCCGGCATGACCGACCGCTATGCCATCAGGGAATACCAGCGTCTGTTCGCCATCACCGAAAATTGAGCGAAACTCGCAAATACCTATATACCCGGTTCTTCAGTATGTGCAGCTATCATATCAACCAGTAAATAAAACAAGACCGGTACCACCGGATAGGTCAAATCATCAATCAAACAGAAAAGGAAAAAAGCATGAAGACAATCGCAGTTCTTTTGACAGCCCTCCTGCTGGCCACCGGCTGCGGGAATAAGGAATCCACCGGTAAAACAGCATCCGATGAACCAGAGATCGTAATGATGGATGAATCCACTTCCGTCGGCGAACTCCCTTCGGTTCTGAAAGAAGGTTTGTCGGATAAAGAGCAGGATGAGCTGAAGAAACAAATCATGCCGATACTGGATGATGGCCTCACACCGGAACAGCGTTTCCTGAACCTGCGCAAGGATGCGGAGGCCGGCAATGCAGAAGCGCAGAACAGCCTCGGTTCCATGTATTTCTCCGGAGAAGCCATTTCCCGCGATGCACAAGGGAAGGTGAAGGATAAAGATCCGGAAACAGCTGCAGGATGGTTCTTCCGGGCGGCCGAACAAGGCCATGCCGACGCTCAGTTCAACCTCGGGCTACTGTATTTCAGTGGCGAGGGCGTTACCAAGGACACTGCCAAAGCAGTCGAACTATTTACCAAATCTGCCGAACAGGGAAATATCGACGCGCAGAATAACCTTGGTGTCATCTATCTGATGGGCGAAGGTGTCAAGCAGAATACCGACAAAGCTATCGAATGGTTTGAGAAAGCGGCCGAACAGGGCAATGAAGAAGCCATCAAAAACCTCGAGGCAATCCGCGCATCGCAGCAAGATTCCAAAAAAGCTGCGAACAAACAAAAATAACAGAATCCTCCAATTTAACGCCACAATGTGCCCTTCAGGCAGATTCTCGAGTCAAAGAAAAAGCTGATGGAGGACAACAGAGAGCACGCTCTTGCGGGATGATCAATGGAAGCGAATACAGAGTCTGCTGCAAAAAGCAGGTATCAGTACTCATCCAGAAACGAAAGCGTATCCAACAAGGCTGTGGGCACATTGCGTGCCACCGATCTTGAGAATGTCATCTACAAGACGCCGGAGGAAGGTGCATAGACACTTCGCCCCGTCGGCGGTGACGTGGCCTGCCGCCGTTCCCGTATAAAGGTCGGCACATGCATGGTCATTCGGCCGGGATCACCGCAGGTTTATGCGGCGCTGTGTCGCCATCAGCTCACGTGCCTTGAGATAACTCGCAACGAGTGTTGTTTTTCCAGCGCCGGGTGGCCCGGCAATCCATATGACTGGATGGTTGGCCCGTTCTCCATCCAACAGAGTAAACAAGCGGGGACGGTCGACTACATTGAATAGCTTTGGCTGGCTCAACTTTGCAAGGGCAGAAGGTTTGGCTGGGGCGTCCATCAGAAATATCACAATAGAAGAATGAAGATCAAATGCGAAGAAGCTGCTGAAATAAGCATATCGTCTCCGGTCTAATCAGATCGATGAGGCTTAAAGACAAATTTCGATTTGCGTTTTCTTGATCTGGTATGAACCCAAACGACCCGCATTCTTGCTTCACCCGTTTCTTGCTGTTTACCCATGATAACGTATTTTATAAATACATCAGGGCTGCAGGAAAGGAAATACAACTCCCTGCCGAGCAGACCAATGACCTGTCCCGGCTTTTTCAAAGGTACGATTACCGAAACAGCCAAACACCAAGGCGTGAGCTTATCAACATGTCTGCTGGTGGGTGAAAACCTTTATGTGATAATCACCCAATCATTTCTCACGAGATATGGAATTTTTGATGACCGGTTTCCGAGGCGCTCATTTTCGAGTTCACAAACACGTTCCGTTCACATCAGACAGACCATAATTGAACTCACATGCGGGAGGAGTACATGAAGGAACAATCACTATCAATGAAGAAGAACCATAATTCCACGCCGGTTTCTTCAGTGTGCATCGTTGCGGCTATTATGCTTCTGTTTTATGGGGTCGGGTTTACGCAGGCGAAAGACTTTAATACTCCTCCACCGAATGCACCGTATCAGCAACCGGCTTTCGAGGGCCAGACTCGAGCACCGATCATAGAAGAAAATGTACAGCTGGATGTACAGATTGTTGCTGATGGCCTGGTCTACCCCTGGGGTATGGATCAGCTCCCGGATGGCAATTGGCTTGTAACTGAGCGACCGGGCCGGATGCGCCTGATTTCCGCGAATGGAAGGTATCTGACCCGATTGCCGGCCTGCCCGGGGTTGATGCTCAAGGTCAGGGCGGGTTACTCGATGTTGTGGTCCGTGATGATTTTGCACAAACGCGCCAGGTCTGGTGGAGCTATGCCGAACCTCATGGCGAAGGACGCAACGCGACTGCGGTGGCAACAGGTATCCTGTCCAAAGACGGCAGCAAGCTCACAGATGTTCGTGTGATCTTTCGGCAAAATCCTGCCTGGAACTCCACGGCTCATTTCGGCTCGCGGTTGGTTTTCGACCATGACGGTATGCTGTTCGTGACAACTGGCGATCGTTCTCTGCCACAACCACGCATTCTGGCGCAGGATATCAGTACCCATATCGGCAAGGTGCTGCGGATCAACCCGGCGGGTGGACCTGCCAAAAGCAATCCACAAATCAGGGGTGGTCAGCCTGAAATCTGGTCATACGGACATCGCAATCTGCAAGCGGCAGCACTGGACCCGGACGGTAATCTCTGGACGGTTGAGCATGGACCGCGAGGCGGGGATGAGTTGAATCAGCCGCGGGCTGGATTGAACTACGGCTGGCCGATCATTACCTATGGTCTTGACTACAACGGTCGCGCGATTGGGGAAGGTCTGACAGCTCGGGATGGCATGGAGCAGCCTGTCTACTACTGGGATCCGGTAATAGCGCCCAGCGGTATGGCCTTTTATCAGGGTGAGCTGTTTACCGAATGGCGGGGTGATCTTCTGATAGGAGGTCTTGCCAGTCAAGCGCTGGTACGGCTGACTCTTGCCGATGGGCGCGTGACAGGCGAAGCTCGATATCTGCAAGGACAAGCCCGTATCCGTGATGTCGATATTGCCAAAGACGGCGCGATCATGATTCTGACCGATGCCGAGGATGGCACCCTGATACGCGTGACACCTGCACGATGACTGGTTATCACACGCCTCGATATAATTCTGGCGGGTGATGGCATTCCTTGATTAACCACCGCAGCCTGTGATTGAGAATGCCTATGACTGGCCGGATAGGCAGCACGTAGACACGCTGAACTGTTTGAGAAATTTCTGGTTGGCGTGAGCAGAATGGTAACAATCGAAGTTAATGCATTTGCAATCAGGGTTGCAGGAAAGGAAATACGATTCCCTACCGAACGGACCAGGAACATTGGCACGTTAAGGATAAACTCAATGGAGAAGTGTCACCATGATCATTAAGAAAAAGGATCATCTTGCTGCCTAAACCTCTTCCCCGCCATAGACATTGATAGTCTTGATATTGGCGAACTCTCGCAACCCCCAGTAAGAAAGCTCCCGGCCAAGACCGCTTTCTCTGATGCCACCAAAAGGCATACGCGGGTCCGATTTTGTAATACTGTTGACAAATGTGGCACCGGCCGCCAGTTGACGCGCGACCTGTTCGCCTTTTTCCAGATCCAGGCTCCACACACTCGCCCCCAACCCAAACCGGGTGGCGTTGGCAAGCGTAATCGCTTCCTCCACGGTATCCGCCGTAATGACCGGCAGGACCGGACCGAATACTTCCTGCGTCATGACTTCCATTGCTGAATGAACACCAGTCAGAACTGTCGGTGTGAAATATGCACCTTGCCGCGTTCCGCCCGTTCTCACCACGGCTCCCTTAGCAACCGCATCCAGCACGAACTGTTCCATGGTTTCAGCGGCCTGTTCACTGACGAGCGGGCCGATATCAGTTGCCTCATTAAGCGGATCACCCACTACCAGCTTTTTAACCTCGGCCAGCAACGTACTGGTGAACACTTCTTCGATTTCTTTCAAAACGATCAGGCGCTTTGCAGCAATGCAGCTTTGGCCATTATTCTGAAACCGTCCGGTTACTGCGGCTTTTGCTGCGGCCGGAATGTCTGCATCACCCAGCACGATGAACGGATCGGAGCCACCCAGTTCCAGTACCACTTTTTTCAGATGCTTGCCGGCAACAGAAGCGACTGCCCGGCCTGCTTCTGCACTGCCTGTCAAAGAAACACCCTGACAGAGCGGGTGAGCAATGACTTGTTCAACCACAGAATGAGAAGCAAGCAGGGTTCCGAATAGCCCTTCCGGAAACCCCGCTTCGTTGACGGCTGCCTGAATTTTCAGCGCGGAGCCGGTTACGTTGGTTGCATGTTTCAGCAAAGCCCCATTCCCGGTCAGCAGCGTCGGAATCAGGAAGCGCATCACCTGCCAGAAAGGAAAATTCCATGGCATCACCGCCAGAATGACTCCCAACGGTTCAATGACGACACGATGCTTTATGCCATCCGCCGCAATTTCTTCTTCAGCCAGCCATGCGGCAGCCTTATCCGCATAAATTTCACATGCCCAGGCGCATTTCTCTATTTCAGCACGGGCAGCACGGATGGTTTTCCCCGTTTCTTCCGTCATCAGCCGGGCGTACGATTCGGAATTTTCTCGTAAAACATCTGCCAGCTTCAGCAAAAGCGCCGTCCGCTCGTGTAAAGGCACTTGTCGCCACGCGAGATGGGCCGCATGAGCATGCTCCAGCATACTGAACACCATAGCTTCGGAATAGGGTGTGTATGTCTGCAATAATTTCCCGGATGCCGGATTTTTCGTCAGAATCATCGGAGGTTTCTTAGTATCTCGTCTGCAGACTGAGTGGAGCCTCCTTTCCCAACTGATCAGTCGACAGGAAATGAACCTCTCCTCTCTGCCGGATGACCAGTTCAATCAATGTACCTACGACATCATCCGTAACCGTACCACCTGCCGCATCTACCGTTGCGGAATCCTCCTGCAGCGTAACGATTTTCTGATCAAAATCGATGATACCCGGCTGAATATAACCCTGGCGTACGAATAAACGTGCCGCATTACCTGCATCGATCGCACGGAAAATCATGGAAGAATCTGTCAGCAGTTGATGGTTGTTACGCGCCTGCGCAATGTACTGCAGTGCTGTCTCTGCTTTCTGCCGGCGATGATCTGAAACCAGTCCCTGTACTTCGACAATGATCTTTTCGGCCGGGATTCGCAGATCCGGAATGGAAGTCACCTCGCCGATAATATCGGCCGGCTGATCGCATACCTCCCTGAAAAAAGCTGCGTTACGCGCATCTCCGGCGATGATTACCGGCAAACGTTCCTGCTCGGGTTTGTTCTGGATTTCCTGCAGACTTTTATCTGCGCGATTGAAAAACTCCTTGAGATTGGCTGCTTCGTTGGGAATCTGCGCACGATCCAGCCCTTTTGCGGCAAACAAAAACGGATTTTCCATCGGGAAGCTGCCTGTCCGCGATTCCGTTCTCGCATCGAATTCATGAACCAGATGGCTGTTGAACCCTTCAATCAGCCGGGCATCGGTACGCGAAATCACCAGCACACGGTAATGCACGGCACCGTTTATTTCCCGAATGAGATCACGGATGGCAAAAGCCTCATCGACAATCATCTGCTCCTTCACGGTGAACGGAAAGTTGATGAGAGTGACCCCTTCCCGGTTGGCAAAAATACCCAGACCGTCAAGATTGTAGTTGTGATCATGCGTACTGATTTTTTTATCGATGGCCTCCATGATCGTCTCGGCTTCCTGCCTGTCCGGCCAGCTCTGCAGCCGGTTACGGGCTTCCGTGACAAGATTTTTCAGCATAATGGCATCCTGTTTGTTGTCCGGAAAAGTCCGGTGTGTGGGCAGTAGGATGCTGACAGCCAGACCTTTTTCACGACTGCTGAAATAATTCAGGAATGATTTCAATTTCATAGGAACCTCCCATCGATTGGTTATTTAACCGAACCTCCAAAAACATAACTTACAGTACCAGTTAAAGAAGCACTGAACAAACAGGATTTCAGATTTTTCTGACACCGAAACAGACTGCACCACCAGAATCCGGCATTTCATGGAACTCAGTATCTACACGATTCTGATCACCTGGTGATACCGGGCTGAAGTAAAATTGCCGATGCCCGCGAACACCCTGAATCTGCCGCAGCACCCGGTACTGCGAGTCAAGAACACTATATCAGCACCGAACCGGTGAACATGACGTTGATTTGTCCACACTGCCACACCTATCCACACTCATCCGCATGATTAGAGCGGGGAAGCCTTGAGATTTCTACGACATACTTTTACGACAACCATTTCATGAAGAAAACCGCATTCATATTGTCCGTGATTCTTATTCTGCTGGTTGCAGTCATGGCTTTGATTGCCTTGTTCAGCGAAATCGAGGGAGACAATGTTCGCCACGGAATCATGGGCGCGGGCATAAGTACCCTGCCCCTGGTTGCCTACTGCATATCGGTGGTTCGGGTACGTCGCGGCTGGTATCTCGTTGCAGCAACACTGAACGGACTGTTCTTCGCGCTGGCGCTGGCTATGGTATTGATTGTGATTATCCTGATGGATGATCCTTCGATGATGAAGAATTTGCTGTCAGTGCTGCTGATACTGCTCGTTCCGCTCACACTCAATATTTGCGCTGATACACATACGGCGAACCGACTCCAGGCTGATGCCTCATCCGGATATTCCTGGCGCAGTGGGAGGGAAGAATCTGGAAGGTCTGGGCGGATGGCTGATTCTTGTAGGTTCGAATGTCGTTCTGTCGCCATTTGTGATCGCCGCCAGAACCTATAAAAGTTACGCTGAGATGTTTGCCAGTGGTGTATGGGATGTGCTCACATCACCCGATAGTATGGCTTATCATACGCTTTGGGCACCGTTTGCGATTGGAGAGATAATATTGAATAGCGCCCTGATCCTGGCCTGGATTTACATAGCATTTCTGTTTTTTTCGAAACGGAGAGCCTTTCCTTTCTGGTTTATCGCGATCCACATCGCCACTGTGTGTCTCATCGTGATCGACACCATAGTTGTTCACCATATTCTTCCCGATGCACCAATATTTGACGCGGATACCTTGCGAGAATTATCACGACCCATCGGGGCCATCTTGATCTGGGCTCCGTACATGCTGATGTCGAAACGGGTAAAATCGACGTTTCTCCATTGATTCCCGAATTTTCACTTTCCGCGTCAAATATCTCTTGTGCACCGGCGATCCATCGGACAAGATATGCAAAAATAATATAAGAAACGGCTGCACCCAGTTCTGCTGGAAGTGCCGGTGCTTCGGCCGTATTCCGTAACTATCTGAAATATCTGAACAAGGAGAGAGTAATGAGCGAAAGACTTACCAAATCCGCTGCCCGTAATATCTTTTACGGAGGAACGGCTTTCTTTATAGTGCTTTTCGTTGCGCTCTCTGTCCATACCCATCTGTACATCGTCAACACTTCAACTGATGAAACGACTCTGACTGAATCCGTCACCCGGGGAAAACACGTGTGGGAGCGTAATGCCTGCATCAACTGCCACTCCCTGCTGGGTGAGGGCGCCTATTTCGCGCCGGAGCTGGGAAATGTGTGGATACGTTATGGCGGGCGCGATCACCCGGAAGGCGCAAGAATGGGCCTGAAAGCATGGATGCGGGCTCAGCCCACCCGTGTGCCGGGGCGGCGCCAGATGCCGCAGTTCAATCTGAGCGAGCAGGAACTCGATGATCTGATCGACTTTTTTGAGTGGACGAGCCGTATCGATACGCAAGGATGGCCACCCAACACAGCAGGCTGATCTCACTGAACATCCCCCATCCAAAGGAGAACATTCATGAAATATTCAACCCAGAAGCTTGCTTATCCGTATTTCATCGCGGCGCTGCTGTTATTTATGGTTCAGGTGCTGGCCGGTGTGCTGGCCGGCAGCGTGTATGTCATGCCCAATTTTCTGTCGGAAAACCTGCCGTTCCATATCATCAGAATGATCCATACCAATGCTCTGCTGGTGTGGTTGTTACTGGGCTATTTCGGTGCAGCTTATTTCCTGATTCCCGAAGAAAGCGAGCGCGACATCCACAGCCCCAAAGTTGCCTGGCTGCAGTTATTCATTTTCGTCTTCGCTGCATTGGCTGCCGTGGTGAGCTACCTGGCAGGTGTACACGAAGGCCGGGAGTTCCTGGAACAACCTTTATGGATAAAAATATTGCTGGTAGTCGCATTTCTGCTGTTTCTCTACAACGTCTCCATGACAGTGCTGAAGGGACGTAAAACAGTGGTAACGACCATCCTGCTGCTCGGTATGTGGGGAGCGGCACTGATGTTCCTGTTTGCTTTTTACAATCCCGGCAATCTTGCCCTCGACAAAATGTACTGGTGGTATGTGGTCCATATCTGGGTGGAAGGAGTATGGGAACTGATCATGGCATCCATGCTCGCCTTTCTGCTGATCAAAATGACCGGTGTGGATCGTGAAGTGATCGAAAAATGGCTGTATGTCATCGTCGGGCTGGCGCTTTTCAGCGGATTGCTGGGTACCGGTCACCATTACTACTGGATTGGTACGCCCGGTTACTGGCAATGGATCGGGAGCGTATTCTCGGTTCTGGAAGTGCTGCCCTTCTTCGCCATGGTGCTCTGGTGTTTTCACATGGTGTACCGCAGCGGACGCAATCACCCCAACAAGGCAGCAATGCTCTGGAGCCTTGGCTGCCCGGTAATGGCTTTTTTTGGTGCCGGAGTATGGGGATTGCTGCACAGCTTCTCACCAGTCAATTTTTACAGCCACGGCACACAAATCACTGCCGCCCACGGGCACATGGCGTTCTACGGCGCCTATGTCATGCTCAATCTGGCTTTCTTCGCCTACGCACTGCCCCAGTTGCGCAATGTGCAGCCGTATAACCAGATTCTAAACATGTGGAGTTTCTGGGTAATGACGGCCGCCATGGCTTTCATGACCTTCACACTAACCTTTGCCGGCGTACTGCAAACCCATTTGCAGCGGGTAGTCGGGATGGGATTCATGGAAATTCAGCAGCAGCTGGATCTGTTCTACTGGATGCGATTGCTGGCGGGTGCTGCGTTTCTCGTGGGGGCGCTGATGTATCTTTATGCGACACTGGGGCCAATCACGAAACAGGTGTCATCATCACCGAACATGCAACCTGCCGCCAGATGAAGCACCTGCCAGGAACACCTCCCGGTTTTCCGATCATTCCGGGAGTGTTCCTGTGACGCCGGAAATCCCTTTCTATGTACCGGTCCGCAATGAATGTGAACTGTTTGAAACCGCCTGGCAGCACCGGCTACCGCTGCTGCTGAAAGGGCCGACCGGTTGCGGAAAAACACGCTTCGTCACCCACATGGCCGCCCGGCTGCAACGGCCGCTGTTTACCGTTTCCTGCCATGACGACCTTACCGCAGCCGATCTGACCGGGC
>WBZO01000311.1_pt1 | contig 112805 bp, 95 predicted proteins | sample 5204261 | NCBI WGS metagenome assembly WBZO01 (sample SAMN12412400, study PRJNA552823) | activated sludge metagenome | isolation source: activated sludge from anammox sidestream of wastewater treatment plant... | place: USA: North Carolina | collected 2017-09 | reverse complement strand
CGTACCGATACTGATCGTGGTAGACGCGCTCCCACGACCGGTCCGGATACTCGCCCAACGGGTTCCCGACTTCGATGACCGGCTGCAGCGCGGTCAGCGCCAGGACCTTGTCCGCCACGGCCACCGCCGCGACGGTCCCCGCTGAGACTTTCAAAAACTGCCGACGTGAAAGAAACATCGTGAACACCTCCTCAAGTTACGGGCTGTTTGAGCCCTGACTCCTGACACATCACACCAGAAACCGATCCCCTCACCTCCTTTCCCAACCCCGCGCAATGCATCATGGGAAGCAAACGACACAAGAGACGGCGCGGGTGCATCACGGAAGGGTGAGGATCAGCAAGGGGCTTGCCAACGGGGGTGTTGCGATGATCCGGAGAGGAGGCAAGGATTAAGACTATGAGAACATAGGAATTTACGGATTATTGTCTGAACAAACAGACAGTGTCAGGAAATTCAAATGCATCAGCAATGCATATTCAGTTATGCGCGCACAGTAATACATTCAATTATTTCATTCAATATCAATACATTACGAACTGCATATTTCGATATGCAGATGAAAGGAGCAGAAATCACTCCTCTAATTCACCCCCTTATCGTCAGCAATATCGATCATTGGCGTCACCGAACGGAAACAACTTGAGCAGTTCAACCGCTGACGGGTGGGAAAGAATCAGGAAGGTGATGAGGCCGACGATTACTCGCCTTGAGAGGCATCCTCGAGGTACTTCTTCATCAGCAAAGAAAAGTGCTGCCGGGGAATCTGACTACTCTCGGCAGCCTTGGTGATCACCCCCCCGTGCTGCGCGAGTTTCGCCCGGAGGTAGCGGCGCGAAAATTCCGCGTTGGCCCGCTCCTTCGCCTCCGCATAGGGAAGGTCGTCGTACGAGGCATCGGCAGCCCTGGGAGCCTCGTCACCGATCGGAGCGAGAAGCCCACGAATTTCTTTCGCAGTGATTTCGTCACCCATGGCCAGCATGACGCTGCGCTCCATGACGTTGCGCAACTCACGCACGTTGCCGGGAAACGGGTACTTCACCAATTCTTGTACCGCCGCATCGCTCAACGACGCATGGGGCTTGACCATTTCACGCCCGAACTGTTGCATCAACTGGCGTGCAATGACCGGGATATCCTCGATACGGTCCCGAAGGGGCGGCACCGGAATCGAAATCACCGCCAACCGATAATAGAGGTCCTTTCGAAAGTGACCCAGCCGAACCTGCTCTTCCAGGTTCCGGTTGGTGGCGGCGATGAAACGCATGTCCACCCGCCGCGCCCTGGTGCTGCCCACGGGTCTCACTTCATTCTCTTCGAGCACCCGAAGAAGCTTGGCCTGCAGCGGCAACGGCAGCTCACCGATTTCGTCGAGAAAGACGGTGCCGCCGTTCGCCAATTCGATGAGGCCTGGCTTGTCGGCAATCGCCCCGGTGAAGGCCCCCCGGACATGGCCGAAGAGTTCGCTTTCCATCACCCCTTCGGGAATCGTGGCGCAATCGATCACCTGGAACAGCTTCTTGTGCTCGGCACTCTGCTCGTGAATCGCGCGCGCAATCAGCCCCTTCCCCGTCCCCGTTTCTCCAGTGATCAGGACGCTGGAACGGACCTGGGCCGCTTCCCGGACCCCTCGCATGATCCGCTGATAGGACGGCCCCACCCCGATGAAACTGCCGGCCTGAAATTCCGCCCTTGCCCGCTGCTCGTAGACCGCGTGCCGGCGCAGGATTTCTGAGATTCTGATGGCCCGATGGAGTCGAACCCCCAGATCCTCGGGATTTACCGGCTTGAGGACATAATCGAACGCGCCGCGCCGCATGGCCTCCACGGCCAGCTGCACCGTATTCATCCGTGTCACCAGTAGCACCGGCAGATTGCGGTCGATGGATTGAATCCGGCCCACTAACTCCAGCCCGCTCATTCCCGGAAGCATCATGTCGGTCAGGACGAGATCCATGGCCCGCTCGCTCAACAGTTCGAGCGCCCCCTCGGCGGTCGCACGTACCTCCATGTCCCACTCCCCATCGAGCGGCTTGAGGTCAGCAGCCTCGAGGGCATGGAGGATGAGCTCCGCGTCGGTCGGATTGTCCTCGACGATCAGAATCGTAAACGGCGCTTTTGCCTTTCGCGGATCGGTCCGCCCGACGGCCACATTCCCCATCATGGTGTTCCCTTTGTGCTACCGACCGGTTGACCCGGCCTCCAGTCCGGATGTCTGACCGGGACAGTGGCTTTGGTCCGCCGTCGAGCCGGGCAAGTTCCAATCTTCCAAGATCGGCAGCGTAAAGCGAAACAGGGTGCCGGGTCCAGCCGGTTCTTCCAACCAGACTTTTCCATGGTAGAGATCCACGATCCGCTGCACAATCGTCAAGCCGATCCCGCTGCCTGCGCTACGCGAAGGGTCCAGCCGCACAAACGGCAGAAACACCCGCTCCCGCAGCTCCGTCGGAACCCCGATCCCGTTGTCGCGAAACGTCCAGAGTGCCATTTGCGCCCGTCGCACGGCTTCGATGCGAATCTCCGGCGCGACGCCGGGCCGGGCGAATTTCAGCGCGTTGGAGAGCAAGTTGTCGAAGATCTGCCTGACGTAGGCGCTTTGACAGGCGATGAGGGGCAAGTCCGGCTGCACGGACACGGTCGCGCCCGCCGCCTCCAACTCACCGGCTCGAGACTTCAACACATCCTGGAGGACCGAATTAGGATCGACCGCCTGCAGACCTTCCTGCCGGGCCCCGACACGGGCCAACGCCAGAATTCCCTCTACCCGATCCGTGAGATCCTGTCCGTTCTGCTCGAGCAGCGCCAACCATTTTTCGGCCCTATCGTCCAGTTTCCCCGCGTACTGCCGACGCAAGGTGGCTGCGAGCTGCCCCATCCGCTGCCCCGGGCCCTTCAGGTCGTGCGCCAACATCTCCGCCATGAACTCAAGCTGCTGCAACCGCACTCGCAATCCCTTCCGCTTTTCACGGACGGCTTCATAGAGCCGAGCGTTCGAGATTGCAACCGCGGCTTCCTGCGCGAGCCCCAATGCCAACCGCTGATTCCAAGCCTCCGGCTCCACCCGCCCCTCGCTCAGCAGCACCAACACCCCGAACGCGCGCCCCTGCGCCAGCAGCGGCACAGACAGCATGCTGTCCCCGATCAAATTGCGCCGGGCCAGCTCCGGGCGCCGGTCGGCCCGAAGGTTGGTGCCGGATGCCGGCAGCCCCGTCTCGAATGCCCGGACGGAAATGGGAAACTCTTCCCACAGCAGGACGGTCTTGTGAAGCGAACTGTGCCAGTCCCGTGATGCCGCTTCGATGACCCAACATCCCATCCGGTCATCCCGCAGCAGCACCAGACAGACGTCGGCATGGACTAACTCGGTGGCGCGATCAGTGATGCGGTGGAGCACGCCGTCGATACCGTCCGGCGCGATGGAATTGATTTCTTGCCCGATGGTCTGGATGGTTTCCAGCTCTTCAAGGTGCTGGACAATCCGTCTGTTCATCTCTTCGAATGAGCGGGCCAGTTGGCCGATCTCGTCAGCGGAGCGTATTTCAGCCACGGAGATCAGGGCGGACTCACGCTCGGGAGATTCCCGGCCGAGTACTCGCGCCGCCCGCTGTAATATGGTCAAGGGTTTGGTCATCGACCGGGCCAAGAGCCTGCTGCCGGTCCAACCCAGGATCAACGCTCCCAGCACGGCCACGAGAACACTCGCATAGGCTCGTTCCGAGATCGCGGCTGCCAAATCATTGGTAGATCTGACTTCTCCATCCAGCCGATCTTCCAGTTGCCGGAGCGCCATTCTCATAGCATCCGACCGTTCCAGCCCCTTCCCCTCCCGCACGTCTCGTTGTACCTGAGACCGGCCGGGGCCTTCGAGCCGGGCAATGACAGCCTTTTTGGCCGACAGCGATTCCGCGATACGGCGCTCGATTTCATTGATCTCGGCCGCGAACCCCGCCTGTGCGCGAAGCAGATCGTTCGCCCGCGCAGTCACTACCGGCAGATGCGCCTCCGCCTCACGAATGGCAGTCAGATACTTGTCCTGTTCCGTCAGGAGAAAACCTCGAAAGGCGTCTTCAACGTTGACCGAAAGTCGGCGGAGTTCGTGGATTTCTTGGCGCACCGACACGAGATCCTGCCGGTGCTGTTGGATGCTCAGAATCTGGCCGATGAGGTAGACAAGGAAGACGAGCGTGGAGACGAGCGGACCCACCAACAGTGCGAGCACGACCCATACCTTGTGCTGCACACGAAGCCGTTCCCACCATGTCCGGCCCTGATGAATCATAGGCACGTACCTCGGGGTCACGATGCTGATGCTATACAAGCCGAACGGTGAATGGTAGACACCACTAGACCCGGTGTCAAGGCACACCCTGCGCCATTGGCCTGGCGATGAGGCGAAACTCTCGCTTGGTTCTCAGTCGAATTGTGCGATAATGAACGTATGCTCCTGAAACGTTGGCTGGTCGGCCTGCCGCTCAAGACCAAGCAGGCGGCCCATGAACGACTGTCCAAGCGACTCGCGCTGGCGGTCTTTTCATCCGATGCCTTGTCCTCCGTCGCCTATGCCACGGAGGAAATTCTCCTCGTGCTGACTCTGGCCGGTACGGCCTTCGTCGGGTACTCCATCCCGCTCAGCCTCACGATCATCGGGCTCCTCGCAATCTTGACCATGTCCTACCGGCAGATCATCTTCGAATATCCTGAGGGCGGCGGCGCCTATATCGTCGGTCGGACCAACTTGGGGGAATGGGCCGGATTGGTCGCCGCCGCGGCCTTGATGATCGATTATGTCCTGACAGTCGCGGTCAGCGTGGCGGCCGGCATTGCAGCCGTCACTTCGGCCTTTCCCAGCCTGTTGGACCATCGCGAAGCACTCTGTCTCACCGCCATTCTCTTGGTACTGGTCGTAAACTTGCGAGGGGTACGAGAATCAGGACAGATCTTCGCCATCCCGACCTACCTCTTTATCGGCACCATTGCGCTGATGTTGGGAATCGGTACTCTCCAGATCCTCCTGGGAAGAGCGGCGCGGGTGGAGCCGGCCCAGATCGCTGCCGCCACGGAACCCTTAACCCTCTTCCTGCTCCTGCGGGCCTTCTCGTCCGGTTGTACTGCCTTGACCGGTGTCGAAGTCATTTCAAACGGGGTCTCCGCGTTCAAAAAACCCGAACCCAAGAATGCCGCCCATACGATGATCGGCATGGCCGTAATCCTTGGCACCATGTTCATCGGCATCAGCTCGTTGGCCTACTATTTCGGCGTGCTGCCGAAGGAGGACGAGACGGTGGTTTCGCAGGTCGCGCGCGCGACCTTCGGGACCGGCACGCTCTACTATCTCGTCCAAGCCTCCACGATGCTGATTTTGATCCTGGCGGCAAACAGCAGCTTCAACGGCTTTCCCCGCCTGGCTTCGATCCTGGCTCGCGACAGCTACATGCCGCACCAAATGTCCATGATGGGCGACCGGCTGGTTTTCTCGAACGGCGTGATCATCCTTGGGGTCTTTTCCTGCCTCTTGATCGTGCTCTTCCAAGGGGACACCCATGCGCTGATCCCGCTGTATGCCGTCGGCGTCTTCCTGTCATTTACGATTTCTCAGGCGGGGATGGTGAAACGCTGGCTGGTCAAGCGGGGCCCCCACTGGGAAAAGAAACTTATCGTCAACGGGGTCGGGGCCGTGACGACGGGCATCGCGACGCTGATTATCGCCAGCACGAAGTTTACCCATGGCGCCTGGATCGTCATCGTCCTCATTCCGTTCCTGATCATGCTGTTTCGCGCGATCCGGTCCCACTACAAGGCCGTATCCGAGCAGGTTTCCCTGGCGCGGGATCATCGCCCGCCGTTGCCCCGGCGCAACATCGTCATCATCCCGATCAGCGGTGTCAACCGGGCGGTGATCCGGGCGGTCGACTATGCCCGCAGCCGCTCCGGTGACATCCGAGCCGTGCTGGTCGACGTCGATCCTGAGGACACGGCAAGGGCGGAGATCCAATGGGCCCAGTGGGGCTGCGGCGTACCGCTCACCGTCCTCCCCTCACCCTATCGCTCGGTCTTGAGTTCCCTGCTGGAGTACGTCGAACAATTGCTGCAGAAGGACCAGGAATGTTGGGTGACGGTCGTCATCCCTGAGATCCTCCCCGCCCGTTGGTGGCAAACCATCCTCCATAACCAGCGTGCGCTCATGCTCAAAGGCGCGTTACTATTCAAAGATCGGGTCATCCTCACCGACGTCCCTTTCCACCTCACGAGATAACCGCCATGCGCAACACAGCACTCGACACACACACTCGAGCCCTTTCGTTTTTGTTGTTAAATTCGGCCTTATGGATCGGCTTCCCCATCGGAACCGTTCATGCGTTCAAGATTACGTCTCCGGCTAACGGCGCGACGGTTCAATCTGGCGAGGTCGTCACGGCGCAGGTAGACCTGGGGGCTGATACCGGCATCACAAAGGTTCGCTATTATTGGTATCGAGAAGGTGCCGAACGGTTGGTGCAACGAGAAGAGGACGACTCGTCTGTGGCACCACGGCAAGAAAAAATGGGGGACGATCGGTTTTTCCAAAACGACAGCGTCACGGGCGGCGCGGTGGTCGCTATCCCCGCGCTCACAGCGACCAGCACAGGACAACCGGCCTTCGGTGGAGCGCTGACGGTTCCGAAAGATGCGGTGGGTCCTATGCGACTGCTCGCGGTGGCCGACATTTCACGCGGGCGGCTGGGAACGAGAACCGTGTTCGATGAAATCTTGGTCCAAGCCGCTCCTGCAGCGGATCTTCAAACCATCGAGTTTGAAACGGAGAAGCCTCTCCAACTAGGCAGAGCGGGACAGTCCTCCGCGTTCGGCCATGTCGACTCGATGGGAAAGATCTTCGAACTCCCGGTGGTCGGCGAATTCGCCGATGGGGTCTCTCGCGCTATCGGATCACCTGCGAGCGGTACCGGCTACCATTCCTCGAACGACAAGGTCATCAAGGTGTTGTCTGACGGCCTGCTGCAAATCGTGGGCAACGGCAAGGCGACGCTGACGATCGGCAATCGAGGCAAGCAGGCCTCGCTGGACGTCGAGGTCGCAGTCAACGACGAGCCGAACGAACCACCGGTCGCCGACGCCGGCGCGTCGCGGACGGTGCGTGCCGGCAGCAAGGTCAAACTGAGCGGATTGAACAGCCGAGACCCGGAAGGGGAAGCGCTCTACTATGCATGGAGTCAGGTACGCGGCAGCAAGGTCGCGTTGCTCGACGTCAACAACTCAGAAGCCTCGTTCCAAGCTCCCCATGTGTCCGAACCCCGCACGTTTCGCTTCAAGCTGCGCGTGACTGACAAGAAAGGGGCGGATAGTGTCCCTGCCTATGTCGACATCACGGTGGAACCGTAACCGCTGCTGAAACAGGTCGTCAACTCGTTCTCGATCGCCCGTCTCTCTGCGACATACCATCGGTAAAAGAGCCGCCTCGGCGGCTCGGGGCAGGTGAGTGAGTATGGAAGTCCTCGGTCGCCGCACTCCCGGCAGCCTTGTTGAGCGACCTTTTTGAGCAGCATGCGATAGGATTCTGAGGCGCGAACCACCTTGTTTCTTAGTCGGCTCACCACCTCAGGCTCCTGAACCTCGAAGAACCAAGATACGAGAACCTATTTCACCTTTCCCATCCCCATCGGGCCAAAGGTGTGGCGTGCTCGTTCCAATTCTTTCATGTGCCTTCGAAGATCCGGACCGAATTCCGATTTCATCACTGCCGTGCGATAGAGAGCAATCCGCCGCTCCGCCGCTTCCAGCGCGACACCGAGCTGATCGGCCAGTTGCCGTCCGGAAGCCGTGAGCCATTTCAGATGTCGGGCGGCGTAGGCGAGATCCTGAAGGGAATAACGGACCGATTCGATCTCCTCGAAGCAACGAAATCGCGCACGTCGAAGATCCCGCGCCGTGAGCCCAGCCGCTTTCCACCCTGTCCTGCCCGCAGACGTTTCAGCCCAAGACGACAACCGCTCGAACAGTAATGCACCCATCGTGAAGGTGAAGGTCGCATGCAAAATCCCGCGAATGGGCCGCAAGCTGCGCCGCCAGGGTGAATAGAATATCTCTTGGTTGGAGTCACCGCCGTACATGACATACTTCCGCAGCAGCAAATTCAAATGGTGATGGCTGTTCTCATGGATGAGGTCGTCGATCAGGTCGAGATTGTCTCGGTCGAAGCAGTTGATCACCGAGAGACCAGGTCGGTGGCGATAGCTGAAACTCACGATGCCCTTGGCCCGAAGAGGACAGATTTGAGAAGTCAGCAGCGCCAGCCAGTCATTTCCTTGCGGCCATGCTGTCTCGATAGCGTGCAACGCCGAACGGATACGAGATGCGGCGCTCGACGGTGAGGGCCGCACTGCGGTCGGACTGCGGTGGCGGTCGTAGACAAGTGTCGGACCAAGGACGAGGCCGCCATAGCGAGTCTGCCGCAGGATCACCGGCTCGTGCAGTCCGGCAGACCAACGCGGCGGCGATCCCGCATCGAGAATCAACCGGCTCTGTGCCCTCACCGACACATCGATCCTCGAGGGCCGCACCATCAACTCGCCCTGCAGGCCGACCCGAGTCAATACTTGCCGCAACGGACGGGCAAGACCATACGACCGTCCCTGCGTCCCGACAGTAGGCGTGCACGGAAGTTCGACCTGCTCCATGTTGGCGCTGAAATCGCAGGGCACCCGCCATGTCCGCCCTCCTCGAGCTGCAACCCATCGGCATGCCGCTTCCGGTGCCATCCACACCGACTCCTGAGTGGTCTCCCTCGCTAGTCGTCGGCACAGTGCGTCCAGACGCGGAAGGAGCCGTCGAGGCTCCGGCCTTCCCTTGGGAAACACCTCGTCGGCATAGCTGTTCTCGTAAAACTTCTCCCGGAACTCCACATGGAGTTGTGCGGCGATCTCGCCTCGATCCCGTTCCCTGCGAACCTGTGCAAGCACATCGACAAAGTAGAGCAGATCGTTGAGCGACTCGATCCAGCCCACGACTTTCCAATGGGAGAAGGAGTTCAACGGCAGCTCCCGTGCAAGTTCCTGAAACCATTCGACGGGAAGCCCCAGCCGTCTCGCGTCCCCAGCGTAGGATGAGCCGAAGTCGCGGCAGAGATCGAGCAGGAGGCCGCGCATCGAGCGGCGCAGTTGCTGCATCAGTTGTTCGAGAATCAGCTGATCAAACGGCCGCATCGGCGTCATGGTGATCCCAAGACAGGAGTGAATCGGCGCACTCTACGCGAGCCATGAAAGTGGTGCAAGCCGAGACACAGTCTGAGGTCGAGGTTCAAGAAGAAGATCCGGAGATGATCGAGAGAGGCTCAGGAGGCTGGTCTGCGGGGAGCCAATCCCAAGTTCGTCAGCCCGAGTGTTGAGGCATGGGTGAGCAAATGTTCGGCGAGACTTCCCACGACGGCGTCTTCCAGCGGAGGCTTGGTCCCTTTGACGACGGTAAAGGGTAATTCATCCTTCCACAACACCTCCCCCTGCCGGGTCAAGAGGTAGAGGTAGAGCCGGCGCTCTTCACGGTCCTTCCAACCCCATGCAGCAGGGTTTGCAGGCATCGCCAGCACATGCCCGACCAGGACACTGTCGACTTTCAAGTCCCGCCCCACAGCCTGGGCGATCCGTTCCCGTCCCGCCGCGTCATGGCATCCGGTCCCGTGCTCAGCCAATGCATGGAGTTCCGCCTCCGTCGAGGATGTGGGGGGAACAACCTGGAGTTGCATATGCCGATCCAGTGCACTGACCAGCCGGGAGGACATTGCCTCATCGCCTTCGAACGGCACAACCGCAACGCGACGGAGTCCTGGTTGCCCTTCCGTCGCCGGCTCGAATGGAGCCTCAGCTACCCAGGAGTGCTCAAACGGGGCAAATGCCACGTCGGCCGTCCGGCTCGAGTCCAACCCCACCACAACCAGCCAGGCTCCGGCTAGACATCCTGGCAACCCCAGCAGCGGCAACAGAAGCGCCGCCCGAACCAACCGCCGCCTTTTCCAATTCAGCACCGCCACCGCGCGCCTCCATTGCGTTCTTGCATCGGGCACCAAGTTCTGAAACGTAACACAGCAAACCTGATGCCGTCGATCGTTCTTCAATCTCCTACAAGCAACTACGTGATTCTCCAAGCATTGTTCTTCAGCAAGCGACTCACGGGGGATTCCGCAGGCTGCGTCGGCATCGTTGAACCGGCCAGCGCTCTGGACAGGATGAGGAATCCTGCGACAGTGAACAGGATCGAGGAGGGCAAAGAAAAGGTTTGTTGCGAGAATGCTTTGATGAACAGCGCGAACTTGCGTTAACATCGCGCCGGCACAAACGAGGACGCGCAGCCTGGGAACTGCCTCGTTCCCCAGGCTGTCGCTCTGCAGCCGCTTCAGGCTGTCAGCTTCACCAGCTCGAACAGGCGCGGCTTCTCCGGCGTCGGCATCACGACCCGGCGAAGGGATGAGTGTTGGATCATCCGATGCTTCTGAATCACCATATCGACGACGTTTCCGCAGCAGAGGCATCGATAGCCGTGCGTCCACATCGGATGGTAGCTTTCTTGGAGATCGATCAAATCGTCACTCACCATCAAGCCGTCGCAACGTGTGCAGGTCATGGGGTCCTCCTGGTTCAATGATCGATGTCGCCGATCCGATTTCCTCCCGAGCGACCTCGCCCGTCCCTGAGGAGAGCAATGTGGGTGCCACTCTCCTACCCTCGGAAACCCCTGTCATGACTTGTGGGGCGATGGACGCAATTGCTGCCGTCTCAGCCGAAATTGAAAATATTGTGACCGAATTGGCCCCATGCGACAGAAATGGACGTGCCGGCAAGTCATCGAATAATCACGGCACCGCCGTAGTGCATGCCAGGGCCTACAAGGGCTTCCCCTCCCCCGAGATGGCATCCAAGGACAGGGAATGACACTCAAAGCGACAGAAATTGCCGCTGTCGTACAGGAAATCGCCGGCGCTCTTGCGGGAGGCTGGGTCCAGAAGGTCTTTCAACCCTTGCCGGACTTGCTCTTGCTGGAGATCCGAGTCCCAGGCCAGACCCATCGACTGCTCTGTTCCGTGAACCCAGCCACGGCCCGGCTGCACCTGACCCAACAACTGTTGCCGAATCCCCCAAGCCCCCCTTCGTTTTGCCAACTGTTGCGGGCCCGCATCCAAGGCGCGAGGTTGGACGCCATTCGTCAGGTTGTCGGCGACCGGATCGTGCACCTCTCCATGACGACACGAGAAGGTCCAGCCACGCTCATTGCGGAATTGTTCGGGAAGCGGCCCGATCTCCTCTTTCTGGACCAAGAGGGGAAGGTCCTCGGCAGTTTGGCCCACCAAAGCAATCGCATCGGCCGGCCCTACGAATCGCCTCCTGCCCCCGCCGCCGGGCCGGACCAGCAGCCGGAGCCAGTGACCGGCATGGCCCCATCGACCGATAACCCCTATCCGCTCTCAACAGACCTCGAACAACGGTACCGTGAACGGGAAGGGGCCCTGGCACATGACCATGCGGTGAGGACGCGCGAATCAGCGCTACGCAAGGCGCTCAAGAAGGAACGACGACGGCTGGCTGGTCTCCAACGGGACTTGGAACAGGCGGGACGCTACGAACCCTATGCCCGCTACGGCGAGCTGCTAAAAAGCAACTTACATCTGCTCAAAAAAGGGCAGTGTGAAATCGTGGTCGTCGACTATTACGACGAACGGCTGCCTCAACTCACCATTCCGCTCGATCCCGCGAAGTCCGCCCAGGCCAATATGGACGGCTATTTCTCAAAATACCGCAAATACGTGACGGCCCAACGTGAAGTCGTGCCCCGCATCGCAGCCTTGGAAACACACATTCTCGGCATGGAGCAGGAACTGGTTTCGATCAATGAAGGGACCTGGCAACCTCCGATCCAAGACACGCCTCGTCCCAGCCGAGCCGTCCCACGCAACCGTCGACGAACGGAACCGGACACGAAACGGGGGCCCTTCCGGCGCTTTCTTTCGGCGGACGGCTATCAGATCTTTGTCGGCCGCAACGCCAGAGAGAACGACGACCTCACCTTCGGCCTAGCCAAAAGCGATGACGTCTGGCTGCATGCTCAGGGCACGCCAGGTTCGCACGTCGTGATTCGACTGGAGAAGGGCTCCGAGCCGCCGCCCGACACCCTGCGGGATGCCGCCACGCTCGCCCTGCTGTATAGCGACCTCAAAAAAAGCGGGAAGGGCGACGTTATCTACACGAGACGCAAATGGGTCAAGAAATCCAAGGGGCAGGTCCCCGGCGCGGTCACGGTCACGCAAGAAAAAGCCATCCATGTTACCCTCGACAAGAAGCGTTTGGAGGCCTTAAAAGAACGTTCGGTCACGTTAAAGGGTTAACCCGCACCGAAGGCTCTGCCCTCCCTCGCGGCTTTCTGATCTCTCTCCTCGATGCTGGACACATGGTAGCGCGCGCGATCGATCGCCAGGGTCACGCGCTACAAGGCACTCGATAGAGGCTGGTCTCCATCCGGACTCGCTCCCGTGGGGCGGCAGAAACCGCCATCATGGCCCAACGGTCGTCTACCGTCTTATCTTGCCACAGCGTCGACTTTGATCTTGAATTTCTCCTCCGGTTAGCGCTATCTGGGAGCCATGCCGTGAGGATGCGTCACCGCCGCGTCACCCTATGTGACCCTCCGACTCCACCCGACGACACCAGCGAGGTCCGACACCGTGGTCAGCACCCGATTCCTTCGTCATGTTTGCATCGGCCTGTTCTGCGTGGGACTCTCATTACCAGGAACGAACCCTACCCAGGCTGCGGGCCAATCGAACCAACCGACTCGTACGCCCGCGTCGCTTGAGACACAGCCGCTCCAGGAAGAACAGATCCATTCGATTGTCGAAAAAATCACCAAGCCGGTCGACCAGGATGCCGAAGCGATGCGGCATAACGATTTGGGCGTGGCCTTCGTGTTCAAGGGCGACGTCGAGCAGGCCGTAGACGAATTCAAGCACGCGCTGCGTCTCCAGCCCAACTACTTCGCGGCGCACCTAAACCTGGCCAATACCCTCCTCGACCTCGGCCGCCACGAGGATGCGCTGGCGGAGTTCAAACAGGCGCTCAAACTCAAGCCGGAGGACCTGAAGGCGCGCAATGATTTCGGCGTGGCCCTGAAGACCACGGGGGATCTCAGCGGGGCCGTGACGGAGTTCAAGGCGGTGCTGCAACAGCGGCCGGATGACGTGCATGCCCACAACAACCTCGGCGTGGCCCTGAAGGCGATGGGTGACCTGGAAGGAGCGATCGCTGAATACCGCACCGCCGCGGACCTCCAGCCGACCAACGTGAACACGCACTTCAACCTCGGCCTCGCCCTTCTGGAAAAGAAGGACATCGAAGGCGCCATTAATGAATTCCGCACCGCGCTCCACTTGCGGCCGAACGACGGCAAGATTCGTTACAACCTGGGCCATGCGCTGGCGAGCATCGGTCGGCGCACGGAAGCCGCACAGGAATTGCGACAGTACCTGCGTCTTGAGCTCGACACGCCGGCCAACCACCGCTGGATCGAGCAGGCCGAGGCGAAGATCCGCGAACTCGAAATGCCCGATTCCAATCGGTGAGCTCCGCTCGGCGTGGCTCCACCAACCCCATGTGCATCTCCACCAGATCCGGTTCGACAGACCGACCCACGATGCGGTTGACTTCGCCCCTGCCCTGCGCATGCTCGTAGCGATGGAGGAAACCTGACACGATGAATGATATACCCGGCACCGACCTTCCCCCATACCGCACCGCCGGCCTATCGACCGCCCTACGCCGACTCCGTGGAGCGGGATCGTGGCTTCTGCTGCTCTGTCTGCTTGGATGGCCGGTCGCCACTGAGTGTGCGGCCGAACAGCCCGAGGAACAAGGACAGACTTGGGACTTCGACAGCCTGCCGCCCGGCACGATTCCCAGTGCACTCCACATCGGCACCTTCTACGACGGCAGACCGGCCGGCGAATGGAAGATCATCATCACGGACCGGGCAAAAAGCCCCGGACAGGTGCTCGCGCAGGTCCAAGGCAAAGGTTCGGACCAGACGTACAAACTCCTGTTGTTCGAAGGCACCGACAGCCAAAACGTCGACGTCGAGGTCGCTTACCTTGCCGTGTCCGGCAAGGCTAACGACGGAGGCGGGCTGGTATGGCGCGCCGCGGATGACAAGAACTACTATCTACTACGAGCCGGCGCCATCGACCATAAAGTAAGGCTCTATCGCATGGTCAAGGGAATTCCCCAACCCCTAAAAGGCATCGATCGGAACATTCCGGCCGGAGGCTGGCATACCATCCGGGTGGTACAGAAAGGCTGCGAGATCCAAGCCTTCTTTGACGGTGAGTCGGTCTTTCGACTTTGCGAGGCGGGGCTGACGACGGGCCGAATCGGACTCTGGACCAATGCCGATGCCGTCACGTACTTCGACGACCTCCGCCTGCGCCGCTTGAAATAAATTCCATGCATGACTCATCGACCCACCCCCGCCAACCCGCGACCGGCACGACGCTCGATCAAGCTTCGTCTGCCCTCGTCGGTCCGCTTCGCACTCGTCTCTTCGGTCTCGCGCTTGATCACGTGAGTCGTGACCAACGACTCATCCTCTTCGCCACCTGGTTCAGCTGGACCCTGGGTGCGATGGATACAATGATCTATTCGTTGGTGCTCACTCCTGCGCTGACCGAGTTGCTGACCTTGGAACGAGCAGGCGCGACAGTCTCAACCGGAACCGTCGGTTGGTACGGAGGAGTCATCCTCTCAACCTTTCTCGTGGGATGGGCCGTCGGCGGAGTGGGACTGGGAAGTTTGGCGGACCGGCTCGGGCGAACGCGGGTGATGGTGTGGTGCATGGTAGTGATCGCCGCTTCGACGGGACTGGCGGCGCTCGCACAGGCTTGGTGGCATCTCGCCGGCACGAGACTCCTCACCGGCGTCGGGATCGGCGGCCTCTGGGCCGCGGGCGCGGCGCTCGTGGCGGAAGTGTGGCCGGAGCAGAACAGGCCCCAGGCGGCCGGCTTTCTGCAATCTGCCTGGGGTTTCGGGTTTTTTCTGGCCGCCGCGCTCCATTTGCTCGTAAAGGGCTACGGATGGCGGGGAATCTTCGCCATCGGCTTTCTGACGGTCATCGCCGCCTGTCTGCTCTCCCGACAGACACACGATTCGGCACGGTGGCAATCGTCCCACGCCGCGGAGGAGCGACCGGGCCATCTGCATCCATCTCGGCTCGGCCAACTCTTCGGACCGGACTATCGACGCGCTACGTGGTCCGGTACCACGCTGGCCTTCGTTGCAGTCTTCGGGCTCTGGGGAGCGACCAACTGGACCCCGAGTCTCATTCAAGCCCTCCCGGATTTGGCGGGGCTCGATCCCTCCACCACGGCCTCCTATGTCTCCTACGCCGTCATGTCACTCAATGCCGGGGCGTTACTCGGCTATTTCGGTTTCGGATTCCTGGCTGACCGCTTCGGTCGGAAGCCGGTCTTTGCGCTGATGTCGGCCGGAGGACTTATCCTGGTTCCCGCTACGTTCCTCTTTTCCCACTCCTATACGGTCGCGCTCCTTCTGCTTCCGATATTGGGGTTCTTCACGAAAGGCATCTTCGGGGGGTTCCCGTTGTACTTCCCGGAACTCTTTCCGACACGGTTACGGTCGACGGGCGCAGGATTCTGTTACAACGCGGGCCGCATCGTGGCCTCCCTCAGCCCCTTCATGACGGGGACACTGGTCTCGACCTTCGGTAGTTTCGGCGTGGCTGCCTCGACGATTGCTGGAATTTATCTCGTAGGGCTTGCTATCCTCCCCTTCGCCATCGAAACCCGCGGCCGCTCCCTTCCTGAGTAAGGGGTTAGGATGCTGCTGGCGCGGCAGCACATCGACAAATATTCGCACAGAGACGACGGATTGTTGTTCCCGCCGACCCCGTTTCCACTCCATTCATTGTTCGCCGCGACAGCGGCGAGGGCCCACGGAAAAACCCTCGTATCTCCGGCAAGATCGAACCCCGACTTTCGCGGGAGCCGAGCGGCACCTCTGTTGCACAACCGGCCTGCACGAATGCCTCGCATCTCGAGATTCCTGAAACAGGAGTGCTCCCATGGCCAGAAAGCATCGCCACGAACCCATACAGGCTGCCGCGACGGTTCTCGTGGTGGACGACGACCCGAAAGTCCTCATGCTGTGCAGCGCCCTACTCAAGTATGCCGGGTACCACGTGCTGGAAGCGGGAGGGAGCGCGGAAGCGCTCAAGCACTGCGCGGAGTATCCCAGGTCCATCGACTTGCTGGTTACGGACCTCCTCCTGCTGCCTCCCACGCTGCAACTCGCCTCGGAGACCAATCAATACCCCAATATCCATGGGCATGAATTGGCCGCACGGATGACGGCCGTCCGACCGGACACGCGGGTTCTGCTCATGTCCGGCAATCCTGACGAAGAACTCGCCAGGCATCGGATCGCCCGAGGCAGTCACCCTTTTGTGCAGAAACCATTCGACATCACGCTTTTCCTGGAACTGATTCGTGGCCTGCTGGCGAGTCCCTCGCCTTCGGTCTGCAGGCACACCTCCTAAAACCCTGCCTCGCCAGCCTGTCACATCGTGATTCGCTTCAAAAAAAACGGGGCGGCCACCCTGTAGTGGCCGCCCCGTCGTCCCATTGGACAAGAAACGTTACCAGCGATCGCGCCTGGAGCCGCCTCCACCGCCACGATTGCCGAACCGATCCCCGCCACGACCCTGCCCACCACCACCGCCGCCGAAACGCGGTTCCTGGGGGCGAGCTTCATTGACCGTCAACGTGCGGCCACCCATTTCCGACCCATTGAGAGCGGAAATCGCCTTTTGAGCATCCTCAGCGCTGGCCATCTCCACGAAACCGAATCCACGCGACTGACCGGTGAATTTGTCCGTGATGACGCGGGCGGACTCAACCGCTCCATGCGCAGCGAACAGGTCGCTCAATTGTTGTTCGGTCGCCGCGTACGGCAACCCGCCGACGTAAATTTTAGAACCCATGTGGGTCCTCCTCTTGGGTAGTGACATTGTCTTGAACGAAGGAAACAAAGGGAAAGGTCGGGCCGAAGACGCGATCGATGGGCGACTTAGGTCTGGCTTTCGATTGGATTCCCGGGCAAGGCAACATCGAGATAGGCCTGAACTATTTCAGCACGCTGGCTACCAGGCCCCCATAGCCAACGCCACACTGTACCATGAGCACTTAAGCCAAACAAGGCGGCGGGAACGCCCCTGGGTGAACTCAGCTATCAGCCGGCCGACCTCCGCCCCACCAACCGTTCAATAATGTTCCGTCATGAACCAGCCCGCGATGGACAATCGCCGGTGCGCCCCGGCCGTCTCATCCACTCGGCAAACTCGATGGAATCTGGGGACGGTGAACATGACCAACGATCCCGGCAGCGGCGCAATACAGTGCGTGACCCGCAATTTCGGCTTCTTACCGGAGGACTCACTTTCTGGCGCATAGACGATCAGCTCACCGCCCCAGTCCGATTCCCATTCTTCGTGGAAATATGTCACCATCGCCAGCCGGCGGAGCGGCGCGGCCTTGCCGATCGTTTGATACCCCTGGGCCGTATCGTCATGGGTCAGGAGGCAGTCTCCCGCCCCATAGGAATAGTAGCTGAAACCCAGATGCCGCCCCTTGATGCCGGGAAACGATTCGACGTACTCCTGGATCGGTTTCATTGGAAGCCGGCGCAGGAGTACCTGCGCCTGGGGCTGCGCGATCTCCGCCTTGGACCAGTTCCCGCTATTCGGGAAATCCTCGCGCACGTGAGGAAGCTCACTCAACGCATTCCAATTGGCCCGGTCCATGGCTTCTCGAAAACCGCGCCGCTCGTCGGCGGACCAGAAATCCTCGACTACCAGCACCGGCGTCCTATGAAACGAAAAATCCTCGAGGTCGGCGCAGCTTTGTCCCGCCTGCACTTGCCCAGAATGAACTTTCACGTCATCGCCTCCTGTCAAAAGTGACCGGCCTCGTCTACTCTCCCACTCGAACCAACAGACCTCGATCTTTGCATACATTGAAGGTGTGATGGAACCAGGCCACCACCACCCCCAAGTATAGGAGATTCAGACCGGACGCCCAGCCGAGTTCCCCAACGGGCAGCACGTGGGCGGTCAGGAGGTTGCGCATGCCCTCGAAAACATGGGCCGCAGGATTGGCCCAGGCGACCCCGCGTAACCACACCGGCAACACGTCCATCGGATAGAACACGCAGGAGATCGGTTGAAACAGGAAGACCATGCTCCAGGCCAGGACTTCCGCCTCCTGCCCGAATCGCATGATGAGCGAGGTGGTGAAGACCCCGATGATCCAGCCGGTCAACACGAGATTCAGGATGAACGGAACCAGCCACGCGCCGATCACGAGCACGTTGTAGGAATAGAACAGCCAGGCACAAGCGGACATCACGATGGACACGGCCGTGACCTTGAACAGACTCATCGCCATGGTCGCAGCCAGGAACTCGCTGGGCTTGAGCGGGCTGGCAAAGAGATTCATGAGGTTCCTCGCCCACAATTCCTCCAGGAATGAAATCGTGATGCCTTGCTGCGATCGAAACAGCACGTCCCACAGAATCAGCGCGCCGAGGAAAAAGGTAACGACGGACGGAAGCTGTCCCTGAAACGTCGTGAGGTAGACGGTGATGAAGCCCCAAATGACGAGGTCGAGGAACGGCCAGTAAACGATTTCCATCACGCGCGGCAGGCTGCGCTTGTACAGATACAGATGCCGCACGACCAACGCGGAGATTCGATGCAGTTTCATCCAGGCCCTAATGCTGTTCGTGACAGTGCCCGCACCCGCCTTCTTCCCGATGAATCCCCCAGAGGTGGTTGCGCAGCAGGCGGCTGCCTTCGAGGAAGGCGGGCCCGATGCGGCGCCCGTCTTCCAGACGCCATAATGCCGTCACGCCCAGCAATCCCGCCGTGGCCGCCAATCCGGCGGCGAAGCCTCCGCTCCCCACGCGGCTCGGCGTCGCGGCCCAAAGAATGCCGCCCGCACAGGCCGACGCAATGACCGTGGCGCTCAAGCTGCTGAGCACGATCATCCACCCACAGGTCCGCCGAATCGCGCCGATGGCGCCGACTACGACCCACACCAGACCCCAAACCATCATGAGGCTGAACCCACCGACCAACAGCCCGATTCCCGCCGCCACCCCTATATCCACCATAATATCCGTTCGCCTCCCGACGTCCTTCGCTCCACGCTACTGCTCGCGGGCCAATTTGAGGAACACTTCTTCTAAGTCCGCCTGACCGAACCGCGTCACGATCTCCTGCGCGGTTCCTTCTGCCACAATTCGCCCCCGCTGCAGGAAAATGATCCGATCCGACATCTGCTCCATCTCGCGCATGTTGTGAGACGTATACAGGACGCTAAGACCGCTGGCCCTTCGCTCATCCAGGAGCACCGAGCGGACCTTGTGGGCGATGTCCGGATCCAGGCTCGCGGTCGGCTCGTCCAAGAACAAGATCTTCGGCTCGGTCAGGAACGCCTTGGCCAGCGCAAGCCTCGTCATTTGGCCGGACGACAGCTTGCGGGTCAGTTTACGACGGAACTCCTCCATCTCCAGCTTCTTGACGATCTCGTCGATGCGCCGGGGAATCTCCGACAAACCGTACAACCGGCCGACGACAGCCAAATTCTCCTCCACCGTCAATGAATAGGGCAGGGAAATGTAGGTAGAGGAAAAATTCACCCGCTGCAAAATCTCTTCGCGATGGGTCCGGAGGTCCAGGCCGAACATGCGGATGCTCCCGGCCGTCGGCGTCACCAGCCCGAGCAACATCTGAATGGTCGTGGTCTTTCCCGCTCCGTTCGGCCCCAGCAGGCCCAGGATCTCCCCCGGACGGATCTCGAACGAAATCCCGTCGACGGCGGTGAAATCACCGAATCGTTTGCGCAGGTCACAGACTTCGAGGACGGCGGAAGACATGACGACGGGAATCCCGTGACTAGAGCGACAGGAACTCTTTCAACCGATCGGGCAGATGGCAGGTCTCACACTTGCGGCTCACGACCTTCCCCTCATGCTCGGTCTTGTTATCGTGACAGCGAAAACAATCCGCGAGCGCCCGTTTGTGCAACACCGTCCCTTCGGGATGCTCCGGCTTCCAGGGTTTGCTGTCGGCCGACACGTGGCCCCGGGGGATGACGACGGGATAACCCTTGATCGGTCGCTCGTGGACGACGGCCGCATGGCAGGTCGTGCAGCCTTCGCCCTGCCCGCGCTTCTCGAAGGCGTCCATGTGTTTCCGATGGCTCATGATCAACCCGACATCCTTGACCGGCGAAGGAAGGTCCCGCACCGCGATCTCCGAGACCCGAAGGATGTTCCGGTGGCAGCCCAAACAGACGTTCGAATCCACCTTGGCTTGCAAATTGTGCGGATCGGTCGGCGTGCCGAACAGCGTGATCGCCAAGTCTTTGCTTCCATTCCACGCCTTGTCATGGATCCATCCCGCCAGGCCGGGACGGACATGGCATGCCACGCATTCGACCTCTTTGTGCGACGATTTGGCCCAGCTTTCGTAAGAAGGCGCGATGGTATGGCAACTGGCGCAGAATGTCGGGCGATTCGTCAGCGGAATCGCGACTCCCCCCACAGCCACTGCGCCGGCCACGATCGCACCGATCACAATGGCGGGAGCTCTACGCATCGACTCGCTGGGTTTTGGGGAAATGCCGCATGATCAGCGCGGCGACGCCGGAGACGTCATCGGGATCCAGCAGCGGAACGGTGGTGTCGATCGGCTTGTTCGAAACGAGCGCCAACAGGCCGTCTTGCGACACGGGCACTTCGCCGACTTGATCGCGAATGACCACGATTTTTGGATAGTCCTCGCTTCGCCAGCCTTCAGCGATGATGAGGTCATACGACGAGTCCAAATAGCGCTCCCGCACGTCCTCCACCTTCATCTGGTCTGAGACGTCGGCGAACATGGCCAGACTGCTCTTGGAGATAATGACGACGCTGCTGGCTCCGGCCTGCTTGTGGCGCCAGCTGTCCTTGCCTTCGGTGTCCAGATCGAAGCCATGCCCGGCGTGCTTCACCGTGGCGACTTTATACCCAGACCGCACCAGTTCGGGAATCACCCGCTCGATCAAGGTCGTCTTTCCGCTGTTGGACCGACCGACAAAACACAGAATCGGAACAGCCATGGCGCATCCTTTCGATATTCAACAACAGGAATGCCGATGGCCGCTCGACGGTGCCGCATCGACCTGTCCGCCCCAGGCGGACCCGCTCAACAACTGGACGGTCACCCGGTCGCCGGGGTTCACGCGTTCCACCTCGACCGGAATATCGATCAAACAATTCGCTTTCACCATGGAGGTCAGAATGCCCGACCCTTGATCGCCGGTCGTCCGCACCTTGAAGACCCCGTCTTCCCGCCAAATGATGCCGCGCAGGAAATGACGGCGGTCCGTGCGCTTGGAAAATTTCTCCTGGAAGAGGGCTTCGACCAGCGGGCGCCCATAGCCGCGCATGCCGGCCATCTTCAACATTGCCGGCCTCACCAGCTGCTCAAAGGTGACCATGGAAGACACAGGATTACCGGGCAAACCGAACGCCAGCTTTCCCTGAATCTTGCCGAAGGCCAAGGGTTGACCGGGCCTGATCGCCAGTTTCCAGAAATTCATCTCGGCGCCAAGGTCCCGGAACACGGCTTTCGTGAAATCGTAATCCCCCATCGACACCCCCCCCGACAACACAAGGATGTCGGCATTGAGTCCGTGGGAAATTTTCTCCTTCAAGGCGGCGGGATTGTCCCGCGCGATCCCCAACAGTAAGGGGATGCCGCCGGCGTCCTGAACGGCGGCGGCGATGCCGTAGCTGTTGGAGTTGATGATCTTTTCCTCGCTGAACCGTTCGTCCAGATCCGCCAATTCGTCGCCCGTCGAAAGAATCGCCACGCGCGGACGTTGATACACCAACACGAACGACTTCGCGAGAATGGCCAGCATCCCCGCTTCGCCGGGGCGGATCTGCGTCCCCTTGGCGATGATGCAGTCGCCCTTTTTCACGTCTTCCCCCTGCGGCCGGATGTTGGCGCCGCACACCTCGGGCTTGAACACCCGGACGGACTCAGGCGTATGTTCCGTATCCTCGACTTTGACGACCGTGTCCGCGCCGCGCGGGATGGGCGCGCCCGTCATGATGCGGATCGCCTGGCCGGGCCCAACCGCCAGTGTCGGCATCTTGCCGGCCGGTACGTCCTCAATGACTCTCAGCGTCACGGGCTTGCCGATCGCATGTTCCTGGGCGATGTCTTCCGCGCGGACGGCAAAGCCGTCCATCGCCGAATTGTCCCATGGTGGATTGTCACGCTGGGCGACGATGTCCTCGCCTAACACGCGGCCCAGGGTCTCCAATATGGAGACCTTCTCCAGTCCCAAAGTCGTGGCCGCCTCCAAGACGATCCGCTGGGCTTCCACCAGCGGGGTCAAACCGAGATGCGCATCCGGGGCTTTCACAGTCGCTCTCCGATCAATGTTGATGACGGGGCGCGACCTTGAGCAGCGACCCGCTTTTCTTGCAGAAGGCTTCGACCTGGTTTGCAATATCATGGTAGGCCTGCGCCGTGGCCGTATCCGAGTTGAATAGCGCAAAAGGCTCGCCCGCATCGCTCTGCGTAACGACCTCGGGATCCAGCGGAATCCGTCCGAGAAACGGTACGCCCATATCGGCCGCGGACGCTTCGCCCCCGCCCTTTCGAAATACATCGACATGTTGATGGCAGTGAGGACATTCCAACCCGCTCATGTTCTCGACGATCCCGATGATCGGCACTTCACTGTCTTTACAGAAGGTCACCGACTTGCGGGAATCGAGTAAGGCAACTTCCTGCGGCGTCGTGATGATCACCGCGCCGCTCACCTGCCCCAACAGATCGATGGTCGTCACCGATTCGTTGCCCGTGCCCGGCGGGAGGTCGATCAGCAGAAAATTCAAATCCTGCCACTCGACGCCGCCCAACAGCTGGTTGATGAACTCATACTTGTACGCATCGCGCCAAATGATCGGATCGTCGGGATTTTGCAGCAGAAACGACATCGAGGCGATTTTCAAATTGTAGGCTTGGAACGGGATGATGCCGCCCGACGTGCTGATCTTCAGTTTCTGCCCTTCGGCGCCGACCATCTTGGGAATGTTCGGTCCATGGATATCCATGTCGCAAATGCCGACATGCCATCCCTTCAAAGCCAGGCTCACGGCCAGGTTCGTGGTGCAGGTGCTCTTCCCCACCCCGCCCTTGTTGCTCATGATCAGGACCTTGTATTCGATGCGCTCCATGCGCTTCGCCACGAGCCATCGACTGTGCCCTTCCTTATCCTTTTGGCAGGTCTCGTTCTCGTCGCATATGGCACAAGCCCACATATAAGTGCAGGTATCTCCGCCGCCCGTGGTGACCGGAGTAACCATTTTCAGTTCTTTGGCCATCTGTTCCTCTCTCAACGCGGCTGGTACAACTTGGCACGTTCCTGATTTACCGTTCGCTATCCTCGGCGCCCGCCGGACGGTACGCCGACATACTCGCTGTCTCCCGACCCGGCGGCAACCGGCGCCGCCACCTTGGCTCCCGTTCCTGCCCCGGCGGTCCCCATCGCCGGCACCAGAGCCGCCGAGGAAGCGTCCGCTTTCTTCTTGTTGAAAATACCGGCGCTGATGATCCCTACCTCGTAGAAAATGTACATCGGGAGCGCCATGAGGCACTGATTGAAAGGATCGGGGGTCGGCGTCAAGATCGCCGCAAAGATGAACGCGGTCAAAAACGCCCATTTACGGTACCGCTTCAACAGCGGTGCATCGACCCAGCCGAGTTTGGCCAGCAAGGTAATGGCCAGCGGCACTTCAAATATCAATCCGAACACGAGGAGGAACCACAGGGCAAACCCGACATACTGGGCAATGGAGAGCTGGGGAATGAATCCCGCGTTGACACCGTAGGAAATCAGAAAGTTGAGCGCGAAGGGGAGCACGAAGAAAAAGGAGAACAGCAGCCCCAGGTAAAAGGCCAGCGTGCTCAGAATCACGAATGGTCCGACGAATCGCCGCTCCTGGGAATGCAGCCCCGGTACCACGAACTGCCACACTTCATACAGGATGTAGGGCGTCGCCAGAACGAGGGCGAAAAGGCCTGCGACTTTGACGTTCTGCCAGAGCGCTTCAGCGGGAGCGAGAAAGACGAAGGGCACCGTGGGCAAATCCGTCGGCACCCAGGAGAGGGAGCCCGGCACGAACATGTTCTGCAGGGGAACCCGAATCCATTTGACGAGCGTGTCGGCGTAGAAGAACGTCCCCACGAAGATGATCGCGGTCACGATGACGGCACGGGTCAACCGGACCTGGAGCTCCACCAGATGCTCCATGACCGGCATTTTCTTGTCTTCAAGCGGCTTGAAGATCGAATCCTGCAGCCACTCTTGGAACTTAAACCCGTCAGCCATTCACATAGCCTTCAGCCGTCGGCCTTCAGCCACCAGCCGAAGTGTCGGCCGCTAGCTGAAGGCTGTCCGCTGTATGCTGCTTATTTCGGATTGACGGCGACGAACAGGTTGTTGCCCTGCCGACTGAGCAGCAGCACCACCATCTCGTCCTTTTTCACCTTGGCCGACGCCTTTTGGTAATCCTCGATGGTCTTCACCACTTCGTGGTTCACCTCTTGGATCACGTCGCCACGCTGGAGACCTGCCGCTTCCGCCGCGCTTCCGGTCTCCACCGAGCTGACGACGACGCCGGTAGTCTTGGCGGGAATATTCAGCTGGCTCTGCATGGCTGCGTCAAGCGTCTGCACCCGGAGAGCTGCCAGCACGTTGTCCGGCGGCTTCACGGTTTCGGAGGGCGCAGTCCCGCCCGGCGCCGGTTCACGCTTGGCGAGGACTTCGTCGGACGGTCGTTCAGCCACCTTGACCTTGAGCATCTGCTCCTTGCCGTCGCGCAGGATCTTCACGTCCGCATCCTTCCCGACCGTAGTACGGGCCACCAGGTTGCGCAACTGGCTGACGCTCTGCACTTCCTTACCGTTGAACGCCACAACCACGTCGCCGCGCCGCATCCCGGCCGCATGGGAGGGACCGTTCTCATTCACGTCGCTGATCAATACGCCCTTACGCTGTTCCGGCAGCTTAAACGACTTGGCCAGCGCCGGCGTAATTTCCTGAATCGCCACGCCCATCCAGCCCCGCACGACCTTGCCGGTCTTCGTGAGGCTCTCCACGATGTCCATGGCGATGCTGCTCGGAATCGCGAACCCGATCCCTTCCGATCCGCCGGTGCGGGAGAAAATTGCGGTATTGATCCCAATCAACTTACCCTGCATGTTTACCAGGGCGCCGCCGGAATTGCCGGGATTGATCGCGGCATCGGTTTGGATGAAGTCTTCATAGTCGGCGATGCCCACATTGCCGCGGCCCAGGGCGCTGATGATGCCGAGAGTCACGGTAGAACTCAGGCCGAACGGGCTGCCCACGGCCAGAACGAGATCGCCGACTTGCAATTGATCGTAATCGGCCCACTGGAGCGACGTCAGATCCTTCGCATCGATCTTAATGATCGCCAAATCGGTTTTCGGGTCGGTCCCGACGATCTTGGCAGCGAATTCACGACGATCCGACAGGGTCACAGTGATCTGGGAAGCCCCCTCGACCACGTGATTATTGGTGACGATGTAGCCGTTCGGATCGAGAATCACGCCGGACCCGGCACTCTGCTCCGGACGATGAGGCCCGCCGCCCGGAGGACCACCACCAGGAGGCTCCATGCCGGGGGGCTCGTCACCGGGAGGGGCACCGCCCGGAGGACCACCAAATGGCCCTGGAGGCAACTGCCGGCGACCTTCACGACGCCCTTCACCACTGCCGGTCACGGCAATATTCACCACCGCCGGCGTCACTGCCTTGACAATCTCCGCAAACCCTTGGGCAAAGGCCGGAGGCACGCCCGCCGCCTGAGCCGGCGCATTGACTTGAAACACTCCGGCCGAAAGGATGACCGTGAGCAGCGAAACCACGCCGACCGCCTTGAACGCTAGACCGCGCTGATGTCGATACGCCATATCAACTCCTCCGGAAGCCTGAAAATGAACAATCTGCCGCACTCCGCTCGTAGAACGTAGCATTCTACACTATCCCCTGAATAGCCTTCAAAGAGGAAAAACCGCCGTCCTCCGTTGCGCCGTTGTGCGCCGATTCACCGGCACCGGCTCAATTGGGCTGAGCCGATTCTATCTCGAACTCCCGTTGCCTGATCCACGCCTGCTGCAGACCGGTGGCCAGCCGCAGCACCGCCTGTTCCATGGCCACGAGCCTGAGGGTGATGGGGGCGCCTTCATACGTCGGCGGCCAGATCCGACGCTCCGGGTCCTGGGGCCTGAGGTAGATGACCGGATACCATTGGGAAATCCCCGGCGCCGTCGGACTATCCAGCGTGGCCCAGCCACGGCCCTCGGCGTGCAACAGTACCCGACCTGTCGCGCCATCGATCAACGCCGCCTCGGCAAGAGACCAATTGTCTCGGCGAAAACCAGGCTGGCGATGCGTGGTCCAGCCGAGAAACAGAGAGGCCGGATATTCCTGCTCCGTGCTCGTCAGAACGGCCAGGAGCACATACGAAGTCCCCAGCCGAGCCGCAAGGTCCACCCAGCGGTGCCCTTGGAAGATCTCCGGAGGAATCTCGGTCCCATGCACGACCCGATCGATGATGAGCGGGTAGCCTCGACTGACCGCGGCTCTCAAATCTTCACCGACCTTGCGGATCGCGTCGTCGGGAAGCGACGGGGCCGCGTCCGGACCACCGCTATCCGGAACGAGCACGAGCGACACGTGGAGCGGCCGTTCGAGGGGAAGACGCTGATCCCCGGCGGGCCCCTGTCCTGTTTCCGGCACATACTGCCCGAGACGGCCGGCCGGTGATGGGGCGACGCAGGCGGTAAGCAACAGACAGAAGGAGAGTAGGAGAAAGCGGTCCATCTGCTTCATCGCACCCTCCACGCATCGACAGCTGTTCAACCGTCCAGGTAACCGGGCCTCTGTTACAGTCTCCCCCGGAACCAATCCCTGTCAAGCACCGGGATTTCCGCTTGCAATTCACCTGGTGCTCGGCTACCGTGAGGCTGTTTTTTTTCACCGGACACCACCCGCGGAAGGTCCGATGGCGACTCCAAGCTGTTTCACCGAGATACAGCGTTCCGATTTCGCCCCGGGGCTCTCCGTCGTCATCCCTGCCTTCAACGAAGCCGGTCGCCTTCCGTCGACCCTGCAGCGCATTGTCGAGTATCTCGAGAACCGCGGATCCTCCTATGAAATCATCGTCGTCGACGATGGCAGCCACGATGAGACGTCCGGACTCGTTGACGCCATGGCGGAGCAGAACCAGCACATTCGTCTGATCAGTTCCGCATCAAATAGGGGAAAAGGGGCCGCGGTCCGGAGGGGCATGGAAGCGGCAAAGGGTGAGTTCCGACTGTTTGCGGATGCGGACGGCGCCACCCCGATCGAAGAACTCGCCAGGCTGGAAGCGGCGCTCGATGCCGGAGCCGATCTCGCCATCGGCTCGCGGGCCCTCGCCTCCCGCGACCAGACTTACACGGTCCGTGCTGGACGCTACCGCAGCACGCTCGGCTCACTCTTCAACGTGTTGGTGCAACGACTCGGCGTCGTCGGGCTGTCAGATACGCAATGCGGGTTCAAACTGTTCCGGCGGACGATCGCGCGGGATCTGTTCTCAGTGTCCCGCGTCGACGGCTACGCCTTCGATTTGGAGCTGCTGTACATCGCCCAGCAGCGTGGATACCGGATTGCGGAAGTACCGGTCAATTGGGCTGATCAGCCCGGTTCGAAGGTCCGCCCTTGGCGAGACGGCATCGTGATGCTCCGCGAATTCGTCCACGTCCGGCGCCGGGACGCGCAAGGACAGTATGGAGTGCGTTACGAAACGCCTACTGAGTTGATCAATCCCAGCCTCTCCACCGCTGAACCGAGCCAGCCCTAATCCGCTTCCCCCTCAGGAAGCCTCTTTCTTGATCACGAGGACCTTGGCATCCGCATAGAGCACGTTCCACCCGGGTCGGCCGGACAGAGCATCGGCCAGGGCCGTACCCTTACTCACCAACGCCCAGTCCACACGGTATTTGGCCAAGAGGTCCAACCCGACCCGGTCACCCTGATTGAGTCGAATGTAGTCCGTGAAAATTCTCCGGTCGCCCAACCGCCAGGCCGGCATGCGACCGTCGATGAAAATCTTCTGTTCCGGCATCCACCATAATAGGAATCCGCCGTGACCATATTCGTTGTAGAGATGGGCCCCGACCTGGTCCGGATGGTCGCGAATCCACCGCACGGCCTCGATCGGATATTCTGTCTCCTCGAAGTATCGGTCCGGTGCCGTGCCGGCGCGCCACACGTGCACGAGGTGATCGCCGCCCAAGAAAGAGAGTACGCCGCCGGCCGCCACCGTCAGCGCCACGATCCCTCCCTGAAGGGCGAGGCGTTGGTTCGACAGCGCCCGCACCAGCCCGGCGCCAGCCGCCTCCAGCAATTCGGCTAGTAACGGGATGCTGACGACGAGAAACAGCGTGACGTTCCGCCAATGCAGCAGCGAGAGACTGAAAAAGACCGCGATGAGCGACCACCGAACCGGCTCGATCCGCCGGTATAGGGCAATCGCCAGGATCAGCAGACCGATCAGGTAAAGGAAGTACGCGCGCCCGGCCCAGCCCTGAAAGGACACCGGCTGCCATTCCCGCAGGTTTTCGAGCATGTAGCGGTCCATCAGGGAATCGTAGATTTCCCCGTGGAGATGCCATCCGTAGGGATTGATCACCGTGACCGCGCAGGACGCAATCGTCACGAAGGCGACTCGCCTGATCTCCGGCCATGATAAGGCCGGCTCGTTCACGGAACTCTCCTGCAGGGCCTTCCAGTCGACCAGCAATCGACTCCCAACGGAGGCCGCCAGGGCCAGCCCGAGAAGAAAGATGCCGGCGGTAAACCCACCGTGCAGATTGCCCCAGACCAAAAAAAGCGGCGGGATACACCAGATCATCCGATGCGCCCCCTGTTGCGCGCGAGTCCAGATCCATAATAAGACCGCGACGCCGACCAGGCTCACCAGTTGTGTGCGGGCCCCCAAATACGGCAGGGCCACCCAAAGACTGCACGCCATGGCCATCAACCGTGACGTCCGATGAGCCGACCCCGTCTTGGCCCCGATCCACAACGCACCGGCCCCTGCCGCGCCGAACAAAAGGATGAGAGCCAGCGGACCGTAGTCCCCGAATCCACGATAGACCACCCCCAACAGTCCATCCGTCAACCAGGCATGTTCCACCCAACGCCATTCGGGCATCGTATGTGAGTAGGGGTCAGTCACCGGCAAAGACCAACCCTGTTCGATCAAGTCGAGGCCCGCGCGCAGGTGCCAGCCGAAATCCGGTTCAACCAGGGGCTGCAAGGTGAGATTGGCGATGAACAACAGCAGAAGGAAGTCGAGAGCGGCAGTTGGCACGGCAACAGGCTTCACGGTCGTGCACTCAATCGCTGTCTACCGCGCGTCTGACGAGGTAATTGCCCAGAACCAACCACTCGACCTCGGTCCGGAGGAAACAACGGACCGCGTCGTCCGGCGTACAGACGATGGGCTCCTGGACGTTGAACGAGGTGTTGAGCAGGATCGGGACCCCTGTCAGTCGATCGAATGCAGAGAGCAACTCATGGTACCGCGCATTGCTCTCGTGAGTGACGGTTTGAATTCGCGCCGTCCCATCAACATGGGTGACGGCCGGAATGACTCCCTTCGTCGAAGGCCGAACAGGAACGGCAAATTGCATGAACGGCACGGGATGGGGACAGTCGAAAAACTCGTTCGCCCGCTCGGCAAGCACGGAAGGCGCGAATGGGCGAAATGGTTCGCGCAGTTTCACCTTGCTGTTGATGAGCGCGCGCATATCTTCTCGTCGTGGATCCGCAAGGAGACTCCGGTTCCCCAAGGCGCGGGGGCCCCACTCCATGCGGCCCTGGAACCAGAAGACGAGCCGCCCCTTGGCCAATTCCACTGCAACGCGTTCGCTCAGTTGATCGTCCTCCAGGTGTTCTCCATGCAGACCTGCCTGTTGGATCGCACTGAGCATGGCCTGTTCGTCGAACCGGGGACCGAGGAAGGCGGACGTCATCTGGCACCGCGAGAGGCCGGTGCCCTGCCTGGCTGTCCACCAGAGGGCTGCGCCGAGTGCCGCACCGGAGTCACCCGCCGCGGGAGGCACATAGACCTCCCGAAATCCGAGTTCGCCCGAAAGACGGCCATTGGCGACACAATTATAGGCCACCCCTCCGGCGATGCAGAGCGCGTCGGCTTTGCTGATCGCCCGGAGGTGGCGGCCCAGGTGGAGAAGTGTCTCTTCCAAGACGAGCTGCGCACTGGCGGCAAGATCACGATGCCGTTGCGCCAACTCCTCATCCGCGCCTCGCGGCTGCCCGAACAACTCGATGAACTCCGCGGCGAAGAAGCCGACGCGGGCGAGATGAAAATCCAACAACCGAACGTTGAGTTCGAAACGTCCATCCGGTAAAAGGCGAAGCACTTGCCGCCGAAGCGAGTCCGCGAAACGGGGCTCACCGTAGGCGGCCAACCCCATCACGATATATTCATCCTGATCGGGTTGAAATCCCAGAAAGGCCGTCATGGCCGCGTAGAATTGTCCCAGGGAATGGGGCAGCGGAATCCGATCCAGCACCGTGATCCGTTCGCCCTCGCCGACCGCCAGCAAGGCCGTATCGGCTTCAGACGCCCCATCCACGACCAGAATTGCGGCACGGGTAAAGGGAGAGACGAGAAATGAACTGGCTGCATGGCAGAGGTGATGGTCCAGAAAAGTGGGGGCTGGCGCGCCCGGTTCCACCCGCCGCTCCAACTCCGACTTCAGCCGGAACAGTTCCGACCATTCTTGGCACAGGCGTTCAGTCGAACGGCGCCCCTTGACCCGAAACAATCGCGGCGACCGAAGCATGGAGGTCAACGCCAAGCGAGTTCTGCGCCCGATCATCCAATACTTCCAGGGCACTGCCACAGCGTCGAGGTCCCGCAGCGCCACACCGGCATCGCGCAGACAGGCGTGAATCGCGTGGACAGGTAAGGCCGTCACATGCTTGATGCGGACAAAGCGCTCCTCCTCCGCCGCCGCAGCAATGTGCCCGTCACGGACGACTGCCGCGGCCGCATCCCGCATATTGGCAAGGCCCAACACGACCACGTTGCACCCCGGTGAGCCGACGATGTTCGCTTGTTTCGACGGGGTAGAATAAACGACGCCTCACCTTGCCGCAAGCCGCGCCTGCGGTTGCAATGGCCTGGCCATTCCTGTACCGTTCGAACCACACGGAATCGGTTCGAAGGAGGCCTCGCAGTGAAGAGCACTCGGATTGCGGTTACAGCGCTGTTACTGCTGGGGCTCTTGGGCTCATCGGCCTGCGAATCGATCAAATCCCGCTTCGCCCGCCAAGCCCTGCCGGACCTCGGCCCGCCGGTTCCGCTCACGGCAGCGCTTGAATTCGACCCGTCGCTCACCAAAGCCAAAACGGAATACATCGACAGCTGCGGCCGGTTGCATCCGCTCATGGTGGGCTCGACCGTGGAAGAGATGCTGGTCCAGGGCGCCCACCAAACGTTCCAAACTGTCATCGTTCCGGAGGGACATCAGTCCGGCGGCAAGCCGGATGTCATCATCCGGCTGCGCATGCTCGACCCACGGCTCAAGATCTATTCGGATGCCCTCTATGACCGTGCCCCGACTGAATTCGGCCTCGACGCCTTCGCCTTGTTTGTCGATCCCGCCGGCAACGTGATTGCCGAACGGCCGCTGCAGGCTCTGCGGAAAGAACGGCTTCAACTGGAGCTCACGCAACAACGCTGCGACTATGTCATCGATCCCCTGGTGCAAGACACCTCCGTCATGCTGGCGACTCAATTCATGCAGGAAGCCCGGGTGCTGTTCGATCAGAACAAGCGCGCCGGCGAGCAACCTGCCCCGCAAAGTGCGACGCCCGCAGGGCAGCCCACGGCCAAGGTACCCGAAGGGATGGCACCGGCCCCATCACCCTCCGCCGGCACAGGCCTGTCGTTTAAAGCCACCCTCTTGGATGAGAACGGAAATTCCGTGCTCGAGCCGGGAGAACGAGTGCGCATTCGGGTGGATGCCGCGAATACGGGACGCCAACCGGTCCAAGGTGCGATCGTCGCGCTCACCGCGCCTCCCGCCCTGCTGGCTCAATTTCCCGCAACTCAGTTGCCCTTGGGGCCACTGGATCCTGGCGGCACCAAGTCGCTGGAGTTCGTCGCGACGCTGCCGCAGCTGCCGCCGCCGCAACAGGCCGAGTTTCAAGTCCGAGTGCTGACGGCAAGCGGCACGCCCCTGTCTTCGGCTCAGACTCTCACGGCTTCCGCTCAGTCGGCGGAGGCCAGCATCGAGGACGTCGACCGCGTGCCTCCGGCAACGCCCGGCTTCCAGCAACCACAACATTTCCTCATCTCCATCGGTCTCGGGAGTTATCGGGAATCCAACATCCCGGCCCGCAAGTTCGCCGCCCTGGATGCTGAAATGATCGCCACGTACTTCCAATCCCTGGGCGGAATCCCGGCCGCCAATGTGCGAATGCTCCAGGACTGGAAGGCACTCCGTCCCGACATCGAGGAATCCTTGCTGGATTGGCTGCCCTCCAAAGTCAGGGAGAATGCGCTCGTGGTCGTCTATTTTGCAGGCCAAGCGGTGATGTCGCCGGCCGGCGAGACGTTCCTAATCCCCTACGACGGGAACCTCGGTTCCACGTCGCGATTGTACCCGATCAAGGATTTAGATGCGGCGCTGGCCAGGCTCAAGACTAAATCGGTCCTATTCATCTTCGACGGTACGGTACTCAAGGCGGGATCAACGGGCGCGGTCAAACAGGGGACGGTGGCGTGGGGCACCTCGGCCGGTTCAGTCACGCGCTTGATCGCCACCACAGGCTATGGCAAGAACGTTGAATCCGACAAGTTGCGCCACGGACTGTATACCTATTACCTCCTTCGCGCCTTGCGGGGAGAGGCTGATACCAACCGGAACGGAGAAGTGACGGTCGGCGAGGTCTTGGCCTATGTGAATCAGAAGGTGCCGACCGCCGCCAAGAGCGGCTTCAACCAGGAGCAGCGCCCCCAGATCCTCGCTCCCTCGCGCGGGCTCGATCACGTCAACGACCTCGTCCTCACGAAACCGTCAACAATCCCCACCGCCGATCTCTCCAAGTAGACGGTCCGTAAGCCAAAGGTCACGGCTGAGGTGAAGTTCGCGACAGCGTGCCGCGATCCACGCCTCGTACAACCTCACCTGATGCTCGGGTCCCCGCGCTGATTCGCGCCCCCCGGGGCAAAAGAAAAGGGGCGAAGAGGAAATCCCCTTCGCCCCCACATCAACCGCGGATGTCGGATCGTCGACTATTCGTCGCCGCCCTTGCAGAAGCTCCGCTCATAATTGATGATCGTCCAAGCTTCTTCTTCGGTGATCGCAGCGGGAACCAGCGAGACCATGCCGGTGCCCGGGCTGCCGTTCTTGATGACCCAGAAGAGCTCGCCGTCTTTCCGCTTCTTGTGGAACTTGCAGTTGGTGAAGTTGCGCGGGCTCGGATTCAGGATCGCGCCGGCAGGACCGTCGCCCTTCCCTTCCTTCCCGTGGCAGTTGAAGCACGTGCCCTTGCCCTCGTACAGTGCCTTGCCCTTGGCAATGTTTTCTGGGGTTGCGGCAACCGGGTTCTTCAAAGCCTTGGCATCCGCGATCTGATCAGCCGGAACGCGAGCCTTGGTCGGATCCTTCTCTTCAGCGCCCACGACCGTCACGGACAACAGGGTGACGGCTGCACACACACCCACAAACTTAGAAAGATACCCCATCACTACTCCTCCTTTGTGTTGGACCCACTGCGTGAACAACGACTCTCTTGTACGAGACCGCTATGGAAAGTAGTTCGGCTAACAGTCGACAAAACGCTCGGACTATAGCAACGCGTTTTCGGTCTTGTCAAGCGAACCGGTGAGGGACACTCACTGCCGCAACCGACTACGTACCCATGGGGTCTCTCAAATGGCGTGCCACGGTCCCACTGCGTCGCCATGCACAATTCCAATGGCTTACGAACCACCGTCCGCCACGCCGGCGGAGGAGGAGTTCCACTCGTGACACCTTTGCGCCCCATCCAATCAGAGATGCCTCATATGAACGAGACGATGTAGAGAAAAGAGCGCAGAAGGAACGGGAGGAATCGAGAGGGAAACTGAGTGAACCGAGGCGGCTACCCCAAGCGCGTCAGCGTTTCAAGACCACGTCACGCACGACCTTTCCGCTCGGGCCGAACGGTTTCTGCGGTTTACCGTTGAGTTCCGCCTTGACCCCTCCGGCGTTGCCGAGGGTCACGGAGAACTGGTCCTGAGCCTTCCACTGAGCCTTCTCTCCCGGACGGAGGAGCGCCTCCTGCGGGCTGCCAGCATCCACCTGCACCACGACCCAGCTCAACTCGGTGGCTTCGAGATCGAGCACGAGCGGACCGTCTGACCCGACGGGACCGTCCACCGAGAGCCCAGCCAAGGGTCCATCGGACCCGCCTTGCACCGCCGCCGGAGCCACGGCCGGTTCGGCCGGCACGGGCGCCTTGGCCACCGTCGTCGGGGCCGGCGCCGGAGTCGTCTTTTCCAGTACCGCCTTAGGCGGCGGGGCCGGCACATCGACCGGCTTGGCAGTCGCCGTAATCGGCGGGGGCAGGTCGGTGTCCTGCTTGGGCGCGGCGTCGCGCCCCTCCTTCGCAAACGGCATTGTCTTCTTGGACGGCGGTGGCGCATCCGAACTGGCGCGGCGCACCAGCGTCGCCGACTGCTCCCGGCTGAGAAGAAAAACCAACGTGACGATGGCGATGGCGATCGCAATCCCGACGGCCTTCCGATTGGCCTTACGGCGCCGTTCTTCCTCGACCTGACGCTGCCTCAGCCGCTCGCGCTCGCCCTGCTTTTCATAAAAGGCCCCGGCGGACTGTACAAACCGGTGGATCGCATCTTCTTCGTCCAACCCGAGCGAACGGGCATAGGATCGGACGAAACCCCGCGCAAAGACCTGGTCGGGCAACTTGGCGAAGTTCCCCTCTTCCAACGCCTTGACGAAATCCGACCGGATACGGGTCTTCGAAGCGACCTCGTCGACGGTAAGGCCTTTCGTTTCCCGAACCTGCCGAAAGAATTCTCCAACTGATTCCATGGTTGTCCGCCTATGGTTTGAGCTTGCTCAGCAATTCTTTCGCCGCCGCGGCCTGCTCGCCGGTCTTATCGAGCGTGGCGACCTTCGTAAGCGCCTCGCGCGCCCGTACGTCGAATCCCAACTTGTAGTACACGCGCCCCAACTCGAGTTGCAGCATGGCCGGCGGCACGTTCGGAGGCGTAACCGTCGTCGCGTCCTCGAGCGCTTCCATCGCCGCCTGATAATCGCCTTCATGGATCAGCGCCCGCCCCAAATGGAACCGGGCCAAGTCCGGCGTCGAATACAGCGGATTGCTCAGCGCCTGCCGATAGGCCGCGATCGCTTCTTTCCAACGGTCCTGATTCGCCAGCACCTGTCCGAGATACGTCTGCGCCTCCGAGTAGTCGCTGTCGACTCGGATGGCATCGCGGAAGGAATCTTCAGCCTGCTTCAGGCGGCCCTGTGTCGCGTAGATGTGGCCGAGGCCGTAATGGGCTTCCTTGTTGTCCGGGTTCAGCTTGACCGCCTTTTGAAACGAGACGTACGCCTGCTGCTGATCCGTGCTCATCCGCGCGATGCCTTCCTGATAGAAGCCTTTCGACTTCCGAAGGTTGTCTTCGTTCGCGCAGCCGACGCCCAGCACGAGCGGCAGCATCATCGCCAGCAGCCGCAGGCAGCCTCGGGAATGCTTCTCCGTCACGGCTTGTGCGGAGGCCATCGCCTCACCCATCTCAGCCCACGTCCTCGAAGTGTGTGAGTTGCTTGAACGCCTTATAACGGGACTCAATCTCTTTGTAATCCAGGATCTTCAATCGGTCAAGGCTAAAGGCTTCTACTGTAAATGAGGCCATGACGCTGCCGAAGATGATGGCCTGCCGGATGGCTTCCGGCGAACGATTTCCGGTCGCGGCCAGGTAGCCGAGGAATCCGCCCGCGAACGTGTCGCCCGCACCGGTCGGATCGCGCACTTCCTCAAGAGGAAATGCCGGCGCGCCGAATACCTGTTTCTCATTGAACATCAACACGCCGTACTCGCCCCGCTTCACGATCAGGTGCTTCGGGCCCCGAGCCAGGATTTTCTTGGCCACCTTCACCAGATTCGGATCGTCACCCAGCGCGCGCGCCTCGCCGTCGTTGATGATGAGGATATCGATGTGCTCCAAGACCTTCCATAAAGCGTCCCGCTTGCCGTTGATCCAAAAGTTCATGGTGTCGCAGGCCACGACGGCCGGACGATTGACCTGCTGCAGGACGTCGAGTTGCAGCTCCGGATCGATGTTTCCCAGAAACAAGACTTCGGGCGAACGATACTGGGCCGGAATCTTGGGACGAAATGTTTCGAAGACGTTGAGTTTCGTGTCCAGCGTCTGCGCTTCATTCAATTGATGGGAATACGCGCCCTTCCATCGGAAGGTCGCGCCCGGGCGCCGCTCTAATCCGGCCAAATCGATCTTCCGGCTTTTGAGAAACGTGACGTGCTTCTCCGGAAAATCTTCACCGACGACCGCGATCAAGTCCACACTGGTGAAATAACTCGCCGCGGTTGAAAAATACGTCGCCGATCCGCCCAATACTTCCGTCACTTCGCCGAACGGCGTTTTCACCGTATCCAATGCCACCGACCCGACAACCAGGAGCTTTCCCATGACTCACCGTTTTCCTTTCCGCACCGACACGTAGGGCTCAATCAACAGGCCGAGACGGCGCTTCGCCGCAGCCGACATCCGATCAGGCGCGGTCACGATCGCATCGCGCAGGGCATGATTGCAGGCGCAGGGCTGATCCGGCACCAAGGCGGGCAGCACCGTCTTCAGCACCTGCTTGGCCAACGCCACGTTCTTGTGCAGTGTAGCCAAGATTGCCTCAACCGTCACGGCTTCTTCGGTTTCGTGCCAACAGTCATAATCCGTCGCCAACGCCACCGTGGCGTAACAGAGTTCGGCCTCGCGGGCCAGTTTGGCTTCGGGCATGTTTGTCATCCCGATGACGTCGACCCCCCATTGGCGATACAGCCGCGACTCCGCCTTCGTGGAAAATTGAGGCCCCTCCATGCAGACGTACGTGCCGCCGACGTGGAGACGCGCCTCAACCTTCCGCACCGCAGTTTCCAGCGCCGACGCCAACGGGGCGCACACCGGGTCGCCGAACCCCACGTGCGCCACGATCCCTTCGTCGAAAAACGTGGACAGCCGTCGTTTCGTCAAATCGATGAATTGATCCGGCAACACCACATCGCCTGGCCTGATCGACTCCTTCATGCTCCCGACGGCGCTGATCGAGATCACTTTGGTCACGCCCAGGGATTTAAGCGCGTAAATATTCGCCCGATAGTTGATGCCGCTCGGATTGATCCGATGCCCCCGTCCGTGGCGGGAGAGGAACGCGACGCGCGCCCCACCCAGCGTCCCGATGATCAGGGCGTCGGACGGATCCCCGAACGGAGTCCGCACTGTGACCTCACGCACCTGCTGAAGCCCTTCAATGTCGTAGAGCCCGCTGCCGCCGATGATGCCGATCGCAGCCCGAACCGTCTTCCTTGTCCGTGTCATGCCCCGCCTTTCACTCCTTCCTGCGTCGACGCCCCGGAGTGCGCCGCTTCCGATTGCAATTCCAGTCCCGTCAAAAACCCCCGAATGTCCCCAAGCAGCCGCTCCGCCACCGCCTCGGCCCTCTCGCCGGTACCGATTTGGTACCACCGCACCCCCGGCTCGCTTCGGAACCAGGTCAGTTGGCGTTTGGCGAAGTGTCGCGTATCGCGCTTCAGGAGCCGCACCGCCTCAGCGCGGTCATACTCGCCGGCTAGGTACCCGCACACTTGCCGATAGCCCAACCCCTTCATCGACCCCAATGCCCGCCCATACCCATCGGCAAGCAGTGCTTCGGTTTCCGCGATTAGGCCCTGCGCGAACATTTCGTCCACCCGCCCATCGATGCGACGATAGAGTTCCTCGCGGTCGCGCAGCAGGCCGATCATCAAGACGGAAAACGGGCGGTCGGCGAAGGCGTGCTCCCGGTGCATGTCGGAGAGTCGACGCCCGGACACGTGATGGACTTCCAGGGCCCGGATGATCTTGACTTCGTCATTCGGATGCAGCCGCGCCGCCGACTCGGGATCGACCTTGGCCAGCCGCCGGTGTAGAAATCCCTTCTCGGCTTCCCGTGCAGTCCGAACCAACTCTTCCCGATAGGCGGGGTCGGCGCGGGGCGCATCGCACAACCCTCGGACCAACGTCCGCACATACAGTCCGGTCCCCCCGACCACGAACGGCAACCGCCCGGCCGCGTACAGCCGAGCGATTTCGTTCAGAGCCTGTGCCCGGTAGTCTCCCGCGTTGAAGGATTCATCTGGATCCACCAGATCGATGAGTCGATGCGGGATGCCGCGTCGCTGGGCAGGGGCCGGTTTGTCCGTGGCGATATCCATGCCCCGGTAGACCTGGCGCGAATCCGCGGTCAGTACCTCGGTGTCCAGCGCCGCAGCCATCGCCAGTGCGATCTCACTCTTGCCGACGGCGGTAGGCCCGACCAGGACGACCAGCGGCCGCATCGAGAGGAGGGACTCGGTCAACCGTACCATACCGCACCCATCCGGCTACGGGCGATCGAACAGCCGGCCCATCTCCTCGGCCGAAAGCCTGAAGGCAACCCGTCGGCCATGCGGGCAGGTCATGATCCGCCCTTCGGCCACCCAGTCCTGGACCAGTTGCTTGATCTCCGGCAGGGCCATCGAACGGCCGGCCCGCACCGCTCCGTGACAGGCCAGCGATGCGAGTACCGGGCGAACCTTTTCCTCCAAGGACGACACACTCTCCCATCGCTCAAGGTCGTCGACCAGATCCTGCACGAGCGAGACGGTATCCGTATGGCCCAGCAGAATCGGCAAACTGCGAATCAGAAACGACGAAGTCCCGAAGGGCTCGATGCCCAGCCCCAGTCGCTCCAACGCACCCAGATGTTGCTGCAGCAGCAACGCCTTCTGTACCGGCAGTTCGAGCGGCTCCGGCAGCAACAACGGCTGGGACGGCAGCGTGTTCGCCTGCCAGGCCCGCCATAAGCGTTCGAACAGGACGCGCTCATGGGCCGTGTGTTGATCCACGACCGCCAACTCGCTCCCCACCTGCACGATGAGATAGGTGCGGCTCATCTGCCCCAAAGGCACGACATCCGGTCTGTCGCCCGGCACGTACGGGGCTCCGGCTTCTTGAACGAAGGAGGTCTGCAGTTCCGGTGCGACCGGAGGCACGCCGCGATCGACGGCGCCATCAGTCTGCCGAGGTGCAAACGCCGGAGCACGGCTCCACGATGATTCGAAAGCGGTGGGCCGTTCCTCTTGAATGACCGCCCCCGCCAGGGACGATGCGATCTGGACACGTCCGAGTACCTGCCGGACAGCCGAACGAACGACTTGGTGAATCAGTTCGGGATCCGCGAACCGGACTTCCCGCTTCGTGGGATGCACGTTCACATCGACGCGAGACGGCTCAAGATCGAGGAAAAGCACGAAGAGCGGATGTTGTCCCTTCGCGAGGAACGCGCTGTACCCGTCGCTGACCGCGTGAGAAACCGTACTGTTCTTGATCGGCCGGCGGTTCACGAAGAGATCCTGCGGTGTCCTAGAGGCACGAGCCTTGACCGGGTCGATGATGAAGCCACGAACCGTCAGCCCGTTCCGCTCGGCCTCAATCCCCAACGCGCCGTCACCGAAGGCCCCTCGATAGATCTGCAACACCCGGTCGCGCAACGACGACACGCCGGGCAGGTTGAACACTTCGTAGCCGTTATGCAGCAGGCGGAAGTGGACCTGCGCCCAGGCCAATGCCGCCTGCTGGATCGCATGGCTGATATGGGAGAATTCCGTCGTGGTGGACTTGAGAAACTTCCGACGGGCCGGGGTGTTATAAAACAGCTCGGCGACTTCGATGCTGGTGCCAGGAATCGCGGCGGCTTCCTCGACGCGGCCGGCCCCTCCGTCGGCCAACCACAGTTGCGTCCCGATCGACGCACCCTGAGCCAGCGTGAGCACCCGGACCTTCGAAACGGCGGCGATGCTCGGCAGCGCTTCCCCGCGAAATCCCATGGTACGGACCGCGGTTAAATCCGAGTCCGACCGCAGCTTGCTCGTGGCATGCCGTTGAAATGCCAGCATCGCGTCGCCCCGGCTCATCCCTTCGCCGTCGTCCGTGACCCGGATCAGGCCGAGCCCGCCGTCTTTGATCTCGACCGTGATCGCGGTGCTGCCGGCGTCCAGACTGTTCTCGATCAGTTCCTTGACGACGGCGGCCGGACGCTCCACGACCTCTCCGGCCGCGATCCGGCCGATGACGTCGTCGGGCAGAACCTGAATTTTTCCTGGACTACTGACCACACCCATACGAGGAGGCGCTCCCTGCGGAATCGACCGAGGCGGGACGATGGGAGAGAAGAACAGGCGGCCGATCCGAAGTCATCGGATTTCGGCCATCTTCGCCTTTGCGAGCTTGGCTTCGTCGGACGTCGAGTACTCCTCGATGACCCGCTTCAAATACTTGCGCGACTTCGTGGTGTCCCCCGTCTCGGCCGCCGACAATCCAAGCTTGAAGAGCGCGGCCGGCACCTTCTCATTGCCCGGATACTCGTTCACCACATGGTCGAACGACTGAATCGCGCGGATGTAATCCTTCTGAGCATAGTACGACTCGCCCAACCAGTAGTGCGCGTTCGGCGTCAAGGAGGTGGAAGGAAAATCCTTGATGAATCGCTGGAACCCGCTCACCGCCAGGTCGTACTTGCCGTTGAGGTAATCGTTGTATGCCAGATTGAAGGCCGAGGTGGGCGTGATCGAGGGCACGCCCGGAACGATCGTGGGCAGCTCAGGCGCAGGCCCCGAAGGCTTGGTCACGCGGGCCTGACGGGCCGATTCCGCGAGGACCTGCTCCGACCTCAATTGGGCGGCCTGAGCGATCTGCGTCTCCTCGATCTTGGCGAGGCGCGCCTCCAACTTTTGGAGACGCGCTGTGGCCTCGTCCAATCGGATCTTCCCGCCCTCCGGTTCACGCACCCGCTCCAGTGATTCCACCCGTCGTTGGATAGCCTCGAACCGCTTTTGCTCCTGATCCTGGGTTTTCGCGATGGTCGCCACCTGGTCACGCACTTCGAGGAAATCGGCATGCTTCGCGCACCCGGATACAAAAAGGCTGCAGGTCAATCCTGTCACCGCCGACAGCTGGACGAGAATTCGGCCGCTCATGGTTAATGTAGCTCCTTTAATTGGTTCAGCTTGTCGACCGCTTTGTTGGCTTCGGGCGTCTTCGGATACAAATCGATAACCTGCTTGAGCGCCGACGCGGCCTTCTTCCGATCCTTCAGCGCCAGGTAGGCATAGCCCTTCTTGAGCAGCGCCGCCGGCACTTTCTCACTGGCCGGATGATTCAGCTGAACCTGATCGTAGGCATCGATCGCGCGACTGTAATCCTTCTTGCCGTAGTAGGTCTCACCGAGCCAGAACCGCGCATTCGGCGCCAGTTCGGAGTTCGGATGCTGCATGATGAATTCGGCGAAGCCTTGGCGCGCAGCGTCGAGATCCCCTTCCTTGAAGCGGGTCAGGGTGCGCTCGTAGGCCTCGCGGTCCGACGACATCGGCCCGCGAGGCTCGCTGCGGGCGATCAAGTTGTTCGAAGCGACCGGCGATGGCGTCGACTCCACGGCCGGAGCGGGAGGAGGAACGGGCGCGGGTGGCGTCGGCGGAAGCGGAGCAACCTCCGCGACCGTCGGGGCCGTTTCGGTCCGCTGGGCCACATTTGCACGTTGGGCGGCCAGATGCTGCTCGACCTGCTTCAGGAACGAGTGTTGGTTTTCAAGATTCTTGTCCAGCGTCAGGATCTGAGACTGGACATGAGCCAAATGTCGGCTCATCTCGTCGAAACGCCGCTCCTGCTCATCGCCGCGGCTGCTGAGCCGTCCCCCTGCATCTTCCAACGCCTTGACCACGGAGGTGACACTCCGATTCATACCGGCCAAATGTTCGGCCGTCATCTTGTTGTCGGCTTCGATCTTCGCGGCCAGCATGTCGGTACGTTTCACCAGGGCGCCGTTTTCTTGCTCGACCGTCGCAGCCAGATGCTTGACCGCTTGATCCTGTTGAGCCAGCCGTTCACCGAGGGCCCCGAGGGCTTGCTTGAAATCGATCAGAGCCTGGCTGAACTTCGACACCTGCTCGGTGATCGACCGGTTCTGCGATTCGATCTGCGCCAGGTTCTGCTGTTTCACTTCGGCCGCATGAATGGCCTTTTGCTGTTCCTCCAGCCGCCCATCGACTTTCTGAGCGAGTGCGCCGGTGGTCTTCTGCACCGCGTCCAGAATGCTCTTTTGCGTCGCATCGAGGTGCGACGTCAGTTGATCCAACCGGACCGTCACCGCGGCCATTTCGGCCTTGTGTCGCTCCCGATCGTTCTTCAACAACGCATCCTGGTCGACCAACTGTTTTTCGACCCAGCCCAGGCGCTTGTTGTCTTCCACGGACCGCTTCTCGCTCTCGCTGATGCGCCGATCCACCTTGGATTCCTGCGCGGCCAGCTTGGCGACGAGATCGTCCTGGCGCACCTCGAGGGTTTGCGCCTTATGCACCGCCTTATCGAGGTCGCCGCGCAAGGCCGGAATATCCTGCTCGCGCAGCGACACGATTTCCTGACTCTGCCGGGCTCGGGTCTGAGCCAGTTCCTCGGTCGATTGCTTGATCTTCCGCTGGAGTTCCCGTTCCGTCTGCTTGAGATCCGCCTGCTGCGCCACACAGCCCGAGAGAAGTGAGAGTCCCAACCCGCAGATCACTGGAAAACCAACGGCCCGTCGGCCGGTTCGGCTGACAATCCGATCCACCGAGATGGCTCCGCCGTCGACTCCCTCAATTCCGATTCGACTTCTCTCGTACATGCGCTCTCCTTTAGACATCGTGGTACCGGAGAATCATGTCACAAGTATCCACCAGGGCAAAACTATTTCGACCGGACCACCACATGCCCGCGACGATTCTGCTGGTAGCAGCTCTCGTTGTGGTCGTTGCAGAACGGCCGTTCCTTTCCATAGGACACCACAGCCAACCGGTTGGCACCGATGCCGAGTTCCACCAGGTAGTTGCGGACGGCTTTGGCACGCTTCTCACCTAAGACCAGGTTGTAGGCCAGCGTCCCGCGCTCATCGCAGTGGCCTTCGATCTTCACCAGGGCGGTGGGATTGCCCTTGATCCACTGGGCATCCCTGACCAAGGCTTGCTTGCCGTCTTCGGTAATGGTCCAACTGTCGTAGCCGAAAAAGACATCCTGCAATCCGGCGTCCGCCGACGCGGCCTGCTCCTTCGCCTGTTCGCGACGAATCTCTTCAATCTGTCGGGCCGTGCTCTCGGACGGTTCGACCTTGGCCAACATGGTCCCCCCGCCGCCCAACCGCTCTTCGGCCGGTGACTTGCCGCCTGCGACCGAATCAAACCCGCGAAGACCGCCGGTCTCCGGCTCTTCCGCCTTGCTCGACAACGACAGATCGGGGAACGTCGAACCCGTGCTGGGTTGGCTGGACTGGCTGGGCGTGCTCGGCATGGTCGGCGGCACGGTGGTGCCGGACTTGGCCATGCCGCGTTCCGACGATTGCGCATCGCCTCCTGACTGAATCGACTTCTTGGAGCAACCCGACTGGCTGACCAACAGCATCGCCGCGACGGCTGTCAGGCCTATGGTCCCTATCCGTAACCTCATATCGTTTCTCCTCGCTTGGTGAAAGGTTGATGAGCTGTCGACAAATTCCGGATGCCGTTGCTATGCCTCACAACGCCGGGGACCAGGACGGCGCACTGTTATGAGTGCCCCCGAACGTAATTCGTTCCAAATCAGTACCATCGGTATTGACCATATAGATGTGGCTTTTTCCGTCCACGGTCGAACTGAAGGTGAGGTGCCGCCCGTCGGGGGACCAGGAAGGGGAATCGTCGATCCCATTGCCCGTCGTGATCTGCACCCGCTTCTGCCCGTCCGGCGTCACCATGCAGAGTTTGTAGGTCCGCTGCGCGGTCCGGCAGACATAGGCGATCCAGTTTCCGCGCGGAGACCAGGTCGGCGCCGCGTTGTAATCCCCTTCGTAGGTCAAACGACGGACGTTGGAGCCGTCGGCGCTCATGACGAACACCTGCGGGCCTCCGCCACGATCAGAGGTAAAGGCCAACTCCCGCCCGGTCGGCGACCAGGTCGGCGAAAGATCGCCGCCGGGATTGACCGTCAACCGCTGGAGATCCTTCGTACGCGTGTCGAGCTTGTAGATCTCCGAGTTGCCGTCCTGGCTGGTCGCAAAGGCCAAGTAATTCCCGTCCGGAGATAGGGCCGGCGTGATGTTCAACCCGCTGAGCGAGACCAGGGTCCAGCGCTTCCCCGTCGCCAATTCCAGGATATCGATGTCCTGCGTGTTGCGGCTGCGGTATGCCGTGAACACGATGAACCGGCGGTCAGGAGACCAGCGCGGCATCAAGTTGAGGAAGCCGTCGGCCGTAATCTGCTTCGGCTCATAACCGTCGTAGTCCATCACGTACAATTCTCGGGCGTTGCCGTGCTCGGCGACGTAGACGATCTTGGTCCGCGCAATCCCCGGTTCCCCGGTGTAGCGAAATACCAGCTCGTCCGCAAACCGATGGGCCATGAGCCGCACCACGTTGGTGGACCCGACATACCGCTTCCCGCCGACGATCTCCGCGCTCCCGCTGTCGTACACATAGCCGTCCATGAGGAGATCGTTATCCTTGTCGCCGTTCTTCGGACCGGACTTGCCCCACACCAACACCGAGACTCCGCCGTCGGCCGCCTGCTTAAAGATCGCTTTGTCCGCCGCCGTCACTTCGCGGGCCTTCACCCCGATCGACGGCAAATCGACCAGCGAAAACACGAGCGACCGCTTGAGATCGGCCTTCAAGACCTCCTCGATCCGGCCGCCCAACCATTCAGGGCCCCCGCCGTTCTGGAATCCGAAAACCCCGATCGGAATCTTCTGAAAATCCGGACGCGTCGCCTCGAGGAACACATCCGTGGCCCTGGAGTCGAGAATGCCGAATACCCCCGCCCCGGCAAGCAGACACAGCGCGATGCACAACCCACCGATCAGTCGATTCATCCTGCAGCCTCGCCTACGGCAAAAGTAAAATGGGCGTCAAAATACGGATCGGTCAGATCCGGTGGAAACGGGGGCAGCGGTACCGCACTCTGGATCGCCCGGTGGGCCGAAAGATCATAATACTCGTTCCCCGACGATTGTTCGATTACCACGCTGCTCACCCGGCCGTCACGCTCGAGCCGGAATCGCACCACTACGGTGAGCGCTTTCCCCGATAGATCGACCGGAGGGGCCGTCCACAGGCCGCTGATCCGCGCCTGCACCCGCGCCAGATATTGATTCGACCCGGCCACACCCGGCACCCGCATCTTCGTATCCGGCTTTGCGCGCGCGACGCTCGCCGTCACCGGCGGCGAAGGCATGGGCCTGGGCTCGGAGAACATCGGCTTCATTTCCCGCACCGGCTCCGCCGGTTTCATCGGAGGCGGCTGGAACTTTTTCAGGTCTTCCAACTCGCGATCAAGCTCCCGGTTCACCTCCTCGGACAACGATTTCTGCTGCGGCTTCGGCGGGACCGCGGCAAGTTTCGGCGGTTCGCGGGGCGCCTCGACCGGCATGTCCGGCACCTTCAGTTTCTTGATGACATCATCGAACTCGTTGCGCTCCGGAGACCGCTCCATTTTCGGCTGCGCCGCTTTTTTCACATCCGCCGGCTTCATCGGGGCCAAATCACCGTATTGAGGCGCATTCGGCGGTAGTTCCACATCCTTCATCAAATCCCGCAGCGCCTCGGAACGATGGGGCACGGGGGCTGCCGCCGGGGCCTTGACCGGCTGCTGAATCGACTGCGGTGCCGCCAAGGTGGGAGGCGGAGGCGCCACCGGAGCCGGCGGGGCCACGGGAACCGGCTGCGGAGCCGGCGGGACCGGCTTAGCCTGCACGGGAGCCGGGCGCGGAGGCGGCGGCGCCGGTGGAGGCGGCGTCTGCACGGGCTTGGGCGGAACCGGAATCAGTGCCGACTGCACCGGCTTGGGCTGAGGCATCGGACGAGGCACCGCCTTCTCGACCTTCGACTCATCCTTGGCTTCAGGGCTCGGCAGGGTCACGAGGGAGACCTGCATTGCCGAAAGCGGCCGCTCCACCTTCTTAAAAAACCGCATCCCCATGATGACGGCCAATAGGCACAGATGCACCACCAGGGAAATCACGACGGTCTTCCGAAGCTGCCGAGTGCCGGCCTCGACCAGATCGCCCAGCATAAAGAGGGAGGCCTGTCTTGGGAGGGTCTGGGATGTCATTTAACGTTACAACGTTCGCAAGAACGAACGCGCTGGCGTTACTTCTTGCGCGGGGAAGCCGGAACCGGGGACGACTCGGTCACACGTTCCGAAGCCGTGGGCTCGGTCACCATCCCGAGCTTTTCAATCCCCGCCTTCTTCACGCTGTCCATCACCTGGACGACGATGCCGTATGGCACGTCGCGGTCGGCACGCAGAAACAGCGATACGTCGGGATTTTGATCCTTCAGCGCGCGCAACTTCCGTTCAAGCTGAATCGGGCTGACTTGATCCTTATCCAAATACAACCGCTGATCCCGCTCAATCGACAAAACGGCCCGGGCTTCAGGCTTAATCGTATTGGTCGCGGATTTCGGCAGATTGATGTCCATGCCGCGATACAGCATCGGAGCGGTGACCATGAAAATCACCAGCAGCACGAGCACAACGTCCACCAGCGGGATCACGTTGATCTCCGCCAGGAACCGCCGATGGCGCGTTTCCGACATCATCCTTGCACACCCACGGTCGTGGCTTTAGGACGGGTCTGCAGCGACCGCATAGCTTCGACCGTGAAGGATTCGATGCGAAACACGGTCTTGCGGATGCGGGTCAGAAAGTAATTGTAGGCGATGACGGCCGGAATGGCGGTGAAGAGACCGGCCGCAGTGGCGACCAGTGCTTCCGAAACACCCGGCGCAACGGCCGCGATGCTCGCCGTGCCCTGAAGACCGATTTCACGAAACGAATCGATGATGCCGAGCACCGTGCCCAGCAGGCCGATGAACGGTGTGATGTTGCCCGTCGTGGCCAGCACCGGCAGGTAGGATTCGAGCTGCGAGATCTGGTTTTGCACGAGATAGCCGACCGTCTTGTCTAAGTATTGACGATCGATCGCCTGCACCGATTCCCTGTTCCCGGCAGCATGATGTCCGACGGCTCCGTCGGTCGCTACCGGCACGGCCACACGATCCATGATGCCCTGGAACACCTGCGCGCTGGGACTGCCTTCGGCACGCTTCGACTGGCGATACAACTCGTCCAGATCCCGAATCTTGGTAAAGGCGCTGAAAAACCGCTGATCCTCGCGATCGGCGGCCCGAAAACTTTTCCACTTCAAGAAGATCACGGCCCAGGAAATCACCGAGGCCACGAACAACAACAGCAGTACGATTTTCGATACCGCACCCAGCGATCCAACTAGTCCCGTGACTCCCGATTGGAACATCAGCCTAGACCTTTCCCGTCACATGACGTCGCCGGAAAACGATAGCATGGATTGTACCAAACGTTGGGGAAATGGCGGGGCCGACGGGATTTGAACCCGCGACCTCCAGATTGACAATCTGGCGTCCTAAACCAAGCTGAACGACGGCCCCACGCAAGTCTAAAAGTAGCGGAAGAAGATTCCTGCCCGCAAAGGTCCAACTGACTAAATACGGTAGAGGTTGCTGTTGTACATCACAACAAATGGATAAGGCAATGGGCTAAAAAGAATTCCGTGTATTTCTCTTGGTAGGCGGAACAGGGATCGAACCTGTGACCTCTGCCTTGTAAGGGCAGCGCTCTCCCAATTGAGCTATCCGCCCGATTTTCCTCAATCTCCACAAATCTTTGGGATGCTACCAACTCCATAAATGCATGTCAACAAAGAATCGTGCACTGTTCTTGCAGTTATTCGAATTATTTTCGCGGCGCTTGCTTCCGGCGTGGACCGGCTGGTTCCGGCGGCGCAGCGGACGGAATCGGCCGTGCGCTGTGACGCGGGTGACACGCAGTGTGTACTTTTTTCAACCGCGCCGGCTCCACATGTGTGTAAATCTGCGTCGTCACGATGTTGCTGTGCCCCAGCATCGCTTGCACCGAGCGCAGGTCCGCGCCTCGCTCCAGCAGATGCGTCGCGAAGGAATGTCGCAGCATGTGCGGAGACGGAAGCACGGCAATGCCCGCACGCTGGGCACGGGCGCGGAGCAGTTTCCAAAAGCCCTGGCGCGTGAGCAGCTTCCCGCGTCGGCTCACGAACGCATAGGGAGAGGATCGCCGCTTCAACAGCACCGGCCGCGCCTCTGCGAGATAGCGACGCAACCGCCGCTGTGCGGTCTCACCGATCGGCACAACGCGCTGTTTGTCGCCTTTCCCTGTGATCCCCAGATACCCCACCTCGAGATTGCACTGATCGATCCGCAACGCCACCAATTCCGACACGCGCAGCCCGGCCGCGTAAAGCACTTCCACCATCGTTTGATCCCGCAGATCCTCCGGCGACGGGCGGGACGGCAGATCGAGCAGCCGCGTCACGTCTTCCAGATTCAAAGTCTTCGGCAATCGCCGGGAACGTGCGGCGCTGCGCAAACTCACCGTCGGATTCGCGGCGATTACCCCATCCTGTTTGAGGAAGCGAAACAGGCTCCGCACCGCAGCCAGCGCGCGCGCCCGCGACGCCGGTGCCAATCCCTGGCGGTGCAGGTAATCCAGGAACCCGGCGAGCACCTGCGGAGAACAATCCATGACCTCCGCGATACCACGGCCGAGCAGGAAGCGCTGAAATTTTTCGAGGTCCCGCCGATAGGCGGCAAGGGTGTTGCGCGACAATCCGCAACCGATTCGCAGATGATCCCAATGCCGTTCGACCTGCGGCTCCAACGGCAACACGTCCTCATTCGTCGTCGTCCCGAGCTTCGATCCTGCCACCCAACTCCCCTCATGCTTGCCTGCACCAGCGTCGACCTGAGCAGTCACACCGGCACTATAGCCAAGCGATCCCAGCAACACAACGCGCCATCCGCAACTTACCTTGACACCCCCGCACCTGTTTCCTATAGTGAGGTGGTTGCGACTATCCGACGGAAAAATTCCCACACGCACCATAACCGAAACCGGCCGCAGGGCGAGAGTTCGACGGCATTTCATGTTTCTTCAGACAGGATTTCGCGTTCAGGCCGTCCGCGCGTGCGCCATCGTTTTCGTTGGGCTGCTCCTTGCACCCGCTGCCGGCATCGATGACGCGGCGGCCGCCTCAAAATCCTCCGGCTCCAAATCATCGGCCCCGGCCAAACCGGTCCAGCCCAAGTCGGCGACCGCCACGGCACAAGCGACGCTGGATCAGGCCAAACGGCTGATCGACGCGGAACAGCCCGAAGCCGCCGCGACGATCCTGCGACAGTTCATCGAATCCACTCCACCCGCGGAGCTGCTCGACGACGCCTACCTGCTGATGGCCGCCGCCATGTTCGGCATGCGGGAATACGCGGAGAGCACCAGATACCTGAATCAACTCATCGGAGAGTTTCCTTCCTCCGAACTGATCGATCGCACGAAACTGCTCCTGGCGAAAGCCCACGCGAAGGCGGGCAACCTCGACCTCGCCCTCCCGCTTCTCGCGGAAGTCAAAAGCCTCACGACCGACGCCAACACCAAACGTGACGCCCTGCGGCTCACCGGCGAATTCCAGGTGCAGAAGAAAGACTATTTGCGGGCCATCCAGGCCTGGCTCGACGAAATGCACGCCGAACCGGACGACCAGCCCCGCGAGGCGGAAGGCCGGATCCGCGAGTTGGTGAACGACACGCTCGAGAAACCTGCCCTGCTCCGTGTGCGCGACGCCTACCCGAGATCGTTTCCTGGAGACATCGCCTCGATCAAGCTGATCGAGCTGCATACGGCGAGCGGCGAAGACCACCTCGTCGAGCGCGACCTGCGGCTGTTCCTGAGCCGCTTTCCGAATCATCCCTACGCCGCAAAGGCGTCGGACCTCCAGTCCACCATTCACTCGCGGCTGAAATCCCATGCCTACACGATCGCGGCGGTATTCCCGCTCTCAGGAAAACTGGCGCCGTTCGGCACGGAAGTGCTCAACGGCATTCAGCTCGCGCTGGAGCGCAGCAAGGACGGAAGCGAGGGTGGATCGGTCGGCTTGATCGTCAAGGACACGGAATCGGAGCGGGGGTCGTTTCTGGACGAGTTCGTCACCTTGCTGGGCGACGATCGGCCCGTGGCGGTAATCGGGCCGTTGCTCTCCAAGAACCTGCCGGTCATGGCGGAGTTGGCGGAACGTTCGCACGTCCCGCTCATTACGCCCAGCGCCACCGCTACCAACGTACGCCGGCTGGGAAGCTATGTCTTCAGCACCGCCCTGACCTACGGCCACCAAGCCAAGCGCATGGCCGACTATGCCCTTCGCGATCAGCGTTACAAGCGTATCGCGATCCTGTACCCGGACACGGTCTATGGACGCGAATTGGCAAGGCTCTTTGCACAGGAAGTACACCACCAGGACGGGGAGTTGATCGCAAGCATCCCTTACAAGGAAGGCGATACGGATTTTCGTGGCCCCATCGGCCAGCTCAAAGCCGAAGACCTGAGAAAATACGGGGTCGAGGTGCCGATCGAGGACGATCCGGCCAAACCCGTCGCGAAACCCACGGGCAAGAAGGGCAAGCGCATTCTTTACTCACCGGGCTTCGACGCAGTCTACATTCCCGGCCGTTCACTGGACGTGGGACTCTTGGCGGCGCAGTTGGCCTTCCATGACATGACCGTGCCGCTGCTCGGGGCCAACGGTTGGAACAGCCCGGATTTTGCGAGAGTCGCCGATCGAAGCATCGAGGGCAGCGTGTTCGTCGACGGATTCTTCGTTGACAGCACGATGCCGTCCGTGCAGGATTTCGTCGAACGCTACCGCAAGCGGTATCAGACCGCGCCGTCGCTGTTCGCCGCGCAGGGCTACGATGCGGCGCGACTGGTGGTGGACGCGCTCCGCAAAGGTGCCACGACGGGGGAAGCCATCCGCGACTATCTTTCAATGCAGCATGACCTGCCGACCGTAACCGGGCCGAGCGGTTTCAGCGCCGAAGGCACCTTGAATCGGCAAGTCTTTTTGATTCAGGTCAAGCAAGGCAAGTTCGTGCAGGTGGAATAGCAGGATGTCGGACAAGACCGCGGCGTTGTTCTCGCGGAGGCCGGACATCCCCGTCTTGCTGAGTTGTTCCACCTCGACCGGAGTTCAACCTTCATCCTGTGTATGCAGGCCGAGACAGGCATGATCGACCGCCTGTGAGGGAGTCACGACATGACCACGGGCCGTAAGCGTGTGCTCAGCGGTATGCAGCCTAGCGGATTGCTCCATCTCGGCAACTGGCTGGGCGCGCTGGACAATTGGAAAGGGCTACAGGAGCAATACGACTGTTTTTTCTTTGTGGCGGACTGGCATGCATTGTCCACGAACTACGCCGACACGAGCCGCATCCGTGAATACGTCCGGGAACTCCTCATCGACTGGCTGGCGGCTGGGATCGACCCGAACCGCTCGACGGTCTTCGTGCAATCGCAGGTGCCGGACCATGCGATTCTGCACCTGCTGTTCTCAATGATCATTCCGGTCTCCTGGCTTGAGCGGAACCCGACCTACAAGGAAAAGCAACAGGAGATCCGGGAACGCGACCTGAGCACCTATGGATTTCTCGGTTACCCCGTCCTGCAGGCCGCCGACATCCTGATCTACAAACCCGACTTCGTGCCGGTAGGCAAGGATCAGCTCCCGCATTTGGAGCTGACGCGGGAATTGGCGCGCCGCTTCAATGATCTCTATCGGCCCGTGTTCCCCGAGCCGCAGGAGCACCTCACAAAGTTCCCGAAGGTACTGGGCACCGACGGACGCAAGATGAGCAAGAGCTACGGCAACACGATCAATTTGTCCGACGCCGAGCCGGTGGTGCGCCAAAAGCTGAAGACCATGATCACGGATCCCGCGCGCGTCAGGCGCAACGACCCGGGCAACCCGGATGTCTGCCCGGTCTACGACTTCCACAAGATTTTCTCCCCCCTCCCGGTCATCGAGCAGGTGAACAGCGAATGCCGCAGTGCCGCGATCGGCTGCATCGACTGCAAAAAGCTGGTGGCCGATCGGATGGTCGAACGGCTGGGCCCCATCTGGGAAGCGCGTGCAGCCCTGACGAAAAACCCGGCACAGCTGAACGACATCGTGGAAGACGGGCGGCGCCGCGCGGTCGCCGTGACCTCCCGCACCATGGAAGAAGTGCGGGACGCGATGAAAATATGATGGGTCTCCGGGAGGAGACGACCTCCGGTCACCGGCCAACTTGTTGGTGGATCGGCGGGTTCCACAGTAGGCGGCACTATTTCGGCGGCGGGGAGGCGGTCGGCACCCGTTGGTCCATCGTCAGGTAGATCTCATCGTCGAACGCGAAAAAGCCGCCGTCGTGGACGTCTTTATAGATGCAGAACGGTGAGAAGACGATCAGGCAGCCGAACACGTCTCCCAATACCCACCAGGACCAGGAACGCTCGATCTTCAATTCCGTGGTTTCGTACCCCTCCTTAAAGGCAACTGCCGTGTGGGGCAATTTGCGGCTCAGCGAGACGGTGCCGGGCGTGGTGAGATGGATGTAATTGTCGACTGTAACGTTCGCCCCCGGCGGAACGGAAAAGAGCGTGACGGACTGCTTGTCCGAATGCAGGTTGGTCCCACATCCCGCAAGCCACAGGGCAGCGGCGCATGCGGTCAGAGTTGCCCCTCGAGTGCTCTCCCTCATCCCCCACTCCTTTCGTAGGATTCGTCGCGCGAACCGCTGCTAGGCGGGTATGGCGAGCTTGCGCCAAACGTCGGTCAGGCGGCGCAATACTGGCGCCCGAACCTTCGTAAAGGACAAGCCGAATTCATTCGGTTTGAGCCATCGCACCACCGCCGCATCGACCAAGATCGGATTCGACTCGTCTCCCGGGAAAATACAAATCTCCAGTTCGGCGCCGGCGAGCACGATGGATCCGCTCTTGACCCGACATCCGCCGGGCGAGAGATCGGTCAATTCACCGTCCCCGGCAATCATTTTCCCTTTTATCGAGAAGTGGGTGCGAAACTGAACCCGAACCCGCTCGTGCTTGCGTTTGTTCCCGTTCATGGCGGTTGGCCCCCTTCACCAAGTACCCGCCGCAGGCTACGGCGCGATACTCGTAGATTAGGGCAGAACAGGGTAAAAGGCGAGGAATCGCTGTTTTCCCGACCAGGCGTCCGGCACAGCTCGGGATTGCGGCCGCTCCGCCCGCCACCAGCGCTACAGCGGTTGCGGCGGGGGCTCCTCGATGCCCTTACCTGCGGCATTGAGCAAGTCCCGGCTGACGAGAATCGGAGCCTTGAAGTGGATGGCCAAGGCGATGGAATCCGATGAACGGCTGTCGAAGACCTTCTCACTCCCCTGCAACGCGACGGTCAACGCGCCGTAATAGGTCCCGCCTTTCAGGGTGATGACGGTCTTCACGACCCGTCCGCCGAAACTCTCGAGAATGGTGTGCATGAGATCGTGCGACAGCGGGCGCGGCAGCGCCTGCCCTGTGAGGGCCGCATGGATTGAGCCGGCGACGGTATGGTCGACAAAAATCGGGATGACTTTTCCTTCCGCAGCGAGCAGCACGACCGGGCCGCGGTCGGACAAGCGTACCTGCACGTCATTGATCGTGACCTGCGTCGTCCCCTCTCCATCGGCGGCGCGAACCGGAGCCTCGCCAGCCGAGAACATGAGCAACCACGCGAGGAACGGAACCAGCCCCAACCGGCCTGCTGTCAGGTTCATTGCCGCCTCCTGTCGCGGGTCGACGGCCGATCGAGCGGCGCACCTGCCGCTCCGTCACACCCGCACGAATGGGTTGTTTTCCCGCTCCAGTCCGATCGCCGTCTCCGGCCCGTGACCCGTTACGACGGCCGTGTCCTCGTCCAGGGTATACAATCGCTCACGAATCGATCGCTCGATCGCCTCGAAATCTCCGCCCCATAAATCAGTCCGGCCGATTCCGCCACGAAAGAGCGTATCGCCCGCCAACAGCAGGCTGGCTGTGGGGAAGTGGAAACACATGGAGCCGGGCGTATGGCCCGGCGTATGGAGCGCCACGGCTTCCATAGCGCCGACCTTCACCCGCTCCTCGTCGGAAAGCCAATAGTCCGGCGGCGGCGCCGGCACATAGGCCACCCCGAACATCCGGCATTGAGTTTCCAAGATATCCCATAACGGTCGATCGTCGGGATGCAGGCAGAGCGCGGCTCCCGTCGCCGCCTTCATGGCCCCGGACGCGAGGAAGTGGTCGAAGTGTGCATGGGTATGCAGAATGGTCACCACGGTCAACCCCAGCTCCCGCACCTCGCGCAAAATGCGTTCGGGAGCCCCCCCCGGATCCACCACAATCGCCTGCTTGGTGACAGGATCACCGATGATCGAACAATTACATCCGAGGGGAGGAACCGAAAACGTCTTCCGAATCATCGTCATCCTGCTCCTTCTCGGTCTATGCTAGCCTTCCCTCTCGGTCGCTGCAACCTGGCAGGATACTGAAACGGCCCGCCGGCTTTGTTCTCGGCTTGAACACATCCGCAGCGAGACCCTGCCGCCTCACCGCCTCGGCGGCGCGCACAGGCCTGGTGCTCCTGACTTGTCGCACCGTGCGCCCCAGAGGATACGCTGGCGGTGTCTTCTCCGCATGCGGCCTCGTTGGACAGCTCCGTTGAACATCCTGTGGGTCGTTGAAAAATCATCCGCGAGTGATCGTCAACATGCGCACCGGAAACGCAAGATCGTTCTTCATTATCCTACTATGGAGACTCGAGCGTTCCGCCATTGGGACGCGCCACCCACACAACGTCGCTGTCAAATACGCGCCACTCCCCGTTGCGACGGCGAAGCCAGAACAAGAATCCCGCGCCAGCATTGTCCGGTCTGAGGTTAGCGACGTAGACGAGCGCCTGATCCCCCTTCAGAGTCCTCCCTACACGGGAAAAGGTCAGACGATCCACGCTGTCGGAGGGCTCGACGTCCTGAACCCGATACAGGCCGACGGCCGGGCCAGACTGCCTGGTTTCCAATTCCTCCCTGCCGTCACCAGAGACGAACCGGTACCGCACACCGAAGGCAAACCGGGACTCCAGCCTGTATGACCGTTGGTTCTTCATGACAAAATCCCGCACCAGGTCGGAAGGCAGGCGGGAATCGAAGAAGGCACCCTCCTCGAACAGGGCCGAGCTGGGCAGCCGATCTTCATCAGGATGGAGACGCGTCGTGGTCGACCGTTCCAAGACAACCAGTCGGGTCTGGGATGTCAGAAACTTAGACGAGACGATCTCGTCCATGAGCGGATAGTCTTCGGTCGGTACGAGTTCCGACTCCCCCACGGTCCCCGCGAACGTCAGGGATGCCGTCGGCACAAGGCACAGGATCGACAGGACCAGCCATCGCCGCAAACACCCGCTCATGGCAGCAGCATAGCCGTCACCTCGGTTGCCGGTCAAACCGGAGAAGGCCCCGGAGGATGGACAAGCCCCCCCGACAAATGGTATTGGTCTGCAGTTTCGACCACACTATGACCAAGGCCCCCCAGCGATCTCCGGCACCCTTCCTCGGTTTCGCACTCGCGTCGTTGTTTGTCGGCTGCCAACCCGATGACAGCCCCTTTCGGCAGGAAAACGATCAGCTCCGCAAACAATTGAACAAGCAGGAATCGGTGATTTCCTCCTTGCAGGACGGCAACAAGGTCATGCAGCAACAGATCGATCTGTTGAACCAAGAACTGCGCGACGCCAAAAAGGAAGCGGAGAAGGCCCTGGCCGACGCCAAAGCGTTCCAATCCGAATCCAAAGCCCTCGGCACAAAACTCGAAACCCAGCTCGCCGAGACGAAGAAACTCTCCGCAGAGGTGCAGCGGACTGCCGCCAAGGCCGCGCAGGCCACCGAAAGCGTGAAGGTGGAAGAGAAAGGCGCCCAGGCCGAGGACCTGCCGCGCGCACTGGCCGTCGTCGGCAAGGCCGCGGAAGAGGCGCTCGCGCGAAACGGCTATCACGTGAAGGTCAGCCTCAAGACCGACCAACGCGCCGTCTTTGTCACCGAGCGCAAGGTCTCCACGCCCGCCTCGCTCGAAATGTCGGGATTCCGCAATCAGTATGTCGTCTCACTGCAGGCGCTCCCTTCGAATGTCACCCGCTTGAGCGTGAAGGCGGACTTCGAAAAGTTGATGCAGGGCGGACGCGTGCTTGGAGTCAGCGCCGAAGAGACCGCCGAGATCGAGCGGCGCCTCATCGCAGAAATCGGCAAAGCCGTCTCGTCGCCCGGCAAGTTGTGAGTCCCTTGAGCATTGCAGCCCCGTCGTGGGCGGGGATCACCGTCTGCCTCCTGCTCGGATTACTGCTGTGCCCGCCGGATGCGCCGGCCGGTCCCCCGCCCTCCCCCGAACTGGGCAAGCACCTCCTCTCCATCGGCAAACTCGCAGTCCCGTCGCCCGTCATCACGGTCCCGGAAGGACACTTCCTCCTCGGCTCGATTCGCGTCGACGACGATCCCTACGGCCTGCGAACGCAATACGACGACACCGAACTACCTCAGCATAAGGTGTGGATGGACTCGTTCGAAATCGATCGCGACGAAGTAAGCCTGGGCGAATACCTCGCACACCTGCACGCGCGCAAACTGCACCCGTCGGAGGAGCTCCAAAACTTGATTTGGCACGTCATCACCGTGCATTCCGTTGCCGACGGTACACTCGCGCGATGGCCCGCACTGTATGTTACCTGGAAAGAAGCCGACGCAGTCTGCCGGGCGAAAGGCAAGCGACTACCCACGGAGGCCGAGTGGGAAAAGGCTGCGCGCGGCCCCAACGGCAACCTGTTCCCCTGGGGTGACGCGGAGCCGACCTCCAAACTCGCCATGTTCGGCCAGCACCACGTACACGAGATTCCGATTCTTGCGCCGGTGGATCAAGGCGAAGCAGGCAAGAGTTCCTTCGGACTACACCACATGGCAGGGAACGTCGCTGAGTGGGTCAACGATTGGTTCGGTCCGGATTACTACGCCTACATGCCTGAGAAGAATCCGCCGGGCCCCGCGACAGGGCGATACAAGAGTGTGCGGGGCGGCTCATGGAAAAGCAAACCTATGATGCTGCGGACCCCGACCCGCGGCGGTGCCTCCCCCAGTCAACGCTCTGCGACCATCGGATTTCGTTGCGCCAGGTCCGCCGCTCCCGCTAGCGCCCGGTAATAGGCCACACCACCTGAGAATTGCCGAACCAGGAACAGATCCGCCACCGCCAGACATTCGAGGCCGAACGGAAGGTATCCGGCATAGCCGAGGATCGGCATGTCAAAGAGATGAAACCGATCAACGAAGGGAATCGAGTATTCCCAATGGGCCAGACTCCGGACATTCCACAGCTCCCAGAACCAGCCGCAGATCAACGCGGCCAACGCCGCCACCCAAAGCGTCCGCCAGTCGCCCTCCGTTGCGCAGGCGAAGATCGTTTCCTTGCCCAGAATGAGCTGTAGCGCGGTGATGAGCAAGAGCGGCGCCACCCAGACCAGCGGAAACAGATAGCTAGGCCAGCGGCCCAATCCGACTAATCCCACGGTCGACAGGAGCAGCAGGCCCAATCCCCACATACGACCGTTACGCCGGCCGATTGTCACCCAGGCATCCAATCCCGCCGACAACCGGGGATAGGCGGTCAAGCATTCCGCCGTTCCGATGACCGCCGGGAGTACGGTGGAAAAGGGCACCGTCGCCTGCAGCATATACGCCGACGCGCCGAGTTCTCCTGCTCCCAGATAAAACCAATTCTGCACGAACCGGTTCAGGTACTCGAACGTCCACCAGAACGCCGCGCTCAGAGGAAACAGGGAGGCCACATATCGCGGCCGATGCAGCAACATGCAACGGCCCGCCCGACGGTACGTCAGTGCATTCACGGTGACGATGTACCCCAGCCATAGGGGAGTAAAGGTGAAGGCTTGCAGCGGTCGCATCCACTCGAACCTCGTCCAGGCCAACAACCACGAGAGGCCCGTGATCGCGAGGCCGAGCCATCCCCACCAGGGGAAGCCCACTCCTCCGTAAGGTGCGTTAGGTGAGGCATCGGCCTCGGGTCGAGCAGGGACAGCAGTACTGCCTGACGTGACCACGCGCCGGACAAAGGGACCGACGCCGACGGTGATGAGCAATGCCAGCGCGTAGAACACCGGCCACGAAAACGGTTCGTGGCTCACGAATCGGGTCGTCGGGGGCACCTCCAGGTAGGGTCTGACCGGCTGGCCCGTCACAGCCACCCCTGCCAGGGGCAGCGCCAGCACGAGCGGAAGCACCGCCAAACCCATAAGCCGTCGCTCTGTAAGGCTCTGCCGCTGCGGCATAGGCCGGCCTCCCATGCCCTCCCTTCGAGGGCCCCCGTTGGTGTCTATCCTGGAACCGGTTCCACCGGTATCTTTTCCTTTGTCAGGACACACGAATCATCCTCATCCGATCCAAGGATACACACACGATGCAAACGCTTGCCGAGCTGGTGATTCTGCTGAGCACGGTGTCCGTCTTCGCGTACTGGTTCACCCGCCCGCTGGATCGCGGTGAACGGGAGATCGGTCTGCTGCACCCCACGGCCACCAGACCGGGTGAGCGCCATTATGCCTGGAATCGCGCACCGCGGCATCGCTTTCACTGTGACGTGGAATTTGCGAATGAGCGTCAGGAGCACGGGCAAGGCCGCGTCCTCGACATTTCCAGGACCGGCTGGAGAATCAGAAGCGGCCATCCGATCATGCCCGGCATGGTCCTGCACCTGACCGTTCGGCTGCCCCAAGAACAAGAACCGTTGGAGATCGAGCGCGCCTTGGTCCGTTGGTGCGATGGTCGCGAATTCGGCGTGGAGTTGCTCGCCATGACCCCTCACTCCGCAGCCCGCCTCAGCGAGTTGGTCCCTCCCACCCTTGACGATGATTGCCCCACGGTCGCAAAAGGCCACCTTGCCTAGTCGCGGCTCACCGTCTACGGCAACCCATACAGTCGGTAGACCTCCGGCGGAAAGGGACCGGACCGACCAAGTCCGGCGGAATGCGCCGCCTCCTCACTGCAGGGCTCACGGAGTTGCTCCTCCGACCATCGGCGCCCCAGCATGGTTTGCTCATAAGTGCGTGCCACCAGACAGGCCACACCGGCCTCTGTCAGGCCATATTCCGGCATCAGTCCGGCTGTGCCGACTTCCTCCGCCGGCTGCAACGGGGCTTCCCCCTCGCAGGTACAAAACCCGCAGGCAACGAGGTCCGGCGTGACCCTGGCACTGTAGATCACCGAACCGACCTTCAATCCGGTGTCCGAATCCGAAACCGACTTGATCGCCTCAACGAGCAACCTGGCCAAAGCCATGTGCTCCTTGTGTCCCGTCACGCCGCAATGGTGGTCGAGTGCCACAACCACATCGGGACGAACACGCCGCAGCAAGTCGACAAGGTAGGCAACCGGATCCCCCTCCTTGCGCCATTTGCGGATGACGTCGTCGGCTGCCGTACCTGCAGCCCAGTCTCGGTGCGGCGCGTCGGCAGGCAGCAGGTCCAACTCCCCGTGAATCCATGGACCATTCGTGAAGGGACCGAGTTCGAACCCGTCGGCATGAAGGACGGAGGCCGCTTGGGCAAAGAGGGCAGCCCGTGAGCGGCCGATTTCTGATCCGCGACGGAGCCCGCCCCAGAGGTCGTAGCTGTTCTCCCCCCTCGTCAGACTGACCAGATAGAGCGAGGCGCCCTGGTGCTTGGCGCGCGCCAGCAACCCGCTTGAAGACACCTCGTCATCCGGATGCGCTCCGACCCACAGCACCCGACGGGCCCGTTCGAGCGTCGCCACGACGCCTGGTTGATAGGATACCGAGGATCCGGAGAACAGCGCCTGTCCGCCCCCGCCAGGCACACAGGCCGACGGACCGATCCATAAAAAACAAACCGCCCCAATCGCTGCCCGGATTCCGGCAGTCCCTGCTGAATACCGCAACACATGCCTTCCTCCCTTTGCCCGATCGAGGGGACTCTCGACGGCGCAAGGGAACCAAGCGGTTTCGAATAAGTGGAACGATCTGTAAGGGTACTTGAAGCGCGGCGGAAGAAAAAGGGGATGCCGGTCGACCTAACGACCGGTCGCAGAGCCCGAGGAACACAATCGAATCCATTCCGGACAATCGCGGACAGATTCACAGTCGGCATTGCAGGTCAAGGATGCACCCGACGGCCCTCGTGTCGTACCTTCCTGGTCCAGGAGGACCTTTGTTCGTCGTTCTGCCGCCACCACCTGACAGAGAAACCGATCGGCCTTGGCGTCGAGCTTGGCCAAGCGACCGGCTAGATCTTCATAGCCCGTCACGGCGGTCAAACAATTGAACAACTCCTGTGGGCCTTGCGGGGTGAGGGGTGGCGCGCCAGAAACGGCTGGAACCGGAGGGCCCGCGCCTGAATCTCTGGCACTTTCGTACTGCACCGGAAGCGCCGACGATCTTGCTTCCGCCGGGGTCGGTGAGCCGGGCCTTGACTGGGATCGGATGTGCGAAAATGGGCTTCTCATCGTACCCCCATACAACCACAAAGGCGGACGGCGCGGCACAGGTACGACAGTCTCATAACAACGCATGCCGTAACATCGGACGGCAGCGGAATGATGGGTAGGAACCTGCGGTTTCCTCAGCTAGGTATTCGACCTACAGAAAGCCGCATGTTCCCCAGGGAGCAGGCATGGCGGAGGGCCTTCGCGATTGCAAGCGAGGGCCGTGTCGGGGGACATGATCTACGCGGGACGATGAGAAAAGGAACTTTTCACTCCGGCAGCCGCTCCAACATCGCCCGCGCGGTTTCCCGCACCGTGTGATCCGCATCCGAATCGGCGGCGTGAAGCACCGCCGGTCGAACCACCGATCGGTCGAACCCTTCCAACGCGCGAAGGGCTTCGGCTCGCACGAGCCGGTCCTCATGAGTCGTGAGGCGGAGCAGCAGGTCGAGGCCGCGGCTGTCTCTCAATCGTCCGACTTCCTGAATGGTTCGAGCGCGAGCCTCCGGCGCATAGTATTCATTGAGGTCGGCGAAGGTCTCAGAGGGAGACAACAGCGTGTCCATCGGCGTCGGCTCCGGCACACCGACCGGATAGAGGTCCCGATCCAAGGCATCGATGAGCGATGCAGTCGGCTCCTGATTCGTCGACATCCACCCCTGAATGACCGGCCCGAGATAATAGAAATAGGGATTGGTCTGAAAACTTTCCATGACTTCCACGTAGGGAGCCGAAATGAGGTCGCGATATTGCGGCCGTTCCTCGATCGCGAGTTGCACGTTGTTCGAATCGCCCGAACGGGCAAACGTGACTGTGCAGAACAGGTGGGTACCGTAGAGGGAAGTCGAAATCCGCTTCCCTCGCTCCTCTCGATACCGAACCGTCAAGGTCGCATCGCGAGGGGCCGATGCATCCTGGGTCACGCGGTATCCGGCTGCATCCAGTTTGTTGCGGATGAGCGGCACGATGCCGAGCGAGCTGCGCCCGCGCGGCTTCCAGGTACTCGCCACCAGATCCAGGTAGACCATCGGTCTCGCGAACACGGGCGGTGGGTCAGCCGGTTCGGAGACAGCGTCCTGGTCCGCAGCTTTGCCGGACAGCGGAGAAAACACGAAAAAGAGGAGGGGCAGGAACCACCATCTCGAATTGACGGCGAAGTTGGCGAGCAAGGCACCACCTCCCTCTATCTCCCCGAGGATCGACGTCTCTCACTGTAGGGAAGCGGTAGGGCCTGATCAACCTAGGAGATTGCCGAGGAGGGAACGAGATTTTCCCCTAAAGACGCCCTTCGTCGAGTTCGATCACATCCGCCCAGGTGGTAACAGGCGGTAACGCGCTCACCGGAATACCCCGCTTCGTCGCCACTTCCTGCAGACGCCCGTTGAATCGCTGCCGCGCAGCATCGTCCTTCGGGCCGGAGGACAGGAGTCCCTGGGACCACTGGGCAATCTCCGCATCCGTGACCTGGCGGCCATGGTGCCGAATCCATTCGAGCAGTTCGGCTTCGGTCCTTCCGGCCAACACCTGCTGAACGAACCGATCCGGATCGATCTGCAGAAAATCGATCAGATACTTATCGAACCCGACCGTGATGTAGTTGTAGTCCCGGATCTTGCCCGCATGCCGCAGACGAATCTTATCGATGAAGCGGCCCAAGTGCGCGATCCCGCCCAACAGGGCCTTGGGGCTGCGAGGGTATTGTAGGTCGGTCATCGTCGAACACCTCCAAGCGAAGGATAAGAGAGGGTAATTCAGCAATCCAACTTACACAGCGCCGCAGAGGATAAACAAGTGGCGCGTCAGGGCAGAGCCTAACCTTGGTTCAGGGAGGCGTACAACGCATGTGAAACAACCTCCGTTCGGGCCTACGCAACCGCAGCAAGTGGCAAGTTCACATTATCCATACCTATTCGGCTCCCGGAGCGTACGTGGCCGTCAAGATGAATGGCACATGATCATACTCACCTACCCGCGTTGTGCCAGACAGTCCGTGCGCCTAGATCTCTCTTTTTCTCGCCTTAACTGTCCTTAGTGAGGACTCATTCCAATGCCTTGCGAGGCACCGAAAGAAACTATAGTATTCCCCGCAGAGCAAGTCCGTTTCGTCGGATTGGCGATAGAGTTGTCTGGAGGACAGTCGTGCCTATTTTGGATTTCAGGGAGATTCCCACAGCCGCTTCCGGCCCGACTCGAGATCAATTTGAGTTATTTGCCCGCGAGTTCCTCGACTTCCTAGGTCTTAAGCTACTCGTTGGCCCAGATCGCGGAGCAGATGCCGGTCGCGACTTGATCGTTGAAGAACTGAGGACAGGCATTGCGGGCGAAACGCGTATTAAATGGCTCGTTAGTTGTAAACATAAAGCACACTCCGGGGCTGCCGTATCTCCAGATGACGAACCTGACATTCACGATCGAGTCCGAACACATGGGTGCGATGGATTTCTCGGATTCTATTCAACGGTTCCGAGCGCAGGCTTGGGAGCAAAGCTACACGCACCAGGCCTTCCCTTTGAAGTTCAGGTCTTCGAGGCGGAGAAGATCGAGAGACAGTTGTTACTCTCAAGAGAGGGGGAGCAATTAGCCAAACGCTTTTTCCCTGCATCGCTGCAAAAATGGAAGAAAGAACACCCCGTGCCAGCTAAGCTCTTCAGTGAAGACCCTGAACTCTCCTGCGCGTACTGCGGGAAGAGCCTGTTTCAGCCGAAGGCTAATGGGATTGTCGTCATTTGGACGAGAACTGGGCGTAAGGAGGAACGCTCAAACGAACGCACTGAGCGTGTGTATTGGTGCTGTAAGGGCAATTGTGACGCTATGCTCAGTCGCAGGTATGGCGGAGATGGTATTACTGACGGTTGGGAAGACATCTCCGACCTGATCATCCCCGTCATCTATATTCGGTGGGTGATGACAACCCTGAACGAATTTCACCGTGGGATGACTTATTCCGATGAAGCATTAGAAGGCATGAAAACTCTTTTGGTTCATCTATTTCCTTTGATTTCGCGTGAGTTGACAACAGAGGAAAAGGAACGTGTTCGCACCCTCTCTATGATTCCCAATTTCCTGGGAGGGCTGGGGTGATGCGCGCACCGCACTCTGAAAACAATGCTTCATCACCGGCCGTGGGCACGGCGGCATGCGGGAACCTTATACCGATACCGCTCCGCACATCCCATCGCTGATTGATATAGAGACCTTGATTCACCGATCACACTGAGAATCACCTGAGGAGACTGCACCAGAATGGCGCTGCGGGTGGCATGGCAAACGGGGCGCCCCGCCGCGCGCAACGTAAGGAACCTGCTGGGGTCCGCGAGGCGAAGAATAATGAGCCTCACGTTTGCGAACGGGCGCGGGCCGGTGAGCGCCCCGGGTCTTCAGGTCGTCTCTACGCGCCGCCCTCATGTGAGGCGGCCGTGGAGTGAGCACGGTGGGGCTGTTCGCTGCGACAGGACCAGCCGAACGGAATACCGCGGAGCAGATTACTTGGAGGGGGGCTTGGCGGATTGCTTGCCTTGAGCTACCGATCGATCCCCTCCGCCATCTTGCGGCCTTCGGCGATCGTTCGAAAACTTATTGAGACGATGGGCCCATCGTTTCCCATTCCTCGTGTCCAATCATCCTTCTCACCTTCAAAGCACCGCTCGCATATGCGAGGCGAAGGGCGTCCTCCAGCCAAGCCAACCGTTGAGTCGGGGTCGCCGCCAGAGTCGCCGCGAGCAGACTTTGATCGCTTGCACTCCAATCAACCCGTTGCACCGCATCTGAGGAAACTGTCGGCTTGTTGACCATTTCAGCGCTGTCCTCTTCGCCGCCGGATGACCTCGAGTTGCTCAATGTCCGACAGATCTTGCGGTCTACCGGCTCGCCGTTTCAGAGTGATCAGATCGTCGATCGAAGCAATTCTAACTTTTGTCTTGTTCACGAGGACTTCCTCGGACCGAGTCAAGAGTTGCTCAAAGGGAACGTCCGGTTTCAACAACAAGTCTACCACTCGCATCGGGTTGGCCGAATCCACTAATGAAAAAGCGCGCATGTTCTTCTCTCGAAGCCAGCCTTCTCGCACCGTCCGTTTGGCGAATTCTTCAGGTGGGACCGGGACCTGCGGACGGAACCCCTTGTCTACTAGGGCGCGAATCGTTTTCGCGGCTTCTTCAGGAGCAAGATCGACGGCCAAATCGACATCCGCAGTCAACCTCGCGTGACCGTATAGCACCGTGGCGAGCCCCCCCACCACAACATACCGTACGCCCGCCGTGTTCAGGATTTCAAAGATAGGCTCAAAGACCAACACATCGCTATTCTAGCGGATTTTTCCCTATTTAGCAGCCAACTCGGGGCACCAGTACCGGCAAGAGAAAAAGGGAAGGCTAGGTTTTCTTGGCGGATTTTCCCGCTTGCAGATACCGATCGATCCCGGCCGCCATCTTGCGCCCCTCGGCGATGGCCCACACGATCAGCGAGGCGCCGCGCTTGGTGTCGCCGCCGGCGAAGACACCGTCGAGGTTGGTCATGAAGTTGCCGTCCACCGCGACCGCACCGCGGGCGTCGTAGGTCACGCCCAGGCTGTCGAGCAAGCCGTTCTTCACCGGACCGGTGAACCCCATGGCGAGCAGGACCAGATCCACGTCCATTTCGAAGTCGCTGTTGGGGATCGGCGTGAACTTGCCGTTCTCGAATTGCACGCGGTTGGCATGGAGCTTGGTCACATGGCCGTTGTGGCCCGTGAACTTCGTGGTCGAGACGCTCCACTGGCGGTCGCAGCCTTCCTCGTGCGCATGGGAAGTCCGCAACTGCATCGGCCACAGGGGCCATGGCGTCGAGGAAGCCCGTGAAGGCGGAGGCTCCGGCAACAATTCGAATTGATGCGCTTCGACGCAACCCTGCCGGTGGGCCGTGCCCAGGCAGTCTGAACCGGTATCGCCGCCGCCGATGATGACGACCCGCTTGCCCTTGGCCGTGATCGGTTCCTCGGTAACCGGAATCCCGGCGGTGCGCTTATTTTGTTGGGTCAGGTACTCCATCGCCAGATGGATGCCCTTCAGGTCGCGTCCCGGCACCGGCAGCTCCCGCGCCTGCTCGGCGCCCATCGTGAGACCGACGGCATCGAACTGCCGGCGGAGTTGCTCACCCGTGATGTCTTTCCCAATCGTGACGCCGGTCCGGAACTCGACCCCCTCGGCCTTCATCTGCTCGAGCCGCCGGTCGATCACCCATTTTTCCATTTTGAAGTCCGGAATGCCGTAGCGGAGCAGCCCGCCGATACGATCGGCCTTCTCGAAGAGGGTCACGCCATGGCCGGCGCGGGCCAACTGCTGCGCGGCCGCGAGGCCGGCGGGGCCGGAACCGACGATCGCCACGGTCTTGCCGGTCTTCCGCACCGGAATCACCGGCGTGACCAGGCCCTCGTTGAATCCGCGATCGATGATGTTCCACTCGATGATCCGGATCGACACCGGGTCGTTGTTGATGCCCAGCACACAGGCGCCTTCGCAGGGCGCCGGACAGAGTCGGCCGGTAAATTCAGGAAAATTGTTCGTGGTGTGGAGGGCCTTGAGGGCATCCTTCCATCGCCCGCGGTAGACCAGATCGTTCCATTCGGGAATCAGATTCACCACCGGGCAGCCGGTGTTCCCCTGACAGAAAGGCACGCCGCAATCCATACAGCGCGCGCCCTGCGTCCGGAGCTTATCCTCGGGGATCGGCTCGTACATTTCCTTCCAATCGAGCACCCGCAGCTCGACCGGCTTCCGCTTCGGCCCCTCACGAGGATACTTTAGAAAACCCTTTGGATCGCCCATTGCTAGACAGTCTCTACGTACGACTCAACTCGGTTAGGGAACTAAACTCGTATCTCGTTGTTCGTATCCCGTCGTTCGAAGTCGTGTTCGACCCCGCGCTTCACGAGATACGCTTCACGTCTACTTAGTTGCCTTGCTTGCCGCCGCTTTTCGCTCGGCCAACACTCGCTTGTAATCGATCGGCATCACCTTCACGAACTTCGGCAGCATCGCCTCCCAGCTGTCCAGAATACGTTTCGCGTTTCGGCTGCCGGTGTAGAGGAAGTGCGAGGTGATCATCTCATGCAACAGCTTCTTGTCTTCGTCCGACTCGACCTGTTCGAGTTCCACCATGCCCAGGTTGCAGCGCGACTGGAACTTATCCAACTCGTTCAGGACGAAGGCCATGCCGCCCGACATGCCCGCGGCGAAGTTCCGCCCCGTCCGGCCCAGCACCACGACGACTCCGCCGGTCATGTATTCGCAGCCGTGGTCGCCCGTGCCTTCGACGACCGCCCGCACCCCGCTGTTTCGCACCGCGAAGCGCTCGCCGGCCATGCCGTAGAAATAGGCTTCCCCCTGAGTGCCGCCGTACAAGGAGGTGTTACCGATGAGGATCGTCTCCTCCGGCGTATAGATGGAGTTCTTGGGCGGGAACACGATGATCTTGCCGCCCGACAGGCCCTTGCCGATGTAGTCGTTCGACTCCCCTTCCAGCACAAGCGTGATACCGCGCGAGAGGAAGGCACCGAAAGACTGGCCCGCCGAACCGTTGAACTTGATCGTGATGGTATCCGGCGGCAACCCTTCCAGGCCGTACTTCTTGGCGATACGGCTCGACAGCATCGTTCCGACGGTTCGGTTGAGGTTGCGGACCGGGAGTTCGAGGCTTACCTTCTCGCCGCGTTCGATGGCCGGCGCGCATTGTTCGATCAGTTTTCGGTCCAGGATATCGGTGATGCCGTGGTCCTGCTTCTGTACACAGTACCGCGCGACCTCCGCACCCACGTCCGGGAGATTCAACAGCGGCGTCAAATCCAGCCCCTTCGCCTTCCAGTGGTCCACCGCCTTTTGGATCTTCAGCTTGTCGACGCGGCCGACCATCTCGTTGACCGTGCGGAACCCGAGCTTCGCCATGATCTGCCGGAGTTCCTCCGCCACGAAGAAAAAGAAATTGACCACGTGATCCGGCTGCCCCGTGAACTTCTTGCGGAGCACCGGGTCCTGCGTCGCGATGCCGACCGGGCAGGTGTTCAGATGGCATTTACGCATCATGATGCAGCCTTCGACGATCAGCGGAGCGGTCGCAAACCCGTATTCTTCGGCGCCGAGCAGCGCGGCGACGGCCACGTCGCGGCCCGTCTTCATCTGCCCGTCGGTCTCCACTCGGATACGGCCGCGCAGATCGTTGAGGACCAGCGTCTGATGCGTTTCCGCCAGACCGAGCTCCCACGGAATGCCGGCATACTTGATCGAGGACAGGGGGCTTGCGCCCGTGCCGCCCGAATCGCCGCTGATCAAGACCTTGTCCGCATGGGCCTTCGCCACGCCGGCCGCCACGGTACCGACTCCGACCTCGGAGACCAACTTCACCGAAACCGCGGCGTCCGGGTTGGCGTTCTTCAGGTCGAAGATGAGCTGGGCCAAGTCTTCGATCGAATAGATGTCGTGATGCGGAGGCGGCGAAATCAATTGCACGCCCGGCGTCGAATAGCGCAGCCGCGCGATGTTCTCGTCGACCTTATGACCGGGGAGCTGCCCGCCTTCGCCCGGCTTGGCGCCCTGCGCCATCTTGATCTGCAATTCCTTGGCGTTGACGAGATAGTGGCTCGTCACCCCGAAACGGGCCGACGCCACCTGCTTGATGTAGCTGTTCCTGCTGTCCCCGTTCGGCAGGGGATTGAACCGATCCGGATCTTCCCCGCCCTCACCCGTGTTGCTCTTGGCCCCCAGCCGGTTCATCGCGATCGCCAGCGTTTCGTGCGCTTCCCGGCTGATCGATCCGAACGACATGGCGCCGGTCGTGAACCGCTTCACGATCTCCTTCGCCGGTTCGACTTCTGCCAACGGAATCGGCTCCGGCAGGAACTTGAAGTCGAGCAGCCCGCGAAGATTCGATCGCCGCCTGCTCTCGTCGTTCACCAACTGCGCGAACTCGGCGAACGTCTTCGGATCGTTGTTGCGCGTCGCGTGCTGCAGCTTGTAGATGGTGTCGGGATTCCAATTGTGGTGCTCGCCCTGGATGCGGTAATGGATCTCGCCGCCGAAATCCAACTGGCGAATCGGGGCCGGCTCGTACGCCACCCGATGGCGCCGCAACGATTCCTCGCCGATTTCGCGAAGACCGATGCCCTCGACGCGCGAGGGCGTCCCGGTAAAGTACCGGTCGACCAGTTCGTGGCTGAGCCCGATGGCCTCGAAGATCTGCGCGCCGCAGTAGGACTGCACCGTGGAGATGCCCATCTTGGAGAAAATCTTGAGCAGGCCCTTATTGATGGCCTTGATGAACTTGCCCTCCGCCGTCTGGGCATCGAGGCCTTCGGGCAAATAGCCGTCACGCTCCATGTCCACGAGCGACTCGAACACCAGATAGGGGTTGACCGTGCCGGCGCCGTAGCCGATGAGACAGGCGAAGTGGTGTACGTCACGCGGCTCGCCGGTTTCGACCGTCAGCCCGACTTCGGTTCTCGTGCATTCGCGGATGAGGTGATGGTGAACGGCCGCCACGCCCAGCAGGCTCGGGATCGGCGCCCATTCCGCGTTCACTCCGCGGTCGCTCAGGATCAGGAACTTGTACCCCTCACGAATGGCCTGCGACGCCTGCTTGCACAGGTCGTCCACCGCGGCACCGAGACCTTCCGGCCCTTCCGCCACACGGAACAGCATGCGGAGAGTCTTGCTCTTGAAGTGCGGGTCGGCGATCTCGCGGATCTTCTGCAGATCGGCGTTCGTGAGAATCGGCTGCTTCACCCTGATCCGGCGGCAGGATTCCGGATGCTCGTCCATGAGGTTCGGCTTCGGGCCGATGCTCGTGGTCAGCGACATGACCAACTCTTCCCGGATAGGGTCGATCGGGGGATTCGTCACCTGCGCGAAGAGCTGCTTGAAATACTTGAACAGGAGCTGCGGCCGGTCGGACAGCACGGCGAGCGGCGTATCCGTGCCCATCGAGGACACGGCCTCCTGCCCCTCCACGACCATCGGCGTAATGACCATCTTGAGCTCTTCGACGGTGTAACCGAAGGCCTGCTGCCGCTGGCGGATCGTGGGATGGTCCGGCTGCGGAACGTTGATGGGTTCGGGCAACTCGTCGAGCGAGATGCGGTATTCGGTGACCCACGAACGGAACGGCTTGCGGCGAACGATATCGGCCTTCACCTCTTCGTCGTCGATGATACGGCCCTGTTCGGTGTCCACGAGGAACATGCGGCCCGGCATCAAGCGGCCCTTCTGCCTGATGCGCGAGGGCTCCATCGGCAACACGCCCGCCTCGGAAGCCAGCACCACGAGTCCGTCGGTCGTCACTTGATAGCGGCACGGCCGCAGGCCGTTCCGATCCAGCGTCGCGCCGATCATTTTGCCGTCGGTGAAACAGACCGCCGCCGGCCCGTCCCACGGTTCCTGCATCGCCGCGTGGTATTCATAGAACCCGCGCCGATCCAGATCCATCTGGGGGTTGGCAACCCAGGGCTCGGGAATCAGCATCATCATCGCGTGCGGCAACGACCGGCCGCCGAGCACGAGAAACTCGAGCGCATTGTCCAAACAGGCCGAATCGCTCTGGTTCTCGTAGACGATCGGGAAGAGCTTCTGCATGTCCTCGCCGAACAGGTCCGAGTTCAGTCGGCCTTGCCGCGCCCGCATCCAGTTGACGTTGCCCTTGAGCGTATTGATCTCGCCATTGTGACAGATGTAGCGATAGGGATGCGCCAGTGGCCAGGTCGGGAACGTGTTCGTGCTGAACCGTGAGTGGACGAGCGCCATGGCGCTCGTCAGGCTGCCGTCGGTGAGGTCCTGATAGTACTGGGGAATCTGGTGCGGCAGCAGGAGTCCCTTGTAGACGATGGTGCCGCTCGAGAGGCTGGGGATGTAGAAATACTCCCGCCCGTCGATCGCGGACTCGCGCACGGCGCGCTCCACGCACTTCCTGATCACATAGAGCTTTCGTTCGAATTCCTCTTCCGTGAAGATGCCGCGGGCGATGAACACCTGCCGCATGAAGGGTTCGGTCCGACGGGCGACCGGGCCGATCATGTCGCTCTTCACCGGCACGTCGCGCCAGCCGATGAGCTTTGCGCCTGCATCCTTGATGGCGCGGGCAAAGAGAGTTTCACACTGCTTGCGGGCTTCGGCGTCCGGGGGCAAAAAAACCATCCCGACGCCGTATTCACCGGGACCGGGCAGCTTCAGGCCGATGTCCTTGGTCGCGCGCTTCAGAAACTCGTGCGGGACTTGAAGCAAAATGCCCGCGCCGTCGCCGGTCAGGGGATCCGCTCCCTGCGCGCCGCGATGGGTCAACGCTTCGAGGACTTGAAGCCCCTGCTGCACGATCTGATGGGACTTCTGTCCCTTGATATCGACGACGAACCCGATGCCGCACGAATCCTTCTCGTGCTGGGGATCGTACAACCCTTGCTTGGGAGGTAACCCTGGTACGTTCATGGCACGTATCTCGTCAAAAAGGCAGGCACTTACTTGGAGAACAGACCCCCCTCGCGGGGACGCTGCAGCTGCCGGGCGACCACGGTGACGATGACCATCCTTTGGGGTGAAAAAATGAAGGTTCACCTTACTGGATGGACTGCGAAACTGTCAAGAGAAGCGAAACCGGAAGGATGGGAAAAACCCGCGCACCGCGGCTTGACTTAGCCGAGTTTTCTGCCCTACTATCCGCCCCATGCCGAACGGACCCATCACGTTGACTCTGCATTCCATGGCGGACGTCTGGGACGTGTACCGCGAGGAACTCGAGGGCGTCGAGGAGCAGGTCCGGAAAAACCTCGATTCCAGCGTGGCCCTGGTCAACACCGTGGCAGCCCACATCCTCAGCAGCGGCGGCAAACGCATCCGTCCCCTCTTCCTGCTCCTCAGCGCGCATCTCTGCGGATACGGCGGCCGCGACCATCACGTCGTGGGCAGCCTCGTGGAATTTATCCATACCGCGACCCTGCTGCACGACGACGTCGTCGACGACGCCGACTTGCGCCGGGGCCGCAGAGCCGCCCGCAAAGTGTGGGGCAATCAAATCAGCATTCTCGTCGGAGATTACCTGTATTCCCGCGCGATCTGCCAAATCGTCGAATTCCGGAACCAGGGCATCAATGAAGCGTTGTCCGAGGCTTGCCGGAAGATGGCGGAAGGCGAGGTTCTCCAGCTCTATTACAACGGCAACCCGTCGATGCCGGAATCGGAATATCTCCGGATTATCGAACACAAGACCGCGGGGTTGATCGCCGCCGCCTGCAAGATCGGCGCGATCATCGGCGGCGCGACCGAAGAGCTGCAGGAAGCCCTGTTCCGTTTCGGGCAACGGATCGGCATCGCCTTCCAACTGGCGGACGACACTTTGGACTACGCCGCCAACGGCGACCACTTGGGCAAGGCCCTGGGACAGGACCTGCGGCAAGGCAAGGCCACGCTCCCGTTGCTGCATTTGCTCCAGCATTGTTCGGACGAAGATCGGCAATTGATCAAGGATCGGATGGAGACCAGGACCCTCACCGATGAGGAACTGCGTCGCATCACCGCACTGATGCACGAATACGGGTCCCTCAGTTACTCCATGGAGCGGGCCCGCGCGTTCGTCACCGCGGCCAAGCGCGACCTCGACCTGTTTCACGACAACACCGCCAAGCGCGCTCTGTCCATCGCCGCCGACTACATGGTGACTCGCGACCGCTGAGTCCCCTCCGTCCTGATCACACCGTTTTCGCCGCTCATCGCAGGCGCGTCCCCGAAACACCCCGGCCCGACCCGGGCAGCAGTCAACAACCGTGACCAGCAACGAAAAGGATACGAACCGGCATGGCACACATCATCCCCTTCCGCGGCACTCTCTACAACCCTGCGACTGTCGGCGATGTCCGGCAAGTCGTCGCGCCGCCCTACGATATTATCGACAGCGCGCTTCAGAAGACCTTGCACGACCGCAACCCGCGCAACGTCATCCGCCTGGAATTGGGATATGAACAGGCCGGTGACGGCCCTTCGAACAACAAGTACACCCGCGCGGCGGCGGCCCTGAAAGATTGGATGGCCGCGGGAGCCCTGCAGCGTGATGCCCAGCCGGCCCTGTATTACCACACGATCGAATATCAGCCCCCCTACTCGGCGCCGGGTACCCCGACCCGTCTCTTCAAGGGCTTTCTGGCCACGATGCAGTTGGAGGAGTTCAGCTCCGGGAAGATTCTCCCGCACGAAAACACCAGGGCGGCCGCAAAGACCGACCGCTTGAACCTGCTCGAGGCCTGCCGGGCCAATTTCAGCCCCATCATTTCGCTCTATTCGGACCCGCAGAACGAGGTGCTGACGCTTTTGGAACAATCCATCGGATCGAGCAAGCCACGCATCGATTTCCAGGACGATGTGGGGTTCCGCCAACGCCTGTGGAGCGTGACCGATCCCGCCGTCCTTGCAAAGGTCGTGGCGCTGATGAACACGAAGCCGCTGTTTATCGCCGACGGGCACCATCGGTACGAAACGGCCCTGAACTATCGTCGCGGGAGGCGGCAACAGGCCGGCGCCGCGATCGGCCCGCAGCCCTACGACAACGTATTCATGCTGTTTGCGAGCTTGGAAGACAAGGGCCTCACCGTGCTACCGACCCATCGCGTGCTGACCACGAAGGTGCCGGCCGTCGCAGACGTGAAGAATGTGCTCGGAAAGACCTGCGAGATTCAGTCGTACGGCTGGAACCCCGGCAACGAGACCGGCGTCCGGCGTGAATTTCTCGAGGCCTTGCGGAGCCGCGGCCTGTCGGCGCCGGTATTCGGGTTGGCGGTACAGAAAGACCAGGCCTACCACCTGTTGACGCTCCGCTCGGAACTGCGTCCCTCGAAGGCCACGTCACCGCGCGACCGGCTCGATGTGTCGCTCTTGCAGCAGCACGTCGTGACGGCGCTCTGCCCCACCCAACAGGAACAGGAAGCGATTCTCTATACAAAGGACGACCACGAAGCGCTGGACTGGGTTCTGAAAGGCACCGGCACCGCCGCGCTGCTCCTGAACCCGACCAAGGTGGCCGAAGTACAGGCCGTCGCCTCCGCCGGCGAACGGATGCCGCACAAGTCAACCTACTTCTTTCCCAAGCCGCTGACCGGCCTCGTCATGAACGTGATGGAGGGGTAACGCACGGAGCGTATGGCGCATGGCGAATAGCTGATGGCCCGAACGATGAAGCGAACATCTCCACACGTGGAACATTCGTCCCTGCACGTTGCATCGCGCGCCCCTCGCCGCGCGTCGGACATCTCGCATCCCTTCTCTGCCGTCTGCCGTCTGCCGTCTGCCGTCACCCCTCTCATGACCGAAACCCCGCGTCAGCCGGCCTACGTCTCCCGTCCTACGGTGTCTCCATGAAAGCCAAGATTCTCATTGTCGACGACGACCAGGACATCGTGACGATGTTGCAGGATCGCCTGGACGCGAGCGGATATAAGACCGTTACGGCGGGCGACGGCCAGCGCGGCCTCGAGCTGATCGAGCAGGAATCGCCGAATCTCGTGCTGCTCGACCTCTACCTGCCTCGGCTAAAGGGGATGGACGTACTCAAGCGGCTGGCCCAGAGCCGTCAGATTGAGGAGTTGCCCGTGATCGTGATGACCGCCGCCGGCACCATTCCCGACGCGGTCGAAGCGATGCGGCAAGGCGCCTACGATTTCCTCACCAAGCCGCTCGAGAAGGATCATCTGCTGATCGTCATTCAAAAGGCGCTGGAGCGGGACTCGCTCAAACGGCAGGTGGCGGTCCTGAAGTCGGATCTCCACAACCGGTATGCGACGATCGTCGGCAACAGCCCAAAAATCCGCGCCATCATCGAATCCGCGCAGCGTGCGGCGAAGTCCGATGCCGGTGTGTTGTTACTGGGAGAAAGCGGGACCGGCAAGGAATTGTTTGCGCGCTCGATTCACCAGTGGAGTCCGCGTCAAGGCTCGCCGATGGTGGTGATCAACTGCGTGGCCCTGACCGAAACCCTGCTGGAGAACGAACTGTTCGGACACGAACGCGGCGCCTTCACAGGGGCCGACCGGCAGCAGAAGGGCAAACTGGAAATGGCCGACGGCGGAACGGTCTTCCTCGACGAGATCGGGGATATGTCGCTCCCGCTGCAGGCCAAGTTGCTGCGTGTCCTGCAGGACCGGGAGTTTCATCGGGTGGGCGGGACCCGGCCGGTCTCGGTCAACGTACGGTTCATCGCGGCAACCAACAAGGATTTGAAGCAGGCGGTCAAGGCGGGACAATTCCGGGAGGATCTCTTCTTCCGACTCAACGTCGTGAGCTTTACGCTGCCGCCCTTGCGGGAGCGGACGGAAGACATCGCGACCCTGGCAGACTTCTTCCTGGAACGCCACGCCATCGAAGCGAAGCGGCCCGGCATGACGCTGAGTCCCGCCGCTCGCGCGGCCTTGACCCGCTATCCCTGGCCGGGAAACATTCGCGAGTTGGACAACGTGATCTCCCGCGCGGTCGTCCTGAGTCCCAGCGACGTGATCGAACCGGACGTGTTGGCCCTGTCACCGGACGAACCGATCCGCACGGGGGGTGGTGAGGACCTCCCCTATCTGAACCTGACCTATCACGAATCGATGGAAGCCCACAGCGCCTACATCATCGAGCGTGCGCTGGGCAAGGCGGGAGGCAACCAAACCAAGGCGGCCGAACTGCTCGACCTCCAGCGGACCTACTTGGCCAGACTCATCAAGCAACGCAAAGCCACTCCGGACGAACAATAGAAGAGCGTCGTCCGTCGCTCGTGAAGCGTATCGCCTCCGATCAACGACGTATCTCGTGAAACGTTGTTCGTATCTCGCGAGAAGTCACGAGCGAGTTTTTCTTCACGCTTCACCAGATACCGTAAGACTAGAGTCGGCAGACGTGAGGTGAGCGCGCCGGTTCTTTGACTTGGAAGTGGTTACCGTTTCACGTCTGACGTCTGACGAGGGTGCATCGTGACGCTTGTTGAGCACGGATTTTTATGAGGAGTGCACAGGCTGGCGGGCGGCGAGGCTGATCAGACCGGCGGCCGCATCATGTTCGACCTGCGCGTATCGATCCGGCGTCCCGACATCCGTCCAATATCCGTCGAAATCGTAGCCCACGATGCGCTCGCCGTCCTGAATCCCGCGCACGTAGGCATCGATGATCGAAGATTCCTTTCCCGCCGGCAACGCACGCAACAGGCGCGGATGCAGGATATGGACACCGGCAAACATGCGAGGCTGAGTCGGCTCGGTTGACGCTCCGCCGCGGCCGGTAATCCGCACGACCTCGCCCTTCCCGTTTATCTCGACCAATCCCCATTTCGCCGCGTCGGAGTCGCACCGCAAAACCATCGTGGCCGCGGCTTGTCGCTCACGATGAAACGCGATCAAGGCACCGAGGTCCAGCTCAAACAGCGTGTCCCCATTCAGGACCAGCACCGGCTCGCCGTTGAAATGCGGCTCCGCCTGTTTGATCCCCCCGCCGGTCCCGAGAATCACGGGCTCGTGCGAATAGGTCAGGCGCAGGCCGAACCTCTCCCCGTCTCCCAACGCTCGCTGAATCATGGGGCCGAGATGGTGCAGATTGATGATAGCTTCGTGAAACCCGTGACGCCTGAGGAGGAGGAGGTTCCAGACGATGAGCGGCGTCCCACCGACCGGCAGCAACGGCTTGGGCATGACGTTGGTCAGCGGTCTCAGCCTCGTGCCGAACCCCGCCGCAAGAATCATGGCCTTCATATCGACATCACGTGAGACGTAAGTCGTGAGAGGTCAGACGTGGTCGGTAGTCGTCTCACGTCTACCGTCTGACGCTTTCAGGTTTTACTGCAGTTCCGGCACATAGGACGCGAGATGACGCTGCAGCGTCGCCAATTCGGGATACTTCGCCAGGTTGCGCTTGACGTATCCGAGCACGCGGGGGATATCGGCCAGAAACTTGGGATTGTGTTTCACGCGGTCGATGTAGACGAACCGACCCGCCGCTTTCAGGTTTCGTTGGATGCTGGTCAGGTCGAACAAGCGGCGGAACGCCGCCCGATCCGCCCAGCCTTGCTTATGCGAGGCCAACCCGTCGAGGAAGCCGTCGATCAACCGATCGACCACCGCCTCTTCCAACTCAATGTAGGCATCCTTCAACAACGACGCAAGGTCGTAGGTCGCGGGCCCCATCAGGGCGTCCTGGAAATCGATGATGCCGATTCGGTCCCGGTCGACCATCAGATTCCGTGAATGGTAATCGCGGTGGACGAAGACCTGAGGCTGATGTGCCAGCAGTTCGGCAATCCGGCGGAACTCGGTCTTGATCGCCTGCTCGTCGGCCGGCGCCATCGGCTTCCCGTGGCGGGCCACGATGCCGTACTCAAGGAAATGGTCGAACTCCCACATCAGGAGCGGCACGTCGAAGCGGCGGTGGAACGCGATGCAGCCCGGATCGGCCGGCGTCGTACCCTTCACCTGAAACGCCACCAATTGCCGGATGGCCTCGCCATAGAGGGACTGGATCGTCCCGCGATCCGCCTCCCGGCAGGCTTCGGCCAGAGTCAGGTCTCCGAAATCTTCCAGATACAACAAGCCTGCGTCGCGGTCGTAATGGTAGAGCTGCGGAACGGTGACCCCCGTCTTCCTCAAGTGCGCGAGCACGTTCATGAAGGGCAGTTCCGTGATCTGTATCGAGGATCCGCTGACTGCCTCCTCGGACTGTTTGAACCCTTCCGGTTCCGCCAATTGCATGAGGATGACGCCGGAGGGGCTCCCCTGCAGCGCCACACGGAAATATCGGCGGTTCGAGGCATCGCCCGCCAATTGAACCATCGTGGCGAACGAAGCTCGGAACGGTAATTTGTTGGCGACCGTCTGAGCGATGCGATCAGGATCAGGAGGCGCGAGTGGCTTCGCCGGTGCGGCGGGATTTGTCGTAGTCATATGTGGGCATTATATCGAAAACGTTTTGAATGACCAGTAGAAACTCCCCCGATGCAGCATGCGCTCATCCACGGCACGGTTGTCAGAACTCCCGCTCCGTGAGTATGCTGGGCGCAGGAGAAAGGAGCCCCCATGCAATACGTCCACCTCGGTCGATCGGGTGTCCGCGTCAGCCGCCTCTGCCTCGGCACGATGAACTTCGGCCCGCACACGACGGAAACCGACAGTCATCGCATCATGGACCGTGCCTTGGAACTCGGGCTCAACTTCTTCGACACAGCCAACGTGTACGGCTGGAAACTCGGCAAGGGCGTGACCGAACAGATCGTGGGCCGCTGGTTCGCGCAGGGCGGCGGGCGGCGCGACAAGGTCGTGCTGGCCACGAAGGTCTTCGGCCGCATGGGCGATTGGCCGAACCAGCAGCGGCTCTCGGCGCTCCATATCAAACGCGCATGCGAAGACAGCCTCCGCCGCCTGCAAACCGATTACATCGATCTCTATCAGATGCACCATGTGGATCGGGACTGTCCCTGGGAGGAAATTTGGCAGGCCATGGAACAGTTGGTACGCGAGGGGAAGGTGCTCTATGTGGGCAGCAGCAACTTCGCCGGTTGGCATCTGGCACAGGCGCAGGAATCGGCGAAGGCACGCCACTTTCTCGGGCTCGTGTCGGAACAAAGTCTCTACAACCTCACTGAGCGCACCGTCGAATTGGAAGTAATTCCCGCCTGCGAGGCCTATGGGATCGGCCTCATCCCCTGGAGCCCCCTCGCGCGCGGCATCCTGGGCGGAGCCTTGGCCAAAGCCGCGGCGGGCCGGAGGGCAGAGAAAGAGGTCATGAAGACTATCGAAACCCACCGGCCCAAGCTGGAGACATATGAAAAGCTGTGCAGGAAGCTGGGCGAGGCACCGGCCGACGTGGCACTTGCCTGGCTGTTGCACCAAAAGGCAGTGACGGCGCCCATCATCGGGCCGCGTACACTCGAGCAATTGGATGGGGCGATGCACGCGGTAAGACTTTCGTTGAAAGCGGACACCCTGAAGCAACTCGATGAACTGTTCCCCGGGCCCGGTGGTCCCGCGCCGGAAGCCTACTCCTGGTAACGACCAAATCTGCACGCCGAGTCACGCCCAACTCTTGCCCGCGTCAGGAACCTGACGGAGCAGTCAGGTCACAGGCAGCGAGACTGTTTCATCCTGAGCGATCGTCCTACGGAAGCCAGTAAGCTCCTCCACTGTCGCGGGATGCCCCATCTGCCTAAACCTCGCTCCAGGCGCCGGATTCCTGGTCCCATCATTCCCCACTCAAGATCACTCTCAAGACAACCGAGAGGAGTAGAGGAACGGCATCAGACTTGCTGTTCTGATCAGTGAGGCGCGCACCTCGTCGGTATCACGAAGGTTGGTCGGGCTCATCGCCAACACGAGGGGGAGTTATGCGTACCCTACGCCGCACCGGATTCAGCCTCTGCATCCTCACGCTCATCACCGCCTTTGCCCTTCCCGTTGCAGCCCAACAGCTCCCTGCGGAACCGGGCGCCGAACGCCTCGTCAACGAAGACGTAAACGTGGTGGCCGGGCTCTACATCCGCGAGTATTCTCTGGCCGGCAACGGTATCGTGGATTTCAAAACCGCGCGCCAGATCATCCAAGCGGAACACAACGTGTTCGGCAACACCGTGGTCGAGACTATGCCCCATCCTCTCTTCTATTGGTACGACGAGCAGGACAACGGCGACTTCCACATGTGGGTCGACCAAAAGGGGGAAGGTTGCCGATGCGACATCGTGCCCTACATGGCAATGGCAGGAGAGTGAGCAACGAGGAAGGCCGAGGCGGCCCCCTCTCGCGTCTCACCTGTTACGCCTGACGTCTCACGTCTCCTGCCCGGCCGCGTCGAGTGCCGGGACCTTTTTGCCCATGGCGGGACTGGCGCTGCCGACCCGTATATTCCCGCCGTCGAAGACCACGAGACTGCCTCACTTCGATACAGCTTCGGCAGGATTCAGCAGATTGTCCAATGAAGAACAATGAGACAGGCAGAACTCGTACGGCAGGACCAGCGAAGGTGCGGATGAGTCGTCTGCTCTTGGTGAAAGCATTCGAGTGATGGCGAAGAAACGCCGGTCTGTTCGCGGCGCACCTTCACGACCGCGCCGGGTGGGATTCCAGAAACAAAAAGATTCGAACCGGCACCATCCTTGCTCCCTTCTCACCCATTACGGTTCCTCGATCATCCGCAGCCGGAAGGAATGACAGCATGAACGCCCGCCACCTTCATCCACGAACGCAGACGACACGGAGAGCAGAGCCCCGACAGGCCACCCCCAACTCAGGATGTCCGGTTTGCCGCGGGCATCTGGTGGCCGACGTCTATGTCGACACCATCGACGCCGGCGGACACGTCTGGGTACGGGCGCTGCGTTGCGTACAATGTCGGAAGATTGCGGACGCGGCGGGAGAACCGATCGAAAAGCACTGCGGGATTCACCGGCTGAAACGGGGCTGCCTGACCCCACAGCACGTGGGGGACGAAGTCACACCGCTGGGAACCTAGCGGGAACTGTTGATCTGCCGACCTGATGAATAAGAGGACACCATCGGCTCGACACATCAACAGATAGGCAGTTCGTTAGATCCGCTCCCGCCCCAACAAGCTCCAGACCCAGCCTCCCCCCGAGGCGCCGGCGACATCGGCCATCAGATCCACTACATCCGCTTCCCGAAACGGCACGAAAAGCTGGTGGGTTTCGTCGCTCAGGCCGTAGAAGGCACAGCCGACAATGGCGTACGAGAGCGCCGAATGCGCCACCTTCGGACCGGCTGCGTTGCGGCAGGCTCGATAGGCCAAGGCTCCGAGCACGCTATACTCGCAGAAGTGCAGCACCTTGTCCGACACTTCCTTGACCAACGACGCGACCGTCTCCGGCGTGGCGGACAGCGACGATCCGTAAAAGATCAGGGCCGCGTAAGCCGCCACCGGCCCCCAATACCACAGGGTCAACGAGACGGAACGATCTGGAAGGGATTGCGCAGAAGAGGATGCGATCTGCTCGGACGACATAGCGCCTCACTGGTCAGGGCCGACAAGGTTGCACGATCAAGCACGTTCGTTGCAACCCTCATACCCCTATGACATACTGCGCCTGACTCTGCAACAAACTTCACGATGAAAGACATTCGCCTCTGTTTTCTCTGGCACATGCACCAGCCGTACTACACGGACCCCGTGGCGGGGTCCGCGAGTATGCCCTGGGTGCGCCTCCATGCGACGAAGGCCTACTATGATATGGCCTTCATTCTCGAGCAGTTTCCCCATGCCCGATCGACCTTTAACTTCACCCCGTCGCTCCTCCTGCAGCTGGACGAATTTTCGACCGGGCGAGTGCGCGACCTCTTTCTGGAATACGCGCAACGGCCCGCGACCGACCTGACGCCGACTGAAAAGGCCTTTCTCATCCGCCACTTCTTCTCGGCCAATTGGGCCACTATGGTGCGCCCCTTCCCACGCTATCACGAGTTGTTGGTCAAACGCGGCACGGACGTCCAGGGTCGGGACCTGGATCGAATCGCCAAGATCTTTTCCACCCAGGATCTGCTCGACCTTCAGGTCTGGCACAACCTGGCCTGGTTCGGATACGGCAGCGTGAAGCAGTTCCCTCGGCTCGCTGCCTTGCGCGCGAAGAACCGAGGATTCACCGAAGAAGAAAAGCAGGAAGTGCTCGCGCTTCAGCAGGAAGCCATCCGCCGGATCGTGCCGATGTATCGCGCGCTCCAGGATCGTGGCCAAGTCGAGCTCACCACGACGCCTTTTTTTCATCCGATCCTCCCGCTGGTCATCGACACGGAGTTCACCCGCCGCGCCCGACCGGACCTGCCGCTCCCGGCCCGCTTCCATGCACCGGCCGACGCCGAGGCTCAGATTCAACGCGCGGTCGAGTACCATACCCGCACGTTCGGGCGTCCCCCCGTCGGTCTGTGGCCGTCGGAAGGCTCCGTCTGTCCCGAAATGTTTCCGATCCTCGCGAAGGCAGGGATTCGTTGGCTGGCCACCGATGAAGGGGTCCTCTATCGCTCGATCCAGATGGCCCATCAGGCCTGGAATCGCCACTACCACCTCTACCAACCCTATCGCACGGATTTTTCCGATCCGCCGCTCGCGATGCTGTTCCGCGACCGCGACATTTCCGACGCCTTTGGGTTCGTCTACCACAAGACCACCCCGGATTCGGCGGCGGAAGACGTGCTCCGGCGCGTGCGCAGCCTGGCGCATGACATCCCGCACGCCCAGGGCATCATCCCGGTGATCCTGGACGGTGAAAACCCCTGGGAGCATTACCACGACGGCGGTGAGCGCTTTCTCTCCCTCTTGTTCCGCGCGTTCGAACCGGACGGGATGCACATCGGCCACGGCATCCGCGTCAGGACGGCCACGATCGGAGATGCGATCGGATCGACGCCGCCGGCGGAACGCCTGACGCAGCTCCACTCCGGCTCCTGGATCAACCAGGACTTCAAGATTTGGATCGGACACTTCGAGGACAACCGCGGCTGGGATCTGTTGCAGCACACGCGGGCACGGCTCGTTGAGGTCACGCCGACGCTGCCGCCGGATCGAGCGCGTGCGGCCTGGGACGAGCTGTATGCCGCCGAGGGAAGCGATTGGTTCTGGTGGTACGGCGACGACTTCGACACCGACTACAAGCAGGAATTCGATCGCCTGTTCCGAACGCACCTGCGGAACGTGTGGACCTACGCGGGCCTCACGCCGCCGGACATGCTCAACGAACCCATCGTCAAGGCGAGGACCGTCCAGGAACTGGATCTCGTGCAACTCCCGGTCGCCTTCGTCCAACCGACGATCGACGGGGCCGTCTCCAGCTTCTTCGAGTGGCGCGGGGCCGGCATGATCAACCCCAATCCGCCGCTGGGCGCCATGTGGAAATCGGAGGGCCTGTTCGCCGCGATTTTCTTCGGCTTCGATCGGGAGCACCTCTACCTGCGCCTGGATCCGGACGATCGGTCCCAAACCAGACAGGAACAATGCGCGGTGGACCTTTCCATCTCCTGCGGGGTGCAGCAGTACCGCCTCTCCTGTTCGCTCGCGCCGACGGGTGTCCGCTCCTTCGTCGCCAGCCGGGCGGACGACACCGGAGGCTTTCTCGAGCTGCGGCGCTACGACACGATCGCGCGCGGAAAGATTCTCGAATTGGCCGTGCCGTTCAAAGACTTGGATATCGCCATCGGCGACGAAGTCCGGCTGGTGCTGACCGTGTCCGAAAACCAACTGGAAGTGGCACGATACCCCCATCACAACCCCGTCACCTTCCAGCGGCCCGGCGACGACTTCGAGTCGGCCATGTGGAGAGTGTGAACGCACGTACGATTGAAGGATTTCGTGATTCGGTGAATGTGTCAGCGGCACGCGAGATCACCGGATCACGGAGTTTTCCGAGATGACAGTACGAGTGGTGGATTCGGCGATGAGGTGCATCGTCTTCGACTCGTGCAATCACCACGCCATCCAATCACCAGATCAAACTTGAGGAGACGAGATGCCTGAGTTACGACGCGATCCGATCGTGGGGCGATGGGTGATCATTTCGACGGAGCGGAGCGGCCGGCCGCAAGACTTGATCGTGCCCTGCCCGCCGGTCGCCTCCAACGCGCTCTGCCCGTTTTGTCCCGGGCAAGAGCGCCTGACTCCGCGTGAGATCCTCGCCTATCGCGCATTCGGATCGGAAGCCAACGGCCCCAACTGGAGCGTGCGCGTGATCCCGAACAAGTTTCCGGCACTTCAGGTCGAGGGCGAGATGGGTCGGGAGGGCATCGGCCTCTACGACCGCATGAACGGCATCGGCGCCCATGAAGTGATCATCGAAACACCCAGCCATACCGACGGTTTGGGCGACCTTCCGCCCAAGCGGGTGGAGGATGTCCTGTGGGCCTATCGCGACCGCATCCTCGATCTCAAAAAGGATCTTCGGTTTCGCTACATCCTGATTTTCAAGAACCACGGCGCCGCCGCCGGGGCGACGCTGGAGCACAGCCATTCGCAACTGATCGCGCTCCCGATTGTCCCGACCAGCGTCACAGGAGAAATCGAGGGCTGCCGTGCCCACTACCAACAGAAGGAACGCTGCATCTACTGCGACGTGATGCGGCAGGATCTGGCGGACGGAGGCCGGGTCGTGGCGGAGAATCCTGAGTTCGTCTGCATCACCCCGTTTGCGCCGCGCTTTCCCTTCGAGATGTGGATCCTACCCAAGCGACATGCGGGCTATTTCGAGGAAAGCCAACGCGGACAATTCGAGTTCCTGGCCCCGATCCTGTGCGAATCGCTCAAGCGGATGGACAAGGTGCTCTCCAAACCCGCCTACAACTTCATGCTGCATAGCTCCCCGCTCCACGAACGAACCGGCGACTTTTACCACTGGCACCTGGAGATCATCCCCAAGTTGACCCAGGTGGCAGGCTTCGAATGGGGCACCGGTTTTTACATCAACCCGGTCTCACCTGAGGAAGCCGCCAGCGCCCTTCGCGACGCTGAGATCTAGCCTGGGAATGCGCTTGGCAGACAGCCCTCCCTCAACGGTGCCGCTCCCATCGAGAGAGAGATTCTGTCCGCGGCGGACGGCCCTTCGACGTCATTCGGCAGTACGTCTTGACCCACGCGCGTCAAGGCGGATTTGAAGTGCTCGATTTGCAACCACGATTCTCCGGCCATTTTTCCCGACACCGCCGCCCGTTGGAATTTGCCACCGACAACCACTAGAACTCGTTGGGACATGAGGTAGCCGAGGAGGCCATCGCCCAGTCAGCCCTCTATGGTTGGTTCTGCAGTCTCGCCGGGCACGTCGCACTTCTCCCTCTCCGCGGGGCCGGCACAGCCCGGCGAACTCTCGAACCTGGCAACATTTCCTATTCGACCGGATGTACGAGCACGCACGTACACTTTTGTCCATCCTTGAAACATCAACAGGATCTCTCGTTCCCAAGCAAGACAATTCGACAAGTACCTTGTACCGGCCAGGCATTTATCCAGGCGGAGCGGTTGTATTTCACCGCGAGAATGGAATATGTAGACCTCGTTACTAAGGGTATTCAACGAGGCGACGCCTGCGGACGCACCTGCAACAGGGAGCGCGATGATGACCACAAGGAAGTCCCCGTCATTGGACCGACACAACGGAGAGTTCGCCGTGGCGGCCGCCCAGGTGGACTGGAAGGATTCGCCGTTCAACAAACCTTTCAGCAAGGCGGAAGAGTCGTCGCGCTTGCACAAATGGCTTGCCGCCGGATCCGGCCTCCTCTTCCTGGTCATGAGCGGCCTGCTGCTGTACCAAATCTTTCAGCTCTACGGAAAGTAGTCCAGGCCCGATTCAGGATCATCATGGGGCGGAGGAGGTTTGCTCCGCTGGCGTCCTCTCCATGCCCTCTTGGGCGCCTCCTGCCGACCTATTGCGCCAGCCCCTTGTGCCGTACCGGCTGATTTGCAATCCTCCGTTCCCTGGCCGTATCATCGGCCCATGATCGTCCAACTGAGCCATCCCCCTCGTCAGGTCGAAATCAAGGGGCCCAAACGCAGCAAAGAGGTCCTGCGGGAATTGAATCTCGTGGTGGAAGCGCATCTCGTCATCCGAGGCGATGAGCTGGTCACTGAAGACGAACTCCTGCGCGACACGGACCGGGTCGAAATCCGGCCGGTGATCTCCGGGGGAACATAGCTCACGGCAATCAACCATCAGCCCTCGGCAATGCAATGCAATACTGTGCCCCAATCCTCTCTCTTGCCGAACGCTGACGGGCGAAGACCGAGAGTCGATCAGCGATCATGAACTGCACCAAATGTCCCACCAGCACGAGGGCGGTGATCGGCTTGCCGCGGCACAATGCCGCATTCTGCAAGGCCTGCTTCACCGAATTCGTCCACGACCAGGTCGCCCGCGCGATCAAGTCGCAAAAAATGTTCAGCCGCGAGGATCGCATTCTGGTGGCCGTGTCCGGCGGCAAGGACAGCCTCGCCCTCTGGCACATTCTCCTCACGCTCGGTTATCGCGCCGACGCGCTCTACGTGAACCTCGGGATCGGCGGGTATTCGGAAGAATCGCACCGGAAGGTCCAGCGGTTCGCCGAGACGGTGGCGGCACCGAAGGGGGCGACGTTGCACGTGCATGTCGTGGAGCAGGAGGCGGGCGCCGGCATCCGTGAACTGTCGATGGTGATCCATCGCCCGACCTGTTCGACCTGCGGGACGATCAAGCGCTACCAGTTCAATCGAGCCGCCATCGAACATCAGTACGACGTGATGGCCACCGGCCATAACCTGGATGACGAAGCCGCCCGTCTCTTGGGGAACGTTCTGCACTGGCAGGAGGAATACCTCGACAAGCAGGGCCCGTCGCTGCCCGCCTCCGTGGAAGGATTCGCGAAGAAAGTGAAACCGCTCTATCGGTTGACGGAACGTGAGATTGCGGCCTATGCCGTCGTCAATCGCCTCGACTACATCGTAGACGAATGCCCGATGGCCAAGGGCTCGAAGATGCTGCTGTACAAGGAAGTTTTGAACAGGCTCGAGACCGAGTCGCCGGGAACCAAGCAGCGCTTCTACTGGGGGTTCCTGGATAAGCAAAACAAGCCTGATGCTCCCGCCGAAACGATGGCGGAAAAAGATCAGCGCACGCTCCACCCCTGCAGCTCCTGCGGCCAACCGACCACCGCGGAAACCTGCACCTACTGCAAGATGATGGCGAAGGCCAAGACCGCCACACCGCGCTGAGGCCTTCTCTTTTATCTACCTGTACGGACTGACCTTTTCACACTTCCGGCGACAGGTGCCGATCGAGAATAGTTGCCACTACTCAGCAATCTGCAAGACCGTCGCGAGCCGCACAGTCTTCCCCCATTGGGTGACAAGAAATGTTTCCGAGGGCTCACCGTATCTCGCGACGACCATCACGTGATCGACCGGCTCACCGTCGATCGGCGGGAACAGACTGGCGAGTTGCGGGAGGGTGAACGTCCCGAAGGCGTTTAACAGGCTGACTTGGCCGGCGGGAAAGGTCACATTGGCGGTATAGGTTGCGCTCGCAAACGTCCCGCCAGGCACGGCCGTGGCCGTGACGGTCGTCGGTGAGCCGGACCGCGGAATGACCTTGACGGTGAATGTCGAGGGGAACGGGGTGTTCGTGACGGCCAGCATCACTTGCACGGGATTAGTCGTTCCGCCCGGCAACGACACATCCGCCGCCGTGTACGAGCCCGTCGGTGTGGGTGGCGCTGAAAGTGTTCCCACCTGGAGAATCCGCAGTGTGGGGAGATTGATCAGCCCGGGATTGCCCGCGGCCGTCACGGGGCCAGGCGCTGTGGAGAAGGACGTGGATGGAACGACATTCGAAGGGAGGGCGGTGCCGGTAAATCCGACCGTGAAGGCTTCAAGACGAATCCGTCCCGTCCCTGCGGCGACCTCGGTGCCCGAACCGAATCCCCCGTTGGCGCTCAGCGTGCCGTTGCCCGTCACCACCGGAGCTACCAGCCGAATGGCTCCTCCACTGCCTCCGCCTGCGTTAAAGCCGGTGCCGCCGATCCCGGTCCCCCCGTCTCCGCCATTGGCAGAGACGATCCCGGCACTGGCGATCGTGATCCGCGTGGAGGAGACCATCACGATCGCGCCGCCGCCGCCCCCGCCACCCGCAGAAGAAATCGCATTGACCCCTCCCCCACCGCCGCCGGAGCCGCCGAACAGGGGCAGGAGGGAGACAAAGGAGACTGGGGCGCCATAGGTGGCGTTACTGCTGGCGGCTCCGCCTCCAGGTCCTGAGCCGGCGGTCGGTGTGCTGCCCGGCAAGCCGCCGGCGAACCCACCCGGTCCTCCAAGGGCTGGGTTCGTCGCGGGATTGGTCCCAGTGGCGCCATTGACGCTCAGGGTTCCGGCAACTGTGACATCGCCCGTGGCCAAGAGGGTCACCGGTGTATTGGCAGCGTTTCGTTGAAAGGTCACGGTCACCCCGGCCGGAATGTTGACCGTCGTGTAGTTCAGCACGCCGTCCGGTGGGAGCGTCACGGTCGTGTTCGTCACAGGATTGAAGGCGCCCAGGGCGCCGGTGCTGCCGCTGCTGTACGTTTGGGCCGGAAGCGATTCGATCCCACCCAACAGCAGCGTGAGCGTCACACCGATGATCGATCCAGAAACATACGAGCGGTTCATGTCGTCTCCGTCTGAGGCGTCCTCTGCATAAAACAGGCGCTCACTCTCTCGGCTGCAGCCACAGGTCTGTCGCGCGTGCGATCTTGCCGGATCTGGTGCGGAAGGTGACCGTCGATGGTTCGCCGAAGGCCGCAGCGACGAGCACCTGTTCGACCGGTTCTCCGTCGATGAGTGGAAAAAGTGCGGCGCTCTGCGTCGGTACCGTGAAGCTTGCCACTGCCACCAACTGGGTGACCTCGCCGAGTGGCAGCGTCACCAGCACCGTGACCGTCGAGCTGGTGAGGGTCCCGGTCACGGTCGTCGGTCCGGACAGTTGCGGCACCACTTGGATGGTAAAGGGCGTCGGGAACGGGAGCCCGCTCGCGGTGAGCAGCACCGGCACGGGATTCGTGGTCCCCTGCGGCAGTGACAGATCGGCAGGAGTATAGGCGCCAGTCGGAGGTACCGGCGCGGCGATGCTGCCGACTGAGGTGATCGCGAGCGTCGGCAGGTTCACCAACGGCGGCGTGCTTGCGGGGGTCACCGGCCCGAGCGTCGTGGAAACCGAAGCCGTCGGGCTACTCGTGCCTGTAAAACCTCCAGTGGCGGACTCGATGCGGACGCGGCCGGAGCCCGCCGGCACGCTCGTCGGGGTGCCGATACCTCCAACGGCGGTTAGTTGCCCATTACCCGTCACCTGCGGGGCGGCGAGACGAATCGCGCCGCCACTCCCGGCACCGGCGTAGAAGCCGGTGCCACCGGCACTCGTCCCACCGTCCCCGCCGTTCGCCGCGATCATCCCCGTGACCGTGATTTTCGTGGTGGAGGCGATCACGATCGCCCCTCCCCCGCCGCCCCCACCGGCGGCACCAAGGGTCGAGGCAACACCTCCACCTCCTCCTGAGCCGCCCACCAACGGAATGAGGGACACAAATGTCGCCGGCGCTCCATACGTTGCGTTACTGTTGCCGAAGCCGGAGGGCGCCCCACCGCCCGGTCCCGCGCCCCCAGTGGGAGGACCGCCGCCAATGCCACCGGGAAACCCGCCTGGTCCCCCGAGCGCGGCAATGCTCCCTCTGAAAGGTCCCGTGGCCCCATTCACACTGATCGTGCCGGCGACCGTCACATCTCCCGTGGCCAAGAGGGTCACCGGCGTATTCGCCGTATTTCGTTGAAACGTGACCGTCACGCCGGCCGGAATAGTCACGGTGGTGTAATTGAGAATGCCGTCCGGTGGCAGCGTGACCGTGGTATTGGTCGTGGGGTTGAAGGCCCCAAGCGCTCCGGTGCTGCCACTGTTGAACGTCTGAGCCCATGCAGGGACCCAAGCACTCAGCGCGATCGTCAGCCCAACAACCCCGGTCACAACCGTTTGTCTACACGGTTTCACAGGCAACCTCACCCCACATGATCACGTGTCACGCAGCACTCGCCACGTGCCATTTTATGGCATCGACACACTCACCGGCGGTGCCACACTCATGCTGCTTCCCGTCGGGGGTGTTTGCGCCGGGAACGGTAAAAACACGCTACTTTTGTTCAGACTAAAGGACGGCACCGGCGTCGTGACGGTCACGGTCACCGCGCCACTCTGGACCGTGCCTGCCGGACCCACAACGGAAAACGGATAGGAACCTGGCGGCACCGCCACACCGACCGACAAGGTGATCGGCAAGCTATTCGCGGTTGCACCACCCACCACCGTGGCGGACAAACCTGCTTGAGTGAATGTCACCGCCGTCGCATCCGCCAGGTTGAACCCGCCAATGGCGAGTTGGCTCGTGGTCCCTTGTGCCGCTCGATTCGGAGTCATCCCGGTCACGATCGGCGGCACCAGCACGGTAAATGGATGGGGACTGTTGGCGGTCCCATTTGCGTTCGTGACACTGACAGTTCCTGACGTGGCTCCACTTGGCACTGAGACAATGATTGTTGTGGGCGTGGATGACACGACCGTGGCTGCGGTGCCATTGAAGGTCACTTGATTGTTGCCAGGCGTGGGGTCGAAGCCGAACCCCTGAATCTGAATGTTGGCGCCCACGAGGGCGCGGGTCGGCGCGAGGAGGAAGACACCGACACCGGTGCCAGCTGGGGTAAACCGCTCGATCGAGAGCAAGTTACCCACCGAGTCGTAGGTATACACCGCCACGTTGCCGGTGCCATCGACGACCCCCGTAAGCCGGCCGAGGTCGTCATACACATATTGCGCTTGATCACCAGACACGGAAACCGGGATAAGCAGAGCAAACACCATTGAGGCGGCTTGCATCAGCCTGAATAACGAAGCTGTTCTTTGAGAAACAATGCTCATGCTGCCCACATCTCGAAGCATCTCAGCGATCACAAACCCCGTCTTGATGCTGTTTCAGCCTTCCCGATTCGACGAAAACTTCCTTCACGATTCGCTGCTGCACCGTAACGGGCAGCCGGACGGGACACCCAAGTGACTGGGCTCATGATGGCTCCTTTTCCTTCCCACAACATCTTCGCTTTTCACCTTCTTCTAACTCGAATCTTAGGGCCTTGTAAGACATAACCAACCTTACCGTCAGCCAAGCGAATCTTGTAAAGTACGTCTTCTTTGAGAGCGATCTCATCCAGAATTTCAAACTCTTGATTTGGCTCGAAGGAAGCAATAAGCGTACTGTCGCACTGTGATGCCTTAGGGTGACAGTCTTTGTCGAAGACCTCTATTGACTCTAGCGCAACTCCGGTTTCTCTAGCGCAACTGAGGAACAGGGCCACAGTAACTAAGCCCATGACAAAGCTGGAGCAACTCGCAATCTTTGTGACCATCATTTTGACCACGGTGCATGCCTTCTCCAGGCTGGCCAAGGCCAAAGGCCAGGGCCAGGATAATCAGCGATACCTTTTACTCGACCTGAGTCGAGCAAGTCATTGCCTAGATCAACCGGAAAAATACTATTCCTCAACTTAAACCCTTTCCTCCTGCCCTCTTTTTTCGATCTCCTATCTCCTCTAGCTTGCCTGGCGAATTACCAACGAGCAACTTTCGCAAGCTCTGCTTGAGGAAGTGATATTCGTTCTTCTGATAAGGGCTCCCGCTTTTCTCAAGATGCGCTTTGAGCCGCCTTAACCATATGGTCGCTTTCCTCGGTGCTCTGAACCGCTCAATGTAGAGCTGCGAAAGAGAGTGCGCAATTTCCAATTGATTAAGAGAATCCCTGCGACGTTTGCTCAGTCCATACGCCCGAATAAGCAGTTCTTCCTTGGTCCTTGCATCATCAAGGTAATCGGCACGAGTTGCGAGAATGCTCGGCAGTTCGCCATACCGATTCTCCAGAGAACTAAGGTATTTCAACATTTGTGCTTTCAACCTCTTCAGCCTTGCGGGTCTTCTGCTCACGCTGGCCCCCACAATAAGAAGAGCCAAATCATGAACCTTGTCCCAATCGCGCCGTGGAATTCCGCCTACAGTCGCCATAGCCCCTTATTGATTCGATTTCGAACCACTTGGCTGACAAGCTGGGATAATAATTCCCCTATCGCAGAGTAGCTGATTCTCAAACGCGTTCGCCTCGTCAGGATCGAGAAATTCAAAGACAAACACTAGTGTCCCGCCGCGTGCGACGACCTTGCGTAGAGCCTTTAGCGAATCTTTTGTACCTTGACTCCATCCGAGATCGTTGGCTTTCTTGATGGCATTCTCGATCGTCTTTAGATCGCTTTTTTTGTTCAGGGTTCTGCCATCCGGAAGATTCACCTCAATGTTCTGTTTGCCCCTCTGCGCGTGACCAAGCGGATCGGTGAAATTCACAGGCGAATCACTTACATAAGCGTACAGGTTTAGACCTGTGGTAACTATTGAATGATCTTCCTTCAACAGTGCAGTCAAGTTGCCTAAGCCTACCAATGACGCCAAGCGGATCGAATCTTCGCTAGCAAACCTTCCGTGAATTGGAGCGTGGTAGCGAGACCGAAAATAGTAGAGCCCCGTTCCATCGTTCTCACGACCAGTAAATTGGAAGGGATTGGTGAAGCTGGGATCGGAGGATTGTGTCTTGCCGAAAGGCTCGTAGGAATATTGGACGATGGAGGAAGCGGTTTGATTGGTGAGCGCCAGCGTACTCCCTAAGCCATCATAGATGGAGAAATAGACGCCGTCTTGACGCAAAATTCCGAATAGCTCATCAATGTTCAGACTTCGCAAATAGCTCGCCGTGACGGCACCGTTGGCCAGATCCTGCACGATGTCGTTGCCGTCGTAGACGAACTGAGTGTTCACGCCACTGATCGTCTTGCTCGTGCGCCTTCCCAACGGATCGTAGACGAAGCTCGCTATCGTGCCGCCGGAAATGCCGGTCAACCGATTGCGCGCATCCCACGTGTACGTGTTCGTGCCATCATTGGTCAGACTGCCATTGGCATCGTAGGTGAGCGTCGCCCCGCCGAACTGCGTCTGTTCATTGGCAGCATCGTAGGTGGCAGAGGCGACAACGGGCGGCAACAACGAAGCGGTGCCATTCGCGCGGGTCAAGCTCGTCCGATTGCTCCCAGTGTCGTAGGTGTAGGTCAGATTCTCAACGGTCGTGCCGCCGGGACCTTGGTACAGAATGCCGGTGAGACGAGAGGCGTTGTCGTAGGTATACGTGGCGCTCGTGTTGTTCGGATAAGTCAGGCTCGTTCTCCGGTTTGCGCTGTCATACCCGAGGCCGACTGTCAACGCACCTTGCGCGACCTGGGTTAAGCGCGACGCGGCATCGTATTGATATCCCTCCGGCGCCTGGCCCGCCACGGTCATCGTCGAGCGCCGGCTGATCGCGTCGTACTGATAGGCAAGAGCACCCAGTCCGGTCAGTTCTAGAGCCAACCGATCGAGAATATCGTAGGCAAAATCAATCGGGCCGGAGAGCGAATCCGCGGTGCGACTCAGTCTACCCACGGCATCGTAGGTAAACGACACCGTGCTGCCATCTTGATAGCTGGCGCTGGTCCGACGATTCAGGGCGTCGTAGCCGAACTGGCTGATCTGCGTCTTGCGATCCGTGAACTGGGTCAGATTCCCATTGAAGTCGTACTGGTAGCTTTCGCTCCGATTCAACGCATCCGTTCTGGTCACCAGCCGATCCATGGTGTCATACGTGTAGGTGGTGCTTTGGTTCTTGGCATCCGTCACCGTGAGCAAATTGCCGTTGCCATCGTAGGTGAATTTCGTCACGCCATGCGCGGCATCGGCGAGCTCCGTCACACGGTTCAACGGGTCGAAGCGGAACTGTGTCTGACGGGACGGTAGAACCGGCTGCCAGCATCGTTCTTGAGTCCTGCGGACCCGTGTCCTACCGAACAGCGTCAGCCTGAGTCTCTTGTTCGCTGCGGCCTCGCGGGACAACTGGTCTGACCAGCCTTCGTAACAACGATTCGCATGAATCGGCTTTGAGTGATCAGTGATCAACATCCGAAACTCCTGTTGAGTATCGTCTCTGTCCGCGGCTCAGGCTGTTTACCGAACATGTGAACAGGACATCCAGGGAAGTCGCCTGTTACACCTCATCGGGTGACCAGCCTGCCCAACCACCAGAACAACGCCCCCAATGCGGAATACACGCCAACATTTAAAGCAATAGACACTATCAGCACTGCGGCAGCGAAAACTGGATTGGCTTCCTGAAGAGCCATCGTGACCACACTGCTAGGCCACAGCATGATCTTGAGATAATCAGGAATCACATACGGACCTATTCGCAGCCAATGTGCAACCAAGATCACAAACGGAACGGCAAGTCCTGCAAGTGCCCAATAAAGTACGAATCGTTTCATCGCCTACGCTCTCTCAGTTTACGGTGGACGGCCATATGCCTGTTTCAAATACCTCATGAGCTCGTTCGGGAATCTTGTATTCGGAACCTGTAGTCCTCCCAAGCTCAAAACATCCTCCACAAAAGTTGCACAATTCTTATTAAGAACGTTATATGGCCGAGGCGATGCCAAGGCATTGGAAATTGCGAACTGCATCATAAAATCTTGTTGAGGACTGCTAGGAATCGTGATCGTGTCAAGAACCGGTGTGTGGTCTGTTGCAATATAACCTGGCACAGTAAATCCTAATGCAGCTAAGGGCGAGTCAGTAGTATGCCCAACGGTCCTCGTTGTATTGACTCCAATCCCTATGTGGTTAAACACGTTTCCGTTTTGCCCAGCATACAGGGTCACAGTGACGTCTAACCCAGACGGATCAGTGAAGAGCAAGGGATTGTTCAGGACATATCCATAGACGTTGAAGCCAGCAAGAAACTCCAGAGGGTCTTGACTAGTAAATCGATGCAGGCCAGGAAAGTAATAACGTAAGCGGTAATTATAGAGCCCTGTTTCGTCGTTTTCCCGGCCGGTGAACTGGATTGGATTGGCCAGAGCGGGATTGCTGGACTGCGTTCTGCCGAAAGGTTCGTAGGAGTATTGGACGGCCGGAGAGGCGGCTTGATTGGTGAGGGTTAAAGTACTACCCAAGCCGTCATAGATAGAAAAATAGGCTCCATCATGACGCAGGATGCCAAACATTTCATCAATTTTTAAGCTCCGCAGATACGTCGCAACTGACGCTCCGCTCTGAATCTCCTGCGCGATGTCGTTCCCGTCATAGAGAAACTGCGTGGTCGAGCCGTTGATCGTTTTGTTCGTCCGCCTTCCCACCGAGTCGTACACGAAGCTCGCCATCGTGCCGCCTGAAATGCCGATCAGCCTGTTTCTGGCATCCCACGTGTAGGTGTTGGTGCCATCACCGGTGAGATTCCCGTTCGCATCGTAGGTCAGAGTTGCTCCACCGAACTGCGTCTGCTCGTTGGCGGCATCGTAGGCAGCAGAGGCAACGGCATTCGGCAGGAGCGAGGCGGTCCCGTTCGCTCTAGTCAGGCTTGTCCGGTTGCCACCCGTGTCGTAGCTGTAGGTCAGGCTCTCAATGGTTGTGCTTCCGGGGCCTTGATGCAGAATGCCCATTAGACGAGAGGCGTTGTCGTAGGTGTAGCTCGTGTTCGTGCTGTTCGGATACGTGAGTGACGTGCGCCGGTTTGCATTGTCGTACCCGAGGCCGACTGTCAACGCGCTTTGCGCAACCTGGGTCAACCGACTTGCGGCATCATACTGATACGAGACCGGCGCTTGGCCGCCCACGGTCATCGTCGTGCGGCGGCTGATGGCGTCGTACTGATAGACCAGGGCACCCAGGCTTGTCAGTTCAAGAGCCAACCGATCGATCACGTCGTAGGCAAAATCAATCGGGCCGGAGAGCGAATCCGCGGTGCGACTCAGTCTGCCCACGGCGTCGTAGGTAAACGACACCGTGCTGCCATCTTGATAGCTGGCGCTGGTCCGGCGATTCAGGGCGTCGTAGCCGAACTGGCTGATCTGCGTCTTGCGATCTGTGAACTGGGTCAGGTTCCCATTGAAGTCGTACTGGTAGCTTTCCTGCCGATTCAGCGCATCCGTTCTGGTCGCCAGCCGATCCATGGTGTCGTACGTGTAGGCGGTCGTTTGGGTTTTCGCATCCGTCACCGTGAGCAAGTTGCCGTTGCCGTCGTAGGTGAATTTCGTCACGCCGTGGGCAGCATCGGCAATGTCGGTTACACGGTTCAACGGGTCGAAGCGGAATTGCGTGGCGAACCCGCGGGGATCGGTGAGTCTGGTCAGACGACTAACCAAATCGTAGGCGCGTGTCGTCGCGTTCCCCAACGGATCGGTCGTCGTGATCAAGTTGCCGTTAGCATCATAGCCAAATGTGGTCGGCGGTTCGGCCGGAATCGGGCCTTGCACGGAAGTCGGCTGGCCGAAGGCGTTGTAGCCAATCGTGGTCACGTGGTTCAGGGGATCTTTGACCGTCAGCAGGTTCCCGTTGGCCGGGTCATAGGTGAACTCGGTCACCTGATTCAAGGTGTCGGTGATTTTGGTGACGCGGTTGAACGTCGGCTCGTACACGAAGTGGGTGCTCTGGTTAGCCGGGTCCGTGATCTTCGTCACGTTGCCAGCGGAATCGTATTCGAAGGTGGTCGTGCGGCCGAGCGGATCGGTGCTCGTAAGCAGGAGATTCGACGACGCCCCCCGCGTGAATACCGTCGTCTGCCCGAAGCCATCGGTTCGCCCGAGCGGATAGGTCTGCCCGTTGAAACGGGTCGTCGTAGTGTTTCCTCGCGGATCGGTGACCGTGGTCTGCGTGATCACGTTCCCCGCCGTCGTGTAGGCAAACTGCCAAACCCCGCCATCGGCCTGAGTCTGGCGGCTGACGCGCCCGGCGCCGTCGTATTGGTTGGTGAGGAAGGTGATCCCGCGCGGGTCGGTGATGGTCAGCATTCGGCCCACCGTGTCGTAGGTGTAGCGGGTCATGCCGCCGTTGGGATCGGTGACCGTGGCGAGCCGGCCAGCATTGTCATAGGCATAGCGGACGAGGCGGCCTAACGGGTCTTGAATGACGGTGACGCGGTTGAGCAGATCGTAGGTCAGGTTGAGCTGTCGCCCCGACGGGGCGGTGATCGTCGTGAGAGTCTGCGCCGTCCCGCTGCGCGTGAGCGTGATCGTGTTGCCATTGCGATCGCTTAGGCTCGTCAGAAACAAAGCCCCGGGCACCGGAGCTCCGAAGGTCCACGTCCGGCCGTCCTTGAAGCGTAAGATCAGGCCGCTGGGCATGTCCGTGAACACGGCCCCCCGCATCGAGGGATCGGTGTTATTGCGATAGGTGCCGTCCGGTTGTTTCTGAAACAGGGCGCGCGCCCCATTAGGCAGCACCAGCGTCCAGAGGTTGACCTGTACGAGCACCCGTGTCTCGAACGAATGGTTGGTTCCCGGGCCAAAGGGACCGAGCACAGAGCTGTTTGTTTGGTAGGTTCTGGTGAATGTCACAGGAAGCCGATCCGGCAAGATGAGGTCGGTTTTTTCCAGGGTAAAGAGGCCGGTGGCGAGATCAACCGGCTCCCCGCCTGTGGCTCCGCCCATTGACGGGCTGGGTGGAACCACGGCGTTCCTCTGGTCATTCCGCATTGCCAGATACACAGCTCCGCAGCAGAAGCGAGGTTGCCCGAACGGCTGCCCCGTGCTGGGATCGGTATCAGGCACCACTTGACTCCCATCGGCCGTGACCGTCCCGGTCCCGTATTGGACCCACTGATTGGGGCGCGTTCCATCCGGCGCCTCGTCGAAGTACCACAGCTCCACTTGCGTACCCGGGGGCACACCGAGGTCGTTGGGGAATGTAATCGGAATCGGCGCTGAGGGTATGCCGCCACCCTGTTTGCCAAAATAATCCATATACAGCACGGGCACGTACCGGTCTGCCGGGAAGGCTGGCAATGGCACGCGGTCGATTGGGACGCGTCGGATGGAAACCTGCGTGTTCGGCTGCCCGTCCCAGCCTGTGATTGTCACCCCAGCCGGAATCGTCATCTGAAACCCTGGCAGGTCCGGATCGGTGACGATACGCTGGACCGCGCTGTTGGAAATGTCTACCAGCCCTGTCGTCTTCTGAAAGTGGAGATAGGGCGTAAATCCAAGCCGGTTGGCTTGACCGGCGGTAATGGTCACCTTGTACGGCACGATCGGCAGACTGTGTTGCGGAGTGGAGGCCGGGCCACCGTCGATGAACAGCAGTTGATCGGCGCCGACCGGCGGGTTGAGCAGCAGGAAGTTACCGCCGTCATCCGTTGAAACTTGCAACGCGCCTAACTTGACCAGCGCATCCTTCACAGGGTTGGCGTCTTCATCCAACACCTGTCCGGTGAGGCTTGTGACACCCGCTGCTTGGACTTCGATGGCGACGGGCACCGAGCGAACAGTTGAGACGCCGTCCACCGGACCAACGGCTGTCACCGTGAGGGGATAGGTCCCAGCGGGTGTGGTCCCATTGGTCGCGAGAGTGAGCACCGTCAATTGGCCTGCCGTGAGCGTGGCATTCCGAAACATTGCCGTCATGCCGGTCGGGAGTCCCGTGACGGCCAACGTGGCGAGGTTCGTGAACCCGCCGCTGCCGGTGAGGGAGATGGCATAGGATGCCTGACCGCTCGCTGGGATCACCAGCGAAGACGGGGCCGCGCCTATCTGGAAATCCGGTGTGGGCAGGACGACGAAGTGGCCGGTCGAGGTAGCCGTGCCACCGGGGGTGATCACCGCGATGGGGCCCGTGGTGGCGCCGGCTGGGACGACCGCCATGAGCGTCGTCGCGTTTTGCACGGTGATGTTGGTCGCAGCGGTGCCGTTGAAGGTCACAGCCGATACGTTCACAAAATTGGTCCCGGTGACCGTCACCGTGGTGCCGACCCGCGCGTTTGTCGGCGTAAAACTGGTGATGGTCGGTGCTTGGACCGTCACAATGGTCGCGTCGAACCGGGCGTTGCGTGTGGTGGCATCGAAGTACAGGCGGAGGCCGACCGCGTTGTTGTGCCCGGGACATTTCGTGTCGTCCGGATTGGTGCCGATGCGGGTGAGAATCTTCAGCGAGAGCGTGTCGGTGGAGCCGTTGAACTCCACCGGTGAGAAGGTCCCGAAGGAGACGGTGGCCTCTTTCGCATTGGCCGGATTCCGGACGATCCCGGTGATGCAGCGTGTCAACCCGGACGCGATCAACGTGCTGTTCTTGTAGATCTCAGCCCGGAGATCGAACTGCGTCCCCTGATCGTCGCTGTTCTTCAGACCCAACCACACATGCAGATCGCTCAGGGCACTGAGTGTCCCTCCTGTAAGCGTCGAGGCGGCTGGCCAGGTGCCGATCTCCTTCCACGGGTTGCCGCCGCTGAAGTTGACACTGGCGGAGTCCCGGAACTTCGCTGTGGTCGAAGTCGGTGCGGTCGTATCGAGGAAGAGGGTGGGTGGATTGTTGTCCGAACCAATACCGTGCAGGAAATAATCAGCGGTGGCCTGCGCAGAGAGGGGACCAGCTGTCAGCAAGGTGAGACCGGCACCCAGCAAGGCTATGAGCACGTTCGTCCCCTCACGTGCCAGATCCAGGTCCCGTTGAAGTACGTAGAGGCTCCTTGTACCGTAACCGATGTCTCTTGCCAATAGGGTCAAACGGCCCGGGCTGATTAAGCGGGGCGGCTCCTGCGGCCAACCGACCACCGCGGAAACCTGCACCTACTGCAAGATGATGGCGAAGGCCAAGACCGCCACACCGCGCTGACCTCGGGCCTCGCCGCACCCCGCTTTGACCACCGTGTTCGTCGCTTCGTTCCCGCTCACGCCACGTACTTGCGCGGCTCGGGAGGCAGATTGGCGGGACGATAGGGCGGCTGGGCTTTGTCGCAGCGCTGCTGAACGCTCACATGGAGCGCTGCCGATGGAGGAATCGTGCGCACGGCCGGACGGACTGTGACAAACGGCGGCCTGTAGGAATCGTGCATCGGCATCATCAGCGGATCGCCGGTCACGGCCGGCACCCCATTCGCGCCGAACAGGAGACCGTGCGGCTGCAGCTTCTTGAGCATCCAGGCCAACGCGATATCGGACAGCCCGGTCTCGTTATAGCCCCCACCGATATCCGCATGGACGCCGGCAAACCACACCTGCTCGACCCCTTCGCGCGCGTCCCACAAGGTCGGAGCGAAGCTCTCCCGTTTTTCGTCGATCGCCAGCGCGTGATAGCCGAACCGCACGTTGGGATGCAGTGCCGTGTCGTGGAATCGGAACAGGAGGTGATCGAGGGGACTGAAGAACCCGAGTGGGATGCCGAGCGCCCCGACGGTATCCCATACCCCGATGACCTCGATCGTCACGTCCTGGCACTGATAATCCGCACGATATTGCGCCGTCACGACAGGATCGTCGCGGCGGTATACGTCAAAGGCGTGACTGGCGAAGATGTCGTTCAGGCGGGCTCGGGCCGGCACGCCGCAGCGGGTGAGCATTCCTCCGAAACTTCGAGCGGTGAAGGCGCCCCGGCTGAATCCAACGAGATAGAGCCGGTCTCCGGCCTCGTACTGTCGGCAGACAAATTGGTAACAGTCGCGCAGCTTGAGTTCCAGGCCCGCTCCCGTAGCCCCCTCGGCAACTCGTACGGCCCAGATGCCGTCCGCACCCACGCCATCGTCGTAGAACGCCACTTGGCCCGGAACCTGTTTCACGCGCGTGGAGGAGGAATGGGCCTGCGCCTCGCCCCCCAAAGCCGCGAACAATTTATAGACGTTCGTGTCGGCCGGTGTGAAATCCTGCGACGCCACGTCTCCCGCAGCGGGATGATTCCAGGTGCCGTCGGTGCAGACAACGAGGTTCTTCGGCATCGACTCATCCCTCTCTGCATCCCGCCCTAGCAGGCTGTTGAAAAACCATTTCACCGCCTCCGAAAACACGTGAGCCAGGAATCGCAGATAACGTGGAGAGAGCCCGCAGGATGGTCAAAAAGGCCGTCCAGCGCGGCCGCAGCGAGCAAAGAGGCGAAGCGTACTCTGAGCCGTACGTTGAGCCTCTGAGCGATGCGAGAACAAAGCTGGCGGACTCTTTCAACATCCTGCTAGGGCCGTCGTGGGGCTTTTGCAGCGGCTGCGCGTGATTTCAGCGCAGCGCGGTACTGTTGCCGCTGCTGGTCCCACCCTTCCTTCTCCGCCGCAGCCTTCAGCGCCTCGAGCGGCACCGGTTTCGTCACGCAGCGTGCAGCCAATCCCCTCAGGTCGATCTGCGACGGCGAGCACACGTACAGATGTCGCAATGCCGCCAAGTCGGCAGTTGCCTTCCGCTGATATTGGTATCCCAAAATGATCAGATCGGCACTCTGGTAAAACTCGCTGGTGCCGTGGATATAGACACTCGAGAGGATCGAATCGTTGCGAAACACAAACGTGATGGGGGTACGAGCCGGCGGATTGTTGCCTCCGACCTGACCGCTGGTTTCCCCATCCTGACCAATGACTTCCAACGCACTGACGATGTCGCCCGCATAGACAGTGACGGCAACAATCGGGTCTGCATCGACATAAAGAGTGATGGGAGAGTCTTTGAGCGCGCCACACACAACCTGCGTTTGACCGCCCGGCCCGCCACCCGACGGATAGTTGAGACGCACGCCGTTGACCCGGTCCGCCACAAACACATCGATCGTCGAGAGCGGTTGGGTCGGCGCCGGCGGATTGAGACCCCACCAGGGCCGAACCGGTAGGGGCGAGTAGTCCGACGAGCCAAAGGCCGGGCTATAGATTTCACGATGCAGCACTGCGTCGGCCTGCCCCGAAGTGAAAAAGGGCCACAGATTCCGAAAGTCCAGCGCCTTCAGCGTCATCCACGTGAGGAAATCATTCTGCTTGTTCCATGCCGCCACATTGTAGTGATAGCCTAGGGGATAATTAACCGGATCGTTGCCGGAATTACAGAATTGCACATAGGCATCTTGCGCAGCCCCGAACTCACTCGTGCGCCGCCCATACTCCTGGCCGAATGTCGTATCCACCCACTGGCACGCGCCCTGGATGACCTGCTTCATTTCCTGCGCCGCCACGGCCACATCGTCATCGGTCCATCCCCAATCCTTGCCATGCAACACGCCGTCGCGCAGCAGCGCGAGATGCAGGTTCACGGCTTGGGCGTAGTAGGGAAGCAATGCCACCTCGTATCCCTGCACCTGAAACTGCGGCATCTGTTGGGCAAAGTCCACTTTGGCGCTCGTCCAATTCTGCGAGATGTTGGATGGATCGTTGCTGGTGATCGCATCCTGGTAATCTTGGATCGAGGCCTTGAGACCTTGCAACGTTTGGGCTTCCAGATTCTCAACCAACTGTGTGAGGTCCTGCTGAACGAGCGCCTGTACCTGGTCTTTGATTTGATCCCAGACGTCTTCTTGATCACTCGGCCACAGAATATAGACCAGTCCGCTGAGCAGGGATCCCACTTCCGGTATCAAACCCAGGGTACTGGCGATGAGGTTCATCGCCGTGTTGTTCCAGTCGTTGATGTCGGTTGGGACCGGGCTGATTTGCTGCGGCGGTTGCATGACGGTCGGCATGGTGACCTCCTTTGGGGTGATGGGCCGCGTGCTGATCCACGGCAGGCGGCGCGGTGTGTGGGTCACTGGGATGGCATAGGCCATCTCTCGCGGGCGGGAGAACGGGTACCCTGACACGGACGGTCGAACGATAGGCTTCCCGGATACGAAAGCCAATCCGTATTTAGTCCAGAGCCGAACGACTCTGCATTTCGTACGAAGCGGCTGTCGTACTCCAAGCGACAGCTTCATGGATCAAGACAATCGGTAGGCTGCGCCGGGTCACCCTGCCAACTGCATCACGACAGGTGAACCCGCCGCCCCTCCTCGCACGTACGCTGCACTTTTGCATCGCCTCCCCCGACTGTGTATAAGCTGGAAGGGTGATGCAACGGACTGCATTCCCTCAGCACCACTCCGCATCCAGTACCGGCCGCGTGGCGAGATTTCGCTACCCCGTTGTGCGCCTGTTGATACTGCTGGTGCTCGCCACAACTGAGTTCTCGGCTGCCACTGCCGGTTTAGCGGAGGTTGAAGGCAGCTCGACGCCGATTACCCTCCGGTTCATCTCCTGGAAACCCGACCATCCCCGCGTCTGGGACGAAGCGATCGCGCGTTTCACGCAGGCACACCCGCACATTCGAATCGTTCGGGAACTGGCTCCCCACAGTTCGACCGCGTATCACGATCTGCTGACTCAGAAACTGAAAAACCGTGACGAAAACGTGGACATTTTTTTCATGGACGTGGTGTGGGTCCCGGAATTTGCCGCGGCCGGCTGGGCCCGCCCGCTGGATACGGAGTTTGCACCGGCTCAACGGAAAGAATTTCTCCCCGCCACGATTGCCGTCGGTGAATACGGTTCCCACGTCTACGGTGTGCCCAGCCGCATCGATGCAGGACTTCTCTACTATCGAACGGACCTGTTGGCCAAATATGGATACGCGCCCCCTGCAACCTGGGAGGAACTCATCCGCCAGGCGGAGACCATCATCACCGGAGAACGGACGGAGAATCCGACGCTGCGCGGCTACTCGGCCCAGTTCAAGCAATACGAAGGCCTGGTCTGCAACATGTTGGAGTTCATCGAAGGCCACGGCGGCAGGCTCCTCACAGAGGACGGATCCCGGGCCACCCTGACGTCGTCCGAGTCCCTCGCGGCGACCGCCTTTGTCCGCGAGCGCCTGATCGGCACCCTGGCCTCTCGCGCCACACTCACTTACCAGGAAACCGAGTCCCTCGCGCTCTTTCTCCAAGGACATGCCGTATTCCATCGCAATTGGCCCTATGCCTGGGAAGTGGCCAACAACCGGACTCGCTCTTCAATCGCGGGGCACGTCGGCGTAGCCCCTCTACCCGGCTTCAGCCCGGGACGCCGCGGCGCCACCCTGGGGGGGTGGCTCTATGGGATCAGCGCCTACTCGCACCATGCGGGGGAAGCCTGGCAGTTCATCGATTTCCTGTCGACCCCGGCCATGCAACGATGGTTCGCGCTTGAGGCCGGCATCGCCCCCTCGCGACGAGCCCTCTACGACGATCCCGAGTTGCTCGAGGTCAACCCACAGCTTGGGAATCACTTGGCGGTGCTGCAATCGGCTGTGCCGCGGCCGAGAACCCCCGCGTATCCGGCCGTCTCCCATCTCCTCCAGAGCTATTTCAGCCGCGCCCTCTCCATGGAACGGTTCGATTTGCGGCACGAAGCGGCTGCCACGGAGGCCCAAATCAACCGACTGCTCGCGATTACGAAGGCGGCCCCATGAGAGCCGTGGTTGCCGACCCTCGACGGCGAGACTTCGTCGCCGCTTGGACGATGGTGGGGCCGGCCCTCGTCGTGACGGGTCTCTTCGTGCTGTATCCGGTGGTGGACTCACTGTGGCTGAGTCTGCATCGCATCTTCGTCGGCGTGCCGTCGCTCGGCCGACCATTCGTCGGCCTCGACAACTACCTGGCGTTGCTTCACGACCCGACGGCCTATCATGCCTTTGCCGTCACGCTGGGTTACGTGCTGCTGTCGACCCTGCTGGAGTTGCTCTGCGGGCTCGGTATCGCGCTCGTCATCCACGAACGCTTCCGGGGTCGCGGACTGGTCCGCGCGGCCATCCTCATTCCCTGGGCCATCCCGACCGTCGTCGCCTCGCAACTCTGGCGCTACATCTTCAACGACCAATACGGCTTCGCCAATTTGCTCCTGTTCGGCGATCGCCTGGCCGAGTATGTCCCCTGGTTGGCCTACCCGGGATTTGCCTTCGCGGCGATCGTGCTGGCGGACGTCTGGAAAACCTCCTCATTCGCCGCGTTGCTGATTCTGGCCGGACTCCAAGTCATTCCCGACGATGTCTACGAGGCCGCGCGGGTCGATGGAGCGACCCTGTGGCAACGGTTCCGTTACATCACGTTGCCGCTTCTCAAGCCGGCACTGCTGCTGGCGCTGCTGTTTCGCACGATGGATGCGTTCCGGGTGTTCGATCTGGTCTTCGTGATGACGCAAGGCGGACCGGGCGACGCGACCCAAGTGTTGCAGTTCTACGGCTATCAAACCCTCTTCACGGAAGGTCGCCTCGGCGAGGGCTCGGCCGTTTCCGTCGCGGTGTTTCTTGCCATCTTGGGCATCTCGTTGCTGTACCTGCGCGCGATCGGCTCGTCACTCTTGGAGCGGCGACAGCCATGAGCCGCCGCCTGCTCCTCGGTTCCGGCATCATCCTGACGGTGGGGCTGAGCCTGCTGCCGTTTCTGTGGTTCGTGCTGACTTCCTTCAAGTCGCAGTCTGAGATCGAAGCCGCCCCGCCGTCCTGGTGGCCTTCCGGGAGCGTGGGTTTCTATCGCGCCGCCCTCGTGGACCATCACCTTCTCGCGTACGTGGCGAACAGCGCCATCGTGGCCGGCTCCACCACCGTCCTGGCGCTGGCCATCGGTATCCCTGCCGCCTACGCGCTGGCGCGGCTCCCCCTCAGGGGCAAGGGCGCGATCATGGGCCTCTTGCTCTGCATCTCCATGTTTCCGCAAATGGCCATCGCCGCCCCCCTCTGGCGTTTGCTGGACTCGCTGGGTGGGCTCAACCATCATTGGGGCGTGATCCTGCCCTACACCGCCCTCACGCTCCCGTTGGCCGTCTGGATTCTGGCGAGCTTCTTCAAAGAGTTGCCGACCGAACTGGAGGACGCCGCCCGTGTCGACGGCTGCGGACCCTGGACGACGCTGTGGCGCATTATGCTGCCGCTGGCCTCGCCCGGCATCTTCACGGCGGCGATCCTGATCCTGATCTATGCGTGGAACGAATTCTTTTTCGCCTTGCTGATCCTGACTCAACCGGAGCGGCAGACCCTGCCGGTCGGCATCGCACTGTTTCAGGGAGAATTCACCATGCCGTGGGGTGAGTTGGCTGCGGCCTCGGTCGTGGCGACGCTGCCGTTGATTCTGCTCGTGTTGCTCTGTCAGCGATGGATTATCAGCGGGCTGTCGGCAGGCGCCGTGAAGGGATGACCATTCGCACGGCGGCAGATGTGAGACGTAAGACGTACGAGGAAGTCCGATATGGCTCAGCTTGAACTGCGCTCCATTTCAAAGTCGTTTCGCGGGGTGGACGTCCTGCGCGAGATTTCGCTGCGCGTTCCGGACGGCTCGCTCACCATCCTCCTCGGACCGTCCGGTTGCGGCAAGTCGACGCTGTTGCGAATCATCGCCGGTTTGGATGCGCAGACCTCCGGCCACGTCATGATCGACGGCAAGCCGGTCGATGCGCTCCCGCCTGCCGAGCGTGATATCGCCATGGTCTTTCAGCAATACGCGCTCTATCCGCACCTCTCGGTGCGGGAGAACATGGCCTTCGCTCTCACCATGCGCCGCGCGCCCCGACAGGTAATCGACGAACGCATCGCCGAGGTTGCCCAGCTGCTCGACATTCAATCCCTCTTGGATCGCAAACCACGGCAACTCTCGGGAGGCCAGCGCCAACGTGTGGCAATGGGCCGGGCCATCGTGCGCAAACCGAAGCTTTTCCTCTTCGATGAACCGCTTTCCAATCTCGACGCCCAGCTCCGGACGACGATGCGGGTCGAGCTCAAGAAACTCCAGCATCGACTCGGGGCCACCATGGTCTATGTCACCCACGACCAGGTGGAGGCCATGACGTTGGGGGATCAGATCGTCGTGTTGGAGGGCGGCCATGTCCGACAGGTCGATCCCCCCGACCGGCTCTATACCGAGCCGGCCACCCCCTTCGTCGCTTCGTTCATCGGCACACCGGCGATGAACCTCTGGGAGGGGCGGATCATGGCGAGTCCCGACAAGATGGTATTCCGCGCGGAGGGCTTCGACCTCGCGCTTCCGGCCGACCTCGCCGCGCCGAAGAACGTTGATGGTTCGACGGCCATTCTGGGCATCCGCCCGGAGGAGATTCTACTGCAACCGACGGCCGGAGCGATTCCGTTGGAGGTCACGGTCGAATTGATCGAGGATCTCGGCGCCGATTTCCTGCTGCACGGACGGCTCGGCCATCGGACGATCTCGATACGCACCGGCCGCCACGGCGCGATCCAAACGGGACAAGCATTGCGCCTCTACTTGCCCGTGAACAAACTGCATCTCTTTCAGGGGAACCGCCGGGTACCATCGTTAAACAGGGCTGCGCGAAGCTAGCGGGTGGCGGGCAAGATCCTGGCCAGTTCGGTGGTCCTTATCGAAGCTCAGCCTTCACAATCGATCGAGGAGTTGTTGCTTTTTCATTCTGTAGTCCTCCTGCGTAATCAATCCCCGCTCATAGAGGTGCTTGAGCTGTTCCAACCGTTCTGCCAACGATGGGAATACGAGGGGCGGAACGGGCGCGGTCGAGGGTCCGGCAGCAGGCGCTGTCGTCGGCCCGGCCAGAGCAGCATAATCGATTGCGATCTCGGCCGGCGTCGGACGAAACGGATTGCCGCTTTGCGGTGGCACCTTCACCAGTCGCTGGTGGGCGCCGGGCACCGGCTCGTAGAAGACGCCGGCCTGCGCAAACAAGGGGTCGGTCCAAATCTGCCTCCGAATCGACGGCATGGTCACCGTGACACGATAGTTCGCCAATTGCAGATGGATGCCGGCCTGATCGTGGAGCCAGGCTCCCGATGTCAGCTGCAACAGCCCCTCCTCGCTCGTCGTCGCCAGCGCGAAGACAACGAGATCCTGAGCCGTGGCCTGCTGGAACGCCTGCTGTAACGCCTCCCCCAAATACCGCACTTCTTCGTCGGTAAAGGCCTGCGCGGCGGGACCGCGATATGAGGAGCCGAGCAACGGCCGGCGGACGTTTTGGACTTGCACACTCCGCAGGACCGTTTCCCAGTCCTTTCTGTCCAACGTGAACGGGTGATCGAATCGGCGGTTTTGCCCCGATATTCCCTCTTCACCTGACGACACGATCCTGACCAGGCGACGGTCGTCACAGGAGAAGCACAATCTTTCCCCCTTGGGAACAGCGCCTCCGCAGCCTGACGCCACCAGCAACAGGGCCAACAGAGGAAGGCCCAGGCCGAAGAGCACGGACCTGGAGCCCTGTACAGTACTCAGCCACAGCGATGTTCGCCTCAGCCTATGCCGCCCCATATCGCTCACGCTCAGAAAGCAAAATCCAGCCCGACCAACATCGTCTGTCCCTTGAGGTCACCCCTGTTCGGACCGACGGCTTGGGTACGATAACTATTGTATTCGGCATGCAGAGCCACGTCGGTCCTCGTCGAATGGTGGATAAAATATCGCATGAGCAGCGTGTGCGAATCGACGTCGTTATAGTTGCCCGGGAATGTATCGCTGTCGGCATCACCCTGTCGATCATTGCGAATCACGTCGTATCGATAGGCGAAGAACCAATCGGGCATGTCGAAGAACAACGCAGGATAATAGTCCAGTTCGACGAAGGCCCCGTGCCATGACGTGTTCTGGGAACGGGCAATTCCCTGTGAAGCGAACAATGCCGCACTATCATGTCCATGCATGATCGCCCCGAACAGATTCCATTCCCCGTTGAACGTCAGGCTCACGTCGACTCCGATTCGGCTGAACGGCTGTCCGCTCCCCGCCGCTCCCCGGCAGGTCGGACAGGTCGCATTGACCATCGTCGGAGCTTGGCCGAAGGCACCGAAGAGCCCGACGCGATTGCCCGTCACGATCCCGTAGCCCCCGAACGACTGGGTGATGTGACCGTAAAAGTTGACGTTTCTCCCGCCCGTTCCACAAGCGGTGTTGGGAGGGCACCCGCCCAGAGGCCCCGAAAAGCTGTTGGTGGCGAGCGCGGTGAGAGAGTAGCGGAAATAGCCATCCGTCGCAGCCGTCTTGACGATTCCCGACAATTCCCCGCCCGGTTGATTGTCTCCCAACAGAAACGTATTGGGATTCAAATAGGAGCTCGTCGATGTCCCGCCGATGGTCGCCGTGTAGGGCACTCCAGGCGTGTAGTGATACATGACGAACGGTGTGTTCAATGTCGGGCTGCGCTTTTCGCTGAAGGGCAAATCCAGCTCAAATTTCCCGACGCGGAGGTTCAACAGGTACCGGCCCGGTTCGTCCTTTACACCGAAATACTTCTCCAAGCGCATCAGCCTGACGAAGGCGCTTTCAAGATCCGGGTCCGAGGCCCCGGTGCCGAACCCCGCGCTGCCCAATCCGGGAGTGAAGACGACCCCGAACGCGATATCCCGGTGGAGCGTGCCGAAGCTCAACAGGTCCAGGCCGGTGAACCCGAATCCCCCGGTCGTGACACCGCTGCCGTCCGTCCGCACCTGCGCGGCTTGGTACCCGACCGTCGTGCGGAGAGAGACGGGCCAGAACCCCATGCCGATCCCTTCATAGACGGGCGAGTCGGCCTCCGATCCCAGCTGATATCCGCGATCCCTGAAGAGGTTGCCGAAGTCGTTGAGCTTGGGGAAACCCGGTACGTGGCAGACATTGCATTTGAAATCGTACTTGCGGGCGAACGCCGGAATCGCATCCGCCCGTTGTACCAGCCCGCTCAATTCATAGCTGAGTAAGGAAAAGAGCACGAGCACTGAGGCCACGGCGGCTTTCGGATGAAATAATCGTGGAATCGTCATACGCTGGTCTCCGAGTTGATCGATCACGGTCGAGAGACCATCGACCTCCGGGGGTCTCCGGTCGCCGATCCATTGCCGTCTTATTCAGGTTGAGGTTCACCGTCCCCGCCGGCGATCTTCCACTCCACCTCCACCGCTCGAACGGGGAACTCGAACCGTTGTTCGACCGAGGCCTTCGGGGCGATCTCCACTGACCGCCGGATCACGTGAGGCTCGTCATAGAGCGGACGGGACGAAACGAATTTCACGATGTTGTACCCCGCATGCCAGGCAACGAGCGTATAGGTCCCCGGCGGGATGCCGGCGATCTCAAATCGGCCCTGCTCGTCGGTGACGGCGAAATAGGGATGGTCCATTGCGGCGGCCCACGCGTTCATGTGCACATGCACATCGCATTGCAGACGAAGTCCGACACCGCGGGCACGAGGCAGCCTGATCCCGATGTCGCGATCAGCGGTCGGCATGGCAAGGTTGAAGAGACTGGCGCGCTTCTCGCCGAAGAAGTGCGGATTGTGTAAAACGGATTCGAAATTCGTCATGGTGATGTCGGCGGTCCGAACGAATGGGAACACCTGTTCCTGGAATTGGCAGCGTTGAGTGGCAAGATCCGTTTTGCGCGTTTCCTCCCGCCTGCCCATGTGCAGGCGATAGGTCGACGCCGGTGCCTTGCCCCGCTCGACCCGTTCGAGATAGACCAGCACATCCTGGACACCGTTCGTCGTCTGATCGACTCGCAACGCCGGGGATGGCGCCTCGGTCCCGCAAACATCCATGTCGGCAAAGACCCTGAGCGGCGGCATCTTCGGGATCGCCCCGTTCCACACCGCTTGCCCTGTGATCGTTCCCCCGTCGGAGACGGTGATCACCTGGTACTCGGCTCGAACCGTGCTCGCATTCGCGCAAAGCCCGAAACAACAAGCGGACACGAAGAAGGAGATGCAGCGTGCTTGTCGAAACATGGAGGACCTCATCGACAGGCATGGGACCGGATCGCCCATGGCCTTGGACCGTAAAAAAATAAAAAGCCCGAACGACCCCACCGGGTCATTCGGGCTCGTGAGCGGAACGCTCGTTGGCCTCTTGTTATGTCAGAAGGGGGCGATGCTACGCCTCTCACTCTTTCCCGTCAAGCAGTCCGACCACCGAGGACATAGGATCACCGGCATGGCTTCCTTGACTGCCGAACCGCCCCTCCTTATCTCTCGGAGTACAGGCGTTTCGAGTCCAAAAGCACAAGTTCGCTTGCATTGGTCGGACAGACCCCGTAAGCTGCTGAAAGGATTGCACTCTTGATGGCGACCTCCCAACGCGACTACTACGACATCCTCGGCATCCCCCGCAGCGCCTCGGCCGACGACATTAAGAAGGCCTTCCGGCGTCGTGCGCGCGAATACCATCCCGACCTTCACACAGGGACGAAGAAGTCGGAGATGGAGAAGAAATTCAAGGAGTTGAACGAGGCGCACGAGATTCTGTCCGATCCAGACAAACGCAAGAAGTACGACCTGTACGGCCATAATTGGGAAAACGCCGAGGCCTACGAACGGGCCCGCCAGCAGGCAGGCGCTCAGCCAGGCTGGACCGGCACCGGTTCGACCGGCGGGGGACACTTCAGCGGAAGCGGCGACTTCAGCGACATCTTCGAAACCTTCTTCGGTGGACGCAGCCGAGGCAGCACACCCGGGTTTGCCGTCGACGGCGAAGACTTGGAAACCGATGTCGAACTCTCGGTGCGCGACCTCTTGACCGGCGTCACCAAGCGCGTCGAACTCTCGGAACGAATCACCTGTAAGGCGTGCGACGGCAAGGCCATGGTCCGCGGCCGCCCCTGCATCGTCTGCGGCGGCTCCGGGATCCAGCTCGACAAACGGAAAATTGAAGTGCGGATTCCGGCCGGAGTGGAAGACGGGACGCGCGTCCGCATCGCCGGCAAGGGTCAGCCGGGCGTCAACGGCGGAAAGCCCGGAGACCTGTACCTGCGTGTGCAGGTCGAACGTAACGGCGTCTTCCGCCAAAAGGGATCCGACGTGCAGGTCACACTGCCGGTCTGGCCTTGGGAAGCAGCCCTCGGCGCCGAAGTGATGGCCCCCACGCTGACCGAGCCGGTCAAGGTCAAAATTCCGGCCGGCAGCAAGTCGGACAGCAAGTTACGGCTCAAGGGCAAGGGGCTGCCGACGTCCGGCGGCCAACATGGCGACCTGTTTCTCAAGCTGAAGATCGTGATGCCGCCGCATCTGTCGAGCGAGGAGCGGGCTCTGTACGAACAGCTCCAGCGTTTCCAGCATACCGATCCGCGCGCCGAGGTCTTGGCCGCCGCCCGGCGCACGTCAAACTGATCAGCAAACACGCCGTCCCGACATGCACCTCCTCGAATACACCCTCTTCGCCTTCAGCTCGCTGTTCGTGATCGTCGATCCGATCGCGGCGGTGCCGGCCTTCCTGGCGATGACACCGCGGGACTCGATCGCGCAGCGCCTGCGGACGGCCCGGGTGGCCAGCCTCGCCGTCGTCTTTGTCTTGGCAGCCTTCTCCCTACTCGGCCAATCCATCCTCAAGACGCTCGGGATTACTCTCCCGGCCATCCAAGTCGCCGGTGGGCTCGTCTTATTGCTGGTGGCGCTGGATATGTTGCGGGCACAGCGGTCCAGCGTGCAGGAAACCGCTGAAGAGACCGCGGCCGGGACCAACAAGGACGACATCGCGATTACGCCGCTCGCCGTCCCTATGCTGGCTGGTCCCGCGGCGATCTCCACCGTCGTGTTGCTCGAAGCCCAGGCCAAGAGCCTGGCCGAGCGCGTGGCGTTGCTGGGATGCCTTGTACTGATCGGATTGGCAAGTTACAGTATATTAGCGATCGCAGCCAGAGGCGCAAAGTGGCTCAACCCCATCGCGGAACGCATCATTTCCAGGCTGATGGGCCTGCTGCTTTCCGCCCTGGCTGTCCAATTCATGTTCAACGGGCTCAAAGAAGTCGGATTGATCCCGCAGGTTCACGCTCAATAACGCTTACAAACCCGAAGGAGGAACGAATGACGACGAAGCTCTTCACATTTGCCACGGCCTCAGCGATCGCCTGCACCTTGACTCTCTCCCCGGCCTGGGCCAACTACGAAGGCGGGCACGGCGGCGGATACGGCAAGGGTAACCATGCGATGGGCAGCGCGATGATGGAAATGATGATGCACGGCGGCGCCGGCCATTTGATTCGCCACCTGCTCAAGCACGAAAAGGAAATCGGCCTCTCCGCCGATCAGGTGACCAAGCTCAAGGACCTGCAGCTCAACCTGGACAAGACCCGCATCAAGATGGAAGCCGACGTCCAAGTTGCCGAGCGGGAGTTGAAAGCCCTGATCGACGAAGAAAAGTCGGACCTGGGAGCGATCGAAGCGAAGCTGAAACAAAGCGCGGACATTCAGGTGGGGCTCCGCCTGGTCTCCGTCAAGACGAGGCGGGATGCCTTGGCCGTGTTGACTGCGGACCAGCGTGCGAAGGAAAAGCTCGAGCACGACAAAGCCATGCAGCAGCACAAGAGCATGGGCAAGGGTGCTCCGCACGGCAGCAACCCCCATGGCAGCTCCGGCGTAAACCCGCACGGCGCCAATCCCCATGGGCAAGGGACCCCGCAGCAGTAACGAACATCCCGCTATTCGAGGGAGGACGATCATGATCAAGCAGATTGCGATGAGTGCGCTCTTCGTCGGTGCCCTGTGTCTCGCCGCCACTCCGGCTTGGAGCGACAAGGGCAAGAAGGGCAAGGAGAAGGAAGAAGACTGTAACGTCGCGGAACTGGTCAA